>DGYMJ06203__coassemble_8347_pt1 | contig 2944 bp, 1 predicted proteins | sample DGYMJ06203__metabat2_high_PE_023 | metagenome-assembled genome bin DGYMJ06203 | reverse complement strand
TTAGGATGGTTATAGTTACCACCGCCGTTTACCGGGGCTTAACTTCACCGCTTCGCCAAAGCTAACGGGTCCGCTTAACCTTCCGGCACCGGGCAGGCGTCAGTGCGTATACAGCGGTTTACACCTTCGCACGCACCTGTGTTTTTAGTAAACAGTCGCTACCCCCTGGCCTGTGCCCCCAACAACAACTCACAACGCACGGTTGATCACCATCATTGGGCTCCCTTATACCGAAGGTACGGGAGTAATTTGCCGAGTTCCTTGACCAGGATTCTCTCGATCGCTTTAGTATTCTCTACCTGACCACCAGTGTCGGTTTAGGGTACGGGCGGAACAATCCCTCACACCGCATGCTTTTCTCGGCAGCACGGAATCACCGAATATCAAGCCACAAAGGCTCCCATCATCACGCCTCACCTACACGCCCCGCGTACTTCACTACGAGACAGGCCACACGCTTAACCACGGAAAACCACCTCCGCAGTCGGCTATCCCCCTGCGTCACAGCTGTGCTATCCTACTGCAGCCACGCCACCCAGCATCACCACCCCAACACACCCCGAAAGGCATATCAGAGAAAAGCAACACCAAGCACGCCAACCGTCTCGGACCTGACGGTATTGAACCGGTGGGAGAATATCAACTCCCTCATCCATTCGACTGCGCCTGTCGGCCTCGCCTTAGGACCCGACTCACCCGGGGACGACGAACGTAGCCCCGGAACCCTTAGTCATCCAGCGGCGGGGATTCCCACCCCGCTCTCGCTACTCATGCCTGCATTCTCACTTCCATAGCATCCACCCCAGGTCACCCCTCGGCTTCAACCACCATGGAACGCTCTCCTACCCAACGCAAAAACGTTGCCGCGCCTTCGGAGGTGTGCTTGAGCCCCGCTACATTCTCGGCGCGGAGCCACTAGACCAGTGAGCTGTTACGCACTCTTTCAAGGATGGCTGCTTCTGAGCCAACCTCCTGGCTGTCAATGCGACTCCACATCCTTTCCCACTTAGCACACGCTTCGGGTCCTTAGACGTCGATCTGGGCTGTTTCCCTTTAGACAACGGAGCTTATCCCCCGCAGTCTCACTGCCTGACTGAACCCCATGGTATTCGGAGTTTGGCTGGCCTTGGTACCCGCAACGGGCCCGCAGCCATCCAGTAGCTCTACCCCCACAGGGAAACATCAAACGCTGCACCTAAATGCATTTCGGAGAGAACCAGCTATCACGGAACTTGATTGGCCTTTCACCCCTAACCACAGTTCATCCCCCCGGTTTTCAACCCAGGTGGGTACGGGCCTCCACGCAGTCTTACCCACGCTTCACCCTGACCACGGCTAGATCGTCCCGCTTCGGGTCCAGAGCACACGACTAAACGCCCTATTCAGACTCGCTTTCGCTACGCCTCCCCAACAAAAGTTAAGCTCGCCATGTACCACTGACTCGCAGGCTCATTTTTCAATAGGCACGCCGTCACACTCACAAAAGAGTGCCCCGACGGATTGCAGGCGCCCGGTTTCAGGAACTCTTTCACTCCCCTCCCGGGGTGCTTTTCACCTTTCCCTCACGGTACTAGTACACTATCGGTCACGCAGACGTATTCAGGCTTACCCCACGGTCAGGGCAGATTCACACGGAATTCCACGAGTCCCGCGCTACTCGGGTATCATCATCGGCAGGCATAGTGTCTACAAGTACGGGACCATCACCCTCTACGGTCCGGTATCCAACCCGGTTCCTCTCACACTACACTTTCTCAACTGCCGCTCATCACTGCGGTGACAAGACAAACAACCCCACAACACCATGCACACAACCCCCGCAGAGTATCACATGCACACGGTTTAGCCTCATCCAGTTTCGCTCGCCACTACTCCCGGAATATCTTCTCCTGTAGGTACTGAGATGTTTCACTTCCCTACGTTCCCCCCAGCAAACACTGGTGTGAGGAAATAACTCCCCACGGGTTACCCCATTCGGAAATCCTGGGATCACAGTCCTGTCGGCGACTCCCCCAGGCCTATCGCGGCCCCACACGTCCTTCATCGGCGCTGCGTACCAAGGCATCCACCAAACGCCCTCCAACAGGCAAAACAAACAAAAACCTGTCAGACATTCAACAAAACCCTGGACAACATGATCAACACAAACGATCACACAAAAAAATCCAAAACGAACCAGACTCACCAAACAGTGAGCCCAGCGAAAAAACAAACAACAACAACCAAACGATTGTCATTAATTTGCTCGCGTCCACTCTCCAGTTCTCAAACAACCAACCACAACCACCAACAACCCCACCCAACAAGGATGAAACCATCAATGGAAAGGAAAACCCTCCTGCCAACTAGCGGCAAGAGAGCCCGAAAGCGCCAAAAGCACCACAAGTCTTCCTGAACATTCCACACCAAAACCCACACACGAGTGTGAGCGTCAACAAAACAGGTCTCATGTCCACCAAACAGCAGACACAAACTCCATAGAAAGGAGGTGATCCAGCCGCACCTTCCGGTACGGCTACCTTGTTACGACTTAGTCCCAATCGCTAGCCCCACCTTAGGCCGCTCCCCCCAAAAGGATAAGCCACGGACTTCGGGTGTTGCCAACTTTCATGACTTGACGGGCGGTGTGTACGAGGCCCGGGAACGCATTCACCGCGGCGTTGCTGATCCGCGATTACTAGCGACTCCACCTTCACGGAGCCGAGTTGCAGGCTCCGATCCGAACTGAGACCGGCTTTAAGGGATCCGCTCCGCGTCACCGCATCGCATCCCGCTGTGCCGGCCATTGTAGCATGCGTGTAGCCCTGGGCGTAAGGGGCATGATGACCTGACGTCATCCCCACCCTCCTCCGGGTTAACCCCGGCGGTCCCCCGTGAGTGCCCGCCATAACGCGCTGGCAACACAGGGCGAGGGTTGCGCTCGTTGCGGGACTTGACCCAACAT
>DGYMJ06203__coassemble_3034_pt1 | contig 6083 bp, 4 predicted proteins | sample DGYMJ06203__metabat2_high_PE_023 | metagenome-assembled genome bin DGYMJ06203 | reverse complement strand
CTCCACACATTGATAGAAATGTGAAGTGCTGCAACTGTGTGCAGCACTTCACATATTTTCAGGGGTTCATAGAACGCTTGTGTGTTACTTCACCCACTTGTCGTAGGCGTCTTGCCAGATCTTGACTTGATCTTTCAGGCCTGCGTTGTTGAGCTTGGCAACATAGGAATCCCACTCTTTATCAATGTCAGAGTTGCCTTGAATCCAGTTTGCTGTTGTCGACATTGCATAGTTCATGATTGTCGTGTTCAGATTCTGCAAGCGATCAGCAACAGAAAGTGGGGTCTTCACATACGTTGGAACAACATCCTTCGTATGGTCATAATGCTTGTAATACGGCTTGTAAACCTTATCGGCTTCCTGCTGCTGAGCCGCATCGATGTCCCCTTCGAGCTTAACGTTCGGAGGAATATAGCTTGCCATCAGCTGGGTTGGAGACATCGTGAGAGTAAACTTCTTCGGGTCAATCTTGTATGTGTTCTTGTCAATCTTCTTCACATACTTCTTTGACCACCAGGAGTAAACTGACATATCCTGCGTATACATCGCGTCGATAACCTTAAACAGTGTCTTCTGGTTTGGAGCAGAAGAGGACATTGCCAGAGAATTGCCAACAATTGGTGCCACCTCACCAGAAGCATCCCATACCAAAGAGCTATCTGGCTGGTCTGCTGTTTCCTTCAGCGGCGGAACTGCAACATACTGATCAGCAAGCTTTGGTCCCAGCGAGGTACGTGCTGCCCAAGAGAAAATGAAACCAACTCGTGCAGTAGTCCCATCGCCTTGCACTTCGTTACCGTAGGTGGAGTCATCCTTAGAAAGAACGTCACGAGGAACAAGGCCTTCCTTCATCAAACGAGCAAGGTACTTCGTCACGCGCTTATATTCATCCGTTACTAAGAAGGACTTTACCTTTCCATCCTTGGCATAAATTCCCTGCTGAGCTGGAGAAGAATTGAACAAAGTTACAATACCAGTCGAGTTCAGCAGCATGTATGGCGTGTACCAAGTGAAGGCATCCGTCTTGAGCTTGGGGAAGTCCATGCCAATCTCGTCGTTCTTGCCATTGCCGTTCGGGTCCTGTGTGACGAATGCTTTGAGAACCTGCTCGAGTTCATCCCACGTCTTTGGCATTTGCAAGCCCAACTTATCCAACCATTTCTTGTTGATGAACATGTGCTGACCAGTTGAGTTATACGAATCACCCTTATACGTTGGCAGGGTGTAGATTGCACCGTTTTCGCTCTGTGCCTGCTTGTACACGGTTGGGTACTTGTCAAACATTGCCTTCACATGAGGCATTTCATCCAAATGCTTGTTGAAATCGACGAACTGAGAGCCGTACTTATCCAACGTTCCCGTGTAATATGCGCGGAAGGACAGGTCCGCAATATTGCCGCCAGCTAGTGTTGCCGATTGTTGCTGCTGCCAAGCTTGGCCATCGACTTCCTTCCACTTAATGTGGCAGTCGCACATCTTTTCCAAGTCTTTTGGCCATTGCATCGTCTTCATTTGTGCAGTATTAGCGTTCTTGACTACCAGAGCCTCAACCTCTGGTTTGCCATCTGATGCCAAACGCTCACCGGAACCACTCGAGTTACCGCAACCGGCAAGAATCATTGCGGCAATAGTGACAGTTGCCGTAGCAGCAGCAACTCTCTTGCGCATCAAAATTTCCATGACATACCTCCTTGTATGTCCAAACAGCGAGAAATGGCAATTATTTGTGAGAGAATGCCTTTCCTTTGTTGAACGTTTTCACTGTAAACCCGTGAAAAATAACCGTTTTTCAACGTTGCTTCTTGTTGCCACACACATTGCTTGCATATTTTGGCAACAACTTTTCTGTAACGATCGCAGAAAATCTCTTTTTCCTGTTTTCCCAATCTTCTGTCCGCAAAACTACGTATGTATCGAAAATTTCGTTTTCTTATCGATTCCCTTGTCAATAAAGCCACAGATCTGCTTTATACTGGAAGTAGACAAAGACGTAGGAGAACAACAATGAAAGTTGCAGCATGGGAAGCGTTCCGCACCAGCGAGAACCGCAACAGCCCTGTTCAGTCCACCTTCTCTTCACAAGCATCCCCGGCACGAAAAACCTTGCCTGCTGCAGAAAAGATTTTTTCTGGTAAGAAGCGCATGAATCCAGACGATCGCAGAGCTGAGATCGTCCGTGCAGCCACTGATGTGATCAGCGAAAAAGGCTTCCAGGCGATGAGCATGCAAAATGTTGCTGACCGCGTAGGCCTCACCGAATCTGCTCTCTACCATTACATCCACACGAAGTCCGACCTTCTTGACCTCGTTCTTCGTTCTTCCTACGATTCTCCCGAGGCAGACGAGTTCATCTACGGCCAGAGCGCTGGCATGGATTGCGATGGTCACATCGTCTACTATTTCCCTCGCTTCTGCGTCAACAACATCGTCTACAACCTTCACCGTCCGCAACTGGTAAAGCTCTTCTCTCTGCTCAACGCTGAAGCTTTGAACATTGAGCACCCGGCTCATGAATTCTTCCGCGACCGTTCTGCAAAGCATTGGTCGTATATTTCGACTCTGCCGTGGGTCACTCCTGATTTCTATGACACTCGACGTTTCAAACATCTATGGATGCTGTGCATGTCGGCGATGGACGGGCTTCAGTACCGTTGGCTGATGGATAGCAATTCCGACTTGTTGGAAGAGTGGCTCGCTTTCTCCGAGGAGCTTTTCCCCGAATCTCTGTGGGGTGAGCTTCTCGACCCGTCACTCTACCACGATGAGAAGGGCTGCTTGCTCCCCTACACGCAAGCTCAGCAGTCTCACCATTAATTCGTTGGTCACCACTCACCTAACCTACAAGATTTTCACCGCACAATTGTCACCGCAAGGTTTTACTTGGCAACAGCCAACAAAAGAGGGGCGATAGGTTTTCCTATCGCCCCTCTTCACACTGATAATCTTCAGCTGTGCACTCAAAGCCGAGTAAGTAACACTCTATTCTCAGCAATTACAGTTCTGAGCGCTCAGACTTCAGACTCTCACTTCGCAGCTTCAGAACCTTCTTCGACATCGCCATATGCTCGTTGATAGCGGCATAGTCGAACTTCTGGATATCCTTGAAGCCGAAGCCATCAGCCTTCGTCGTCATCTCTTTGATCTCTTTATCAAAATCGGACTGCGAGTTGGCAAGAGCTGCCTTCCAGGAAGCAGCGACGACGGCAGAGTTGATCTGAGTGCGCCTTGCCGACTGTGCGGAATTCTCTTCTGGAGCAGAGTATGGGACACCAGCCTGAACCATCACCATCTTGTGCTTGTTCAAGTACTCGAACTCCGTCTTAGCACCGTCCATATGCTTCGACCAGTCGCTGAGCAGCGGGTTCGTCTTCTTCAGCTCACTTGGCCACAAGAAGGAGTTATAAGTTTGCTTCGTTTCTGGGTCAATATCGTTTGGTGCGATTGTTGGGAAGTTCAAAGCGCAAATGCCATCAGCATAGATGCCGCCACCCCACTGGGCTGGAACTTCCACACCTTCAGAAGCGAACTGAACCTTCTCACCAAATTCAGAGAGCACAGGCTCGCCGTCCTTCATCTCCCAGCACATGCCCTTCGGGCAAGCAGTAGTACCGTTGCTGGAGGCATAAACGCCTTCTGGAGAGTAAAGCCAGTTGATAATCTTGACCAAACGCTGCTTATTCTTTGCCTTCGAGCCAATGCCAATGAAGTAGCTCAAATCACCTTCATTAATGAAGCCTTGGGAGTACGGACGCATCGTCTGCAAAGGAGCGAGGGCGAAACCAACACCCTTTGCCTTGCGCTCGCCAGAGTTGAAGCTCGGCTTTCCCAAGAAGGAGAACGGAGAGAGCAGAACCTTACCGTTGGTCACCTTGTCGTGAATCTTGTCCCAGTTTTGAGAGGAAGAATCGGGGTCAACCAAGCCCATAGTTTGAGCCTTGTGCAGCCAGGCGAGAATCTTTTGGTAAATGCCATTCTTGGTCAACACAGTCTGCTCGTCGGTTCCGTCAGCCTTGAGGAAGGCCGAACCCTGATTAGCATAGCCAAACCATGCGGCCATGTGCTGGACGAAGGCCATACCTGAGCCATCCCAATCCTTGAACATGGAGATGGCGTAAACCTTGTCGTCCTTTTGATCCTTGCGGGCGATGTCCTGCATTTTCTTGAGAACGTCAAGGAACTGATCCATATCCTTGATCTCAGGGTAGCCAGCCTCACGGTAGTAATCCCAACGAATGTAAGGCTCATCCTGCGGCTCAACGCCTTCCGACGGCTTGGTTGGCGAAGAGGTAGACACACCCATTCCCAAGCCCCATACGCCGTCCTTGCCAGCAATCTTGGCGAGCGCTTCAGACGACTTCTTGAACTTCTTTATATTATCCATTCCCTTGAGGTATGGAGTCATGTCGGAAATCAGGCCTGCTTTGACGAGCTTCTTCATACGCCCGCCACCCGTCGTGGTAATCACGATGTCACCAAGATTGCCAGCAGCAGAGCGTGTATCGAAGAGCGTGTCACCGCCACCTGCGACGTTAGGAGCAATGATGTTGAGCTTGACGTTGAACTTATCCTTAAAGATCTTTGCAGCCCAGCCCTTTTGAATGCCTTGGTAGTTTGCTCGGCTATCGAAAACGTCAACAGTGATGAGCTTGCCATCATCCTTGGTGTTCACTGCTTCACTGCTTGATGCGCCGCACCCTGCGAGTGCCAGCGACACGACAGTCATCAGGCCGACAACACCTGAGAACTTCTTGAACTTCATCTGTTACTCCCTCCCAAAGATCAACTCTGATCCTTGTTTGCGTGGCCACAATTGAGGAACCACACTTTCACGCTTGCGTGCCTGATAACAGAATAGCATTAATTTATAGAGTTATAAATAAACTTTCGAAAGTTTTTCTTTCGCATTTTGTTTTCGCACTATTATCCTTGTCATTCCGCCGTTTCTCCAGATTGTCAGCACGAAAAAGGCGCACTGAAAACCAGTGCGCCTTCGCGATAGCTTTTTCAATTATTCCGTTAAGGGGAAACGGTGAATACCTATCAGCCCTTCACAGCGCCGAGGGTCATGCCCTTGACGAAGTAGCGCTGGAAGAATGGATAGACGAACAGAATTGGCAGAACAACGATCACTGCAATCGTCATACGAATCGACGTTGGAGTCTGCTGCGTTGCCAACGCTGCCACGTTAACAGCTGAACCAGCGGAGGCACGAACCTGAGCAGCAAGGGCGCTGGCCTGGTTCAGATACTGGTACAGCAAGTACTGAAGGGAGTACAGCTTCGAATCAGTGATGTAGATCAGGGTATCCTGGAAGGAATTCCACTGGCCCACAGCCGAGAAGATTGCCACGGTTGCCAGAATCGGCTGGCACATAGGAAGAATGATCTTTCTAAAGATCATGAACGTTCCTGCACCGTCAACTTCTGCTGCCTCCTGCAAAGAAGCAGGAATGGACTCAATGTACGTCTTCACCAAAATGATGTTGAATGGCTGGACGATGGCTGGAATGACGTACACCCAGAAGGTGTTAGTCAAGCCCAAATTACGCATGGTAATGAATGCTGGAATCAAACCTGCGTTGAAGTACATCGTCACGATGACGAAACGGTACCAGAACTTACGATGCCACATCTGCTGCTGAGTGAACATGAAGCCCAGGAATGCAGAGGCGATAACCGTCAAAGCGGTGCCGATAACGGTACGGCCGAGAGAAACCATTGCGGAAGTTCCCAAGCCATCGAGAGCAAACACCTTGGAGTAGTTGTCAAAGTGGAGGCCTTCAATCCACCAGTTGATCTTACCCGATGCAGACTTCTGATTATTGGAAACGGAGTTGATAATCAGGTAGTAGAACGGGTAGAAGCACAGGAAGGTAAAGATTGCGAAGAAGAGAATGTTGAAAATGTTATAAACATTCTCACCCTTACTATGCTGGCGAATGCGCTGATTAGGGTCAGAAGGATGCTGTGGAGCACCTTCCTTGAGCTTCTTCAGCTTCTTATGCACATTGTTGTTCTTGATAGAAGATTTCATGGTGACCTTATTCGTTGCTGTTGCTGTCGTCATTTTCCTCACCCCTTCTA
>DGYMJ06203__coassemble_2695_pt1 | contig 6565 bp, 4 predicted proteins | sample DGYMJ06203__metabat2_high_PE_023 | metagenome-assembled genome bin DGYMJ06203 | reverse complement strand
TACTTTGGGCTTGTTGTGCGCCGGGCTTGACGAGAATTTCGCCAGATTATCAGGCTTCGAGATCGGCAGGCCGGTAGGAATCGGCTTTCAAATCCACGATGATCTGATGGACGTTGTGCCCTCGAACCCGCCCACGGGCAAACCTCTCGGCGGTGATATTCGTGAAGGCAAGCGCACTATTTTGCTCGCTGACGCCCTGATTCTGGCCGATCCGGATGACCGCCACACCCTCATTAACCTGTACAGCAAGTCTGCACGTACCAACGAAGATGTTGCCCAGGTAATGGCTATTTTCCAGCGTTCCGGAGCTATCGAACGCTCCTGGCAGCGCTTGCAGGAGCTGAAGCATTCCTCCGACGAGGCTTTGGATAAGCTCGAACAAGCTCTGCACGCTCAAGCTTCTGGCCAAGACGAACCTCAAGCCCAACACCAGCCGCAAGCGTCACCCATTTCCGAGCAAGCCTGGGAGCGAGTGCGCTTCATTTGCGCTTGTATGCTCGGCGTGAAGTAAAGCATCTCGCCTGCCAAATAGCTTGTCACGGTTAGTATAGGAAGAATGAACATGAGTGAGATTATCGACGGGCGTTACGCTATTGAAAAGCTTCTCGCGCAAGGCGGTATGGCAAGTGTTTACGTTGCCATGGACCAGCGCTTGGAGCGTCGTGTTGCGCTCAAGATCATCCACTCGGGCCTCGCTCATGGCGAGCACGGCGAGCAATTCCGCCGCCGTTTCCACACGGAAGCCACTGCAGCTGCTCGTGTGGCCAATAATCACATCGTTCAGGTTTATGACACTGGCACCACATCCACTGGCCTGCCCTACCTCGTCATGGAGTACGTTGCAGGCCAGGATCTGCGTCACGTTCTCGAAACTTCTGCGCCGTTGAGCGTGAAGGATACGCTCAACATTCTTACCGCCGTTTTCGATGGCTTGGCGGCCGCCCACTCGGCTGGTATCACGCATCGGGATATGAAGCCAGAAAACGTGCTCATTTCCTCTCGCGGCGTTGTGAAAATTGGCGATTTTGGCTTGGCAAAAATGATGAGTACGCAGACTACCGGTACGTCGGGGCTCATGCTCGCCACTGCCGCATATGTGGCGCCAGAAACGTTGGAAAGTGACGTCGTTTCCCCTACTGCCGACGTCTATTCGGTGGGCATGATGGCCTGGGAAATGCTCACGGGTGACATCCCCTTCCGCTCGGAAAACCCGATGACCATGGTTTTCAAGCATGTCAATCAGGATGTTCCCTCGCTTACCAGCATCGACCCTCAGTTTGCCCGCCCTGTGGTGGAGTTAGTGGCCACCCTCACTTCTCGTTCGGCGGCGAGCAGGCCTCAGAGTGGTCAAGCTGCTGGCAAGCTTGTTGCGCAGGTGAAGCGTGAGTTGAGCTCTGAGCAGCTCGCTTTTCGGCATGATCCCTCAAGATTACCAGCGTCGTCATCCGCTCTTTCTGCGCTTGCTGGTGCTGCCCCACGCCCCCAGGCTTCAGCTTCCACTGCTCCTGCTCCGTCGGTTTCACGCTTTTCGCAATACCCACAGCGCACTGCGGTGCAAACTCCGCAGCCTGAAGCGCGTAAGCCTTTCGAAACATTGCCAGACCTTGCGCACAGCGCGAATAATGCTGGCAGCGCCATCAATACTCAAGATTTGCAGAGCGCCTCTTACCCTGTGCACAGCACTACCGGAGCCGCTAGCTCGACTGGCGTGAGTTCCACTCAGCCAACGCGCGTCCAAAGCAGATCATCGCGTCAAGCCCAGTCCGGTTCTGACTTGCGCTGGCAAACCGTCGTGAGCCCGAAAACCTCAGCACAGCAGGCGACCCGCCCGCTGCCACCTTCCGCACATTCTTCCGTGCCAACTCAACCCACAGCGCCGACCCAAGCCATGGCTCGCAGCACGGCAAAACCAAAGCACACTGGCCGCAAAATTGCTATCACTGCTCTCGTCGTGGCCCTTCTCGCCGGCGGTGGTGCAGGCGGCTACTACGCCTGGTATCAGCTCGCCGGCCCGGGCAGTTATCTGCGTATTCCTGCGATCAGCGCAAGCTGTGACAATCTTTTGTCGACAACTTTGGCCAATGGGGCAACCAGTCAACACCTCGAGAAAGCGCCGACCAGCCCTGCCAAACCGTCGAATTTGCAAGGCGCCACCGGCCAGTGCGCAGTAGAGGGTAGCGTGTGGAGCGCCTACTCCTCGCGTCTGACCAGCGCGCACGTCAAGGCGAAGGTGAGCGAAGTTTATTCTGACGCCATCGGCAAGGGCAAGATTATCAGCACATCCCTGCAGCCGGGCACTTTCATCAAGAAAGACCAGGCATCAATCTCCCTCGTCGTTTCTCAGGGCCCGCAGCCGGTCATCATCCCTGCAGTCGCCGGAAAGCTCGCCGACGAGGCGCAGAAAGAGCTGGAAAACGCGCACCTGAAGGTGAAAGTCAGCGAAGAGTTCAGCGATACCGTTGCTCAAGGCGCTGTCATCGCCGTGAAGCCTGGGGAAGGCCAGCAGGTGGCGAAAAACTCCGAGATTACCATGGTGGTATCTCGTGGCCCAGAAATGGCAACGGTTCCCAACGTCATCGGCTTGTCCAAAGACGATGCGGTCAAGAAGCTGGAAGCCTTGGGCTTTGAGGTGAAAACGCAGAAGTCGCTGATCGGCGAACTGCTCCACCAGGTGTTCAGTCAGTCGATTCCGGGCAATACGAAGGCACGCCTGCGCGATACCAACGGCAAGCCAACCGTCATCACTCTGACTTTGGTGTGAGCTCTGGCGCGGTCGCCAGCGCGGCCTGCAACGCGGTCGCCGCGGCGGTCTCAGTTGCCCTTTGGTGCGGCCTCTGGCGCAGAATCTGACGCAACCGCGGCCGCAAGTTGAGCTTCGCGCTCTTCCTTCATCCGCTTCTTGACCACCTGAGCGTACTCATCCACATACTCTTGGTCGGTGAGCTCAGCGATCTTCTTCATCATCAGGCCTGTCAGCTCGCGAACCTGCTCATGAGTGGGGTTCTCCACCTTCTCCACCTCAATAGGCTTGCCGTAGCGGATTTCAACATGAACCTTCTTCGGCATCACTTGGCCGATCGGCTGCGCATCATTTGTGCCAATCAAGCCCACAGGAAGAATCGATACACCAGTTTGCAAAGCCAAACGAGCCGCACCCGTATGGCCGCGATACAACTTGCCATCAGGCGAGCGCGTGCCCTCCGGATGAATGCCGAACACCTCCCCACGCTCCAAAATCTCCTTAGCGTGCAGCAGTGCATCGGCTGACTTTCCACCGCCCGAACGATTCACCGGGAAAGTACCCGCCGAGGTGAAGAAGAACTTTTTGAAAGCGCCGCGAATGCCTTTACCGGTAAAGTACTCTTCCTTGGCCATGTAGTGCACCATGCGCGGGAAGGTCAGCGGGATGACAGCGTCATCGATCACCGCCAAGTGGTTGGCTGCCAAAATCAGCGGGCCTGCTTTCGGAATATTTTCCAAGCCCTTCACGGTTGGTGTGAAGCGGCGCCACGCGAATCCACCCAAGACTCGAATATAGAACCAGTACAGCTTGAGTGGCCTCTTCATAGCCTTCGCCTTTCCCGCAACGTGAAACTCCCTTAGAATGGGAGCATGTCCACTCAGGATTTTAGCAACAATGACGAAACTCGACAGCCCGACACCTCGGCTCATGACACTTTCCCGGTATCTGCCACATCTGGGGCTCACCAGGCTTTTGGCAGCCCCGCCTCTCCCGCAAACTCGCAGCCTTCCGCTAACTCGCAGCCTTCCGCAAACTCTTCTGCCTCATCTGATTCGCAGGCGTGGCAATCTCTCCTCGACTCGACCGACCTTTCTGACCTCGCTCACTCTCGTACCGCACAGGAATTTGAGAAAGCCGCTTCCCAGGCTGATCAGCGCCGCCATAACGAGCTCGTGAAGCAACTCAAGCGCGAGGCCAAACAAGAAGCAAAACAGCGCAAGATTGCCACTACCAAGAAGTCACGCTCGGAGCACAGCCAGCAGCCTAACCGTCCACTGACTAACGAAGAGCTGCTCGAAGAACGCGACCCTGATCCGCGTACTCTCACCACCTCGTCAAACGCACGCATTCAGCCGCGCGTGGCGATTACGAGCACGAGCCTGATTGCTGTGGGCTTGGTTCTCGCTTTCCTCGGCCCGCTCATTCCGCTCGTCGGTAACTTTGCGCAGTACTTGGGTGGCCTGCTCTTTGCTATCGGCGTGTTGTGGCTGCTAGGTGAATGGCTGGGTTCTCGCCGTCACGACGAAGCCCCCTACCCCAACACTGCCGACCCGTATGCTGGTGGCAATACGGAGAGTTTCGACTCTGGTGCTCGCCTCTGAATTTCTCCAGATTATCAGTACACAAAAAGTGGCCGGAAGCTCAGCTTCCGGCCACTTTCCATCAGTGCACCTCATTCAACCTCTGCTGATGAAGCGTAGTGATAATCTCAAGCGTTCTGCTTGTTCAGGACTTCCTGCATGGCGAGGTCAGCGACACCGATCATGCCAGCGTCGTTACCAGCAGTTGCCACCAAAACCTGAGCGTGAGGACGGTAAGCAGCAGCCTGGAGGAAGCGCACGAAGTTGTATTCGGCTGGCTTCATGAGCAGGTCACCCACAGCGACAACGCCGCCACCGATGATGAAGGTGTCAGGGTCTAAAACAGTAGCAATGGCAGCCATGGAGCGACCCAGCCACTCGCCGATCTTGTTGAAGGCGTAAAGGCCGAGCTCATCGCCTTCCTTAGCAGCCTGGGAAACCATCTCGCCACGAATAGCGTCGATATCGCCACCGGCGAGCTCAAGCAGACGAGCGCCCTTCTGAGGCCGACGACGAACGGCAGAACGGGCGAAACGCTCGAGTGCGGTACCGGAAATGTACTTCTCAGCGCAACCACGCAGACCGCAACCGCAGGTCTCACCATCAGGAACCATGGGCAGGTGGCCCACCTCAGCGGCCATGCCGAAGGAGCCGCGGTAGAGCTGACCGTTGATGATGATTGCGCCACCCAGGCCAGTGCCGACGGTGAGCATGACCATGTTCTTAGTGCCCTTGCCAGCGCCGACGATGTACTCACCCCAGCCGGCGGAGTTAGCATCGTTTTCTACGATGACAGGAACTTCGTGGTCGATGAGTTCCTCAATGTGGTCGGCCAGTGGGTAGTTAATCCATGCAGGAATGTTGGCGGAGAAGGTCATGGTGCGACGATCTGCTGCAACATTGCCTGCTGCGGAAATGCCGATTGCCTCGATCTTGCCCAGTTCCTCAACGGCCTCACGGTACATGCTGGCGATCTGAGCATTGATTGCCGTTGCAGTTTGTGGAGTTGGAACTTGTGTGCGCTTGACCAGCTTGTGGTTTTCATCAAACACGCCAGCTGCGATCTTGGTGCCACCGATGTCAATACCCAACGAGTACATAGTGCTCCCTTGCAATTCCTAGCTTTCCAGCTAGCCTCTCTCACGTTGCGGCCTATTTTCGGCTGCGAAAACCGCTAACGTTTCCATTAAGCTTTGTGATTATAAGTCTATCGATAAGCAACTACATTGCGCGCGTTTTCAACTTATGTGTGTTGTGCGCATGTGTGCGCCCGCACATCTTACTCGCTCTACCCGGTACCCGATCCAACCAGCATCTATCCGCAGCGAGAGCACCGGAGTAACCAAGCCTGCGACGGATAACAAAAAAGCTGGCCCGAAGACCAGCTTTTTGGTTTGTTATCTCATGAACAGCTGAGAAGCTCTCCTCTCGCGCTGATGCGCGAAGCAGGCTCACTCGCCGCTCTCAGCCTTCTCATTCTGACCGTGGCACATCTTGTACTTACGACCAGAACCGCATGGGCACAGTGCATTCTTCGGAGTGCCTGGGAAGGTGCGACCATCCGACCATGGAGTGTGCTCCTGAGCAGCCAAGCCGCGGCTAATGCGCTCCTTGGTCGAAGCCTCCTGGTCAGCGTGGCTCAGAGGTTGCATACCCACAATCGGGTCGCTTCCCTCTTCTGGATGAGCCGAAGCGCTAGTCTCGGTTCCCTCTTCTTCAGAAGCTTCAGCACCCTCGACTGCCTCATCAGAAGCAGAAACAGCGGAAGCGCTCTCCTCGCTTGGATCCTGCGGGCCGGAAGTCTGCAGCTCATCAAGAGCCTCAGCTTCCTGCGAGAGGTCACGACGAGCCTCAGCCAAATCAATGTGGAAGAGAATCTGGAGAGTCTCTTCGCGAATGGCGTCGGCCATCGAGTTGTACATGCGGTAGCCTTCACGCTGGTACTCAACCAGAGGATCGCGCTGGCCCATACCACGCAGGCCAATGCCGTCCTTCAAGTAGTCCATCTCGTAGAGGTGCTCACGCCACTTGCGGTCGAGAACAGAAAGCAGAACGCGGCATTCGAGGTTGCGCATAGCGTCCTCGCCCATTACGTCCTCACGCAGCTGATACTGCTTCTGAGCGTCCTCAACCACCAGCTTGATAATCAGGGCAACAGCCTTGTCATGCTTGAGTGGCTTCACACCCTTAGCTGGGCTGTAATCCTCTGGGTTGGAAGCGTCGAAGCCCTCTGGCTCATTAC
>DGYMJ06203__coassemble_2130_pt1 | contig 7720 bp, 6 predicted proteins | sample DGYMJ06203__metabat2_high_PE_023 | metagenome-assembled genome bin DGYMJ06203 | reverse complement strand
ACTCGCAATATTTAGCAGTGAAGAGAAACAAGTAAAACAGAAATAGGCAAATCAGCAATAATTATCCCAGGGAAATATCACAGTAAAACAGGGCGTTGCATGATGAACGCCCTGTTATCAATCTCTGTTCGCTTCTGTCTTCGTGCCATTTGATCGTCAAGGAGAGCAATTCAGGTACTCAGTGTGTCAGGCAGTGTTGTTGTCAATAACACCACAGCTCTCTATTTTCCATGTCGACTTCCTCCTCGACCTCTTGAGTTTGCGACTCAGCCTTTAGTCACGCTGCTAACGGCCTTCCCCTCTTCGCTGTCCTCGTTGGCTTCCTCTTTGCGGTGCTTACTAGCGTCGTCGTCAGCATCCTCTTCGTCATCGTGTTTGTCGTCGTCTTCGTCGGCGCTGATCTTGGCACGAGGGAAGAAGCCTGCTGCCGCTCCAAAAATGCCACCTACAATGATGGAGAACAGTGGATTTTCGTGGCGGAGATAGAAAACACTCGCGATGATTGCGTTAAACACGCTCATCATGGCGAGAACAGAAGGCCATTCGTCTCTTGATGCTTTGAAATAGTTGATAATCTTCTTTATTGTTCGTTATTCCTTTGTTTGTGGCGTACCTCCTGTCTCCGTGGCAAGCCATCCCGGTTACACGATTACTCAGCTGAGGTAACCTCTGGATGTTCTTGGTTCAGATGCATCAGAACCAGCGCATTTGCTGCTCCTGTTAAGCCCAGTGCAAGAGCAAGGAAGCCTCTCTTTGTGTCCTTCTTTGCCACAATGGCGACCATAGCAGCGGCGAGTTGCAGAACAACGCCGGTCCACAAGGTATAGAGCGTTATCTTCTTGATGATCTTAGTCATTTTCCTTGTTCCTCTCATGATGTTGTTGCAGTGGCAATCTTGAGGGATAAAGCAAGATTGCCAGCAACATGACCCTTCCACAGGCAAATTGTACCCCCTCTGCTGTGTCGTGGAGTGCTCGTGAGTGTTGAGCTGTGCCGTTGTGTTGGGAGCAGGCAAGCAGCCTACAGTTGTGACAAAAACTGACAAAAACGAACAAAAGTGTTCAGAAAGGCGACAAAATGAGACAAAAGAACGAGGAAAGTGCTCAGAGCGCGGGGAAATCGTAACGAAAATCAACAAAAGTGGGGAAGAGGTACCACTAAGCTGCTCTAATTCGTAGAATAGATAACCTGACGAATACCGATGGGAAAGCAGTTGGTAAACGTGAGCTTAGCTGGTCGCTCAGCGAGACCAGTGTGAGCCTGACTAGCCGGTAAGCAAGTCACCAGGGCAGGCGAGCAAGCTCAAGGCTTGAGCTCCCAAACTGCTCAGAGAAAGGAAGGTCCCATGAGCGTTCAGGGCCTGAATGATGCCATCGCCAGGATGCGCGCAGACGGGATGAGCGACGTTGCTATTACCGCGTTTACGCATAACTACCACCAGTGGGAATCTGACCGTTCCGGCTTCATCGCCGAGGAAAACGTCAAACCACTCAAGCAGCTTCCCTCCATCGCCGAAGTGATGACGACGATCAGCGCAGAGGACGCTCACGAAGCCCTCGCGCACACCGCGTTCCTCAAGCTCAACGGGGGTTTGGGTACGTCTATGGGCTTGTCGAAAGCCAAGTCGCTGCTGCCCGTGCGCTTGCACAAGGGCAGGCCGATGCGCTTCCTCGACATCATTCTGGGCCAAGTGGTGGCAACCCGCTCCGCGCAAGGCGTGGACCTGCCATTGGTGTTCATGAACTCGTATCGCACGTCGAAGGACACTCTTCAGGTAATCCGCCGCAACCGCCATTTCAAGCAAACCGACATTCCAGTGGAAATCTTGCAGCATCGCGAGCCCAAGATTCTTGCGGAAACCGGGGAGCCTGTCAGCTGGCCAGAAAACCCTGATTTGGAGTGGTGCCCACCAGGCCACGGCGATGTGTACGCTACGCTGTCGGATTCTGGCATTCTCGACACGCTGGAGAAGGCAGGTATTCGTTACTTGTTCATCTCCAACTCTGATAATCTGGGTGCTCGCCCTAGCTCGAGTGTTGCCGGCTACTTTGCCCAGACTGGCGCGCCGTTTATGGTTGAGGTGGCGCGCAAAACCCAGGCTGATGTGAAGGGCGGCCAGTTCGTTTTCGACAAGACTACCGGCACGATTCGCTTACGCGAAATGAGCCAGGTGCCTAAGGCTGACCTTGCGAAAGCTACCGACATCAAGCGTCACCCGTTCTTCAACACCAATAACATTTGGGTGCGTATCGACGCTTTGAAGGCGAAGCTTGCCGAATATAACGGCATTTTGCCGCTGCCCGTCATCCGCAACACCAAGACTGTCGACCCGACGAACCCCGACTCGCCGCAGGTGGTGCAGTTGGAGACGGCGATGGGTGCGGCAATCGGCTTGTTCGAGGGTTCGGTGTGCTTGGAGGTGAACCGCCCGCGCTTCCTGCCGGTGAAGACGACGAACGACTTGTTCATCATGCGTTCCGACCGCTTCCACCTGACCGATACCTTCGAGATGGAAGATGGCAACTACGACTTCCCGAAGATTCACCTTGACCCGCGCTATTACAAACTGATCCAAGATTTCGACGAGCGCTTCCCTTATGGTGTGCCGTCGATTGCTGCGGCGAACTCGGTGACGATCGAAGGCGACTGGACTTTTGGTGCATCGGTTAAGTTCTTTGGTGACGCTCACCTTTCTGACCCGCAGAACGACCCGGACCCGGTGACTCGTCGCGACCGCGCTTATGTGCGTGACGCTTCGCATGTTGGCCCGCGTGGCATTGAGAAGGGTGACTGGTGAGAAAACGCAGATAATCTGGAGAACAAAAGATGTGCGGTACGCCGGGGCGTATAGCCAAGCGACAATTGCTTGGGGACTACCTCAGCTCAGCACATCTATTGGCGAACATTGCAGGCGAAAACATACTACAGGACCGCGTAGGACGGCAGTACATGCGATAGCATGCCATAGCCTATAGGACACACTACAGGCAGACACTTGCACGGCTCTCAGACGCGTACAGGAGGACAAAGAGCGGCATTTTAGGATAGGCCAACACGGTAGGAGGCACATCCCCCGCGCGTGACAACCCTCGAGAGTGTAGCAAAGAAAAAGCACTACCGCGTGAGCGGTAGGGCTTGCAGAATGGTCTTCACTTATTTTTCTTCTGTTGGTCATCGTGGGACGGCTGCGAATGCGTTGGAGTCGTCCTCACGTCATGACAGACAGAGTAGATAAAGGCGATGGCCCCCATCGGTATCGCTAGAGTACAGATCCCTTGGCCGAGGCCTACTAGCCAGTGAGGCCCTCCCCACTGGTCTGCCGTCATCATGACATTTAGCAACAACCCGAGAGCGATATAATAGCCCATAAGATCACCCCTCACGCGCATCATAATTGTGTGCTCTTTTAGCTTATTACGTTTTTGACGGTTGCGAGATGTTTTCGCAACATGGTGCCCCATAATGGCCGGGCACCATGCAACGAAAAAGTCAGAAGTGTATACGATTAGGATACGTCATGCGATAGATGCCAAAATCCCCCGACTGGATGCGTACCCAATACTTTCCAGATGCAGGTGGCGGATAAGGGTTACCAGCGTTGGATTATCAGAAATGGAGAGTGGGCGCGCACTGATTTCTACCCAGGCGAGCTCTCCCATCGCGACCCGCAGGTTGACGCGGAGCTTGAGTGGCAGAACTATTACGACACGTATGACCACACGCTGCTGGAAGAGTACGCAATGACCCCACCGAAAGCCCAAGTCGGAACACTGCTTGCCCAGGCTCCAGCTTCCGGCACGGCGCAGAAAACTTTACCTCAAGCCAAACGCGACAAGATTATCACCGTCATTTCCGACCACGCTGCGAACGGGTGGGTGAGCATGGCGGGAACAATCCGGCTCATGGACGCCCAGCACACACTCTACTTGCGCAACAAGCTGGGCGGGGGAGATAGCTTCTACCAAGAGAAGGTGAGCGATACCGACAGGCTTGCTAAGGCCCAAAAACAGTATGCGGTATTCGAGTTTGACGCGCCACAAAGCTTTGCGTTCATTGCTGAGAGACAAGCGTTGACCGGTGTTCGCCTGGCTGATGTTTCCGAGCGTGGGTCTGATCGCGACCCTGCCAGGTTGGAAAAGTTCAACGGCAAGCATGTTCTCGCCGCATTCCGGGCCTACTACCCGGCGTATGCAGAAGACCTGCTGGATAACCAGGTGAGCGGGAATATTCAGGATGTGACCGTGCTGGAGTAGAAGGTGTTGCTGGACGAGTCGCCAGGTTGAATGAGTGACTTCGCTGAATGGGTGACTGCGGACGCCCCGAGCTCGGTTTGCGCGCGTTATTACTCAGTGCGCTTGTTGAAGCGTTGGAGTGTGAAGTAGTGCTGTGATCTGCGTATACTAATAACTACTGTGACGTACGCAGTCGTACTGAAGGAAGAAGGTACCCATGCACTGCCCGAAATGCGGAACTTTACTGCCTCAAGGTTCGCAGTTTTGTACGAACTGCGGTACGCCATTAAACACTGCACCGCAACAACAGCCAGCGCCCGAGCAGCCTGCGCAGAAAAAGAAGCGCGGCAAAGCGGGTGTGATCATCAGCTCGGCGCTCGTCGTCATCGTGGTTGCAGCAGCAACTGTGCTTGCCCTCATGTTCACCAACGTGCTACCTAACCCGTTCATTCGCGAGCAGCAGGTGGCCTTCGCGATTAGTGCACCAAAGTACAACGAGAAAACCGATTCCAAAATCCCGCTGGTGATCACCGGTAAAACCTACCGCGGCGACAAGGTGCGCATGCACGTCTACGTTTCTCCGAAAGCACCAGCCGTACATTTGCTGCCTGGTCAGTACCAGGTAGCCGTGGTGGCCAGTCCGCTGTTGCACAGTGGTGAACTGTACCGCGTACCTGAAAAGCAAAGCCTGACAATCTCAAGCGATGGAGCGACAAGCAATGGGGAGAAAGTCCAGCTAAAGCTCAGCTTTGAGGTCAAGCCTGCCAGCGAGGTAAGCCAGGAGGATATCGACAAGGCGACCCAAGAGGCGAAGAAATCGGGATACGCGCCCAAGAAGGTGAGCCAAACCCAGACCATCGTCACTCGCCGCAGGGTGGCGGATGTGTATGAAGGCGTTCTTGATAATCTCAACAACGACGAAGGCCTGCCCAGCAAGTGGAGGAGCATCGATGCTGCCAATAAGCATGCCACCTACTCGCTCTACGACCTGACGGGTGACGGAACTCCCGAGCTCATCGTTTACGGCCGTTACGCTTACGACTTGGAACCGCAGGGCTACCAGTTCGACGAGAATGACACCACAAAGCCGGACCTGAATAACTTCTTCCACGTGTGGAGCTTCGACTCCGGCAGCCTGCAAGACGTCAAAGGCAGCATCCCGGTCGGCATGGGAAGTATCGGCTTCATCGGAGTCTACCCCTCCATCAGTCACAAGGGCGCGCTGCAACGAGCGAGGAACGGCTACCAGCGCTGGGTGATCCGCAACGGCGAATGGGTGAAAGCCGACTACGCCGACGGCAAGGACAACGCCCTGGCCCGTGACGGGCGCGACAATAACTATTACTTCCTCTCCGACCGCCGCCCCCTCAAGCAGTACGCCATGCAAGACGACCCTGGCCTCAAGACGGCGAAAAAAGATTACCAGTACCTCAAAAAGGTTTCCGACGCCGCAATCTCGGGAGCTCTGAGTGTGAGTGGAACCCTGCAGGTGATGAGCGCCCAGCAAGTACTGCAAGCTCAACATGACAGCGGAAAAAGCAATAAGGACATGTCGAGTTATGGCGCATCTGGCTCGGATGCGGATGCTCTTAAAGATTCGGAAGCGCAATACGCCCTCATCAAGCTCGATACTCCGCAAAGCTTTGAGCTGGTCGAGATGAAAGAAGCGGAAAAGTTCCCCGACTCAACCTATGTCAGCATCGCAGGCCGTTACTCCGACTCCAGTGTTGATGAATGGAAGAAATACGCGGGCAAGAGAATCACGGTGGCTCTGGATGGTTTCACTCCGGAGTACACAGGACTGCTCTTCCAACAGACTCGCGGTTACCGTAGCAAACTGATCGCTGTGAATTGAGGTGTGTAGCATGACCGAACAAGCTCTCTCGGAAGAAGAGCCGCATTTTTGCACAAACTGTGGCTCCCCGATTAACAGTACCGACAAGTTCTGCACGAACTGCGGTGCCCCGATTCAGCGCGGCTCTGTCGCGGCTTCTGACAGTGGCGAAGCGCAGGCCAGCGGGGACGGCAACAGTGAGCAGGCTGGAGCCTATGGTGAGGCGCAGGCTGCCCAACCCGTGGAGCCGGTAGCGCCAACTGATGCAACACCAGTAGCAGCTGCTGTCCCAGCGCCAGTTGCGGCTGCAGCGGAGGTTACGAGCGCAGTAGAGCAAGCAGTGAGTGAAGCCGAGCAAGCGGCGAACACAGCGCAACCGACAGTGAGCGCCGCGGTAGCGATGAAGAAACCGCGCAAGAAAGCAGGAGCTATCGCAGCGGCGATTGTGGGAATACTTGTGATTGCTAGCATGCTGATAATCTTGGGCCTTATGCAGCTCAACGTGCTGGCCAACCCCTTCGCCAAGGCGCGACCAGTGACTTTCGCTATTAAAGCCCCGCACTACAACGAGAAAACCGATTCGAAGATTCCGCTGCACATCACCGGTAAGACGGTGTCGGGCAAGGTGATCTCGCAGCATGTGTATGTGTCGCCAAAGGCTCCTGTTGTTCACCTTGCGCCTGGTCAGTACACGGTGCAAGTTGAAGCGAGCCCATTGCTGAGTTCTGGTGATGTGTATCGTATTCCAGAACCCATCAAGATTGACACCACGAAAGATAATCGCCTAGTCGGTGAATCGAAGCCAGTGAAGCAGGATTTGAAGTTTGAGGTGAAGCCTGCCAACGAAGTAACGGCTTCTGATTTGCAGGCTGTGGCGAAGTTTGCGAAGAAGACTGCTACTCCCGTAAAGAAGCTTGATTTCCTCAATGAGAAGATTCGTCGTCAAAAGGTTGCTACCGCGTTCAATAGTGTGCTGGACATGTTGAGTAAAGAGAATGCAGAGCCATTTGACGTCATGTTGGGAGAATCTGCACGTTATTCTCTCCTGGATATTGATCAGGATGGGACTCCTGAGCTGTTTACTTGGAATGGCCGTAATGGAGGGAGAACTCTGGCAAAGGAGCAGCCTGTTGGTTGCGGAGAGAGGCAGGATGATTTCTCTGGAAGTAGAGTCTGGAAGTATGACTCAGAGCATGATCGTGCTCAGTGTTTGAGTGGTGATTCCTTATCCTTAATTAAGAATACGTTGTCCGGTCTAGACTATTCTTCCTCACGAAAAGTGCTTTCAAGTTATCAAAACGGCAGTAATTCGCATTTTGAGTTGACACTTGTCGGTGACAAGGTAAAAATTTCTCAAGTTGAAGATCCAAATTCCACCGTGGCCTCGAGTGATGGTGATATAACATATATTTCAGTTTTCTCTACTATTCTTGATAGAGATCTTCTGAGCGTTTTGGCTATGAAAGTTCCTTCGAGCTTAAGCGCTAAGCCTATCGAGAATTATGACCAGTACGCGCTTAAAGTCTCCAACGCTGTGATGAATGGCCAACAAGTATTTAGCGGTACGGTTAGGCTCATGACACCTCAACAAGTCCAAGATTTTCAGCATCAATATGTTGTAGACCATCAACTGAATTTTAATTACGATCCAGCA
>DGYMJ06203__coassemble_1733_pt1 | contig 8967 bp, 5 predicted proteins | sample DGYMJ06203__metabat2_high_PE_023 | metagenome-assembled genome bin DGYMJ06203 | reverse complement strand
TGGATGTGCCAGACCCTAGGTAATAACTGCGGAAACCCAGCTGGTTTAGCTAACGGCTACACTGACAAGTTGATGGTTTTCATTCCCGAAGGAAAGAGAACGATCACAGGTAGGTTTATTCAGCAAGATTCGCCATTACCGCTGTACATTTATCCAATTGCTTACTCTGCTTCTTCAAGAGCATGTGGCTTCTCTGAACAAGACTGTTCTGAAGAATATTTTAGGAACTACGACAACAAGCGCGTTATTCTTACTTCATCTCTCGTAAGTTGGGGACAAAGTGTTCGAGAACTCCCTTGGGCACAACCATCTTTGTATGATGCTGATGTCCTTTTAACTCTTTCGCACTGAGTGAAAAATGGTAAGTGAGAGCAACTCGCGGGTGTAAGAAATAACGCACAAGAAATGGCCCAGGAGCGAAAGCTTCTGGGCCATATGCATAGTGATAATCTTTAGTCATCTTTGTCGTCAAGATGCGACGTGACGTCATGAATGTCGTGACGCAAGAAATGCTTGAGAAGCTGCTGATGAGCGTGATGCTCCTTCTCCTGTTCCTCGCTCTTCTCACCATCAGGCATATGAGCAAGCTCAGCAAGCTGAGTCATACGCACCAAACGCATCTTCTCCAGCAAGGCCGCACGACGACGCAACTCAACCTCCGCCTCCTTTGCCTGAGTGGGAGACAAGCCTGCGCGCAAACCAACCGAAGCGATCAAAGCGTCAATCGCATCAACAGGACGGGACGGCTGAAGCGTCTGTGAAGACGTGGAAGAGCCTTGTTCAGTAGCTGAGGAAGCTGGGGAAGTGGAGTTAGCGGAAGCGGTCGAAGAAGCAGGGGCGGCGCTGGTGAGATGGTCAGGATGACGAGAATCCAACGACGGCATACCAGCAGAAGGAGCCTGAGAAGCAACAGCAATTTGTTCATTCCTACGCACCAGGCGCAATAACTCCGCACGACGCAACAACTCAGCACGAGAAGTCTCATACTCACGAACAGCATGCAGCAGAAGATCTTCCCTCACCTTGCGCTCCTCCTCAGGAAGGTGAGCCCACGAGGTGACGAAATCATCCAAAATCTGCTGAGCCTTCTGAGGATGACGAATCATACGAGACAACACATAACGGTCGTGAATAATCTCCGGACCATAATGCGGATGATGAGAAATATCCTCCGCAGCCTGAATCGGGTGGAACTCCGCCACACGCTGAGCCAAGCCAGCAACCAACGGCATCACCAACACACTCACCGCACCTGCAGCAACCAGTACCGAAGCAGTTTCCTCCTTCATCGTGCCAGTACGAGTGGCAATCTCAGTAACCGCAACAATAACCGGAAGCGCCGTCGCACAATACATCGCCACCGTAATGCGATGATGAATCGAAAGATGGTTCTCCTCCTTCGCCACCGAAAGAGCAACCACAATAGGCACCGAACGGATCACAACCAACAACACAATGAACGCGACCAACAGCGCCGGATCGGCGCCCACCGCCTGAATGTTAATCTTGGCGCCAGAGAGCACAAAGAAAATAGGAATAAAGAAACCGTAACCAATACCATCTAAGCGAGTTTCCAGCGCCTTATCGCCCTCAGGAATGAGATAACGCAAAATAAAGCCCGCCGCAAAAGCACCCAAAACAATATCCAGGTCAAACAGCGAGGAAACCGTCACCAAAACGACCAACAACAAGATCGTCATACGAACAATAACCTGCTCCGCAGCATTCGACTTCTTCGCCAAAAACGCATTCAGCTTCGTACCCCAACTCTGCAACTTCTGAGGAATAGCAGCAGCAGCAACACACAACAGCGCGAAACCAGCCAAAATAAAGAACGTCTCCACACCCGTATGCGTCGAGAGCAACACAGCCATCGCCAACACTGGGCACAACTCACCCCACGTGCCATATGCGATCACCGCGTCACCAACAGGAGTGCCAATCAACTGCTTCTCCTGCAAAATCGGCATCAAAGTTCCCAAAGCAGTCGTCGTCAGCACAATCGCCGAAGCAACACCATGCAGATCATGCTCATGAAAATAAGGAATAAACGTCACCGCAAGCATGGCAATAGCAAACGAAACCACCCACGTAGCCAAACCACGACGACCCTGAGAACCCTTCAACTGCTCCGGGTTAATCTCATAACCAGCCAACAAAAACAGAAAAGCCAAACCCAAATTGCTCAACAAGCTCATCGGAAGCGACAACTTCACCACACCAGCTACATAAGGGCCCAAAAGCGCGCCAGCGCCGAGCAGCAGAACTGTTTGGCTAATAGGCTTGCCAGGAATAGCTTGAGCGATGAGCGGGCAGAGCACAGCAACCGCCATCACTACAGTCAGGGTTACGAGTACGGAAGTCATGAAACTATTGTGCCGTCAGAACTTGACCAGGGGAGAAGGGCAGCGAAAAGTGAGGCGGCGAGGGGAGCGGCGGGGAGTACGAGCGGCGAGGAGAGCGGATGGAGGCCGGGCGCGCTCTCGCTGAGCGTAAAGAGTGAGATAAATATGCGTTTTGGCACCTTGTTCAATTTCACCGCTGAAATATCCAGAAATTTAGGGTAGAATGTCGTCAGTTATTGATAAAGGAACACACCTTTTCGTACGAGACGTGAGGACACATGACTGAGGGTTCCAATGGTCGCCGCCGGTTTTCGGATAAATGGGGCAAGCATGAGCTGGACGTGCTCGTCGTTTTGTCGTCAGCATTTCCACAATGGCTGACCTCTCGCCAGATTGCTCAACGAGTCAAGGCCTACGCTGACTCCTACGGTGAACTCGCCGACCAAGCAGCAAAGGCAGCATTCGCCAAGCAGTTCCAGCGTGACCGCGCTAAACTCGCTGACTTAGGCATCGAAATCGAATCGCGCCAACCCGAATACTCTTCAAAGTCTGACGGCCAGGACTTCGCCTCCTACCGTCTGAGGTTGGGCGATCAAGGTTTGGTGCGCCTGCACTTCGACGAAGAGGATATGCCCATTCTCGCCGCAGCAACCTTCCTGGCCAAGTCACTCAAGTCGGATGCTGACGACGTTGCCGATAAGAAGCGCTCGCGTTTCGCCTCTCCAGCTAACTCGCCGACTTTGGGCCTGTCAGCACTGGCACCGAGCATCGGCACACAGTCCATCCCGACCTCGCTTGCTGAAGCTGTGCAAACACATCGTTTCACCGCAACCGTGCGCGCTGAGGATGACGACGAAACCGTCGATGTCGCTTATGAAGATTCCGACGACCTCGCCTTCTACATGATCATGCACCCAGGTGTTCGAATTCTGAACCCTCGGGCTGCTCGTGACTCTTTTGCTCGCCGTTTGCAGGCAGCAAGCCAGTTTGAAACCTGCGATAATTCCTCACGTACCACGCCGGTTGCTGTGCAAGAGCGTATTTTGAAGCCGGAGGTCGAAGTTCCGCCGAGCTTGCATCCTACCCACCGTCGCGGTTCTGGCTCGGGCCAGTCGAGCTCGGAAGTGGATCGTCGTTTGCGCCTGATGCTCTTCCTTTCGGCTCATCCGGGTGCTGAGTATTCGGTGGAAGAGTTGGCTGATCGATTCATTGGCCCAACCCATACGAAGGATCAGCATGAAAAGGCGATGAAGACGATCCGCAAGGACGTCAACACGCTCACCACTGTTTCCGATGATGGTGAGATTGCTGGCTCTCAGTTCTTCGATATTGATTGGGATTTACTCGAAGAAGAGGATGTTGTTCGCGCGGACAACTCTCTGGGCTTGGACCGCTTGGCCGGCTTGACCCCGCAGTATTTGAGCTTGCTGGTGGGTTCGGTCCGCTATTTGGCGAAGTCGACGATGCTGCCAGACGATCAGCGTCAGGCTGCAGACTCGCTGTATGAGAGACTTTTGGCAGCTCTTCCTCATATTGAGGGCGAGCTCGATGGTGACCCGACGACCTTGGCGCTCACCGGTTACGAGCTCGAGCCGGATTCGATGGGTAAGATTCGTGAGGCCATTCGCCGCAAATGCCCGATCCACTGTTACTACACCAACGGTGCCGGTGAGCGTAAGGAACGCTGGTTCCTGCCTGTTGACACGTTCATCGACGAGGGTGCTTTCTACGTGGTGGTATGGAATGTGCTCGGCCGGCACGGTGACCTGCTCAAGCAAAAGCTGGAAACTTTCAAGCGTGCCGACTCGCGTTCCAAGGCTCCTCAGTGGAAGACGTTGCGCGCCTCCCGCATCGCTGAAGTTTCCATCGTCGACCAGCCGGTAGAAGAAGAGATCATCCCTGTTCCGCCAATCTCGGAGCTTCGCCAGTGGAACTTCAAGAACGGTTCGGACGTGAGCTTCATCACTGATTCTCACAATCTCGCCTTCATCGACGACCTTCATTCGGCAACCATTGAGCCGTGGGATGAGGGTGATAAAGTGCACTTGCGCATCACTTCCGACTCGTGGTTTGTCGCCTTCTGCATCGCCCACGCCCGCCATATTGTTGCAGTATCCCAGGGTGAGCGTCACGAGGTGAAGAGCAGCGAGGACAAGGACGGAAACGTCGTCGAAACGGTGGAAACTCGCCCATCTGATGTTGCTGCTGCCATTCGTGAACGTGCTCAGCGTGAGATTGAAGGCCTGCACCGTCAGGAAGAAGAGGAAGCTCGCTTGGAGCAGGAAAAGCTCAAGCGTGAGCAGGAAGCACAAAGTTACGTGGCGCATACGACGTCGGCAGCTCCGTTCGGTGGTGCTGCAGCCCGTTCGCGCATGGAATCGGACTATAAGCCATTTACGAGAGCAGGTATGTGATGAGCGTAGGAGCATGGGTAGGAGTGTGGGTTGGACTCGTCGTTTTCCTCCTGCTCATGCTCGTGGCGGGCATCGCATTCGCCATTTGGCGTGGTTACAAAGGCTACACGGGCCTCAAGCCTCTATTTTCAACGATTTCTGAGAAGGTGAAGGGCTTTTCTGAGCCTTATGTCGGTGGCGAAGAAAAGCCCGTGAGCCTGGCTCGTCGCGTTTCTGATGTTGCTCAAGATTATCAGGCTGCGCACACTGACCTGCTCAACCATAAAGCTCGGGTGCGCGCAGTTCACGCTACGCGATTTAGCCGCTGGGCGGCTTTTAACACCGCGCGAGAGCAGGAGCGCGGTGTTGCTCAGCCCGGTAATGATGCGCGCAGCAGGCGCGTGCGTGATGAAGCACAGTGATAATCTCTAGGTGGAAAGTGGGAGTATGGCGAGGAGAAGCCATCATCGCAAGCATACGACGGCTGTAGCGGGGGTGGGCAGCCAGCTTGCCCGCGGAATTGTGCCGGACGCAGATCAGGAGAATTTGACGCCAGCCCAACGTTATGCGGCGGCGAAACGAGAGCGGGAGCAAAGGAAGAGCTTGGCCTACCAGTTTGCCCAGCGTTTTGACTTCCCTCTTGATGATTTTCAAAACGAAGCTTTGCAGGCCTTGGAGGCGGGGGATAACGTTCTTGTTGCTGCGCCGACCGGTGCGGGAAAGACGGTGATTGCTGATTTTGCCGTCTATTTGGCCCAGCAGCGTAACTTGAAGGCTTTCTATACCACGCCGATTAAGGCACTGAGTAACCAGAAATATCACGATCTGGTGGCGCAGTATGGCCGAGAAAATGTGGGCCTGCTCACCGGCGATATTTCTATCAATTCGGAAGCCAACATTGTGGTGATGACCACCGAAGTGTTGCGCAACATGCTCTACGAAAATTCCGTGACGTTGACTGCTTTGCGATATGTGGTTTTCGATGAGATTCACTTTTTGGGTGATCAGTTCCGCGGCCAGGTGTGGGAAGAGTCGATTATTCACCTTCCGCAGAGCGTGAAAATTGTGGGTTTGTCGGCTACGGTGTCGAATATTGAGGATTTTGGCGCGTGGATTGAGTCGGTGCGTGGGCATACGCGCTTGATTATTTCCGAGACGCGCCCGGTGCCGCTGGAGCAGTCAGTGATGGTGCAGACCGGCCGCGGTGGTGCACCGGAACTGTTTGACTTGTATGACGAGGCTAGCCGCGAGGATCGCGGTGATGGTGAGCCTCAGGGTGGTGACTCTCGGGACGCTGGCCGCCGAGGGGACGGCCAAGCCTCCTCTCACGCCACCAATTCGCGCACGAAGCCCACGAAGCCGGCAGCTTTGCGCGTCAACCCTCAGCTTCTTGCCCGCTTGCGCCGCCTGGATGATATGAGCGCGCGCCGTGATTTCGGCCAACACCGCCGCCACTCGCACGCTTCCTCGCGCTCAGGGCGCACTCGCGGCTACCATCAAGCACATCGCCCGTGGCCACAACGCTGGGAAGTGGTCGACGAGCTTGACTATCGCGACCTTTTGCCGGGCATTTTCTTCATCTTCTCGCGTATGGGTTGTGAGAAGGCAGTCGACGAGTGCATGCAAGCTGGTTTGAGCCTGACTTCTGACCACGAGTACCGCCTCATCGGCGAAATTGCTGATGAAATGGCCTACAACGCGATGAGCGAGCAAGACCTTCGCATGCTGCACTACAAGAGCTTCAAGCATGCCTTACAAAACGGTTTCGCCTGCCATCATGCGGGAATGATCGCGCTCTTCCGCGAAATCGTGGAAAAAGTTTTCGAACAAGGCTTGGTTAAGGTGGTCTTCGCCACGGAAACCCTCGCCTTGGGTATCAACATGCCGGCGCGTTCGGTCGTGATTGAACGCCTCGACAAGTTCAACGGTGTGGCGCGCGTGCCGCTCACTCCTGGCCAGTACACGCAGCTGACTGGTCGCGCAGGCCGTCGTGGCATTGATGATGAGGGCCATGCCATCGTCGTCGACCATGAAGGTTTTGAGCCGGCGGGTTTGGCCGCGATGTCGTCGCGGCGCGTCTACCCGCTGCACTCCCAGTTCCAGGCCACATTTAATATGGCTGTTAATCTTTTGGCGCACTCTGATTTGGCCACCGCGCATCGCACGCTGGACATGAGCTTTGCCCAATGGGAAGCGAACGAGTCGGCCGAGCAAATGCAGAAGGAGCTGGCGAGCTTTGAGGAGGCGCTGGCTGGCTACGAGAAGGCTTTTGCTTGCGACCAGGGCGATTTTAAGGAATTCCTTGAACTGCGCCTTCGCTTGAGCGACCTGGAGAAGGGCGAGCGCCGCCGCATCAAGCACACGCAGTTTAAGACTCCGCAGGATAAAAAGAAGGCTCTGGAGCGCCTCGACCGCAAGATTCGCCAGGTTCGTCAGCGTGAGCGTAACCATCCGTGCGCCAGTTGCCCGGACCTTGACAACCATGTGCAATGGGGTATGCGCTGGGTGAAGGCGAATAAGCGCTACCAGTTGCTTAAGGATCGTTTCGAGTCGCGCACTGGCGTGGTGTCGCGTAGGTTCGATCTGATTTGTCGCGTGCTCGAGTCGTTGGGATACTTGCGCAGGCCGGAGGCTCACGCTATGGCTGGGGCTTCGGCCGCAACCGAGGCTCAAGCTGTACCGCAGGCTCAAGCAGCTTCCGCGGCTTCAGATTATCAGCGCGACAACATCGGCCTCGACGCCTCACACTCGCGCACCGCAGGAACCTACGAGCTGACCTGGCGAGGAGAACTCTTGCGCCGCCTGTTTAGCGAGCACGACCTTTTCCTCGCTCAATGCATGATCGAGGGCACTTTCCGCCGCCTCGACGCTCAAGGCTTGGCAGCAGTGCTCTCTGGCGTGATCTATGAGGCGCGCCGCTCGGATGAAGCGCGCATCCGCCACTATCCCGGCGGTCGCAACGGTAAAATCGCGCGCGCCATCGAGCATATGGACGACGTGTGGGACGACCTCGAATACACGGTTGAACAGGCGGGCTTACCGCAGCTGCCAGAAGTGAACTGGGGTTTGGTGGAGCCGATCTTCCGCTGGTCGGGGGATGCAACGCTCACCGAAGCGCTCTCAGGCACGATGATCCAGCCGGGTGATTTCGTCCGCTCCTGCAAGCGCCTGCTGGATGTGCTCGGCCAAGTGCGCGAAGCGGCCGAACAGTTGGGCGACGACCAGCTCGCCGATACGGCCCAGCAGTCCACCGAGATCATCAATCGCGGTGTCGTCGCCTATTCTGGCCTCGACGCTCAAGACGAGCTGGAGTGATAATCTGGAGAAATTCTGCCTCAAGCTGCGCGCGGGTAGGGAATATTTTTGCGCGAAACTTGTTGGTAGAAGTGGTTTTGTGAAAGGGGTTACATGGCAGAACGCAGCCTTCGTGGTACCAGCATCGGTGCAAAGTCACTGGAAACGGATGAGAACGTCGAGTTTGCCCAGCGCACCGACGTCGCTTATGTGTGCCCAGATGGCCATCGCACCATCGTTCCATTTGCAAAAGACGTTGAAGTTCCTGACCAGTGGGAGTGCCGTTGTGGTAAGCCTGCTGTGCGTGAGGATGCTGAGAACCCTGACGATCCATCTGCTCAGGGAAAGCCGCAGCGTACGCATTGGGACATGCTTTTGGAGCGCCGCACTATTCCTGAGTTGGAGGAGCTTCTGGAGAAGCGTTTGCAAATGCATCGTGAGGGTTGGTTCCCTGACTACGAGTGAGTTTCTCGCTCTTTTTCGTATTACTCGAGATTATCAGTGCTGATAATCTCGAGTTTTTTATCGCACCTGCAGTGAGTCAGTTGTGTGGTGAAAAGCTGAAACATAAGGATTATCAGCAAGAACGAATCGACGAAGAGCAGAAGCGTTCTTGGAAATTCCGATACGAGGTGTTGCAACAATCTCTTCTTGAGGAAACTTTTCTGATGATAAGGGGTCTGCTAAGAAAAGTGGGGAAGAGGGGTTGGAAAGATCACAACCATAAAGCTCAGTGCTAATCTGGAGAGCTTGGCAGAGCTTAGCAGGTCCATTACTCACCTCTGTTCCTGTACGGTTTCGAAACTTCTCCATCGTCTGAACGCCATCGATAGGCTCTACCGCGCGAATGAGGGCTCCAGCACCAACACCTAAAGGCCCCAGCGAGATGTTCATGCAGGAATGGATGCCATGAGAAATATAGATGTAGGCGTGCA
>DGYMJ06203__coassemble_1154_pt1 | contig 11796 bp, 5 predicted proteins | sample DGYMJ06203__metabat2_high_PE_023 | metagenome-assembled genome bin DGYMJ06203 | reverse complement strand
GCGGAAAAGGGACGGATATGAGCGAGTTGAATGAGAACGAGAAGTCGGAGAGCACGCCATCGCAGGCAGAAAACCCTGTGGTGCTGCGCAGCGTGTCATTCGATCACGTGGATGACAAGGGGAATATTATTCTCACTCTCGCCTCGAACGGCACGAGTGGTGCAGCAGAGAAGCTGACCCTTCCTTTGACCACCGAGCTTGAGAAGGGCGTAACTCGTGCTCGCGACATCATTGAGCAGGCTCGCGTCGCCGCTCAGAAGCCGTTGCAACAGACTTTGCCTCTCGCCGAAATTCAGGTGATGGTTCGCGAGGGCGCATCCTTCAAGGAAGTGGCCAGCAAGTACGGCATCGACGTGGAAACCGTTCGCCATTACGCTCAGTCTGTCGAGCAGGAGAAGCGTTTCGCCATCAGCCAGTTCCTCAACGTGCGCTTGGCTACCGATAACGGCACTCGCTCTACACAGCGCCTGATTGCTGACCAGCTGCAGGCTGCTGGCGTGGATATGACTTCCTTGCGGTGGAATGCGTGGCGTAAGGTGCATGAGCCGTGGCAGATTCAGCTGTCATACAAGCATTCCGATATTCTCTACCGCGCTCGTTGGAATTGGAACCTCTCCGATAACCATGTTGACCCGCTGGACCCTGCTGCTGCTCAGCTCGTTCGCCCTCTGACTCGCGACACTGACCCGGATGTCATAGCTGAGCCGAGTACCCCGGTTTCCCACGTGTTGGGCCGTACTTCTCGTGCGGGTGGACAGGCTGGCGTTTCTCAAGCTTCTGGCCAGGCTGCTTCCACGTCTTCTACCTCGCACGCTCAGTCTGCGGCAAGCTCTGCAAAGGCTTCTGCCGCTGGTACTCAAGCTGGCACTCAAACTGACGGCCAGGCTTCTGGCTCAACGTCAAGCCGCAACTCTCAGACTTCCGCACCTCAAGCTTCGGGTTCAGTAAGCTCGTCGTCCCCGGCCTCTGCGCACACCACTTCTGACGCTGCTGGCATTGCTTCAGCTCGTGGCGATGAAACCCGCGTTTCTCAGCCGGTGGCCATCGAGACTGCTGTGGCAACAGCTGAGGTGCAGGAGCCTTCTGAGGAACATATTTCTGACGCCGCGGCTCTCTTCCCCACGACTGCTGAGGAGGAGGCTTTGAGCACTGCTTCGCTGCAGAAGGCGAAGAAGAACGCTCATAAGGGTCGCTCGGCCATTCCTTCTTGGGATGATATTATTTTCGGCGACCAAAAATAGCTTTCGAATAGCTTGAGATTATCAGCTTGCTGACTCGCACGTTTCCTTGTAATCCCTTGCTGTTTTGTCGCTTCGCTTAGCCGCAGTGCTTGTCACCTTTCGAGATGAGCACTGCGTTTTTTGTTCTTTTGCTCCTCTCCCCTGCCTTTCTATACGTTCTATTCAGCGAGCATCGTGAGCCACGGAATCGTCGCCTCCAAGCGCGTCATCGAACCATGAACACCTGGCATCTGCATCGCCGGCTGCTTTTGGAAGCGCGAATCTACAATCGTCACATCCTCATGGCAATACACGAGTACATCGCCCAACATTTCCTCAATACGCGGCGTCGAATAGCCGTACAACCTCGAATCAATAGCCTCTTGCTTGCTCATCACCGTGGCAACTTTGCCTACCTCTTGCCGCCAGCGCTGAACCACCGCATCAACTGACGCACTCTTCTTCGTGTACAGCATCAGCGCGCGCGGCTCACCTGCAACCAGCTGAACACCGTCTTGAAGGGCAGGATTCTTGGCAATGTCAATCTGGCGCGTTAAGTCAGTTTCTACCATGCCATGGTCGGCACTCACGCACAAAAAAGTACCTTTCGGCAAGCTGTTCGCAACAGTGTGAATAAGATTATCAACCTGCTCGAGGGCCTGCGCCCATTCGCGAGAAAACCAACCATAATGGTGACCAGCCTTGTCAACCTCGCGCAAATACCAGTAAGTAAGGCCAGGCTGGCTGGCAAGCTCCACCACCTTCTGCGCCTGCTTGTCCAGCTTGTTCTCGGCAACAAAGTCTGCGCCGCGCAAGCACGCCTCCGTCATAGGCGTGCCCTTAAACTCAGGCAAACTCACATTGCTCACGCGAACTGACTGTGCTGATAATCTTTCGAAAACCGTCGGCTCGCGCTGCAAATCGGCCGGCGGAATCGCGCCTTTAAACTTGATCATCTGGGTAATGCGATGGGTGCGAGGGTTGAGTTGCGTGTAACCCAACATTCCCGTCAGACCAGGGCAAGTGCCCGTTCCCAATGTTGCTAATGCGGCGGTAGTCGTCGAAGGGTAGCAGGTGCGCAGGCTATGAGTCTTGTCCTGCTCAGCAAATGAAGAGTCATCCCCCAGCAGTGAGGCGAGGAAAGGCGCATGTTCGCGCTTTGCCTTCAGATTGAAATAGCCCAAACCATCCACCAGGATTACCACTGCGGATGAAACCCGAGGAATAGCCAAAGCAGACTGGCAGGTTTGTGGGTCAGTCTGCGTCGCCGTGGCAACAGGGTGGCCGAGCGCTGAGGACAGGCCGGGGAGAATAGCGGAAAGTGTGCGGTACTTGGAGTACGAGCTACCGGCAAGGTCCCACACGGGTGTTTGGTCGATTACACCTTGAGGGGCGGGGATGCGGGTGTCATGGGAATTGGTGGGGGTCGAATTGGTGGAGTTCTGAGGGTCGCTATGAGAAGTGGAGTCCTTGAGAGCGTTGTTGTGAGAACTGGTGTCGAGAGAGCTGTTGTCGTTATCAGTTGGATTTTCCGTTGCGCACATGCCTCTATTATTCCAACACGGGTCAACCTGAGCACATAATGAAACTCGGTTTTCAGCTTTCGCCCAAGTGTGAGAGAATAGCAGACGCACGAAAGGAGAGCTATGGCAAGCAGAAGGCATTCGCCAACCCAAGCAGCGTACGACCCTCGCGAGGTGAAAATGAGGATCGTCGATACGCCGCTGAAAACCGAAATGGATACGTCCTTCCTGGCGTACGCCTACTCGGTGATCTACTCGCGCGCTCTCCCTGACGCGAGAGACGGCATGAAGCCCGTGCAGAGGCGCATTATCTACCAGATGGGTGAAATGCACCTGACACCGGATAAGCCGTACATGAAGTCCGCTCGAGCCGTGGGCGAAGTGATGGGTAAGCTCCACCCTCACGGCGATTCTTCGATTTATGAGGCAATGGTTCGCCTCGCTCAGCCTTTTGCCATGCGCCTGCCTCTCGTCGATGGTCACGGTAACTTCGGCTCGCTGGATGACGGCCCTGCAGCATCTCGTTACACCGAAGCAAGATTAGCAGCGGCGGCGCTGGCCATGAATGCTGATATTCATGAAGGAACCGTGCCCTTCTCCCCTAACTACGACAACAAGCTGAGCGAGCCAGATGTGTTGCCTGCGGCTATTCCGAACCTTTTGGTCAATGGTTCTCAAGGTATTGCCGTGGGTATGGCCACGAATATGATCACGCACAATCTGCGTGAGGTGGTGGCAGCTGCCAAGCATGTGATGCTCCACCCCGATGCCACGCTCGATGAGCTGATGCACTTCATTCCTGGTCCTGACCTTCCAGGCGGTGGTGTGATTATGGGCCAATCGGGTATTCGTGAAGCCTATGAGACTGGACGGGGCACCTTTGTGACCCGCGCTCGCGCCCACGTGGAAAACGTGACAGCGCGCAAGAAGGGCATTGTTATCACCGAACTTCCTTATATGGTCGGCCCTGAAAAGGTGTTGGAGCGTATCGGTCAGTGCGTGAAGGAGAAGAAGCTCGACGGCATTTCTGACGCTGTCGACCTTTCCGATCGTACCAATGGTTTGAAGATGGTGATTAGCGTGAAGTCGGGCTTTGACCCGGCCGCTGTGCTCGCCCAACTCTACCGCAACACGCCTTTGGAAAGCCCCTTTACCATTAACAACGTGGCTTTGGTGAATGGTAGACCTCACACTCTGGGTTTGAAGGCGCTGCTCGAGGTGTGGATTAACCACCGTCGTGACGTCATCACTCGCCGTTCTCAGTTCCGCCAGCGTAAGGCGCAGGAGCGCTTGCACTTGGTGGAGGGTTTGCTGCTTGCTCTCGTCGACATTGATGAGGTTATTCAGGTGATCCGTTCGTCGGAGAATCCGGAGGCTGCTCGCGAACGTTTGATGGCTGTCTTCGACCTGGACGAGGTGCAGGCGAAGTACATTCTTGACCTTCAGTTGCGTCGTTTGACGAAGATGAGCCGTATCGAGCTCGAGGCGGAGCGTGATGATCTTCGCCGCACGATCGAGGAGCTGCAGGAGATTCTCGATTCAGATGAGAAGCGCGATAACGTCGTGATTGAGGAGATGGATCAGGCCGCCAAGGCTTATGGTGACGCTCGTCGCACGGTAATTATGAGTGATGAGGGTGCGCTCGTCGCAGCTCAGGGCTCGCTTGCTGGTGCTCACTCAGGTGGTGCAGCTACTGCCCCTGGTGCTGGTGTTGCTGGCGCCGATGCTCTGGGCGCCGGCCTTCCTCCTGCCGCTTCTGCACCGCATGGCGCTCACGACCTCACCGTGATTGACACCGCTGCTGTCTCTCAAGCCTTGAAAACCCAGGATGCTTCGGAGGTTTTGCAAATCGACGACGCTCCTGCAACTGTCGTGTTGAGCGCAGACGGCCAGATTGCCAGGATGGGTGAATCGGCGATGGACTTGTTCTCCACCCGTGACGCCTCCACTCCTCGTGCCGCTCATGATGCGGTTCGCGCGGCCTTTGCTACCACTACGCGCTCGCGTTACGCTCTGATTACCACTGCAGGTCGCTTGGTGTTGGCCAATGTGATGGATTTGCCTGTGGTCGCTGCTACCCCAGATTTGGCGGTGGCGCATGGCGTGAGTGCAGATGAGCTGTTGCAGTACACGCATGATACGGACCCTGTTACTGGTGAGCATGTGGTCGCTGCCATTCCACTGCCCAACTCGGATACTTCCACTCTGAGCCTTGCTCTGGGCACTGCTCAAGGCGTGGTGAAACGTTGGAGCATGGATGACATCCCCACCACTCTCGACTCCTGGCCGGTCATCTCGCTCAAAACTAATGACGCTGGTGAAATGGATCAGGTGGTTGGCGCCTACCTTGCCCATGATGAGGACCGCCTTGTCTTCATCACCTCCGATGCGAAGCTTCTCACCTTCCCGGCAAGTGAGGTGCGTGCTCAGGGGCGCAACTCTGCTGGTATGAAGGGCATCGCGCTCGAAGAGGGCAAGAATGGTGAGGCTTCTCCTCGTGTGTTGACTTTCAGCGTGGTTGCTGCTGGAGCGCTCAGTTGGACGGGTGACACCTCTGACCCTGATGCTGACCCGGCTCAATTCCAAGGCGCAGTGGTGCTCACTGTGGCTGGTCAGCGTGACTTGCTGCCAGGAACTTACCCTGGTTTTGCCAAGCTCACCCCTCTGGCACAGTACCCGACGAAGGGTCGTGGAACTCATGGTGTTCGTGTGCAAAAGTTCCTAGTGGGCCAAGACGAGCTGATTCACGCTTTCGTTGCTCCGTTCCCGATGCACGCCCTTGACGCCTCCGGCCAGCCGGTTGAGTTGCCGAGCGTTGATATGCGCCGTGACGCTTCTGGCCGCGAGCTCCCAGCAGTCATCGCCACTCTTGGCTTGTAAACTCAGTATTTCTCCAGATTATCAGTACACAACAAAGCGCCCCGCTCCTCACCGAGCGGGGCGCTTGCGTCACTGTGCTCACTGTTCGTAATCTCTTCATCAGCCGCCGTCTATCGCGTGCTGATAATCTCGTGTTGTTACTGTGCTGAACTATCAAGCATCGATTTGCGAACGGTCGAAAGTATCAGCATTATCGACAATGAACTGCTTGCGCGGAGGAACCTCATCGCCCATCAGCAGGCTGAAAATCTCATCTGCATGAGTGGCATCATCCATCGTAATGCGACGCAGCAAGCGCGAGCGCGGGTCCATCGTGGTTTCTGCTAACTGATCAGCATCCATCTCACCCAAACCCTTGTAGCGCTGCACATCCGGATCATAGGTGATATGCTTCTTATCCAATTCGGCGAGCTTTTCGCTCAACTGCTCCTCCGAGTAGGTGTAGAGCAACTCCCCCTTATGCGAACCCGTCAAAGCGATACGGTGCAGTGGCGGAACAGCAGCATACACATGGCCTGCTTCAATAAGCGGACGCATATAGCGGTAGAAGAGTGTGAGGAGAAGAATGCGAATGTGCGCACCATCCACATCTGCATCAGTCATCATGACAATCTTGTTGTACCGAGCCAAGGAAAGGTCGAAATCCTTACCCGAGCCAGCACCAATCACCTGGATGATGGCCGAGCATTCTGCATTGTTAAGCATCTGGTTCAAGCTCGCCTTTTCCACGTTTAAAATCTTGCCGCGAATCGGCAGCAAAGCTTGGAAAGTCGAGTTACGTGCAGCCTTAGCAGTACCGAGTGCAGAATCGCCCTCGACGATGAACAACTCAGCAATATCGTCGTTACCTGAAAGGCAGTCGGACAGCTTGGCAGGCATGGCGGCTGATTCCAGAGCATTCTTACGCCTGGTGACTTCCTTGGCCTTATGCGCCTGAATGCGCGCATGCATTTCGCCCGAGATCTTCTCCAGCACATTCTGCGCTTGCACCTTGAAGCCGCGGCGTGAACCGGTGATCATCTCACCAAACTGCTTGTTGGTAATGCGCGTGACGATCGGCTTGACCTGTGCGGTGCCGAGAACATCCTTGGTCTGGCCTTGGAACTGCGGTTCCGGAATGCGCACGGCAACCACAGCAACGAGACCGGCGCTCAGATCGTCACGTTCGATCTTTTGGTTGCTATCCTTGAGGTTCACCTTGTACTTGCGCGCGTTGGCTTCCATGGTGGAGCGAATCTGCTTGGTTACCGCGTTGAGGAAGCCGTCCACATGAGTTCCGCCGCCGGGGGTTTCCACGACGTTGACAAAGCTGCGAATCTCCGTGTCGTAACCGGACGTCCAGCGCAGTGCGATGTCGACATCGCAGTCGCGCTCGACGGTTGCCGCATGCAGCTCGTCGTTAGCGTCGACTTGCTGAGTTTCTTCCTTGTAGGTGGCGTGACCGGTAATATGCCACACGTCGCACACGGGCTCGCCGTGGGAGAGGAAGTCGACGAAGTCGATCAGTCCGCCTTCATGGTGGAAGGTCTGCAGGCGAGGTATGTTGGCCAGTTGGTGAGCTTCTTCTCCGGCAACTTTAGCCCTCGTGGTCTCACTTACTGCCTCGTCTTCCTCGAGATTATCAGTGCTCACTTCATCGGTTTCGGGCTCAGCACTCTCAACTGCGCTTTTATCCAGGTCACCATCCGCAGTCTGATCCGCGTCAGAAACTGCAGACTGACTGTCATAGGCAGGTGCGTTCTCACCAGAAACGGTGGTGTCGGATGGCTCGCGGTTGACTACTTCGCCATTGATAATCTGGAGGGCATCCTCAGGGGCATACTCATTTTCCACCTCAATGGTGAGGCTGGGAACCAGGAAGCTTGTTTGACGGACGCGCTCGATGAGCATGTCATAGTCAAAGTGCGCGGTAGCGTTGAAAATTTCCGGGTCAGCCCAATAGCGAATGCGCGTACCTGTCTGCTTCTTGGGAACGCTACCCACAATTGCGAGCTCGGTTGGCCTGCCCTTGCGCGTCTTCTTAAAAGGAGAGTTCGGGCTGGGCTGCGCAGGATCAGTGTCGGTGTAAACGCCTGGATGACCCAGGTGGAATTGCATCTGATGTGTTTTGCCATCACGGTCAACTTGCACGTCGAAACGCGAACTCAAAGCGTTGACCACAGAAGAGCCCACACCATGCAAACCGCCAGACTGGTTGTAGCTGGACTCGCCAAACTTTGCACCAGCGTGAAGCTTGGTGAGAACAACTTCCACACCAGAAAGGCCCGTTTTCGGTTCGGTGTCCACCGGGATACCACGGCCGTTATCTTGCACTTCGACGGAACCGTCGTCGTGCAAAATCACGCGGATTTTGGTGCAGACTCCGGCGAGTGCTTCATCGACGGAATTATCGATGATTTCCCACAGGCAGTGCATGAGGCCAAGAGTGTCGGTGGTTCCGATGTACATGCCAGGACGTTTCCTGACGGCATCCAAACCTTCGAGAACTGCAATATTTTTCGAGGAGTAAGACGTTGCCACTTATTCACCCTTTCGACTGCCTCAGTTTAGCCACGTGCAAATGACAAAACAAAGGCCGGCATGTTTGCCGGCCTTCAGACGAACTCAGTCGTCCAAGAAATCCTTCAATGGACGCAAGCTGCTCTTTTCCTTGAGCTTCTTCATCGTCTTCGCCTCGATCTGACGAATACGTTCGCGGGTGACGTCCCACACGCGACCGATATCATCCAAGGTCTTGGACTGGCCGTCATCCAAGCCGTAGCGCATACGAATCACGGATGCGTCACGCTCGTTCAAAGTGCTGAGAACATCGCGCAACTGCTCCTGCAACAGGGAGAAGCTGACGGCATCCTGTGGAGCGATGGCATCGGTATCCTCGATCAAATCGCCGAACTCGGAGTCGCCATCCTCGCCCAGAGGAGTGTGCAGGGAGATTGGTTCGCGACCATACTTCTGCACTTCTTCGACCTTCTCGACCGGCATGTCGAGTTCCTTTGCCAACTCGTCGGGGGTTGGTTCGCGACCGAAGTCCTGCAACATCTGACGCTGAACGCGAGACAGCTTGTTGATGACTTCGACCATGTGCACAGGAACACGAATGGTGCGAGCCTGGTCGGCCATAGCGCGAGTGATAGCCTGACGAATCCACCAGGTTGCGTAGGTGGAGAACTTGAAGCCCTTCTTCCAATCGAACTTTTCGACAGCGCGAATCAGGCCCAGGTTTCCTTCCTGAATAAGGTCGAGGAAGAGCATGCCACGGCCGGTGTAACGCTTAGCCAGGGACACCACGAGTCGAAGGTTTGCTTCAAGCAGGTGGTCCTTTGCCTTGCGACCGTCGTTAGCAGCCCACTTGAGCTCACGCTTGCGCTTGAAGCTCATGTCCTCACCCTCAGTGTCCAGAAGGTGCTGAGCATACAGGCCTGCCTCAATACGCTCGGAAAGGTCAACCTCTTGAGCAGCGGTCAACAGCGGAACGCGACCAATCTGCTTCAAGTAGTCCTTCACCGGGTCGGCAGTAGCACCAGAGGACACCACACGCCTCTTCGGGTTGCCCGAAGGGGTGACATCCTCATCGTCGTCATCGTCGTTGCTCACGACGTAGGCGCCGCTCATGCCTGGCTGGGCGACCTTCTTCTTACGCTTTTTGCCGAAGTAGTCAGCGATGGTTTCACCAGGAATGGTAGTCGACGAGACGGTTGGGCGCTCGGCGTTGGCAGACTCGGTGACGGTGACAGAATCATCATCATCGTCATCGTCCTCATCCTCGTCCAAGTCATCGTCGAGGTCGTCAGAATCGTCGTAGTCGTCGTTGTCCTCATCCTCATCGCTATCGAGGTCGAGGTCATCCAAGTCAAAGTCTTCGCCGTCGTCGAGAGGCATGTCTTCGTCGAAGTCCTCAGCAGAGCGATCGTCCTCGAGGTCGTCAACCTCTGCTTCCTTTTCCTTCTTGTCAGCAGGGGTGGCCTTAGCGGCAGCTCGTGTGCTTTTCGCCTTGGAGCTCTTTCGTGTGGTCTTCTTCGGCTTTACTGCCTTCGCAGCTTCTTCATCCTCAGAATCATCCACTGTTTGAGTGGCCTCTTCAGCTTTCTTGGTTGCAGCCTTTGCTGCAGTTTTCTTTGCTGAAGACTGTGTGGCTCGTGTCACCAAATGCCCTCCTCATCACAGTTACCTTCGTGGTAACAAGCAAACTCCACCAAGGCTATAAACAGTCAGGAAGGCTCTTTTATTCCCATGCCACGAAATCCTACGCGAGTTGACACTAAATGAGCTCGCTCGCCCATCGAGAGGACCGTCAGCCTCTTGCCCACACGCTTAGGCTACGGGCCAGTGCGGTTCACTCTTCCAATGCGCAAAAACTCTGGCCTCATTCGCTTTCACCACAATACGAGCTAATGAGCACTGCGGGTCAAGGTCGAGCGCTTGGAATGCTAATGCCGTACTTTCCGCCACTCTTCCACCCCACCATAACAAGTAGGAACTCATCGCGAGAGGTTGCACCCTATCTGCACCTTCTAATTGTTGTAGCGCGCATAACAGGAAACTCACTGCGCGTGAAGCCCGGCACAGCAGATATTCTTGAGGTTTCTTCAATGCAGCCGTCAAATGCTCAGTGATCGCCTGCTGAGAGGCCGGCGCATGTGGAGTAAACGCCACATCAACAAGCTGCTCGAACGTCAGGCTCGTAAAGTTGCACAACAGTATGGCATCGCGAAACGCGAGGCAATTGTGGCAGGCGTAAGCAAACAACGCAACCATACGCTCTCCCGCTCCACCTCTCGCCTGCTGAGCATCATCCGCGGCGGCAGAACCATCGAAAAGTGCGCCTACTTGCCTACTCATCTGCTCCCCAATATCAAAAGAGGGGTTAGTGGAGACGAATTTCATAACGTTCTCTATCTGCTGCTCGCTCACGGGTGCTTCGCTGAAACGTCGCTTTACCGGCTTTTCGCATTGAACGAGGCTATACCACCACAGCAGAATGGGCAGGTAGGCAGCGAATTCAAAGCTCCTCCACAGTTCTACTCCTCGTGAGAGCGGACCAGTTCGTGAGGTCAGCGGTTGGCTCTTTGCCTCTCGTTTTCCCGCAGATTCTCCTTGAAGAGCACTGTGTAGCGGGTCAGTGGAGATGGTTGCGGTGTACCGCAAGAATTCTTTATGCGCATGCTCCACAAAGGTCAGCGCAGGGGTCATGTAAGTGGAAGGTAACATTGCTCGTCCTTTCGTCGGTTGACTGATAATCTCAGGAAATCAGAGGGAGCAAGGGCGAACATGTTTTTTCTCAAAATGTGGATAAGTTGCGAGTGGGAAGCGAAACGCGCCTCAGAGTAGGATTTAAGTGGGGACCAACGGGAGGTACATTGTGGATTGGTACAGCAGTGCAAAAGATCAGGTAAACCAGCGTTTGCGCGCGCTGATCGGCGAACTGGCCTACCCTGACCCGGATTCCACGCCGTCGGCTGCCCTCATGCGTGCTGTTGCTGAGCAGGCGCACTCTTCTGATGAGGGTGGCAAGCGTCTGAGAGCCCTGGGTTTGCTTGCTTTTTCCGCGCTCAACCCTCGCAGCGACGCTCGCAATAGCTCTGACGCCACCTCGAGCCCCGCCGCTACCCCTACCTCTGAGCCGCTCGATCCTTTTGCCCTCGACCTTGCTTGCGCGCTTGAGCTGTTCCAAACGGGAGCTCTCGTTCACGACGACATTATGGATGAGTCGGTGCTGCGCCGCGGAGAGGATTCCGCGTGGGTTGCCCTCGCCCAGCAATATTCTCATTATTCTGAGCTTTTCCACACGAGTGTTGACCAGCACTCCCAGGTGGTGGGTGGCCGCGGTCTGGCGATTATGTTGGGCGATCTTTTTGCCACAATCTCGCTGATTGCCGCGAATAACTCTTGCTCGCAGGCTCAAGCCGAAACCGCAGTACATCCCCGCACCGAGCCTCAAGCCCACGCTCAAACTCACACTGAGCCTCAAGCTCACGCCGAGTCCCAAGCTCAAACTGCGGCGCAGCTCTCTTCTGCCGTCATGACGGCCATGCTCACCATGCAGCGCGAGGTGGAAATCGGCCAGGTTCTCGACCAGGCGAATTCCATCACGCCGCTTGATAATCCTGAGGAAATCGTCGCTAACTGTTGGAGCGTCTATGAGCGCAAAACGGCCTCTTACACCAGCATCATTC
>DGYMJ06203__coassemble_1050_pt1 | contig 12674 bp, 9 predicted proteins | sample DGYMJ06203__metabat2_high_PE_023 | metagenome-assembled genome bin DGYMJ06203 | reverse complement strand
CAACCTACAGGAAACTCTTCCCCGTGAGGGGAGGAATCCCCCGACTTCAGTCGGGGGAGGAAGTCAAGCTAGCCTGTGCATGTAGCCGGGCATGCTTGCGCATGCAACCGGCTTCCACCCGCCCGCTGCCCGCAAGAGCGCGCTGCCCGCAAGAGCGCGCCGCCCGCCTGTGCTCGCTGTGCTTGCTTGCGCTCGCACAGTCTGTGCCGGTCGCACAGTCTGCGCCCCTCGTACAGTCTGCGCCAGCTCGCACAGTCTGCGCCGCTCCGTATTCGTCTGAAGGAGAGTTATGAACCCTTTCAACCCGAACAACAAGTTCATGCAGCTGCTCTCCCAAGTGATTGACGCACTGGGGACGAATATCCTGCTCGTGCTCACGAGTATTCCGGTGATGACGATCGGCGCATCGCTCACTGCTGCGCATGATGTTGTGCGTCGTCAGCAGAGGGGAGAGGGGCACCTCACTCGCGCGTATTTCCGCGCTTTCAGTCGCAATTTTGTTCAGGCGAGCCAAATTTGGCTCGTGTTTTTGGTAGCTGGTGGCTTGCTTGCAGCGAGCTGGCTGTACGCTCCAGCGAGCTTGGCTGTGCTTGTTCTCCAGATTTTTGTAGCGCTCATTCTTGTCGTGGGTTTTGAATGGGCGTTCTACCTGCAGTCGCGCTTTGCCAACCCGACGGCTCTCACCTTGCGTAACGCTTGGATTTTCGCCGTTTCCCACATTGGCGTCACGGTGTTATTGGTTGCTTTTGACGCAGCATTTCTCGCGATCATTATTGCCGCATGGTTCTACTGGCCGCAATCCGAATTCCTGATTCTGCTGCTGGGTTACGGCTCACTGTTACACGCGCATCTGCCCTTGCTCGAGTATGCGATGCGCCAGTATTTACCGCACGACAAGCGCGAAGAAGATCAGTAGCGCGCCCGTACCGCGCGCAGCCTTAGCTCGTGCAACCTCAGCCCGCGCGCCCGCACCGCGCGCACCTACACTCCCGTGGTCACAGCTGTGCGCTTGCCCTGCGAATTCTCGCGCACGCGCACAGCGAACAAATCCACCAGCACGAAGGCGGCCATCACCGCAATGCCAATCATGTGTCGGTCAAAGTTGTTCGCCGGCGCAAAAACCATCACGCCCATCTGGGCCAACAGAGGCAACATCCAGATGAGCGAGAGCTTCCTTCTCAACCGCATTTGCACGCAGAAGGCGAGCAGCGTGATAATCACCCACGTGTTGCCATGAGCCAGCCAGCCGAGCACCGGGGTTGCGCTGAAATCTTGAATCGCGTTATCCACAGCCGTTCTCACCGGTGACTTGCAAAACTCCTCGTCATGGCCCATCACTTCACACAGCGAGCGGTTCGTCACATAGTAGATCAGTGGCACATACGGCTCGTCGGTGATGTCGAAATAGCCGTAGAATTCGGCGATAAACGCATCGATAGCAATCAGCGGGCTGGACTTCACGGTCTGCCACCACAGCTTGTTGAAATTCTTCATCTCGGCAGGGCTGACCGTACGCCACCGGTAAGTTTCCGGCTTTGGAAGAAGCTCCGAAATGCTAATCCAGGTTTGGTCCTTCCTGTTATCCCACCAATAGGAGCCCGTGTTGATATGCGTTCCTGACGACTTCACATAGTCGGCGTCGTCGGGGAAATAGTTGTGGCTCATCGCGTCGAGGTCAAAAATCTCCTCGAGCTCACGCTTGGTTTGCGCCGGTATCGCACGCGGGTTTCGCTGGTACACCCTGGCAATCTGTTGAAGCTGAACAGCCTTACCCTCAATAGGGTCGGAGTCAGTGGCGAGACCTGAGCGGTACATGCCGGTCAAAAAACCCTCAAAGATTACCACTGGAATGACCAGGCACAGAATGGTTTTGATTTTGAGCTTCCACGCCATCATCGAGAAGAAGACGACCACCACTTCAATCGCCATCAAATACAGAGCGTACTTCACCGAGATCAGCGAAAGCAGGGTGCTGATAAATAAGCCTACCCACAGCTTGTAATCGGAATGCTTGCGCGTACCAGCCAGGCCAATACGCGAGATTTCCACCAAAATGGAGCACCACCAGGCGGACGCAAAGCCAAAGAGCGGGGATTTCGTAAGCTCAATAGTGGCGAGCGTCACCATCGGGGAGAGCCAGAGAATGCCGAGAGCGATGCTGCGGCCGCGGAAGCCGAGCAGCGGGTGAAGCCTGACCAAGCGCGCAACAATCGAGGCGCAGACGAAGGCGGCGAAAATGTACTGCAAAACGCTCAACACGACGACTGCGGGCACGACGGTTTTAAACAGCGAGTAGGAGAGATTCCACATGCCGCCGTAAAAAAGCGTGAGCAGCAGATTGTGCTGGTTGGACAGGAAAACCGTGTGGTCGCGAGGAAGCAGATAGTGGGCGATCGGGTAGACGTCGAACTGGGTAAAGCCCGAAACCGGCGCAGGCTTTCCTTGCACGTTGTTGAGGAAGTTGTGCATCTCGGTGGATTGGGCGAGAATGTCGTAGCCAAAAGCTGTGACGAAGATGAGCGGCACCCACATCCAGCCGATGAAGAAGAACCAGAACAGCGTCGACTGCTTGCTTGACAGTTTGAGAATAAAGCTCGGGTAAGCGCGAGCCACGCGGTGAAGGCGCGGGCGTACCTGGTGGCGCCAAAAGTGGCGTAGCGCGTGGGCGGCTACTTGCAACTTGTCGATAAAAGATTTCCAGGACGGGTGATTGTGCAAGAAGCGCTGAAACGCGGAATCGAGTTCCTCATCAGCGGCTTCGTCCTGCTCGCGCAAGCTGTTTACATACGCGTCTTCATCGAAATCGTCACCGCGGCTTAAGGCTGCGTGGCGAGCAGCGATGAGCTCGAGCGCTTGGTCAGGTGTGAGGGCATCAGCGGGTGCGGTCGCTGTGGTTGCTTCGCTCGCTGCGATGGTTGCGCTCGCGGTGGTCGTGGCGATATCAGCGCCCGCAACCGTCTTAGCGCCGGCCTCTACAGCAGCGTCCGCAGCTGAGGTTGGCACAGCTGAGGTAGGCACAGATGAGGTTGGCGCAGCTGAGGTAGGGGCGGAAACAGGAGATGAAGCGGACTGATAATCTGGAGAAGTGCTGGAGAGCGGGAAAAAGCCGAGCCAACTATCGGGCTGGCCGGTGATCGCCAAGTGCGTGCGGTAACGAATGAGAGCGGTTGCGACGATGATGAGCGACCAATAAATAAGGCTTGCGATGAGGAAAGTCAGAGCGTTGCCGAAGCCGAAAACCGAGAGCGACAGGTTCGCGCGGTAAATCGGGCCGACGGAGGTGCAAAAGCCTAAAAAGAGCGCGACGGCGACGGTGAGTATGCGGGCGAAAACGGGGGCCGCGTGGTACTCGTCACGGTGAATTCGCAGGAACCAAGTAACCCAGGTGTGCGTGTGAGCAGTGATGACGCTCGCCACACGGCGGGAATTCTGGGTGATCTGCTCTTTCATGAAACCTCCTCAACGCTACTAGTTTATGGCGTTGCGCCCCGATTAGCCACTAATACGAATGCGGTTGTCAGTGCGGTTGCCAGCGCGGTTCTAGAGGTCGGCGGTTGTTAATGCGGTTGTTAATGCGGTTGTAGAGGTCGCGATACACTCACCAAGGTGGCGAAAGCTCCTACAGCTCAGGCTGTGCAAGGTAACGGAAGACTTGCGCAAGCTCAAGCGCGAGTGGCGAAGCCTAGTACGGCGCATATACGCAGGACGAGACGCTGATGCAGTGCACGCGCGCACAGCGTAAGGAAGAGGTAAACAGCATGCTGGAAACCGAGCGGGAAACCGAGCCGGAAACCATGCCGAAGAACACAACACATTTCGAGCAGCAGAGTAATTCTCATCAGAGCAATTCTCAGCAGAGCAATTCTCTGGCAGAGGAAGCTGCAGGAAAAGAAAGTTCCATGCACGAGCGCTCAGCCCAGCCTGGACGCTACGGTGAGCAACACCTGATGCGCTTCGTGCTCTCGCTCATCGCTGTCGGCGGCTTCTCCTTTATCGGCGTCTTTACCGAGACCATGATGAACGTGATCTTCCCCGACCTCATGCGTGAATTCCACATCGATTCGGCAACCGTGCAATGGGTGACCACAGCAGCCCTCCTGCCGCTCGCCGCCATCGTTCCGCTCTCCGTATGGTTCAACCGCCGCTTCCACTTCAAGCAGATCTTTATCATTTCCGGCACGCTCTTCATCGTCGGCGCGCTCATCGCCTTTTGGTCGCCCAGTTTCACGGCTCTCTTGGTCGCTCGCGTCATCCAAGGTGCTGCTACCGGAATCATCATGCCGGTGATGTTCAACATGGTGATGGAACAAGCACCTTCCGCCAAAATCGCGCTTTTCGTGGGCTTTGGCAACCTTGTGGTGAGCTTGGCTCCAGCTACCGGCCCGGTTTTCGGCGGTGTGATGGCTAGCGCTATGCCTTGGCGTGGCACCTTCCTCATCATCTTGCTGCTCACTGTTGCCCTGCTGGTGCTCGGCCTGTTCACTATCCGTCAGTCGCATGAGGTGAACCCCCAGCAGCGTTTCTCCGCACTGCAGTTTGCCATGGTGTCGCTGGGCCTGGTGCTCTTTATGGTCGGCTTGCAACAGTCCGGTTTGGCACTCGAAGCTCAGATCGCTGGCAAGTTTGAGCTCATGACCACGCTTGTGGGTGTGGGCAGCCTGGTGGTGGGTATCGGCCTGCTCGCCGGTTTTGCTTACACGGCTCTGAAGTCGCAGTTGCCTTTGATTAACATGCATCTTTTCCAGCACCGCACGATCACGCGCATCGCGCTGGCTTGCCTGTTTATTCAGATGTGCCAGCTTGGCCAGTCCTTCATCGTGCCGAACTTCAGCCAGATTGGCTTGGGCGTGAGCATGAGCATGGCCGGTTTCGTGGTGCTGCCCGGCGCTCTTCTGGGTGCGCTGTTCACCGTCATTTCTGGCCGCGTTTACGACGCCATTGGCCCGAAGATTCCGATGTTTACTGGTATCAGTGTGGCAACAGCAGCACTGGTAATCTCGGCGCTTCTGGCATGGCATATGAATGCGACGCTCATCTGCTTGCTCTACGCGCTGTATGAGGTGGGTTATGCTTTCGTCTACTCCAATTCGGTGACCTTGGGCTTGAGTTCTCTGCCTGTCAATCTCTCGTCGGATGGCAACGCCTTGATTAACACGCTTCAGCAGGTGGGTTGCGCTTTGGGTACGACTGTTTTTGCCGTCACTTTCTCGATTGGCCAGTATTTGGGTACGCATTCGCACGGCTTGACTCAGGTTCAGGCGTCGATGTGGGGTGCGCAAATGGCCTATATCGGCATGGTTGGTGCAGCCTTGTTGTACGTGGCCCTGGCAGCGCCCCAGATTATCAGTGCGGCACGCTCACGCGCGACGAAGTGAGTGCGAGTGTGAATTGCGACGCGCGAGTGTGAATTGCGAAGCACAGCGCGAGTGAGATTGCGAAGCATGAGTGTGAATTGCGCTGATAATCATGGTTAATCCCACCAAAAATACCAGTTGCTGTTGTTATACAAATATGCTGCCAACGTGTTGACATCACCATCAGGCATACACTGCTCTACTAAGTCAGGGCAGAAAATATACTGTTCCAACGCCAGATCGCACGCATCTTCCACGCTGGTAGGAGGGGCGCCTACCATAAACTCAACAGTGTCACTGCTGAGCACGAAAGGAACAGCACGGTAACGCTGCCACCAGTAGCGGGCAACTGCAGTTTGAACAGTGGGCTCGGGGCAATCATTGAAGCCGCCCATGAAGAAGTAACAAAACACGTCTGCTGCTTCCCGTACGGGTACACGCACGAGCAGCAGATCTGCTGCATCGCTGTCGGCGCTTTCGTCTGGCCTGGCGCTGTTGCTGTTGCTGTTGCTGTTGCTGTTGGTGTTGGCGCTGGTGTGAGCAGCAGCGTTGCCATGAGCGGTGGTGAGGCTGTTGGTACTGCTGGCGCTGGTGGTGGGAGAGCTGACATTCGTTGCAAACCCCTTGCTCTCCAAAGCAACGAGCCAGTCCAGCGCATGAAACTGAGTAGGGTTAGGGGCAAGCTGCTGGTAGGCGGGTGCTCGCACGTCAATCTGCTGGGAAAGCTCGCCTTTGTTGGCGAAGAATTGCGCAAGATTAACAGTGTATGACCGTTCGAGGTTCGCTGTGAAAATCTGATAGGGAGTGGGGCAGTTGGCGGCGTTCTGCGGAGGGAAAAGAATGCTCTCTAAAGTGTCGTCGAGAACCACGTAGAGGCTGACCCAGCCGGTGCGCCAGGGAACATAGTTTGTCGCTTCACCTTGTGCATTCTGCTGAACCCACTTTTTTAACAGCTGTTTGGGCTCGCGAGTGGCAATAACCTTTGCTTTGACGTTGAAAAGGCGCTCAAATTGGCGAATGCGCGCTGTGTGCTCCTTGCGCTGGAGGTTGTTGCCATGATGACGATACAGCGGTGTAAAGAACATGGTGCCTCCTGAGAGTGTTCAAGGCAAAAAATAATCCTGCAACCGGCCAGCACTTACATAGAGAAAGGAAAAAGCAGCCAATCACAGGATTAAGTCGGGTTGGTGGGATTTGAACCCGCGGCCTCCTCGACCCGAACGAGGCGCGCTACCAAGCTGCGCTACAACCCGAATACGTCACCAGTAACTATTTCACGGAATACAGCCCGCAACAAGCGCGCTGGTAATCTTCCTGAAGCAGAAACTACGCCGTACGAACTCAACATTTTATACTGATAATCTCAAAAACTCAAAGACTTTCGCCCCTGTTGCGTGTCGTTCCTGTAGCGAGGCTCAAGTAAAGTCGAAACCATGAGTGACGTTAAGAATTCTTTGAAGTCTTCCGAGCAAACAGCAGCACAAGTCGCTGAATCGGAAAAGCTGCAAGCCCAGCAGCAGTTGCTGACCGTGCGTCATGCCGAGCTGATGAGCCAGCAGGATGACGACATCCAAGAGCGCATCAACAACGGCCAGGATATGGTTGAAGCCGTCAGCGAATCGATGGCAAAGTTCGGCCATGATTCTGCCTCCGAGCAGGTGCTCATGCGTACCGCTAAGCGCGCGCAAATGATCAAGCAGGGCATGGACCCTTACCCAGTTCACCTTGACGTGACCACCACCATTGAGGAAATTCGCGACAAGTACGACGGCAAGCTGGAAGCCGGCGAAGAAACCCAGGATGAAGTGGGTGTTGCCGGTCGTGTGATGTTCCTGCGCAACTCCGGCGGCCTGTGCTTCGTGCAGCTGCAGGCAGGCTCCGGCGTGACTTTGCAGGGTATGATCTCCAAGCGCGAAGTGGGCAAGGAAAGCCTCGACGACTTCAAGAAGCTCGTCGACCTGGGCGACCACCTCTTCCTCAAGGGCCGCGTGATCAGCTCCAAGACGGGCGAGCTCTCCGTGTTCGCAAGCTCCTGGGCTATCGCCACCAAGGCTTTGAAGCCACTGCCAGCCAAGCATTCCACGCTTTCTGAGGAAGCTCGCACCCGCGAGCCATACCTGAGCATGGTCGTCAACCAGAGCACCCGCGATATGCTGCGTCAGCGTGCGGCTGTGGTGAATTCGCTGCGTAACAACTTCGCCCGCCGCGGCTACCTCGAGGCGGAAACCCCGATGCTGCAGACCATTCGCGGTGGCGCTAACGCTCGCCCGTTCATCACTCATATGAACGCTTTCAACCTGGACCTCTACCTGCGCATCGCTCCAGAACTCTTCTTGAAGCGCATGCTCGTCGGTGGCGTTGACAAGGTGTTTGAGATTAACAGGAACTTCCGCAACGAGGGTGCTGACGGCACTCACGCTCCGGAGTTCACTATGCTCGAGGCCTACCAGGCTTACGGCACATACGACGAGATGACCGAGCTGACCAAGGACCTCGTCATCACCGCCGCCAAGGATGTTTTCGGTACCACCAAGGTGACTTTGCTCGACGGCACTGTTTACGACATTGGTGAGGGCTGGAAGTCCATTTCCATGTATGAGTCTCTCTCCGAGAAGCTCGGCGAAGAGGTGAATGCTGACACTCCAATCGAGAAGCTCAAGCAGCTCGCTGCATCCTTGGGCCTCGAAGAGGAAGTGGTGGAGAACCGCGGTAAGTACGTGGAACACATGTGGGAGCACTTCTACGCTGAGGACCCCCACATGCTGTGGCAGCCAACCTTCGTGCGTGACTTCCCAGTGGAGACCACCCCGCTGACCAAGATGAGCCGTTACACCAAGGGCGCTGTGGAGAAGTGGGATCTCTATGTTCGCGGCTTCGAGCTGGCAACTGCTGATTCCGAGTTGAACGACCCTGTTGCTGAGCGTAAGCGTTTCGTTGAGCAGGCCAAGCAGGCTTTGGCTGGCGATGTTGAAGCGATGGCCATCGATGAGGACTTCTTGAACGCTCTGAGCGTGGGCATGCCTCCTGCTGGTGGCATGGGCATGGGTATCGACCGTCTGTTGATTGCTCTGACTGGTGCAACCATTCGCGATACGATCACCTTCCCGTTGGTCAAGCCACTGGCTGCTGGCGCTCGCCCTGCTGATGAGGAGGGTTCCTCTGATGAGAGTTCTGACGACGGTGAGGCTCAGGCCTGAAGCTGAGGCTTCTGGCGGCTGACGGTGCTGAACGCGCCAAACTGCTGAATGCGCTGAGATTATCAGTGCGCTGACTTGCCGCTGACAGCAGAGCATATGTGAAGGGGGCTGGAGTGATAGGACTCCAGCCCCCTTTTGTGTGCCTTGAGCGGATGTCGCGGCTGTCGCTCGCGTGATACGCGAGTACTACGCGCGGTTTGCGTGGTTGTTGCTTACGCTGCGCTCGGCTTGTGTGCGCACACAGCAAACTCATACAAGGCTTTATTTGAGTTGCGCTTGCGCAGCGTATCAATATGAATATTCGTATAACCCAGAGCTTCCATCATCTGCGCATACCAGCGGTGAGTCGGAACCTCAGTGCCAGAGAAGGTAGAATTTCCAATCACATAGCACATGTCGCCACCCGCTTTGAGCACCGGGTCGATCATGAGGAAATGCTGCCACATATCCAAGAAATACTTGTGAACATAAGGGGCGAGAATATCACCCGACTTACCCTTCTCAATATTCTCCAACGCAGCAGCCAACTCAGAAGCGATCGGCAGACTCGCTTCGAGTTCAGCAGGGGTGGGCACAGGAGTGCCGTCCTGAGAATCGTCGGACTGATAATCTGGAGAAATACTGGGTGACCAGCCACGAAGGCGAGTAGAAGCCTTGCCCCACGTGCCACCCGTCGACTTCCAATCCAGGTCGCTCGCCTGCTCGCCAGAAGTGAGGAAACCCAGCCAATACATGTAAGGGCGCAGCTCGCGAATGTAAGACATGCGGTTGCAATACGGCGGGGACGTGAGCACCATGTCGGCCGGCTCAAAAGCGTCAAAAGGAGTTTTCGAATCGCCCTGATGCACCGAAGCAGTCAGGCGCAACGGCTCGGCAAGTGTCGTCACCACCTCACCAAACTCCAGCTGGAAACGAGTGAGAACATCCTGGTACGTGTTCGCAGGAAGCTCGAAAGCAGGCTGATCCGTGTCTGCCTCGAGCTTTTTCAGACTCATCGACTGATGGTTAAACACCACATTCGACGTGCCCATCATCACACGGCAAAAAGCAACATCCAACAGGTTGCGCACCTGGCCCGAGTGAATATTGATGAAACTCTTCAACGCGGCCAAAGCCTTCAGCGTCACCGGGTCCCACCAGCGCTCAATATGGTGGATCGGGGGAGTCCAAAACGGGATATCTGCTTTCTCGCACGCTGAAGCCTGGCTCAAAACCTGTGAGGCCGCCTGCTGAGCCTCACTGCGAGTTTGCGGAGAATAATAATCGAGCTTCGCATTCGTAAACCACACGAGGAAAGGGTTGATTTCACGCGCCTGGCAGTGCAAGCCCATCTCCTCAGCAACCAGAGGCGTCGTGCCAGAACCGGCGAAAGGTTCGAGAATGGACGAGCCAGGAGCCAAATGAGCCATGCGCTCGCGCGCCAACGTCAGAGAGTATGCGGTAGTCAAGCGCAGCCAGCCGTGGCGGCCGGAGTGCACGTTGCCGCGGAAAGTGAGGTCTGCGCGCTGCTGAGTTTGAGATCTGTCAGGTAACACCTTCCCAGCTTATCGAGCAGCGATGATGAATGGCAGTGGCGAGGTGATGGGGGAGCTGACAGTTCCGCTGACAGTACGGCTTCGGCCTGGTGAGCACTTCCAGCTAGAATGTTCCTCAGACTCGACAGAAAGAAGAAGGAATGAGCTCGACCGAATATACTTCCGCTAGCTTTTCGCAATGGGTGCAGGCTGGCCGCCCGCTCACCCTTCTTCTTGGCCTTTCCAGCTCGGTGACGGGTGTTGCCGTGGCATGGATGGCAACGACAGACCACTCAGGTAACTGGTACACGGTTGCACTGCTGTGCATTCTCACGACGCTTCTGCTTCAGATTGGTGCAAACTACATCGATGATTACGCTGATGGTGTGCGCGGCCTCGATTCCGGTAGGAGCTTCGCGCCAGAGTCTGCTTCTTCGCACGAAGTGGCTGGGTCTGCTGAGCCAGCCGCCTCTGCTGAGCCAGCCACCTCTGCTGAGCCAGCCACCTCTGCTGAGCCAGCCGCCTCACAAGAGCTGGCACAAGTCTTTGAACCGCATGAGCGCGTGCTCGGCCCGGCTCGCTTGGTGGCCAGTGGCGTGAACCCTCGCTCAGTGCTCGCGGCCGCCTTGGTGTGCTTCGCTTTAGCCTGCGCCACCGGGATTGCGGCAACCGTTCTCACCGGCCGCTGGAAGCTGTTGCTCATAGGTGCAGCCTGCCTGTTCGCCGCCTGGAGTTACGTGTGCAAACCATTGCGCTTAGGCTCGCACGCATTAGGTGAGGTGCTGGTTTTCGCTGTGTTTGGCATCGCAGCAGTCTGCGGCACGCAATACGCGCTGGTCGGTTTCGCTTCGGCAATTGGCTGGTTTGCCGCGGCCAGCATGGGCTTCACCGCCGTTGCAGTTCTCCTTGTCAACAACACGCGAGATTTGCGCGTCGACAAAGCTCACGGCAAGGTGACGCTTTCCGTGCTCACCGGCCACATCGGCTCCGTGGCAATCATGCGTTTCGCCCTCATTTTGGCTGGCATCGCAACCTTAGTTCCGGCCGTGTGGACGCGCGGTTCAAGCCTGTTTGTCAATATTAATTTGATGCTCAATTCCGGCTCGCCTGCATTTGTCGTCAATATTGTGGCGCTCGTGCTGGCGGTGTGTCCGTTCTTCTTGGCCTTGCTCAACCCGGTGAGTTTCGAAAGGGCACTTTCAGATTATCAGCGCTCTTTCACCCTCACCTGCATTCTCGATTTGGCTCTCGCCCTCGACTTCATCTTGATGGCCGTCGCCGTCACACCAATCGTGTACTGAGTAACTCTTTAGTTTCGCCCCTCAGATGACCAGATTGTGCTTTCTCACGGCTGTTTAATGAGAACCAGTCGAGCCTCGAACAATTAAAGAACTACGGAAAAGCAGCTCCTTTGAAGCCTGTCTCCCAGAAGAGAGTGAGGTAGAGAGAGCATTAACTGCGGCTTCGCACATGGGGATAACTGGCTTACGAACTACTGTCAGTGAGGGGCTGAGGAAGGGAGCTTCGGGAAAATCTCCCAATGAAATGATGGAGAGCTTCTCTGGGATGGGCATGCCATTGTTCTGGGCAGCTTGATAAGCCCCGAGTGCCATCGCTGGGCTCGTGCAGACGACAGCAGTGCAATACTGATGAATGAGCTCTCTACATGCAGCATAACCGCCCTCCACACTGGAAAGAGAAACGGCAACATGAGCAGTGTTACTTGCTTTTTTCATTTTCATAGCAGCAAGAAAAGCTTCCTCTGCTCGTTGCATCTCAATAAAGCGTTGAGGGCCCATTGCCAGACCAATCCTGGCATGTCCCAACATGATGAGGTGCGAAACAGGATGCCGTGATATCCGAAGCATATCCATCGATTAGTGACAGAGAAATTCCTGCTTGACTCAGTTTCTGATAATCTGTGTGATCTGCCTGGGTGTCGGCATGACTACAACCAACAAAAATAGCTCCTGCGACCGCAGAATCGAGGAAATGGTGAATGCAGCGAGCATCATTTGTTGCATTACCCAGTTGCGCCTCGAGTAGCATGCCCATCCCGGCATGAGAAAGAGCAATATTTAACGCCTGGACCAGTTCAAGAGATTCTGGGCTTTCTAAATCAGGCAGTGCAACCCCTACAAGAGGGCGAGTATTTGCTTTTCCGCCGGGAAGCGATAAGTAATGGAGCTTCTGTGCGGCATCCAGAACTTTCTTCTGTGTTGATGAGGATACGTTTGCTTTTCCATTGAGCACGCGAGACACGGTGGCTGGGGATACTGAAGCTTCTCGAGCAATATCGTCGATGGTGACTTTACGTCCGGCGAAGAAAGTTTGCAGTGCTGCCATGTGAGCCCCCTGATGATGAATTCACTGCTCTACAGGCTTATGAACGAGCATAAGAAGTGCTGTTACGGATGATGAGCTCGGGACGGAAAGTGATATTTCCTATTCGAGAGGTACCGGTGAGCATGATGTCAGTAGTAATTTGGCTGACTGCTCGAGCAAGACGAGTAAAAGGTAAACGAATCGTTGTTAACGCAGGAATTGTTTTTGCTGCTTCAGGAACGTCTGAATAACCGATGACAGACAGGTCTTTTGGAACAGAGATA
>DGYMJ06203__coassemble_986_pt1 | contig 13315 bp, 13 predicted proteins | sample DGYMJ06203__metabat2_high_PE_023 | metagenome-assembled genome bin DGYMJ06203 | reverse complement strand
TTAATGTGGATGGGTGCAGGCTCGGTAGTAGCGTCTTCGCAAACTACGGCAAGTGCACTCGAAGTTGAAGAGGGTGAGTGGGGCTGTTGAGCTGAGAAAGCAAAGGTTGAAGCAATCTCGTTTCTGCTCAGTTCAAGGGAGATTTTTCTCAGCAACTCGTAACAGTATGGCTCGAAGATGGGTGATGTCGAAAGTGCAATTGTTGGTTTTGCCATTTCTCTCGCCTCTTCCTTGAGCTGCTATGAAGTAATTATCACAGAACGGCATGAAAGATTCTTTCATTCTGACTATCACTTCTCTGTGTAATTATTTTACATTTTGCGCTGATAATCTGGAGAAACTCCTGGAATAAATAGCGTTCTTTGACTTTCTGCTGTACTTTACAGTCGTGAACCGATTGAAAGAAATATATCAAATGGATAGCGTGAAAGTACCGAATAGATCAGAGGTGAAAGGAGGAAAGCAATGAAGCTTTCTCATCTGATGAGCGCAACTTGCGCGGTAGTACTGAGCATTGGCCTCGTTGGTTGTGGCAATGCTCCCGCGGCAAAGACTGCGCCTAAGAAAGAGACGAAGAGCGAACAGAAGACTTCAGAAGAAGGAGTCACCAGAGCAGATGCTGATCTGGTGATCTGGGCAGATCAAAAGAGAGCGGACGCTCTGCAGGATATTGCTAAGCAGTTCGGCAAGGATAACAACATTAAGGTTGCCGTTCAGGCTGTCTCTACCAGCCTTGATACGAACTTCATCACCGCAGACGCGGCAGGTAATGGACCAGACGTTGTCGTTCAGGGTGATGACAAGATCGCCTCATTCGTTCAGAATGGCTCTATTGTGCCAGTGCAGCTTTCTTCTGAAGAGAAAAAGAAGCTTGTTCCTGAATACCTTTCCGCAGTTCAAGATGGTGGCCAGACTTATGGAGTTCCCTATGCCGCTGAAGGTTTGATTCTTTACCGCAATACTGACCTTGCTCCTGATGCACCGCAGACCTTCGATGACCTTGTTGCCCAAGGTCAGAAGCTGGTAGATGAGAAGAAGGCAGACCGCGTGATCTCTTTGCAGGTTGGTGATACGGGAGATGCCTTCCATATGCAGCCGCTCTACGCTTCGATGGGTGGTTACCTTATCGGCGGTGAAAGTGGCAAGCCAGATACGAAAGATATCGGCATTGCCAAGGATGGAGCATTGAAGTTTGCGCGCAAGCTTTCTGAGCTGGGAGAGAAGGGTTCGAAGGTCCTGACTAGGTCGGTGAGCTCGCAGAATTCCATCAGCCTCTTTGCTCAAGGCAAGACTCCTTATCTGATCTCTGGCTCTTGGGCCCGCGCAGATATTGAGAAGGCTGGTATTCACTATGCAGCATCTGTGATCCCTGGTTTTGCAGGTGAAGGCCCAGCTCGACCATTTATGTCGGTGCAGGCATTCTATGTTGCTGCTCATGGCAAGAACAAGACTCTTGCTGAAGAGTTTGTTAACAATGTTGTTCCACAGGAATCTACTCAGGAAAAGCTGTACAGCGCAGAAGCTCGCCCTCCAGCATTGGCAAGTTTGTTGGAGAAGAAGGCAGCGAGCGATGAGGTAACTCGCATCCTTTCGCAGGCTGCTAAGCAGGGTGTTGTTCGCCCTAAGGTTCCTCAGCTCAATTCTGTGTGGGATCCCATGGGTAAGGCAGAAGCTTCAATCGTGGGTGGAGCTAACCCTGAAGAAGCAATGAAGTCGGCTGCTCAAGCAGTGGAAGACGCTCTTAAGTGAGCTGATTATCATGGCGAAAGTTTCACGTACAGAAACTTCTTGGCCTTTGACGTTGGGGCGGACTACTTCCGTCCCAACGTTGTGTGTCAAGATCATTTTTCTCGGTCTGGTGGTTGGATTTGCAGTATCACTGACACCAGCACTTATCGCGATGAAAAGCTGGGCTATGCTGGCCATTCTTCTGGTTGCTAGCACCTTGCTGGTCGTGATTTATTCGACGAAGAAATTTATCCCTGCGAAATATCTCTTTCCAGGTACATTCTCCCTCTTGGTATTTGTTCTGATTCCTGTCCTCTTTACCATTCAGATTTCCACTACGAATTATGGTGATGGAACGAGAGGAACAAAGGCAGAAGCAGTTGAAAGCATCATCGCCAACTCGGTGGTACGCCAAGAGAATCTTCCTTCCTATGTGATGAGCATTGACGCGAAATCCCTTGATGGACCGATTACTGTTTACCTTGTCGAAGAGAAAACCGGTGACGTTTACAGTGGTACGCAAGAAAAATTGGAGAAGTTGAGCGATACCTCTTCGCTCAAGCTTTCTACCACTCTCAGCGGAAAGAAAGTTACGCAAGTTCATGGAAAGACAGTTCTTTCTGCTCGTGAGGTAGATAAGCTGGGCGATCGTCTCTCTCAATTTGCTGTACCAGTGAATGCGCAGAAAGGCTTGTATATTCACCCATCAGGTATTTCGCAAGCATATACCGGCCAAGCTCGTCTGGTTTATAACAGCTCTTCTGATGTGATCACTGACCGTGTGAACGGTAAGAAATACACCCCGCAGCTGTTTGGCGATCGCGAATTCTATGCAGATGCTCAGGGAAATAAAGTTTCTCAGCAATCGTGGAAGTCATCAGTTGGTTTCAGTAACTATCTGAAACTTTTCACAAATGCATCGATTCGTTCCCAACTGGCAAGTACTTCGGCATGGACCTTGTTCTTCGCAGTGTTCTCCGTGTTTGGAACCTTCCTCTGCGGTTTGTTGATCGCATTGCTTTTTGATGATTCTCGCATGGCTGGGCGAAGAGTGTGGCGTTCTTTGATGGTGATTCCTTATGCTGTTCCTACCTTCATCGGGTTCTTGATTTGGTCGACATTCTTCAACAAAGATTTTGGCGTTATCAACTCCGTCTTGGGTATGAATATTGACTGGCTGGGTAACCCGTCTTTGGCAAAGGTCGCTGTGTGTACGGCTAACCTGTGGGCTGGAATCCCATACATGTTCCTCATTTCCACTGGTGCTCTGCAATCTCTCCCAACAGACATTGTGGAAGCTGCTCGTATCGATGGAGCTGGACCTTTCCGCCTCTTCTTCCAGATTAAGATGCCTTTGCTGCTCATTTCTGTGGCGCCGCTTCTTGTCTCCTCTTTCGCATTTAACTTCAATAACTACAATGCGATTGCACTGATGACTAAGGGTGGCCCATTTACCAACGCCCAACAGGTGTTTGGTGGAACAGACATTCTGATTTCGGGAATCTATCGTATTGCATTTGGCGGTTCAGGAGCCCAGTTTGGTTTTGCTGCTGCGGTTTCTGTTATCCTCTTCGTGATTACTGCCACTCTTGGTGCGATTCAATTTAAGATTTCCAATAAGTTTGAGGACATTCGGTGATCATATGAGCGCACAAGTGAAAACACAGCATAATAGAAAACCGAAGATCCGTAATGGGCGGGAAATTCCACGCGGAAAAGCGTGGTGGCGTGAACTTGGTTGGCGGTATATCGTCGCTATTTTCGTCATCTGCTTCATGCTCTTCCCGGTTCTCTATGTGCTTTCAGCATCAGTGAACCCCATCGGCTCAGTAGCTAGTGGAAGCTTGATTCCTCGATCCTTCACTTTCACGTATTACCAGCAGTTGGTGAGTGGAACGCGCTATCCCTTCCTTCGCTGGTACGGCAATACTTTGCTTATTGGCTTAGTTATCGCAGTTTTAGAGGTGTGGTTTTCTACGATGGCTGCTTATGCCTTCTCTCGTATGAGGTGGGTTGGCCGTCGTAGTGAACTTTTCGGAGTACTTCTCATTCAGATGTTCCCTCAGTTCCTCTCTTCAGTGGCTTTGTTCACCATGATGAGCCAGATCGGAAAGGTACTGCCACAGTTTGGCCTCAATACCCTTGCAGGCTACGGGCTTGTGTTACTGGGTGGAACGATGGGAAATGTGTGGTTGATGAAAGGCTACTTCGATTCCATTCCTCACGATATTGATGAGGCTGCAAAGATCGATGGTGCAGGTCATTTCACCATTTTTTGGAAGATTCTCATGCCGTTGGTGACTCCTATTTTGGCAGTGAATTTCCTTTTGACATTTATCCATATCATTGGCGAATATATGCTCGCTTCAATCTTCCTCACCGATAACAAGGTAAAGACGCTGTCAATCGGTTTGTATGGAATTATTGAAGGAGATCAATCAGGGAATCTCGGTCTCTTCTGCGCAGGGTCAATTTTGTTGTGTATCCCCGTTGTGGCTATCTTCTTGTGGCTGCAAAAATACATCACATCTGGCCTTGCTGTGGGAGCAGTGAAGTAGTTTCCTCGAGGTGATTACATGGTATTACTGACACAATCAATGGCGACACATAAGCCGATAACTGAGGAGGCTCTTCAGGCAGCAGGAATCCCGGCTCGCTTCATCGATGAAGCGTTGCGTACAAGCCGCTGGATGGAAGAGCGACGCATTACTGGCGATGTGCCGACAGACCGCAGCTCGAACCTTCACAATCTCCAGGCTCTTGCTCGCCGCGACCCTTATTACACTTTTGGCCTTTCTTTAGATTCTCATTGGGATGAAGCTTCCCTGCTGGATTTAATGCACAGGAGAGTGGGAATCAGCGCTGATCCCACTTTTACTTCAGGCCAAGATTATATTGATACTCTCCTCACCATCACAGAACTGTACCGCTATGCACAGCGTATTGGTGAGGTCGCTTATCGCACTACGTGGCCATCGAATGGAGCAGGGGAGAGTAAGACAAGCCAGAGTGGGGAAAACAAGCGCATGGTAGAGCACCGTCCTGCACGTATTTTGTGCGCTACCGGTCATCCTGCCTGCCTCGGGCTCATGTATGTTCCTATTCTTCGCGCATTGCAAGAAGCGGGTTGCGAGCTCTTCTCGCTCAACACGCTGTTAGGCAACGACAGCCCGGTGACGGGTCGCCAGCTGGTGATCGATGGACCGGATGAAGGCGAACTGCGTCAAGTGCAGGGAGTGCTGTTGAGATACCACAATGGTAATCTCATGCACACTCATCAACCTCAATACATGCGAGCTGTGTTGCGCGAACTGGCGAGCAGCTCGTGGCGGCCAGACCTTGTTATTGCTGACCATGGTTGGGCTGTTGCAGCAGGATTAGCAGGCTTCGAAACTCTCGCTATTGCAGATTGCAACGATACAGCAGCATTTGTCGCGGCTGAGCAAGGCAGTGTGGAAATCTGTGTGCCGATGGACGATGGCGAGCCAGAAACGAGTACCGGGCCAGTGACTGATTTCATTGTGAAGGTTGCGGGCTTGAAATTGTAAGTTGCACTGCGCTAGCCACCGGCCGCGCTGGTCGAATAAACCCGATATGCTTAAAGCATGACCTACACACTGATTCTGCTCCGGCACGGCCAGAGCGCATGGAATAAGTCCAATCAGTTCACGGGCTGGGTCGACGTCCCGCTCACCGAGCAGGGCATCGAGGAAGCTAAGCATGGCGGCGACCTGATGAAGGAAAAGAACGTCCTGCCAGACGTTGTTTTCACTTCTCTTCTGCGTCGTTCCATCAGCACCGCTTTCTACGCACTTGATCATGCGGACCGCCTGTGGATTCCTGTGAAGCGCAGCTGGCGCTTGAACGAGCGTCACTACGGTGCTCTGCAGGGCAAGAACAAGAGCGAGATCCGCCAGGAGTACGGCGACAAGCAGTTCATGATCTGGCGTCGCTCCTACGCAACCCCACCGCCAGAGATCGCAGTGGACGACGAGTTCTCTCAGTCCAACGATCCTCGCTACGCTGGCGAGCCGGTTCCTCGCACTGAGGCCCTGGCAAACGTGGTGACTCGCGTTGAGCCTTACTTCGAGAATGAGATCAAGCCAGAGCTCAAGGCGGGCAAAACTGTCCTCATCGCAGCTCACGGCAACTCTCTGCGCGCTATCGTCAAGATGCTCGATGGCCTCTCTGACGAAGAGATCGCTAAGGTGAACATTCCAACTGCTATGCCATTGGTGTACAAGCTGGATGAGAACTTCAAGCCGATCGTTCCTCGCGGTGAGTACCTCGACCCTGAGGCTGCTGCAGCCGGTGCTGCTGCCGTGGCAAACCAGGGTAAGTGACCTGCTTGAGCTGGTATAGCTTAAGATTGTCACCGCGGTTGAAGCCATGCATGGCTTGTTAACAACCGCAGAAAATGAAGGCTGGCATACTACGATGTATGCCAGCCTTTGTCGTTTCTGTGAGCTATTCGGCCACGCGCTGCGAAGCGATGCCATTGTGGCTCGCTTGCACTCTGCGCTGTTATGCGCGAGCGCTCTCGGCCTCGACTGAGTTCTTTTCGTCAGTGCTCTTTTCAGCAGTGGTAATCTCAGCGTGTTCCTGAGAAGTGCGCCCTGATTCTTCTTCGCTGCTATCTTTGCGGCCGTCGTCTTCAGAGCTTCCCTCAGCGTCTTCTTCAACGATGACGTCATCTTCAGCAAGCTTCATGTAGTGCGAACGAGTGCGCTTCTCCCATAGCAGCATGAAGGGGCCCAACACCAAACCAAAAGCGCAGGTAAACAGGGTGAGCGTATTCAAGCGGGTCTGGGAGGAGAGGCGTAAGACTAACGCCAAAATGAGCATGACAAGCCATATCGCTTCACCAGCGAGGAAAATTTTGCGCAAGTCAACGCGCGCAGGCTTGGGGCTTGGGCGGCGAGCGGCTGGGTCAAGGATAGGTGCAAGTTTCATGGTCTCCATCCTATAGCAGTGCGACAACTGGTTGGCTAACGGTATCGCAGCGGCTAGGAACCGTGACGGGGGAGTGCAACGTTTGTTGGCTTAAACGCGCTGTGTGATGAGCTGTCGGCATGCTGAGTGCGCGGCCTGACTTTCTCAGCCCGCTTGTCATCGAGAGTGGGCTTTGCTCTGGGCAAAGCGACACGGCGACAGACAAATTTTCAGGGTATTTTGAGGTTTCTTCACAAATGAGCCGCGTCTCGAGCGGCCCCAGTAGAAAGCCTGTTATTCCAACTGTTACAAGTTGAAGAAAAATGTCCACAGAATTCACCGTACTGAAAATCCGATAACGAAATATCGAAAAAGTGGGCACCACACAAAAATTGCTCTTATGTAATCCTGCTCAAGGGCTACTATAAGGCTTGGAAGTCCGTAAGGGTGTTACCCATCCCCAAAGCTCTCACAGTGAAGGAACAAGATGAGAAAGTCACGACAACTGCGCAAGACTGCTGCTTTATTGGCAACTGCAACTATGGCAGTGTCCCTCGCTATTCCAGCTCTGGCAACCGCTCAAACCTCTACCGTAGCCGGTTCCGAGCGTTCCTTCCCAGCACAGGGTGGCGCTGACCGCAAGAACATCCTTGCTGAAGCTACTTCAATTTCTTCCGATTCCAAGGCTAACTGGGGCGGCATCGAATCCCTGACCATTGAGAAGACGGATTCCCCAGCCGAGGTTGCCGCCAAGGAAGCAGCCCGCAAGGCCGCTGAAGAGGCTGCAGCTGCCCAGCGCGCTCAAGCTCAGAAGCAGCCTGAAGTGTCCCGCTCCGAGCAGCGCTCCACCGTTGGTGTCATGGTTTTGAAGACCAGCTCCAACGTCAACTTGGGCACGTATGACCCTGCTTGGGCTGGCACTTACCCCTTCGGCCAGTGCACATGGTGGGTTGCTATTCGCCGCGCTCAAATTGGCCGTCCAGTCCCAGGCAACATGGGTAACGGCAAGGATTGGGCAAATTCCGCCCGCGCACATGGCATGAAGGTTGACCACACTCCTGAAGTGGGCGCCGTACTCGTCTTCCAGCCTGGCCAGCTCTACGCCGATCCAGTCTACGGCCATGTCGCATTCGTTGAGCAGGTTCTCGACGACGGCTCGATCATCACCTCCGAAACCTCTGGTGGTCGCGGTGGCGTTGGCTTCTCTCGTCACATCTACAACGCCAGCGTTTTCGAGTACGTCCACTGAATTCGTTGAGTTCTGAACTCCCCGAGTAACGGTTTGTACCTCCTTGTGAGCTCGCTTACTCTCGAGTTCTTAAGATTTTCACTGTGCTTATGCCTCGCTTCGGCGAGGCATTTTTGTTGCTCGCAGGCGATTCTCTTTCCCTCCTTAAGCAAGCGTTATCACTCGAATTTCCGCATTTCTTGCTCAGTGCGATATCCTTAAAGTAACTGCTCGTGCAATGGCGATGCTGCTATTGCTGAAGGAAGGAGGACGCAATGAGCACCGAGAAGAAGGCTGTGCTTGTCGGCGTTGATGGAACCGATGCGAGCTATAAGGCTGTGTGGTGGGCTGCAAATTACACGAAACATGCCGGTTTGGAACTGCAGATTGTTTGCGCATATTCTTTGCCTAGTTATGCTGCTGTCTCCTTCGATGCAACATATACAGCATTGGGAGACGATGCTGTAGCACATACTGACGCTCAAGAAATTTTGGCCCGTGCTAAGGCAATCGCATCCGAGCAGGGTGTTGACGCCAGAACCTTGATCGTCACCGGCGACCCGAGCTCCGTATTCGTCGAATTGTCGCGTAACTACAAGCTCATCGTTATCGGCAACCGTGGTAAGGGTGGTTTGGCAGAAAGGCTTCTAGGCACTCCGAGCTCTAGCTTGCCTGCCTACGCATACTGCCCGATCGTCGTTGTTCCTTTCACTGATGATGAAGATCACCTCTTGCATTTGAACAACGAGATCAAGAAGGTTGCTGTCGGTTCGGATGAATCGCGGTGGGGCATGAAAGCTCTCGACATTGCCGCTGAGTTCGCCAACTCGTGGGGTGCTGAGCTCAATGTTCTTTCCGCAGTGCCAATCTATGGAACGTTGGGTGGCGTTTTCTCTGTCGCTCCTACTCAGGAGGATATGCGCCGCGTTGTCGACTCCTATCTGGATGATCTTCGCGCCCGCGTCACGCCAATTCGTCATCGTTACCCGGACCTGTCAATCAACTTGAAGGTGATCCCTGGCTCGGCTGTCGATGCTTTGGCAAAGGCTTCTGGGCGTAACGATGTTGTTGTCGTCGGCTCTCGTGGCCGCGGTGGTTTTACTGGCCTGATTTTAGGCTCGACATCGCAAGGCTTGGTTCAGCATTCAGTATGCCCAGTTTATGTGGTTCCTCGCAAGTATGTGGAGGCTGAAGAGGCTGAGATGAGCAAGCTGGAGAAGGCCGTTCCGGTGGAGAACATCGAAGGCGTTCAAAGCGTTGAGGTCGCTTCTTCTGGTAAGGCCGATGCTGAGCGAATTGAGGCTATCATCGACCCGTTGAAGGAGAGCCCGCGTGAGCACGACAAGTCGGATGTAACGCCACAGTTGCCTCACTTGGACCCAGAGGAGCGTTTGAGCGCTGACAAGTAACTCAGTTTCTCAAGATTATCAGCGCCAATGCTGAGCTAGCGCTCTAACGTTGAGCTGATTTTGTTGTTATCAAGGGCGGAAGTTTTTCTTCCGCCCTTTCTTTTCTGTGATGCTGACGAGGCCAAACTCCGTGAAAGAGTGAGCATTCCTGGGTGAAGGGAGAATCAGTAACCTGTAATGATTGTGGCCTCCGGGAATAACTCTCGGAGGCCACAGATATGTTTATTGCACTGACAATCTCATGTGTGCTCAGTGCTTGATTTCGATTTCAATGTCAACAGGGGTGCGCTGAATATACGTGTGCGCCACAGTGCAATCCTTCTCAATGTGAGCGCGAATACGCTTTTCAAGCTTGCGCGCATCTTCGTCGTTCAAGCCCTTATCGCTAGCATCCACGATCACTTTTTCGCTGAAGCTGTTGTAGCGATCATTGTCGTCATCATAATCGCCAGAAACTTCGATACGAGCGCCCTTGTTCTTGCCCAGAACGCGCTCCACAGGCATACGAGAGCTCATAGAACCGCACGCTGCCAGAGCGATCTTCATCAAGTCACCTGGGTTAAACATTCCCTCTTCATGGCCAATGACGATAGAAGCGCCCTCAGAAGAGTGACCTTCCCAGTTACCGTCCTCACGACGCTCAACCCACAGCTGCTTTGCCATAATGCTCCTTGAACTCAACAATGTGATCCACCTCTATTGTGAGCGCGATCAGCGCAAAACTCAAAGCCTCGCTCACAGTGAAAGGCAGGGGATCGCACGCACCTGCACGCTGAGGAGCGAAAGCCCAAGCACTGCGATAGTCTGAAGGCATGGCTTTAACACAAGAACAGCTCGAGCAGATTCGCCAGCGAGTCCCCCAGCGTCCTAACACCAGTATTCCTACCCCTTATGAGGACCTGTGCCGCAAGATCTTGCTCGAGGGAAACCTCAAGAATGACCGCACAGGAACAGGAACAATTTCCCTGTTTGGCCAGCAGATGCGCTTTGACTTGAGCGAAAGCTTCCCCCTTATCACCACCAAGCGTGTGTGGTTCAAAGGCGTAGCATACGAGCTGCTCTGGTTCCTCAAGGGCTCGTCCAATGTGAAATGGCTGCAATCTCACGACGTGCATATTTGGGACGAGTGGGCCGATAGCGAAGGAAACTTGGGCCCGGTCTACGGTGTGCAATGGAGAAGTTGGCCGGCACCGACCCCTGATGATCCTCACCGCACGATCGACCAGATTGCCAAAGTCATCGAGCAGATTAAGGTCAACCCTGACTCGCGCCGTCTCATCGTTTCGGCCTGGAACCCGGCAGAAGTCGACGATATGGCTCTGCCTCCCTGCCACGCGCTCTTCCAGTTCTACGTGGTGGATGGCAAGCTTTCCTGCCAGCTCTACCAGCGCTCCTGCGACATGTTCCTGGGTGTTCCGTTTAACATCGCTTCTTACGCCTTGCTCACTTGCATGGTGGCACAGCAGACTTGTTTGAAGCCGGGCGAGTTCGTGTGGACTGGCGGTGACTGCCATATTTATGACAATCACGTTGATCAAGTTATTGAGCAAATCTCGCGCACGCCGTACCCTTACCCAACGCTGGAGATTACCAAGGCTTCTGGCATCGACCAGTACAACTATGAAGATTTCCACGTCCTCAACTACCAGCATGGAGCAACTATTAAGGCTCCCATCGCTGTGTAAGGCAGCAGCGGAGCCTGGATAGAAGGGATGTGCGTTTCAGGTGCGCATCTCACAGGGTGAAGGGTGGAAGTGCGAGCAGCGGTTTGTGTTCGTCGTGCTTTCTCGCTACGATGTTCTTCTGAGTTTTAGCAAAGGAGCCGTGTCATTATGGATGCCGAGGGAAGTAGTAGTACCCGTCCTTATCACGAACCTAAGCCCGCGATGAGCGGGCACAATGAAGATGCGCCAGAGAATGATCCTTGGCAAGACGCATGGGATGAAGAAGATTCTTCACCAGCTCTGCCCAGCACTCCTGCACGCATCAATTTGATCTGGGCAGAAGCCTTCTCTTCTGAAGGCGTGCCGGGAGCTATGGGTAACAATGGCACTATTCCATGGCATCTTGCGGAAGATCTCCATCATTTCATGGCGCTCACCGTTTCCCACCCCGTCATTATGGGGAGGAAAACCTGGGATTCTCTGCCGAAAAAGCCTCTGAAAAACCGCGATAACATTGTGGTTTCCTATGATGACGAATTCCGTGCTCCTGGCGCTACCGTTGCCGACTCCTTGGATGAAGCGCTCAAGCTCGCCAGCACCCCGGCAATTCCTGACGATGGCATGGACCGCTCCGAAATTTGGATTATCGGTGGCGCCTCCATTTTCCGCCAGTGTCTGCATCTGGCCGATAGCGCTTATGTGACGCAGATTGACCTTCACGTTCCCGCCGATACTTTCGCTCCTGATATGGATGCTGAGGTATCGGAAGGCGAGTGGAAGCTCGTTGAGGAAGGCATGTGGCAAGCTTCAGCAATGACGGATGAAGAGCGCGCTGCTGGTAAGCCGTTGGCTCGCTACCGTTACTTGCGCTACGACCGCCGGGAGGCTCACGAGTAAGGCCTAAGATTATCAGTACTGATAATCTTGAGAGAGGAAAAAGATGACATCACTGCCGTACACCATCATGACTGTATGCACTGGAAATATCTGCCGTTCACCTATGGCAGAGATCGTGCTGAGAAAGCAATTCCACGATGCCGGCCTTGACGATGAGGTTTTTGTCGACTCCACCGGAGTGAGCGACGAAGAGTGGAGCCATCCTATTGACCCGCGCGCCAAGAAGGTTTTGCGAGAGCGCGGCTATGAAATTCCTGACCATCGCGCTCGTCAGATCAGCCCAGGGGAGGCGGCTACCGTCGACCTGCTGCTGCCGATGACAGCTGACCATAAGCGTGAACTGCTGTGGGTGGTTCCTGATGATCGTAAGGATCATGTGCGCCTCTACCGCAGTTTTGACCCTGCGCTGCCAGCTCAGAAGAATGCGTATGATACGTCTTTGGATTTGATTGACCCGTGGTATGGAACTCCTCGCGATTTTATTCGTACCATGGATCAGATCGAGCATGTGGCACCGTATATTGTCGATTGGGTGAAAGGCCAGCTTGACAAAAGGTGAATGTTCGTAGTTTGACGCTGAGTGGCCGTGGTTTGGCGCACTGGGTGGCGGGTGGCCGTGGTTTGACGCTGACCGGCGTGGCTAGTGCGACGGCGACTGCCTATTACATTTGATGAGCGGGGAATATTTTCCCCGCTTTTTTGTTAATCTCATAGTCACTGCAGTACAAGAAGACTACAGTGAAAAACAAGAGCGCTACTCGAGCGCTCACTTGCCCGCGGGCTTGTCAGTGGAATATGTGGCTAGATGAGCCAGTACGAATGAAGAGAATACAAGCCAGCCCGCGTAAGGCACGAATGAGGCGTGCGGTGTCAGAGCGCGCCACGAGGAAAGAACCCGGAAGGTCCGGGAGCTCGAAAGGTTCGAGCAGAAGGAAAGTAGGAAAAAAATGAAGAACACTACTGAGAAGAATATGTACTCTCAACTCACCCAGTCGGGTAAGGATGCTCGCTTGAGCGGAGGCACTCGAATCGTCGTTCCGCGCGATCGCGTTTTCTCGCTTGCTCGCGACATTGCTGGTCAAGATGAATATGTTCGCAGGCTTGCAGCAGGTAAGCATTTTGCCCAGATTGTCAATCTGGTTCGTTCTGCCTTCCAACATCTGGGAGTCAGCGTGCAAGAAGATGATATGAACCGTTACGCTCAAGCAGTTCACGAAGGACGAGACTATCGCTTTGTCGTCGCCTTCTGATTGCTCACGGCTTGCGCTCTGTGGCGTGAGTCACTCGGTGTGAAGCACCTTGGCGGGGCCTTGTTTGACTAGTGCTGTTTGGCATTGTTTCGTTTGACATAGCGTTGTTGACACTGTGTTGTTAGGTGTGAGACTTCAGGTGTGAGGTTCCTCAGTACGGGTTTCCTCAGTACGAGGTTGCACACTGAAAGGAGAACACGCCGGGAG
>DGYMJ06203__coassemble_856_pt1 | contig 15122 bp, 15 predicted proteins | sample DGYMJ06203__metabat2_high_PE_023 | metagenome-assembled genome bin DGYMJ06203 | reverse complement strand
GCCAAAGGAATCTTCCAGAAGGATCAGGTCGTATCAACCAAAACTCTGTATAACTACGTTGACTTGGGCCTAATGGACATCAAGAACGGTGATCTTCCAGAGAAGGTCAAGCGTAATACTAAGACTCGTCGTGCCCGTGTAAACAAGTGTATCCTGGGACGAAGCATCGATGAACGTAGTCCTAGAATCGAAAGCCGTAAGAACTTTGGTCACTGGGAATGCGATCTGGTTCTTGGACACAAGACTAAGGACGATGATGTGTTGCTTACTCTGTGCGAACGAAAGACGCGTCAGTTCTTCATGATCAAGATTGAGGATAAGACCTCAGCTAGCGTTATGAAGGCATTTGATAAGCTTCGAGAGTACTACGGATCCAAATGGAATCAAATCTTTAAGTCTATCACAACTGACAACGGATCTGAGTTCGCAGATCTATCCGATCTTGAGCAAGTTTCCAAGACTCTTGTGTACTACGCCCACCCTTATACATCCTGTGATAAAGGCAGCGTAGAACGGCACAACGGGCTTATCAGACGCTATATTCCCAAGGGAGACCGTATGGATAAGTACAGTGTGGAAGATATTGCCAAGATCGAGGTATGGTGCAACTCTCTTCCTCGGAAGATCTTAAACTACAAGACTCCAGAAGAGTACTTTGACACCGAACTTGACCGCATTTACCGGCGTAGATAGTCAAAATCTACCAGATGTTATGGTAAGTGTTCAATTTATTCTTGCAATTGGCGGAAATTTGATTTAAAAAAATTTTTGAGATTGGAATGAAAACTGGATTTGCTGAAAAGTTCATTTTAACCGACGGAGTGATCCATTCACGGTGGCGAAAGTCTCCAGACTTTCCGAAATGCTCAGAGTTTCAGGAAGCGCATCCCAGTGTCACGGTTAACTCTACTGAACTCTTGAGAAGAGGAGGTAGAAGGCTGAGCAAGCTTGGATGTTGTACGCGAAGGAAGGTTATAAATTCCTGCTACTAAACCCGTAATGTAATACTGTTCAGCGAGCTTGCCATCGGGCACAGATTCTACTAAGGACAACAGAACATGTTCGCCTGATTTCATTAGTTCTCCTGGGGAAGATTGCTGCTGTGAACCAGTTTGACGAACGTGAATGGGCTTCTTTCCTTCTGTTGAGCATTTAAGAACCTGGGCTACGTTGACAGTAGCGATGACGAAAAAACAAAAAGCCACCCGAAGTTGGCTGAGAGTGGAGCTAGCCGGGTTCGAACCGGCGATCCTCTGACGTGGGAAACAGTGTTTGCATGGACGTCATATGCTTCAGCGGTTTCCGTGCGGCCTCTGTTACCCGGCTGTTACCGGGACACATGCTCCTCACCGCGTCCGCGACCTCCGACAGGCGGGAGGGGAACAGGCTCGCGTACATGTCGAGGGTGATGGACGCGGACGAATGCCCCAACTGCCTCTGCAATGTCTTGATGTCCGCGCCCGCGGCGATGGCCATGCTCGCGTACGCGTGGCGCAGGCTGTGGACCGTGATGCCTTTGCCGGCGAGCCCGCAGGCGCGGAGTGCCGGGTACCACGCCCGCGTCCGCCAGTTTCGCGAAGCTCCTTGTCCTCGCCCTCCTGCATCCGTCGGGGGTGAGCTGGAACCGCCGGCACCTCCATCGCATGCCGTGTCCGCCATTCCATCGGGACCCTGGCGCGCATGGGGTCATGCGCCTGCCTGAGGATGCGTTTCACCCGCGCGGGGCGTCTCGCTTGAGCCACAGGTCATCCACCATCACACGGCTCATGGTTCACTGCCTGTTCCTGCGCCGCCCCCACTCGCAGAGGACGAGGACGATGACGAGCGGGATGGTGCAGATGATGCCGCCGATGACCGTGTCCGTGTCACCAAGGCTTGAGAAGATGACCGACACGAAGAGCACGGTGACGAGGGCGCTGACGATCTCGAGCGCCACGCAGACGCCATGGAGGACACTCTTCCTCTGGTCCCTCATTTTCCTAGACGGTGCCGGATTCTCCCAGGGCTGCTGCGGTGCCGCCACCGGTGCGGGTGCGGGGGATTCCGGGACAGTGGGAGCCGCCGCAGACGCCATCGATGATGGAGACGGAGTCGAGGCAGCAACCTCGACGACCGGCACGGGCTCGGGCTTCTCCTCCACCGGATGGGGCTTCTCGACCGTGGCAGCGATGGTCTCAGATTCGGGGACGGCTGCTACCGGCGTCACCTCAACCGGCTTCTCTTCGCTGACCGGCGTCGGCTCGACGCGCCTCTGCTGCTTTCTCGCACTCGTCCTGCGCCTCTTCACGCGCCCGGCCCTGCGGTCGTCCACGTAGTCCTGCACGACCTTCAGGGCGAGGGAGTCCTCGAGGGAGTCATGGGCGTTGTACGTGTATCCGCATTCTGCTGCGGCTTCCTCGAGCTTGTATTGCCTGCGGCCGTGCTCGAGACGCCCGTATTCCTCCATGCTGTCGATCGCCTTGCCGCGGTCGAGCTTTAACCCTGCCCGTCCGAGGAAGGCGAGGTCAAAGATGTTGTTCCATGCGTAGACTTTCTCGGCACGGTCGAAGATGTCCTGAATCTCGCTGATCTCGTCCTCGATGGGTGGCCGGTCGGCGACATCCTCTGGGCCGATATGGTGCACGTGCTCAGCGTCATCCCATGATTTGACGCGGACTGGCCTGTATTTCCTGTCCCAGAGCGTGTTCCCGTCCTGATCGACGATGGAGAGCTGGAGTATCTCGTCCCTCTCGGGTTTGAGCCCGGTTGTCTCCGTGTCGAAATAGATGGCCTTGATGGCGGGCCCGTCGGGTGCGGGCCGGTCCTGCGGTTTTATCCTCAGCTCTCCGATGGTCTGTGGGCCGTACTCGGCAGGGCGTCCGGCAACGATGAACGGCGACCACGTGTAGGAGATGACCTCCCTGCCCTCGAGTTTCTCGAGGCGTCGGCGCATGCCGGACGGGGAGCCGGTCGTCTCGAAGACCTTCCTGCCTGTCCCGTCGACGATAGCGTAGTGCGGTTTCTTCCCGCCGCCTTGATCGATGCGGACGATGGTTCCGCCTGTGACCGAGCCGGAGCCCTCGGTGACATTCGCGTGATTGGAACTCGTACCGTAGACGACCCGGTAATAGTCCTCGAGCTCGCCCGCGCAACGCTCAAACATAGAGGGATTAGACATTGTTCCCCTTCTTCTCAGGATGTCTTCTCGCTGTCCGGCGACGCCGGATTGAAGAATCAAGTTTCAGAACTGCCAGTCGTACGGGATGCAGTACCAGACGACTCTGCCGATGATGGCCACATCGTCAGAGTCTGGGTCGGTGTCGTCATAGACCATGGGGTGATAGGTGGGGTCGTTGGAGTCGGGGATGAGCTGGACTCCGTGAGCGAGCATGTGGACTCGCTTGATGGTCGCGTCCCTGTGGTCGATGCGCACTGCGTAGGGTCTGCCGTCCTCGTCGACGGTTTCACACGGGTCGATGAGCGCATACGAACCGTTCGGAAGAATGCGGTTCATTGACTCGCCCGCGACCTTCAACAGGAACGCTTTTGGGTATCTGTCGTGCAAGGAGCCGGGGATGGCGAAAGTCTCATTCACCGGAATCATCTCGATTGGCATTCCTGCGGCGATGGACTCGTAGAGGGGAACTTCATATTCGTCAGCAATCGGTGACATCCCCTCAGGTGCGACGCCGAGCAGGTAGGCGACGGATTTTCCCAAGACGCGGGACATGCGAACAAGTGTTTCGGCACGCATGTTCACCTGTTCTGTTTCCCAGCGCTGGATGTTCTGCTGGGTGGTTCCCATGCGCTTGGCGAGATCTGTCTGGGTCATGCCTTTCTCTTCCCGCGCTTCCCTAATTCGCATGTCGTTTTCCCCGGTCGTTTCATACGCAACTTCATGTCGACTTCATTGTCGTACACACTTTTGTTTGTGTAAAACACATCATCGTGTTACTCGCTCCATTGACACACAGAAATGTGTGAGAAGGGAGGCCAATTTACGGAACAATCTGCGCGCCGAGCGCACGCGAGCTGAACTCCGTATCAAGGATGTGACCAAGGCGCTTGGGTCCCCCCGAACGCCGTCCAACGTTGGGGAAACGGGAAGGCGAGACCGAGCGCACAGCATCTCATCGCATTGACCAACCTCTATGCGATGCCAGCAGACTATCTACTCGACGACACACAAAAACGTGTTTCGCATCACGAGACAGAAAAGTCCCTTTGTCAGCAGGGGGCGACGGGACTCAGAGAAAGGAAACATGATGACTGAGTCTCTATCCGATTTTAATCCGGAGGATTACGGCGCGCAGCAGGCGTCGGACGGCTGGCTTTGGCCTGTGGGTGACGGGAACGTCATCCTGCATTGGGTCACGGAGCCGACGGGCAGCGACCAGTTCGTCATCGGTAGGAGCGACTCCATCATGAACGTCTCGCGCCTGCGGGGCTGCGGGCCGTCATCGGCAAGGCCCTCAGGTACCGCAGGGCCCTCAGGTTCCGCACGGCGCTCGAGCGGATCGCGGAGGAGCACGGCGATGAGTGACGCGCGGGGTTGGTTCGACGAGGCGTCCGACGACATCATCCGGCTGCTCCACGCGCCGGAATGCGAGGACAAGCGGGCCCATAAAGGCATTGCTCACCGCGCTCGTGCAGGTGATCGCCGCATACGCGTTCAGCAGCCTCGACACCAAGGAGCACCCAGATGAGTGACATGATGCCATCCCGCTGGAAGCTCGCCCCCCCCCCGCAAGGAGCCCGGAGGTCATCGCCTACACGGCGGTGGATTTGGAGTACATGACCGGCATCCACAAAGGCACGTGGGCCCAGTGGCGGTACGAACGGTAGGGGCCGAAATGGCTGAAGATCGACAGCAAGGTCCTCTACCTGGCCGACGGATTCCGCAGGTGGTGGAGCAAGCAATTGGAGGAGAACGGGGTCCGGAATGCGACAGCGACTAAAGGACATCGGATGGCTCGCGCTCGCGGGCATCGTGCTCGGCATGGCTGGTGAGGTCGGCTGGCCGCATTGGGTGCTGACGCTCGCCGGCCTCATCGGAAAGGCGTACGGCACGTTCTCCAACGGCCTCGGCGTCGGATACCGGCCCACACGCTGACCGGCACAGAAAAGCAGAATACCCCGCCTCCGGGATAATCCGGGGACAGGGTATTTTCTGTATCCGGGAGTAGGCAACGCTGCTGCGGTGACTGTTATCGAGTGTTACCAAAAAGACATGGAGGACGGCTCCGCATTGTCGCGGAACCAACGGAAACACTGAGGAACTAGGTGGAGCTAGCCGGGTTCGAACCGGCGACCCTCTGCTTGCAAAGCAGATGCGCTACCAGCTGCGCTATAGCCCCATTCGATCACTGATCGAGTGGGCTCAGGAGGACTTGAACCTCCGACCTCATCCTTATCAGGGATGCGCTCTAACCAGCTGAGCTATGAGCCCATCGCGTGTAACAAGGCGTTACATCACAACAAAAGAAAAGATTAATTCGAAACACGCGATACGTCAAGAAAATGACCTGAGAAAATCAATAATTTTTCAAAGCACTGGCGAAACGTTGAAATAATGCGCCTCTTTCAGATTACAATAAAGCCTTGTAGGCGTGTCGACAGCAAAGCAGAGTGGGGAGGGCACATGTTTGGTTGGGGCGAAGCGGGAAAACGACATCCTCTCAACTCAGTGCATCAGCCAGGGGAGCGTCCCTCTCGCGAACAAGCAGCACGCCGGAATGCTCCTCACAGGCGTTCCGCCCGCCCCGCACAAGTTGTAGAGATTGAAGGCTACTCTGTCACCCTGCTGCGTAAGCCGATTCGCAATGCATATTTGCGCATTAAAGGCCCTGATGGGCATTTGGAAATTTCCGCTCCTTTGAAGATGCCGTCCGCTGAGATCGCCGCACTCGTTTCTCGCCGCCGCGCATGGATTGACATGTGGCGAGCTCGCTACAATACCAACCTTCTTCAGGGCAAAAGTATCGACACTCAGCATTGGAGTGAAGAGCGCAAGAAAGCCGCTCGGGAAGTGCTCGATGAACGCCTCGCACGCCTGTTACCACATTGGGCTTTGATTATCGGCAAGCGCCCGACGGCAATCCGCTACCGTTTAATGAGCTCACGATGGGGTTCGTGCACCGTCAACACAGGGATCATTCGCTTGAACCTTGTGCTGGGCGAGCTTGACGAAGACCTCACCGAGCTCATCATCGTCCATGAAATGACCCATCTGTGGGTTTCTGGGCACGGAAAAGAGTTCCGTGAGCGCATGCAAGCATACCTTCCAGATTGGCAGGAACGCAGACATCGCTTGGACGAGCATCAACTGTTCTAGCGCTGATAATCTCAACCCTCCGAGGTGCCACAAAAGAGGCGCCGCAAAAGAGATACCTCAGCGAAGTGATAATCTCAGTTCTTTTTCTGAGAGGCTTGAGGGGAAGAGGCTTGAGCGTCCTGGGCGATAGCTTGAGCTGTCGCCTCAGCGCCAGGAGTGCGCTTGCGAACCTGAAGCGTCATAATGCGACGGCCTTCCATCGCCACCACCGACATATCATAACCATCGTCGCTATGGTAGGTGTCGCCGATGTTTGGCATAGCGCCGGTTTGAGCGAGGAAGTACCCAGCCACCGTCTCATACGGGCCATCCGGCAGCTCAATGCCAGTGAGATCAGCGAAATCTTCAATAGTCATCGCGCCATCAACCTGGGTAACGCCGTTCTTCATTGTGCGAGAGTCAGTACGAGATTCTTGAGGAATGTCGTACTCGTCACGGACATCACCAATAAGCTCCTCGGTGAGATCTTCCAAAGTGACAATACCGTCAGTACCGCCATACTCATCGATGACAATGGCCAAATGCTGACCCTTCTTACGCATCAAGCTTAAGCTTGGCAGCAGGCGGGAAGTGCCAGGAATCGAGGTAATAGGGCGCATCACGTCGCCAACAGTAGTGGCGTTGGTATTGCGAACATCAAGAATGTCACGAACATGGACGAAGCCGCGCACATGGTCAAAATCCTCACCTATCACTGGATAGCGAGAATACGGCATGTCATGCACAGAGTCGCGAGCCTCAGCTAAAGGCATGTCCGCCTTTAAGAAAGCAACATCAGCACGAGGGCGCATCACCTCAGAAATCACTGTGTCGGAAGCGTCGAAAACATCATCCAAAATGTTGCGTTCTTCTGTGGAAATGCGCGCATTAGTGCTCACCAGAACGCGCAGCTCGTCGTCAGAAACCTCCGACTCTGTTTCGTTAGGGTCAAAGCCCAGCATACGCACGAGCAGGTTGGTGAGCTTGGAAATCAGCCAAATAAAAGGCGTGCAGATGGTGGCGAATACGTCAACTCCCGGAACCACAGCGCGCGCAATCTTTTCGGTGCGCTGCATGGCAATACGCTTAGGCACCAGCTCCGAGAAAACAATGGAAGTATACGAGATTACCAGTGTAAGCAACAGCGTCGCTGTGACATCTGCAGCTGCTGTGCTCATTCCCCAATGGCGAAACACCGGCATCAAAGCAGGGGTGAGGGCCGAAGCTCCGAAGGATGCTGACAGGAAGCCAGTAAACGTAGTGCCAATCTGGACGGCTGAGAGGAAGCGGTTCGGGTTGCGCGCCACTTTGGCGACGCGGGCGCCACGAGCGTCTTCCAACTCCATCTGGTCAATCTGCGAGCCGCGCAGAGAGACGAGCGTCATCTCGGTGCAACTGAACACAGCGCCAATCAGCTGGAAGATGATGATCATGACGATGTTGAACCACACGGACATAAACTCACCTTGCTTTATGCAATATCACTATTCTGCTTACTACTTTAGGAGAGATGGACGAAGAGGTGGGCCGCAGAAGGCTCACAGTGTAAGCAAAACGCGAATAGCGTGGCAAGGCAGGCCGTGAGCTATATATGAAGCGTGAGTGACGAACTTCCTGAAACAAGCAATGCCAATCAAGCAAGCTCCTCGGTCAAGAGCATTTTGCCAGCCGGTGACCCTGCAGTATCGAAATATCACACCCACTCCGTCCCTCTCGACATGGATGACATCGAGCGCGATTGGGATACGCCTATCGCTGAAGCAGGAATTGCGGCAAAAGCGAGCGTGATCATGCGCGTGGGCGCGATGGACTTGGCCTCAGGAACAGGAAGTTTCCGTGTGCGCGAGATGATGCACCGCATTGCCTACCCGCTCGGAGTGCATGTTCGCGCCGATGTGAACCTCACCGATATCGAAGCGAGCTATACCGACGGCAGAGAGCGCATTACCGATGTTATCGACTTGCCAACGACGGGCGTGAACACGGAGAGGATCTGGCTTCTCGAGCATTTTGCTGATTGGTTCAGTGTTAATCTCGGCAAGAAGTCGATGTACCACAAGCGTACGGAAGTGTCCCAAGAGTTGATGGAGCACCTTGAGGTGCGTGACGCTTCGCAATTCTCCGCTGATGTGGCCAAGAAGGTCGAGCGCAAGGCCAAGAAAGGCGGTAAGCTCACGCGCGACCAGCAGCTCGACAAAGAGTACGACGACGCTTCTGCAACAGGAGAGGCAGCCAACCGGGCTGACCCCATTGCCGACCCGGAGCGAGGCATGACAGTTGGCCAGGCGCATCGGCGTTTGGACATGATCGAGCATCGCAAGCCTTTGTATGGCCCGGCTTTGGCAGGCTTGGCTTCCGCGTGCGCATGCGCATCCTTCGTTTTCCTCTTGGGTGGAGGGCCGTACGATATGCTCGGCGCTTTCGTGGGAGCAGGTTTAGGCCACTGGTTGCGCCGTCGCCTGTTTGCGCATAGGTTGAACCAGTTCTTCGTCACCTTCGTCTGCGTCGCGCTGGCAGCTTTGGCTTGCACCGGCACTTTGCGTTTGCTCGCTCTTGCTGACCCGACAGCCTTGCATCATGACACGGCTTATATCGGCGCTATGCTTTTCGTCATCCCAGGCTTCCCGCTCATCACTGGTGGCCTCGATATGGCGAAAATCGACTTCCCGTCTGGCGTGCAGCGGTTGGCGTATGTGTTCTGCATAATCTTGATGGCAACGCTGGCCGGCTGGATGGTGGCGACCATCGTACACCTGAACCCGCAAGGTTTCGAGCCGCAGAATCTTGACCCGTGGGTGAAGGGTATTTTGCGCATGGTCTTCGCGTTTATTGGCGTGTGGGGCTTCTCGATGATGTTCAACTCTCCGCAGCGCATGTGCTTTGTGGCCGGTTGCATCGGCGCGATTACCGACACTTTGCGCTTGGAGCTCACCGATTTTGGAGTTTCTGCTGAAATGGCGGCTTTCTTGGGCGCTCTCCTCGCCGGATTGCTCGCTTCTGCATGGCGTACTTCGGTTCGTCGCGGCTGGCTGCCGGTTCACATGGGTTACCCTCGCATTTGCCTGACGGTTCCGAGCATCGTAATTATGGTTCCTGGCATGTATATGTACCGCGCGATGTTCTATTTGGGCCAGTTCTCCACTTTGCAAGCTCTTGATTGGATGTTCCGCGCTTTCATGGTCATTATTTGCTTGCCGATTGGCTTGGCTATGGCTCGCGTTCTTACTGATGGCAACTGGCGTTACGACAATTAGCGCTCAAGATTATCACTGCGCTTTCTCCTGCTTGCAATGGATGTGAGTGAGCTTAGTAGCTTCACTGTGGAGGTAACTGGGGAAGTTACCTATGAACCTAGGAACTTACCTAGGAAGTAACCTTTAACCTAGGAAGTCACTAACTTCCTAGGTTCCGAGGTTCTTTCAATAAAGAATGCGATAATAGTTTTCATATAGGTGAAGGTTGCGTAGTCAAAGAAACTGAGGTGGCCGATGGAAAAGTATTCAGAGGAACTTCAGATTGCTCGCAACGATATTCACATCGTTCCTGAGGTCACTATGGCTGATTTTGACGCAGGCGTTGTAGAAGGCGTTGGCTCAAAGTATTCGCCGCGTCGAGGCTACAGAATCGCTGGAACCACAGGCCCTGTTGACATGCAAGTAGGGCTGGGTGAGCAACAATGAGCAGCAGGTCACTCAAACCTTCAGGCTTGTTGCAAGCTCACGCAGGAGCAACAACTGAGCGAAAAACACCTGAGATTACCACTGACGAGGAACTCGAACGTGCAGTCTCTCGCATGCGCGATGCTGGTACAGATATCGCGGAATACGAGATGAAAGAAGCTCGCGGATACCCGAGCAACGTCGTGGACTCATTGTGTGCATTCGCAAACACAACAGGCGGAGTGGTAATCTTAGGCGTTTCAGAAAAAGATTTTCAGCCCGTTGATATCGATGTCAAGAAATTGCAAGCCAGGCTGGCGAGTTCAGCGCGCAACGAGATTGAGCCTGCCATTCATATTGACATCAAAGTGCTGTACCTGGCCGGGAAACCTGTTGTTGTGGCGAATGTTCCACCTGTTGATGCGGTACAGAAACCCTGCTACGTCAAGAAGTATGGGTTGGAACGTGGCGCTTTTATCCGCACAGGCGATGGCGACTATCGGATGAGTGCTTACGAAATCCACCGATTCCAGGAAAACGAGCAACTATGCTCCGGTCATGATTGTGCCATTGTTTCCCGTGCAACAATAGGAGACCTTGATGATCGCCTTGTGAAGCGCTGGGTCGGCGCAGTTACCGGCGTCGGTACAGTTACCAGCGGTGGCGCTGGAGATGGTGACGGTACAGTTGCCGGTGGCGACACTGCAGATGGCAGTGGCGTCGGAGATTCTGGCAGTGTGCAAGCTGTTGCTCAACGCTATGGTGTTCTCGTAGCTGATAAGAAAGGCGAGTTGCACCCCAGCCTTGCTGGTCTCCTCGTTTTTGGCAAGCAACCGCAACAATTCATGCCGCAGCTTCATCTCGTTCTGCTCGATCATGTTCATGCAAATGCCGACGGAGCGATCTCGGGGAATATACAGGTCGCCGACCGGGCCAGTGCTACCAGCCGGGCCAGAGCTACCAGCCCAGCCAGCCCCACAGCAATCACCTTCAACGGCTCAATCCCCGCGATCATGAAAGCGGTCATGCGAGCAGCGACAGGCAAACTGCGCTCCTCTGCCAGCACGCAGTTGCGAGCAGCAGCGGAAACATTGCATTGTTTCCCGTGGAACGCTGTGCGCGAAGCGCTGATTAATGCGTTCGTTCACCGCGACTATTCGCCAGATTCACTCGGACTGCCAATCTTGATGGATATGTATGACGACAGGCTGGAGATTACGAGCCCTGGAGGCCTCTTTGCGCCGTTTTCTGCCACAGCTGAAGCCCGCACTAGCAAGCGTAACGCAACCCTTGCGGCACTGGTGCAACATATTCCTTTCGGCACGAGCGAGGTGCATGGCGGCAAACTCAGCGAAAATGCGGGCTTGGGTTGGCCAATCATTGAAAAGGAAATGCTTGCAATTTCAGGCAAATCTCCCGAGATTATCAGCACGCTTCATCATTTCCGCATTATTTTGCACTTGTAACCGAGTTCTTGCACCGAGCAGCTGGCTGGGCTTAAGGAGTAAGAAAATCGGTACGGCAAGGTGAGCATTCAGGCCGAAGTAGTGTTTAGCGGGGCTTGTCAGCACAACTAATCCAAACTGTGCAACACTCCGCAAATGGAGCGGATTATCGAGCTTCGCTGATCTCTTTGTTTCCTCCTTCGAAAGATGAAATTGCTTGATCTACTACTCGCTTGTCGCGCGCTGTATAGTGATCTCACTTTGCTAATGAGTAGCAAAGGGGATTGTTGAAAGGAAGCGAAGATGAGAAAGCAACATCTCTTGAGTATTGTTATCTCACTCCACTCAAAAAGCCTTGAAGACTCTCGATAGTGGTAATGATGCACAGCGTACGGGTGTGTCATTGGCTCATTAATGACATTTGGTGCTTTCCCAGCTTGCCGATGCATTTGGCGTTGGGTCTTGCGTTTCAGTATTTAGGCAATTGGCGAAAAGATAGGAGAGAAGGTGATGAATGGGATGGAACTGCTCAGCGGTGCTATTGAAACAGCAATTGGAATGATTCTCATCGCTCTCGCAGGTAAAATGAAAGGGGCTCAGCTGCGATGGTTCAGATTCGTGTTGGCTGGATTGCTTGTCACTTCGTTTATTGTCCAGCAAATTGTTGAGTTCGTTGGTTTTCACCCGATCATTCCTCACTTTACGACAATTATGTTGTTAGTGATTGCCGTATATATTTCTTCTGATCGGTGGCAAAAATATGAAAAAGAGCTGAAGAAAAGGTAACAACAGAGGCTCAAGAAAGTTCAAGGAAAAGCGGCGACAGAGCTACAGCTCTGTCGCCGCTGAATAAAGCGAACTGATAATCTCGAGAAATGCTGAGAGGCCGTGGGGCAGCTGAAGCTTGGTGGGAGCTAACCTCACGGCAGCGGCGCAAACTCAGTAAACCATGCCCATCGCAGAGCGGACCTGGTCGAGAGTTTCCTCAGCAATTTCGTTGGCGCGCTTATTGCCATCGTGCAGGATGTCGCGAATCGAATCCATGTCCTTGGCGAGCTCGGCGCGACGCTCACGGTGAGGAGCCAGGAACTCGTTCACCGACTTGGTGACATAAGCCTTCAAAGCGCCGGCACCAGCATCGCCAATCTCCTCAGCAATCTCCTGAGCCGAACGGCCAGTGCACAAAGCAGCAGTGGTGAGCAGGGCAGAAACCTGAGGGCGGTTCACCGGGTCGAAAGTAATACGACGCTCGGAGTCAGTCGGGGACTTCTTGATCAGCTTGGCCGTCTCCTCAGCAGTAGCGCCGAGCATAATCGAGTTGCCATAGCTCTTGCTCATCTTGCGCCCATCCAAGCCAGGGATTTCCGGAGCGTCAGAGAGCAGGGCCATCGGCTCGCGGAAAACGGCCTTCTTCTTGGCGTAACGCTTGTTGAAACGACGGGCGATCGTGCGGGTGAGCTCGACGTGCGGCAGATTATCCTTGCCAATCGGCACGACGTTGGCCTTGCAGAAGAGGATGTCGCACGCTTGGTGAACAGGGTAGGTGAGCAGCAAACCAGTCAGGTCGTGGCCACTCGCCTCCATTTCCGATTTCACCGTTGGGTTGCGCAGCAGTTCGGCTTCGGTGACCAGCGAGAGGAATGGCAGCATCAGCTGGTTTTCCGCTGGGACGGCCGAATGCGTGTAGATCATGGTCTTGTTCGGGTCGATGCCCGCGGCCAAATAGTCGAGCACGAGGTTGAGAACATTGTCCTGAATGTGCTCGGTGGTGTCGCGGTCGGTGATCACCTGGTAGTCGGCGATGATGATGTTGGTTTGCACGCCCTTATTTTGCAAGCGAACGCGCTCTTTGATGGAGCCGAAGTAGTGGCCCAGGTGCAAGCGGCCGGTGGGGCGGTCGCCGGTGAGCATGCGGAATTTCGAGGGGTCTTTTTCGAGGGCTTCCTTCGTTTCGTCACTGCGCTTCTTTGCGGCGAGGAAGCTGGCGCTCATTTCGTTTCCGGCAGCGGTCAGTTCGACGTGCTGGTCGTCATGTGAAGTGTTTGCTGGCTCGTTGGTGAGCTCGTCTTCGTTGAGCATATATCCTCCGATGTCGTACAGCCTGTGTGCTCCTATTCTATGGCCAGGCCTGCGGAAACTTGGAATTTCTTGAGATTATCAGTTCGCTTGCTCCTGTGCGCCGAAAATGCCCTGTTCTGAGCTGCACGCTGGATGGCCGCGCGGCGGAGTGGGCGCGTGCTGGATGGCCGCGCGGAGGAGTGGCCGCTGAAAGCGCCAGCGAGATTTATCGACGAACGCAGCCTGTGAGCCGCGAAAACTGAACGGGAAGTGAAATATTTCTGAGAACTCGAGAATTCTGTTCACTTTTTTCCACACGTTTTGCGCCTTGTGGTGTATTGTCGAGACGGTGAAAAGTACGATGAATTAGCGCTGCCCGCCGCTTCGGCTGCGTGGCAGCCAACGACATGAAGGGGAACGAATGGGCCGCGGACGTCAGAAGGCGAAGCAGAGGCGCAATGCGCGAAAGCTCAAGTACCTGACGACTGATACTGACTATGATCAGCTGCAGCGTGAGCTGGCAAACCGTGAAGAGCAAGAGGAGGAAACTCCTCAGGCTGATCCTTTCGGTCAGATCGACAAAAAGTTCCAGGAAGATCGCGAGATGAGCGAGTATGCCAAGTGGGCTGAAGAGGCTGCTTTGAAGGCCAAGACTGAGCCGGATGAAGCGAAGCCGCAAGCTCCGAAGCATATGCCGCTTCCTTCTGGTCTGGTCGCATCTTTGGCAAAGAAGTCAGAGAAGAGTTCAGAAAAGAAAGAGGAGAACAGCTCAGAAAGCAATTTGGAAAGCTCGCAAGCTGAGTAAGGCTCTGTTTGTAGGGTTCATTCCTATTTAAGCGCTTTCCCATGCCGCATTCCCTCGGTTATGCAGTTGCTGCATCTGCCTGAGGGGTGCGGCATTTTGTTGCTGTGGTGTTCTTATTCTCTTCCTCTATTTCTGTTTCTGATAGAGGCGTTGTTGTACGGCTTTCGCCTTTGTGGAATGATGAACACCATGAGTATTCTTGAGCAGCAGATGAAGGCACACACATTTATCGAGCGGTGGAAAGGCCACGGAGCTGAAAAACAAGAAACATGGCGCTTTTGGGTTGACTTATTAGAAAATGTTCTTGGCTTGTCGCACGTAACAGACCTTGCAAAGCCGGAATATCCCACTACTCTCGGTGGTTATATTGACCTGTTGTTTCCTGATTCTCGTTTCTTAGTTGAACAGAAGAGTGCTTCAATTAACCTGGATAAACCTGAGGAACGTCAGGGCACTATGGTGACGCCAGTTCAGCAGGCTTTGAGGTATTCTGATTCGCTTCCGCTGAGCCTGAAGCCAGCAGTGATATGCACATGCAACTTCAACACTTTCCGCTTCTATGACTTGGAGAAAGATCCTCGTGCCACAGGGGAGCCTGCTGATGAGTTTGCGCTCGAGGACCTCGCTGAGCATTTAGGTACTTTAACGTCGATTTTTAACGAAGAACACTCTCGTATGAGAGTGGAAGAAAAACTCTCTGAGCGCGCAGGCTTGCTCGTCGCTAACCTGCATAATGCACTTGCTGCTCAATATGATGACCCTGATGAAGCCCAATCGCATCATTCTCTTGCTGTTCTGACAGTTCGAATGGGCCCGACCCCCGGAAAGTAGACACCGTGGGGTGAACAAAAGTAGGTGTAAGC
>DGYMJ06203__coassemble_697_pt1 | contig 17872 bp, 20 predicted proteins | sample DGYMJ06203__metabat2_high_PE_023 | metagenome-assembled genome bin DGYMJ06203 | reverse complement strand
GCTCCATTTCGTCATAGGGCTTATATTTCAGCCCATAAGTTGGCACGTTAGCTGTTACCATAAGCCTCATCGTCCCTCAATAAACTTGATAACTGATTCCCAGTCTTTATCAGAAAAATCCTTTTGCTGAGCCCTTCTCAGTGCAACTCGCGCATTAGAAGTATTCATAATATAGCCAGAAATATCTGCCGAAACTTGATTATCACGAGTTCGTGCCGCAGCATCAAAGAGAAAATCCTTCTCTTGAGAGCTCAAATCAAGTATGTTGGCGATCTCATCAAGCTTGTTTTCTGGAGCAGCACGCCTCCCCTTCTCAATATCGCTCAAGTAGGGAGCTGTGATATCCAAACGAGATGCAAACTCTCGCATTGTCAACCCTTTCTCCTTGCGCTTCTGCGCAAGAAAAGTTCCAAAATCCATGTCAGTTCTCCTCTTCCTGTTCTGTTGTTAGCTTATCAGCTAACAAGGAAAGATGCAAGAATTTCTCAGAAAAATTCCCCTATTTCTGCTGCTCTTCCCATTCTTGACGAGTGATGGAATAGATTTTCTCGTCCCAGTATTCATCGATCAGGGGCATCCAATGGTGATGGTCCTCGCCATATTCGCTCATGCCAATCTTGCGCATAACGCCTTGAGAACCAGCGTTCCCCAGCTTGAAGCGACCCCAAATTGTTGAGATTTGCGTATGAGTAAAGGCAAACTTCAGCAAAGCCTGAGAAGCTTCCGTCGCGATGCCATTGCCCCACAAAGGTGCCGCCACCCAATAACCTAAAGCCTGGTCGTGGGTAGAGAGGTCGAGAGGTTTACCATCTTTATCCGTCAGCCCAATGCTCGACTGCAAGGAGATTGCACCAATAGGCTCATCGGCAGGAATGATCACCGTATGGCCGTCGCCCTCTGGCTCGACCGTTTCGACAGGCTCTCCGAAAACTGAGAAGCGCTGGCGGGGAACGTCTCGCAACTGGGCAAACTGAGGATTATCAGCAAGAATGCTATCAGGCAACTTCATTTCATGGCGAAGAGTAATAGCCCACGTCCACGGTTGCGCAAAAACAGTGCGAATAGTCTCCAGCGACTCTTCTACCGACTCCGGCGGTCTCCACCCGCACAGCGCACCAATACGAGGGTCTTGCGCTGCTCGGAATTCTGCAGGAGCATCGGTTTCGCGGAAAGGCCGCAGCAGAAGGCGCTCGGTTGTGATATCAGGGGTGAGCATTGTGGACATGGAAATGTTTTCGCCATCGCTCATTGCTATACCTCCTGCTGGGCTATATTGTCGTGGCCTGCACTTGACGCCTTACTTTAGCAGCCTCTCCGCCCGAGCCAGCCGTCAGGCACTGTCCTGAGCACTGTCCTGAGCACTGTCACCCGCGCTCACCTCGACGTCAGAAGCATCACCCTTCTCCTCATCTGGACTTTCCTCATCGCTCTTCTTCTCATCACTCCTTTCCTCGTCACCCTTCTCCTCAACTGGGCTCTCCTCATCAGCCGATTTCACCAGCCCAACCCAAGCGTTATAGCCGGTCCAGCCAATCACCACCAGCAGGCATGCAGCAAAAACCCACGTTGCCCACGAGGTTAAGCTGCCATCCTTATTCGCTTCATAAAGGCTTTGCCCCAGCCACAACACACAGGCCAGTGCCGTCAACGCATACAGGCGAGCTCGTGCACGTTCATTGAGTTGCATCACAATAGCCTTCCAGATTATCAGTGCGAAAAGCTCGGCCTCCTTGTGGAAAGTCCTCCCATAAGGAAACCGAGCTTCTCATTCATGAGGGAAATAACAGTATTCAGCAATCGCTCAGCAGTTACCTTAGCTCTTCTTGCGCTTGGAGAGGATGTCAAAGGCAACAGCTCCCAGGAGCACGAGGCCCTTGATCGTCTTCACGATTGCGGTATCCACACCCATAATCGACAGGCCTTGGTTAATCACACCCATGACGAATGCGCCAACCACTGCGCCTGGAATGGTACCAATACCACCAGTAACAGCTGTGCCACCGATGAAGCAGGCTGCGATGGCGTCCATTTCGAACTCCATACCTGCTTGTGCAGTTGCAGAGGCCAAACGCGAGAGCATGCACACTGCAGCAACCGCAGAGAGGAAGCCCATGTGCACGAAGAGCATGAAGTCAACGCGCTTGGTGTTAATGCCCGACAAAACAGCTGCCTTACGGTTACCACCAACGGCATACACGTGACGGCCGAACACGGTACGAGTGAGGATGAAGTTGTACACCAACACCAGCACTGCAACAATAACCAGCATGATTGGCGTACCACCTTGAGTGTCGTTACCAGAGGAGGCAAGCAGGTAGGTGACGAAGATGATAGCAATGGAGAAGATGACAAGTTTAATGATTGTCAATGCCATTGGCTCAGGAACGAGACCGACCTTGATGATGCGTGCGCGCTTGCGAAGCTGAGTGAACACGAGAGCTGCAATGCACAGAAGGCCCAGAACTATTGTTAATCCGTCGAACGGACCCCAGAAACCCAGGATGTTCGGCAAGTAGTTGCGTGCGATACCACGGAACTCGTTGGAGGTGATAGGAACAGATTCGCCCACGATCACTGTTGCGAGACCTCGGAACATGAGCATGCCAGCCAGAGTGGTAATGAAGCCTGGGATTCCCACATAAGCAACCCAGAAACCTTGCCAGCAGCCGATGACCAAACCGACCAGCAGAGAGATGACAATAGCCAGTCCCCAGTTGACTCCTGCTCGTTCCATCAGCAGTGCACACACACCACCGATGAAGGCGACCAAAGAGCCGACGGACAAGTCGATATGTGTGGCGATAATCACCATCACCATACCGATGGCGAGAATAATGACGTATGCGTTCTGCTGGATGAGAGAGACGAAGGAGTTCGGCTTCAGAAGAACACCACGAGTCAAAATCTCAAAAACGAGAACGATTACCAACAGTGCGCCGACAATACCGTATTGACGCGCATTATTTGCCACAGAGCGAAGAACGCTCATGGTCTCATTCTTCTCCTGCTTCTTTGCAGGTGCTGCAGTTGCGCTGCTCATCGCGCTACCTGCCTTTCCTTAGTCATACCTCGCATCAAATATTCCTGCGTAAAGCCTTGGCGAGGAACGTTATCAGTGACTACACCCTGACTGACGGTGTAAATTCGATCGCAAATGCCAATCAGCTCTGGCAGCTCAGACGAGATCACGATAACAGCTTTACCCGCATCGGCAAGCTGATCGATAATCTCATAAATCTCATACTTAGCGCCAACATCAATTCCTCGCGTTGGCTCATCGAGAATGAGAATGTCCGGGTCGGAAATCACCCACTTGGCCAGAACCACTTTCTGCTGATTGCCACCGGAAAGTGTCGACACTTGAACGTCGATATCACGGCATTTGATGTTGAATTCCGTACGGTACTTTTCTGCTTCCTTGCGCTCAATGTTGTCATCCATCACACCGCGCTTACTCATCTTTTTCAGCGAAGCGAGGGAGGCATTTTCTCTCACATTTTGCAGCAAGTTCAAGCCATAAACCTTACGGTCTTCGGTAGCGTAGGCTAGGCCGGCATCGATAGCATCCTGAACGGTTGGCAGCTCTACTCTCTTTCCTTTGACATAAATATCGCCGGAAATGTGAGAGCCATATGTCTTTCCAAAGATTGACATTGCCATTTCTGTACGTCCAGCGCCCATCAGGCCTGCCAAACCAACAATCTCGCCCGAATGAACAGCAATATTTGCGTTGTCGACGATCACGCGGTTCGGATCCAATGGATGGTGAACAGTCCAGTTTTCAACGCGGAAGAACTCTTCGCCAGGAGTGTTCGACGGATGGTGTGGGTACAGGTTCGTCAGTTCGCGGCCCACCATCTTACGGATCAGCTCATCCTGGTCGAGAGGTGTTTCTGGTGTGATGAACATTTCACCGACAGTTGCGCCGTCTCGAATAATGGTGACGTTATCAGCGATTGCTGCAACCTCGTTGAGCTTATGGGTGATGATAATGCTCGTCACCCCGTGCTCATCACGCAATTGGCGAACCAAGTCGAGCAAGTGAGCAGAATCCTCATCGTTCAATGCTGCGGTTGGCTCATCCAGAATGAGCAGCTTCACATTCTTGGACAATGCCTTGGCAATCTCAACGAGCTGCTGCTTACCCACGCCGATATCCATAATCTTGGTATCCGGGTCTTCAGGAAGGCCGACGCGGTCGAGGAGCTTCTTTGCTTCTGCGCGCGTCTTATCCCAGTCGATAACGCCGTGGCTCGAACGCTCATTGCCGATAAACAGATTTTCAGCAATGGAGAGGAACGGGCTTAATGCCAATTCCTGGTGAATGATGACGATGCCGTCTGCCTCAGAATCGTTAATATTCTTGTATTTGCAAACCTTACCGTCGAAAGTAATGGTTCCCTCATACGAACCGTAAGGGTAAACGCCTGAGAGCACGTTCATCAGTGTGGATTTGCCCGCACCGTTCTCACCGCAGATTGCATGAATTTCACCACGCTCCACCGTGAGGTCCACACCAGAAAGTGCAGTCACTGGGCCGAAGCGTTTGACAATGTGATCCATGGTGAGAATAACGTCTCTGGCATCCTCGTGAGTGTGCTGTGACATGTCATTCTCCTGACATAAGGACCGGGTGACCATTTTCACAGCCACCCGGTTCTTCAAAGTGGTGAGCTATTACTTCTTCAAGCTATTGACCAGCTCGTCGAAGCGAGCCTGCGTCACATAGCCAGCCTTGACGAGGTCATCAAGGTTATCCTTGGTGATGTTCTGTGGATCCAAGAGCTTGGAAGGAACATCGATCTTGCCGTTGTTGAACTTGCCGTTGATGCCGGAAACTTCCTTGCCCTCAGCAATCTCAACAACCATCTTGTAGACAGCATCTGCCAGTTCATTCACGTTCTTGAACACGGTTTCTGCCTGCTTGCCTGCAGCGATGTTGGCGATAGCAATCTCCATGGCATCCTGGCCGGTCATCACTGGCCAAGTGTCAGTGCCTGGCTTCATATCAGGGCGCTTTGCTTCGATAGCGTTAATCACACCCATCGTGATGCCATCGTATGGGGAGAGAACAGCGTCCAGCTTCTCGCCGTGTGCATAAGTGGAGTCGAGGATGGATTCCATGTCCTTCTGTGCCTGTTCCGTCTTCCACGACTGAACAGAAATGGCCTGCCACTGGCTGAGCTTGAAGTCCTTGGTGACACCGCCACCGTGACGGGATGGGGATACCAGCTGCCCACTCTTAAAGTATGGCTGGAGCAGATCCCATGCGCCCTTGAAGAAGTACTTGGCGTTGTTATCATCTGGAGAGCCGGTGAACAGTTCAATGTTGAACGGGCCCGTTTTCGTCGACAACGATTTCAATTTCGCCGCACTCTGCGAAGCACGTGTAGGCGTAGCAGCAGGAAAGAAAAACTTCATTTACGTCGGCAGTTCCTACTCCGGAGTTGGCGCCGGCATTATTTCCCACGGTCTGCTCATGCGTGGTGTAACCGGCATGGCAGGAGAAATCGGCCATATTCAGGTCGACCCGCTCGGTGACATTTGCGCGTGCGGCAACCGAGGCTGCCTCAACACCGTCGTTAACGAGCGCAGGCTCGTTTCCCTGTTGAGCATTACCCACGGAAGCCTCACGCTGGATTCTCTTGTCGATAAAGCTATTGAAGGCGACCCAGGCTGCCGCCGCGTCATTTCTGATGCCGCAGTACGTATTGGCACTGTCACTGCAAACTTGTGCATCAGCGTTGACCCTGAACTCGTCGTTGTAGGAGGAACTCTCGCACGCGCAAAGGATGTGTTTACCGCTCCCTTTGCTGAGGCGTTGCGAAGGTTGCTTTTCCCCAACGCCTTAACCCCTATTGAGGTTGTACCTGCGAGGTACTTAGAAACAAGCCCAGCACGTGGAGCTGCAATCTATGCATTGGAGCATCTCGATTCTGCAGTCCACTCTCCGGGTTTCCTTCAAGGGAAGAAGTGACATGACGTATTCTCACTACATTCCGGCATTATTAGAAGTCACCGATCTATGCATGCGGTTTGGAGGCATCGACGCCCTCTCCCACATTTCGTTCAGTGTTGAACCTCATCAACTAGTTGCCATTGTTGGCGACAACGGAGCTGGAAAATCAACACTATTGAAAATCCTCTCTGGCCTGCTCAAGCCCAGCTCAGGAACGATTGCGTTTCAAGGAAAAGAAGTATCTTTCTCCTCCATTAGAGAAGCGAATAATGCGGGCATTGCATCTGTGTTTCAAGAGCCACAGTTTTGTGATAATCTCTCTGTTTCTGCCAATCTGTTTTTAGGAAACGAGCTGAAAGATAAGTACGGGCTACGCGATGACAGCACTATGTTTTCTCGCGCACGAGTAGCTCTGAAAACCTTGACTTCTGCAGTGCAAGTAAGCCGAGATATGGAAGGTTTATCCTCCGGCCAGCGGCAAACCGTTGCCATTGCACGAACCCTGCTCAGTGATCCATCTCTTATTTTGCTCGATGAGCCCACCAACTCACTCTCCGTCATGCAAACAGGAGAAGTGTTGCAATACTTGAGCAGCCTGCGTTCCCAAGGCAAGACGGTGCTCATGGTGATGCATGATCTGCCTGATGTGTTTGCTGTGTGCGACACCATCATTGTTCTGCGCCAAGGAACTGTGCGCGCGATACATCGCGTGGAAGAGACGAGCTATGAGGAAGTAATTGCTGAAATTGCAGGCGTGAGTGCTCAAAGCGACTCTTTCCATCGCATTATTGATAATCCGAAAGTTGACGGACTGATCCATCAGCATCATCTCATCGAACGAACCGACGCCTACGAGGAGAGTGACGATAACGACGAAATGATCGATGAGGACAGTTAAGAAAGGCAGGTTGCTCAGTGAGCACGCTCGAAATTGTGATTACCATCGTCGTGACATGTGCCGGCGTTGTTGCTGGCATCGTTTACGGTTTTCTGCCGTGGCGGGTTGAGCAGATGGATAAGCAACAGCAAACCTGGCAAAGAAGCTTGGGAACGCTTGTGTTATGGATCTTTGTTCTCTTGCTCGTCGCTCGTTATGACCTGGCCAGTTGGCTTATTTTGTTAGGCACACTTCTTGGGATTGCCATCGCCAAGATTCCTGTAATCCACACATGGGGTACCACGCGCTGGTTCGTGTTCCACCCTGCCGAGCAGAAGACTAGAGAGCTCAAAAAACAAGAACGAGAAATGAGAAAGCAAACGCATTCGCGTCCATGAAATGAGGTATACTTCCAAGTTGTTGTCCATGTTGAAGGAGCCCTCAAACCTGTCAGCATGGGGAGAAGTGGACGACGCACCTTACACCCACAAGGAGCGGCAATCCGCGCTCTAAACAGATAAGGAGCCAATTTTGGCAACCAGGATTCGTCTTAAGCGTATGGGTAGGAAGTTCTACGCCTTCTATCGTATCGTCGTGGTCGATCAGCGCGCAAAGCGTGACGGTCGCGTCATCGAGGAGGTCGGCACCTACGATCCAAACACCCAGCCTTCGACCATCCACGTCAAGTCCGATCGCATTCAGCACTGGCTGTCTGTCGGCGCTCAGCCTTCTGACCCAGTCCTCGTGCTGTTGAAGATCACCGGTGACTGGCAGACCTTCAAGCACCTTCCAGGTGCTGAGGGCACCTACCGCGAGCCAGCTCAGAAGTCCGCCGCCGTTGAAGCTGTGGAAAAGGCCGAGCTCGAGGCTCAGAAGCTCAAGGCTGCAAAGTCCGCAGCTGCTGAGAAGGCAAAGCAGGAAGCTGAGAAGGAAGAGAATTCCGAAGCTTCTGAAGAGTCTGCTGAGTGAGTCTCAACTGACGTTATAAACCGCTAGTAGCGAGCACATCTCGTTGCTAGCGGTTTTCTTTATTCAGCTTCACTCTCTGCTTGTCAATCCTGATCCAAACCTTGCAGCGCCAACAGCTGGCGGTATTGCGAGAAGGTCGATTTCAGGTACTCGTTCGTTCCCGAACCCAGTAGCTTTCCTTGCGCAATGAAGTAAATGCGGTCAGAATCCACAATCGTCGCCAAGCGATGGCTGATCACCAGGAAGCCCGTTTCCGGCAACGCATCTGTGAGCGCAGCAAGAACTTTCTCCTCCGTTTTCGCGTCAAGGTTGGCCGTAGCCTCATCCAAAATGAGGTAGCGCGGTTGACGCAACACAGCACGCGCAATCTGCAAACGCTGCCTCTGCCCACCGGAAAGGTTATGCCCCTCCTCCCCCAAAGCCGAGTCGAGGCTCAAGTTTTCCTTATCCATCGCCTCTTGGAAGTCGCTGATGGCGAGAGCCCGCTCAATAGCTTGCTTCGACGGCTCCTTTTCCAAGCCCAGCATAAGATTTTCACGAATGGTTCCGGTGAGAACGCCAGGGTCTTGGGAGACAATGGCTATTCGCGACCGCCACTCGTGAAGAGGCATTTCCTCACTGCTGATACCATCCAACATGCACGAGCCTGATGAGGCAGGGTACAGCCTGTCAATCACTTTAGCGATACTCGTCTTGCCAGCACCGGTTTTACCCACAACAGCAATCTTCTCGCCTGGCTTGAGCTGCAAGGAAATATCCTTCAACGCAGTGTGCTGTGAGGAGTACTGCAAAGAAACATTCTTCAACTCCAGTCCTTGTGCAGAAAGCCCTTTTCCTGGCTCCTGTGGTTGTACTTGAGCCTGGGCGTGTGAAAGTTGAAGTTCTGCTTCGTTATGGCCTGCATCTTCTTGAGGAATTTCCAACATCGCCAGAACAGTGCGCAACGAGCCTCGTGTTGTTTTCACGCTGGTGAGAAGATCATAAACTTGGTTCACTGGTTGCACCAGCTGCTGAGCATACAACACGATTGCCACGATGTTAGCAGCACTCAAACCGCCATACACCTGACGCATGATCACCCACAGAACAATGGCCACCACCCACAATGTTTGAGCGAGCGCTTCCAGTGGGGTCAAGCGCGCATTCAGCCGATCCAGCGAAAGATTAACAGAGAGGAGATCGTGGGTCGTCTTTTCAGCCTTATCTCCCACCTGCTTTTCCGCATTATTCTCTTTAATGGCACGAATGGAGCGCAGGGAATCAGTAACGACTGCACTCAAAGAACTGATGGCCTTCTGCGTTTGCTCAGAAAACTTCTCATAGTTCTTCATGAGCATACTCATGCTGCCAATCAAAAGCCCTAACGAGGCGATAAGGAAGAGGAGAGTAGGCCAGTCGAGTACTGCGATCATTACGACCATAACAATTCCAGCAAGCCCTCCTGAAAGAGAGCGGGGAAGAACAGTTGCAACGAAAGACCGCAGCACCGTGATATCAGAAATGATATGGCTACTTACCTCGCCGCTTTCATGCTCATCATGGTAGGAAAGCGGCAAGGCAAGGACGTGACGAAACAGACGAACACGCAACGAAATAATCCACTTATCTGCACTGGAGGAGAGCAGATAAGTGGAAACAGAGATCAACACAGAGGATAAGAGAAGAGCAACACAGGCCAAAGCAGTGTAAGCAATAAGCTGACGAGAGTCTGACCATTGCACGACAGCTGACCTGACGAAGAGAGGCATAGTCGCTCCCATCAAGCCTGCTATCACTCCAATAAGGACACCTACTATTACGGTAGGTTGACGGTAAAACTCTCGCAGTTGAGCAAACACGTGTTGCTCCTTCCCTTCATGCCTCTGATGCCAGCCATTATGCGCAGTTGGTGAGGGCGAAAGGAAATGAGTGTCTGTTTTTTCACAATGAGTACAAGCTCAGTGGCAATCTGGAGCGGCCAATAAACAAGTTATTCGGCAAGCAGAGGGATTGTTGCTCGAACAATCCACACATCATCGTCGACGGAAGTTTCCAAGCTACCGCCCAGTTGCTCAATAATATGCTGATGCAGTTGCAAACCCCTGCCCGACTTACCACCACGGCTTTGCGAAGAAAGAGTGTTCATTGCGACGATCTTCAAAGCCTGACAATCGGGAGCGAAGAGAAGAGAAACAGAGTACGTACCGTCAACAGAAGCGTGACGACGAATATTAGCGAAAACCTCTGTCACCAGCTGAATAACCTCCTGACGAACCTGAGCACTCAGAGCATCAGGAATGCCAGCAAGCTCAACATCAACAGTGCCAGTGAACCCGAGAGCATCTAGCTTCGCTTTTTCACGATTTGCGATGCGCGGCACAGCTTGTTGTAATAGCCCGCGAGCATCAGCAACTTCATCAAGAGGCTCTGGCTTGCCACGAAGCCTATCGATGGCGAAGTGAGCTTTATCAAGAGCGTCCTGAGCTTCGTCGTACACATGTTGCCAATCAGAAGAAGAAGTGACAGGCTGAGAGCTTGCTAATGACGGCGAAGACTGAGATGAAAGCAAAGACGACGGTGAAGATGGAGATGAAAGCGAAATCGCTGTATTCTCTTGTCCAGTTTCTTCACTTGCAGTTAGGGATCTCTCTTGCAAAATATGGGAATATGCAATGGTGGCAATGAAAGAAAGATCATTAGTTAAACCATCATGCATTTGGCTCGCCAAGCGGACATTACGTTCCAACTGCTGAGCGCGCTGTTTCTCCACCTGCAATTGAGCCGCCTGAACGCGAACCTGCATACGCCGCTGGATGTTGCGTATCAGCATTCCTAGCAACGCAGCTTGGAAAATATACCCCATTAATTGCAGCACTGCATCGCGAATCTGGTCAGAAGGGACAACATTGCGACTTACCAATACGCCTATCGAGATGGTGAAGAGCAGTAACGGAATGCAGAAGGAGAAAAGGAGCTCCTTGCCGGAGCAATTCACGATTATCATGACGATGCAAGAAAGAGCAGTCAGAATAAAAGCAGCGCCATTGAAGGTCGGCATTGAAGCTACAATGCTCCATACGCTCAAAAAGAGCATCGCGAAAGGGTATGTTCTCCACACAAGCCCAAGCGTTAACCCCATGAGCAGGAGAGCAGGAAGAAGATGTTCGACGTTGAGGGGCGCAGGGCTCATCACATAAATGGCGATTTCATAGATGAGAAGCACTATAGCTGCGATAACGCTAATAGCGTTTACCATTTTCCAATACGAAGCATCAGAAATTGGCTGTTCACTCTTGTTCTGAATCTGGCGATCGTTACTCTTTTCTGCCTTCTGTTCAGCATGCCGAATACCCGCATGTGCCAACAGTTGTTCCGCACGCTTTCTCATTTTTGGCCTTTCACCCACAGTGCAACCATTTGTACGCGGTTCTTCGCTCCCACTTTCTCGCACATCCGTTTGATGTGAGTAGTTATTGTCCCATTGCTTACACCGAGCTCTTTCTGAATTTCAGGCGTGGAATAGCCTTCTGAACACAATCGGGCAATGCGGTTTTCTACTTCTGTAAAAGTTTCTAGCCCTTGGGCTCTCGAATTCTGCGCTAACCGCTCGAATGCTTGACGTGGAGGGAGAAAACCTGATTCCAGTGTGATGCTTTCAGCCGTTTTATGAGCATTAGTTGAGGAATCCCTCAGTGCAATGACAATCCGGAAAAGTAAGGCGAGCAAAGCTGCAGGTTGGCCTTTAGAAACGAGAGCTTGAGCTCCAGCGTGTGCCACTGAATCGCGATACTGTTCCAAAGGAAAAGACGTCATGGCGATGATCCACATTGAAGGATCATGAAGCCGGATTTTTTTCGTCAGATCAATGCCGTCAAGGCCTGGCATGGACATGTCGGTGAGCAGAATTGTAGGATGCCGAGCTGAACTCGCGCTCAGAGCAAGTTGTTGGGCTCGCAGTGGTTCATTCACAGCCCATACGAGCTTGATTTGCGGTAAAGCTTGAGAAATAAGGTTTTTTAACGCAACAAGGCTCAGCGGATCATTATCGATCAATCCCAGTGTGATTTCCTTGTTCATCATGCCTTCTCTCTTACCAGCTGCTCGCCACCAATTCCTTGGCTTGTAATCAGCTGCCACGCTATGCCAGCTGCTCGCCGCCACCATCTAGAAAATTCCCTGCTATTTCCTTCTTCAGCTTAGCTTCTTGCTACCGTCACACTTACAGATTGTGCAGAAAAACAGACAGTGATTTTGAAGCAACGATATAACAAGCCACACTGATATCGCACTCATTATGCTCAGAGGAGGTTTACCATGAGAACAGAGCACAGGCATTTTACTTCGCAGTTTGTTAAACACGTTCTTCTTGAATTGCGCATCTTTCTCATTGATGCTCGGTTCGAGACGACTGCTCTCTTTATTAATTTCATTCTTCCCAGCGCTTTGCTTATTATTGCAATCCTCACTACTCCACAACAGAACCTTACTGATGAAGCAGTTACTCGCGTGATATTCCAATTCACGACATATATCTGCCTCACAACAGTAATGAATTTAGTTATCAGCTTCCTTGTCGCCTCACGAGAAGATGGAAACCTGCTCGTACACACCCATATCTTTGGTTCACCCAAACCGTATATTTGGGGACTCATCGTCGGACAGTCCACAATTTGCGCAGGAGAAGCATTGGCATTAAGCGTATTGGGCATGCTTATCACGAAGCATGTTCATTGGACCGTTATTATCGCAGTGCTCATCGGAGCACCTCTTGTTACCACAGTTCTGTCTCTCTTCTTTCTTCCCTTAGTACTGTGGAAGGCAACAGCAAATAATAGTGCAGCTGTCATTGCGATACTTCTCTTGGTTCTCTTCAACACCCCAGGAAAAGCTTCTCACCCAGTATTGTCTTTCCTCCTGCAATTAAACCCAGTATATTTCTCGCAAAACGTCCAGTTATTGTTATTCTCGCCCACGAAGATGATTACCACAACTCAAATTATCGCCTGTGTTGTCGTCCTTCTTCTCGCTGCATTTGCAGGAAGTGTCACACTCAAAAAGTTTCCTTTGAGACCACTCCTCAAGCGAGCATAAATGAAAAAGTAATTTGCGCTATAGAGACCTCCAAACCTTAGATACGAACTGCTCCCTGATAATCGAAACGATTTCATATCCGTTCGATTATCAGGGAGTCCTTTTACGCATTCATAGCAAATAATCTCAACTTAGCCGAAAGCAGTGGAAACCACTCACCCCAACTGCCTTCTTCAGAAATACTGTGGAAAGCAAGAAGAACACCTGCTGATCCAGAGATATAGTCCGTGCTGCATTTTAGGAATAAACCCGGCCATTCCAGAGAACAGGCAGCAATTCTGCAGTTGCGGCAGAGATGTGGATCTTCCAACCCTGATTAGGGAATGTCGTCTTCTGAGACAGAACATACGTCCAATGCTCATCAGAAAAAGTTTCCCATCCTTGAGAAAGACCCACTCATCACCCATGAGAAATAGTGAGAGGAATATTCTTCACCACCTTGGGTTTTCCTTTGTTCAACCTGCCCAAGAGGCTCACTCTTGTCCGACCAGGTTGCGGAAAATGTCTGACGACTGATGCACATTCTCCCTCTTGAGGAATGAGGAGGCTTTCCCCGCACGAATACGAGGTGTAGAAAACCCTGCTTGTTCTGCCATATTTCCCTGCTCAACAGAACCTGCACCATGCATACCTTCGTCGCTGAGAATAATGAGCCAAGGGTCACCGAAGAGGAAAATTTGTTCCATGCTGTGAAGAGTGACAACAACTGTCCTCTGCATCTTTTCCTGCAGCCGCTGTTGCTGAACATCACTTCCTACTCTCGGTAAGAGTGAAGTGATGGAATCAGCAATGAGCGAAGCATTATCAGGATCGACTCCCGAAAGCGGCTCGTCGAACAGATACAGTTCTCGGTTCAACATGCATGCGCTCCACACGCTTACAATCTGGGCTTGACCTCCCGACAGCATTCCCATCCGAGTTTTCCGGTGAGGCTCAAGAATTTGAATAAGCTTGTTCAGCACATCGGGAGAATTCCCCGCGGCTTCCGGCCCAGAAATGCCATCGATCTGCCGAATAATATCGATTTGCTCACTCACAGTCAGCGAGTCGAATAAGCCATGGTTCTGAGTGATATATGCCGTATTGGGGCGGACCGATTGCGTATCGTTTCCGTCCTCATCAATCTCGCCAGCAAGCGTATCCAGAAGAGTTGTTTTTCCAATTCCATTTCGCCCGATAATGAGGTTCACACAGTCATGAGCGAAAGGAATTTGAGAAACTTGGAATACCGGACGTGCCATTTCTTTACTCCTGATGTTGGTGTTGGTTTGTTAGCTATATCTGTTGTTTCGTTAAGCAACAGGTGGTTTCCCACATCTATCTCGGAATATTTCTTCCGAAAGTTTCCCTTGTTTATCGCTAAATGTTTCGCTGACAATGCCTGTGAGCTGGATGTTTCCTTGATTGTCAAGATTGATGAAACGAGCAGAAGGAAAATGCTGCATCTCATTAACGTTGTTAACACTCACAACCGCCATACTCTTCTCCTTCCTTTGCTCAGCACATATGTCAGCCAGAAGGTCAGCACAGTCTTTCCTCTCAGCGATAGAAGAAAAAGATGGACCAAAGAAATACACCGACCGGTTGAGATGAGCGATTTCCCACATCATGACCACGTTCCTCACCAAACCCGACACATGGTCAATGCGCACCTTTCGGTAAGGATGAAGTTCTTCTTCCATTGCCTTCAGCAATACTGGAAATCTTGAGCTCTGTTCGTGAGGAAGAGGAGGATCGACCTGCGCCATCAACTTCATGTGTTGCTTCACAGTAAGCTCCTGGTACGGCATAGCGAGCACAAGAGCACTAGGGGCAGCACATCCGCGAGGAACGAAAAGCGCATGCACAGAAGAAAATAATGAAGCGGGTGTGCGCTCTTGAAGCTAGCTGTCATTCTTACGCTAGTCGGCATTGCGAAGCACCCCCTCCCAGCTCAAAGATTCCTTTACTGAAGAAGTTACCTTGCCTTTTCTCGCTCAAGAAATCAGTGTCTGTTTTCTCGCAATACACTTCACAAGAAATGATGCAGTACATTTGTTATCGCCGTATACGGCCATGTGACGTTACACGTGAAACGCCTTCCCAACCAGATCGTTATCGTGAAGCCGGCAGTAGCAGAGGAAAAAATGACAGCCGCATATGCTCGAAAATAGTTCCTCTCCCCTCTTCATCCCCGCAAGCCAGTGGAATGGCTACTTCTTTATGAGTAGAATGACAAGAGTTAGTGGGCGAAAGGAAGAACATGCTAGCTGAAGCACTGAAGCACCTGATTAGCAATATTGTTGATTTCCCTGACGATGTATCTGTTCGAGACATTGACACTTCTCGCGGCGAAATGTTGCGTGTACGCGTCAACCCTGAGGATATTGGCCGTGTGATTGGCCGTGGCGGACGCACTGCTACTGCTTTGCGCACTGTCGTTGACGCCATTGCTGGTGAGCATGTGCGCGTCGACATCATGGATAACCGTCGCTCTCGTCGATAAAATACGCGAGATGCTTGGCAATAAGGAATAGTCCTGGTAACGCCGATCACGCCACCCCTATTACCATCCTTATGCCATCCAGTCTTGTCAATCGTCGCTCAATTGTGAGGAAGTGTATGCCTCGTACTGATAATCTCGAGAACCTCGTTCGCGTGTGCGTGATAGGCCGAGCTCAAGGTTTGCACGGTGAAGTCAATGTTCTCTCTTACACCGACTCTCCTGACGAGCGTTTTGCTCGCGGCTCAGAGCTTGTCGACGGCGAAGGTCGTACTTACCGCGTACGCTCAGCCCGCCAGTTCAAACGTCGCTGGATTCTCAAGTTTTCCGGCGTGAGTGACCGAAACGCAGCCGAAGCTCTCAACGGAACAACTCTCTACGCTGAGCAAACTTATGAGAATGAGAGCGAAGAAGACGATGTTGACGAGGGTATTTACTACGAAGACCTCATCGGTATGCGCGCTCAGCTGGCCGATGGCACAAATCTGGGTGAGGTGACGGACGTTCAGGAGGCTCCAGCCCAATTGCTGCTCGTTGTGCGCGAGCCTCAGGGCCATGAGTCATTAGTTCCTTATGTAGAGGCGATTGTTCCCGATGTTGACTTAGAAAATCGCGTGCTCACCCTCGACCCTCCTGCAGGTTTGTTGCAAGAACACTGAGGACGCCTCTTTTTCTGGCGCATCCTGTGAGTTTGTTTGTTTGCCGGCCTTCTTACCCATTGTGACAAGTGATTACCTATGCTTCTTGATATTGTTTCCGTTTTCCCTGACTACTTCAGCATTTTGAACCTCTCGCTTCTGGGGAAAGCTCAGGCTGATGGGCTTGTTGAGGTGTGCGCTCACAATCTGCGTGATTGGACTCACGATGTGCACCATTCTGTTGACGACACTCCTGTCGGCGGTGGGGCTGGGATGGTAATGAAACCTGAAATTTGGGCTTCGTGCTTGGATGAGCTTTTAGGGATGCCTGCGCTCACTGTGGATGCTTCTGCTCAGGCTATGGAAAACGCCACTGCTGACCTCGCGTCGTCTTTTTCTTCTGGCTACGCTCCAGATTATCAGCCTTCTTCTTCATCCGCGGATGATGAAAAACCGGTGTTAATCTTCCCGGACCCTTCAGCTCCGCTTTTCACTCAGGCTGCAGCTGAAGAATTGTCTCGCCACCACCATCTTGTGTTTGGATGCGGCCGTTACGAGGGTATTGATGCTCGTGTGGGGCAGTATTATGCGGCTCAAGGAGTGGATGTTCGAGAGTATTCTCTCGGTGATTATGTTCTCAACGGTGGTGAAGTTGCCGTCTGCGTGATGATTGAGGCTATCACGCGCTTGATTCCTGGATTTATGGGTAACCCTGATTCGATTGTGGATGAGTCGTATACAGGTGAGCCGCTGCTGGAGCATCGTCAGTTTACTCGTCCGACGACATGGCGATGCTTGTCTGTTCCTCCTGTTCTTACTTCGGGTGACCATGCGAAGGTTGATCGTTTTCGTCGTGATGAGAAGTTAGTGCGGACGAATGCTGTGCGCCCGGACCTTATCGAGAAGTTAGATACTCATTCTTTGGATAAAGCTGATCGCAAGCTTCTCATGAGCTTGGGGTGGGATGTGAGTGGGGACCATCCTCGTCGTGCGCGCAAGTAGGAATTGAGGCCTGAGTCCAGCGAGTTGCTTCAGCTGAAGGCGTGGCAATTTATCTGCTCCCCTGCGAACCTTAAAATAGAGGCGTAGGTTTGTGCCTCGTAGAAGGGAGAGAGAATGGTCACACTCACTGAAGAAATGAAGGCCATGATCAAGGACAATCTTGGCTATGTTGCAACTGTTGATGAGAACGGAAACCCAGATGTCGGCCCAAAGATGTCGTTGACGGTTCTCGATGATTCTCACATTATGTACTATGAGCGCACTGCTCGTCAGACTTTGGAAAACTTGCGCGCTAATGGCAAGCTCGTCATTGCCGTTGCTAACTTGGCAACAAAGAAGGGCTTCCGTTTCAAGGGCGATGTTGTTTTGCACAAGGATGATGACATTTATGCTGATGCCATCAAGTTCGCTGATGAGCATGGTCTCAAGCATCCAGAGGTTGTTCCAGTGATGGAAGTCCGCCGCGTTGAGCTTCTCGACGCTGGTCCAAAGGCTGGCACCTTGCTCGTGGAAGGCTGAGATTATCAGCATGCGATGAGGGGACATACAACTTTCATCGCACGTTTTTTCACTTTCACGCTGAGGGGAGCTTTCTTGCGAAGCTCCCCTCTTTTGTGTTATTAGCGCTCTCCTTCCTTATTCAGGAAAACGATAATGACAATCTGATAATCTCAAAGGACGAGCCTACTGAGAAACAAGCCCGCCCTTAACGACAAGCTTTTGCTCAGTGAAGAGCAATTTCAACTGTTGTTATCACGAGAGCCAGGAAAAGAATGGTAGATCCCACCTTTTTCACTGAGGAATAGTTTCCTGTTTTTCTCGCCTTCTGTAGCCAGAAGAAGATTGCAGTTGCTACCCAAATAAGGAATTCAGGT
>DGYMJ06203__coassemble_660_pt1 | contig 18515 bp, 11 predicted proteins | sample DGYMJ06203__metabat2_high_PE_023 | metagenome-assembled genome bin DGYMJ06203 | reverse complement strand
GGATATTAATTGGTCTAAATCTGTCCATGAAATCGATCTTCAGCTGTATCGCAAATACGGGCTGGATGAGAACGAGATTGATTTCATCGAGACGCATGTAAAGGAGATGGCATGATGGCAGGAATAAAGATCAATACAGCCACAAAAGTCACTCCACAATGCTATGCATACACGCTTCCGGGCTACCCGGATCTGGATGGGTGGACCAAGATCGGTTTTACAGAACGCGATGTGGAGACCCGCATCGCTGAGCAAACGCATACCGCCGGAGTGAAGCACAAGACCTGGTGGCATTTTCAGGCTTCTTATATGACGGAACCGTATGGAACGTTCACGGATAAGGACTTCCATGCTTATTTGAAGAAACTCGGTATCCCTCGCAAAGAAGGAAAAGAGTGGTTCCATATCGATCCGAATACCGCCCGCGGCGATTTCATTGATTTCACACAGAACCACGGGATTGTCCAAGAGGACGATTCGGATGCCGTGATTCCGTATAAGCTCCGCGATGAGCAGAATCAAGCCGTGAGCAGTGCTTACGACTATTTCACGACTCATCAGAAGGGAGAATATCTCTGGAATTGCAAGCCGCGTTTTGGTAAGACGCTCTCGGCGTATGACCTGTGCATGCGGCTTGGTGCAAGGAACGTGCTGATTGTCACGAATCGTCCCGCCATCGCAAACTCGTGGTATCAGGATTATGAGACCTTTTTCGGGCCGCAATCCGGTTATCTTTTCGTCAGCAGCGTGGATGGCATCAAGGACAGGAAATACGTCCTCAGTCGTCAGGATTATCTGGACAAACTCGTAGGGGAGGATGCGGGTCGGATCAAAGGATGCATTGAATTCGTCAGCCTGCAGGATCTGAAAGGGTCCATTTACTTCGGCGGAAGATACGACAAGCTGTCTGAAATCAGTGCGGAGAAGGGCCTGACATGGGACATCCTCATTGTTGACGAGGCGCACGAAGGCGTGGATACCTACAAGACCGATACGGCCTTTAACCATATCAATCGAAAGTACACACTGCATCTCTCCGGTACGCCGTTCAAGGCATTGGCCAACGACAAGTTCGCGGATGACGCCATCTATAACTGGACCTATGCCGACGAGCAGAGAAAGAAGCGTGACTGGGACAATTCCAGCGAGATCGAGAATCCTTACGAGAACCTCCCTCGCCTATCTTTGTTCACCTACCAGATGTCCGATATCGTTCGAGACAAGGTTAGAGAGGGCATCGAGCTCGCGGATAACGATGTCGAGGAGTATGCCTTCGACCTGAATGAGTTCTTCAAGACGAACGAGTCCGGCAAGTTCGTCCATGACGCGGATGTAGACAAGTTCCTTGACGCACTGACAACGCAGGAGAGATTCCCGTTCTCCACTCCCGAGCTCCGCGACGAGCTGAAGCATACGTTCTGGATTCTGAACCGCGTGGCGAGCGCCAAGGCGCTGGCAAAGAAGCTGGAGCTTCACCCTGTGTTTAAGGACTACGAAATCGTTCTGGCAGCGGGCGATGGAAAGCTGGATGATGACGATGAGAACGAAAAGTCTTTTGATCGTGTCACGAAAGCCATCAAGACGTATGACAAGACGATCACGCTTTCTGTCGGCCAGCTGACAACGGGTGTGACGATTCCGGAATGGACGGCCGTGCTGATGCTCTCCAACATGGCGAGCCCTGCCTTGTACATGCAGGCGGCGTTCCGAGCCCAGAACCCGTGTCTGTTCCATGACAAACAAGGCAATTCCTATCGAAAGAAGAACGCCTATGTGTTTGACTTCGATCCGGCGAGAACGTTGACCATCTTCGAGAAGTTTGCCAACGATCTGATCCCGGAGACGTCCGGTGACAAGGGCGACTTTGACCAGCGCAAGCAGCACGTGAGAGAGCTGCTCAACTTCTTCCCCGTGTATGGCGAAGACGATCAGGGCTCCATGGTGGAACTTGATGCGGAGTCCGTCCTGACGATACCGAGGCATATCCACGCAAAAGAGGTCGTGGACCGCGGGTTCATGTCGAATTTCCTGTTTGCCGACATCTCCGGTATCTTCGGTGCGCCGAAGGAGATCGTCGACCTTATCAACGGGATGCAGGCAATCGAACAGCCGTCGGAGCTTCCCGATGTCGGAGTGGATGAGAATACCGCAGGCGATCTTCATTTGAACGAAGACGGGGACGTCGAGATTCCAAAAGAACAGACCATTGGGCTTGCGAAGGATCTGTTTGGAGAAAAGGTATACAGCGAGGTCGATGAGCAGCTGAAGCAGATGGTTTCTGACATCGCGGAGGAGCACACCAAGCATCCTGATCCCAAGAAGGATGAGCTGGCGTCTCTTCGGGAGAAATTCTCAAAGCCAATAGCGGACACCCTCATGGAAACCGCACGCCAGCAGTATGGCAAGGACCTGAAGAAGACCACGCAGAACCAGCTGGAGCGTAAGATCCAGGAGACCACAGACGCCGTTGTCAACCGCGAGTACGGCGATTACACAATCCGCGATAACCAGCTTGTGAAGGAACACGATGACAAGATCGCCGAGGCGCAGCAGAACGGCGCTTCCATGGTCGAGATCACGCACTTAGACGATGAGTACGCCAAACGAAGAGCGCAGGGCTACCAGCAGATGGTGGAGAATATTCACAAGAAGCTGAATGGCGAAGAAACGGTCAAGAAGGCGGCGGAGACGATTGTCGAGACCGTTGAGACGGAGAAGATGAATGCGGAGAAAGACTCCATCGAGGGCAGCGTACGCGATCACCTTCGTGGCTTCTCACGTACCATCCCCGCGTTCCTCATGGCCTACGGTGACGAGAACACGACGCTTGCCAATTTTGATTCACTTGTGCCCGCAGATGTGTTCTGGGAGGTCACGGTAAACCCGCAGAATGGCGTGGGCGTGACCATCGACCAGTTCCGGATGCTTCGGGATGGAGGCGATTATCAAGCCACTGACGAGAGCGGCAACCCGGTGACCAAGCATTTTGATGGTCATCTCTTCGACGAAGTCGTGTTCAACGATGCAGTCCAGGAGTTCATGAAGAAGCGCCGGGATCTGTCGGATTATTTCAGCGGGCGGCATGACGACGACATCTTCACCTATATCCCGCCGCAGAGAACGAATCAGATCTTTACCCCGAGGCGTGTAGTCAAGGATATGATCGGCATGCTCGAGAAGGAGAACCCTGGTTGCTTCGACGATCCCGATGCTACATTCGCGGACCTGTATATGAAATCCGGGATGTACCTCACCGAGATCGTTACGCGGCTCTATCAGAGCAGCCGCATGAAGGCGCTCTTCCCTGATGATACGGAAAGGCTGAATCATATCTTCGCGAAGCAGGTGTACGGATGTGCGCCTACGGAAATCATCTATCGCATCTGCCTGCGCTACATCCTCGGGTTCGGTGACGAGATTTCGATAAAGCAGAACAACATAAGGCTCTGCGATACGCTGGAGTATGCCAAGAACGGCACGCTCGAGGAGGAACTCAGAAAGCTGTTCAATTTGAACTGATGGGCAGGAATGGGAGAAAGAGGACATGAAAGGATCTGAAGCACAGTTATTGGGATTCATGGAAGGCGCAAACAATCGTTACGTCATTCCTGTCTATCAGAGAAAATATGACTGGAAGATCGAGAACTGCCGTCAGCTGTATGAGGACCTGAAAAAGGTTTCCCGCGATGGAAGAAGCAGCCACTTCTTCGGGAGCGTCGTCTCGCAGGTCGTCCCTGATGGCAGCAAGATCGAATTCCATATCATCGACGGGCAGCAGCGCTTGACCACAGTCACACTGCTGCTCCTTGCCATCTGCAATATGGTCAGGACGAGTCGGGTCAAGTCGAACGAGGAAGCCCTCGACGACCAGATCATGGAACGGTTCGTCATCGCCAAGTGGGCGAAGGGAGACGACCGGATCAAGCTCCGTCCTGTGAAAAACGATAGAAGCGCGCTGGAGAAACTCGTCGCGGGTGACCCGGATGAGTATGAACCGGCCTCGAACATGACCATAAATTATCGTTTCTTCTGCGATCAGATCCTGAAGGAAGAAATACCGGTGGATGCTCTGTACGAGGCCATCGGGAAACTCCAGATTATCAGCATCACTCTCGATGGCGATGACAAGGCGCAACTGATCTTCGAGAGTCTGAACTCTACGGGTCTGGCCCTCACGGAAGGCGACAAGATCCGGAACTATATTCTGATGGGACTCGATCCGAAGAAACAGGACGAGCTCTACGAGAAATACTGGACGAAGATCGAGGAATGCACCGGGAACGACGTCAGCGCTTTCGTCCGCGATTATCTCAGTATCAAGCAGCAGGTGACACCGACCATCAGCAATGTCTATCAGTCATTCAAAAAGTATGTGGAGACCGAGTGCATTCCTCTGAACTCCCTCCTGGATGACATGCGGAAATACGCGCGCATCTACCAGAAGCTGATGACTGGCAAGAGCGGTCTGCCGAGCCAGGAGCTGGACGATTGCATGTACCGTTTGAACCGTCTGGAAATCACGGTCACGGAGCCGTTCTTCATGGAGATCCTCCGGCTGAATCAGGACGGCGAGAAGCTATCGGTCGACGATCTCACACAGATATTTCTGATCACGGAGAATTACCTGTTCCGGAGAAATATCTGTGGCGTTCCGACAAACGCGCTGAACAAGGTTTTCCTGAACCTGAACCGTGAAGCCATCCGTTACGACAACACCACAAACGACTACGTCCAGAAATTCATCTATGCGCTGCTCTCCAAGGAGGGAAGCAGCCGATTCCCAGATGACGACGAGTTCGCGCAGGCTCTGGCCAATAAAGCCGTTTACCAGATGCGCGGGAAGTACAAGGCGTATCTCTTTGAGCGCTTCGAAAATTACGGGACCGTGGAAGCGAAGGATGTCTATACGCTTCTTGACAACGGGACGTATTCCATCGAGCACATCATGCCGCAGCATCTTACTCCGGCGTGGATTCAGGCGCTGGGGCCGGAGGCGGAGGAGATTCACGGCACCTGGCTTCACCGCCTCGGGAACCTGACGCTCACCGCCTATAACTCCAACATGAGCAATGCCACCTTCCAAGAAAAGAGAGACGCCGAGCTTGGATACAAGGCGAGCGGTCTGCGTATGAACCAGCGCATCGCGACGAAGGATCACTGGGGTCCCGAGGAAATGCAGGAACGCAGCGATGAGATGGTGGAGATCGCGACCAGCAAGATATGGGCGATGCCATCCACTTCTTTTGTGCCGGTTGAGAAGGAGTTCGATTCCTGTGCTTTGGATGACGAGGACTTTGATCTGACAGGCAGAGACATCGTCAAATACAGCTATCAGAACGCGGAGACGCCGGTATCGAGCTGGGCCGATATGTTCGAGCATGTCGTCAAGTACCTGCACGCTGAGGATAAGTCAATCCTTTCCACGCTCGCATACAGCACCAGCAGTGAAACGGAACTCAGCGGCTACTTCAGCAGTAACCCGGAAGACCTTCGAGTGCCGCTGAAGGTCGACGACGATGTCTATGTCGAAAAGAACACAAGCACCGCGTTGAAGATCTCCATCCTGCGCAGGCTGTTCGTTCTCTTCCATGCCGATCCGATGGACCTCGTTTTCTATCTCCGGGATTCTGAGTAGGACGCTGTCTACTTCGACGTGATAAATCCGAGTGAGTGAGTAAAATGAAGCGCACAGACGAAGATCCGCCATCACCGGGGAGTCTTCTGGAAGAACAGCGCCCGACCAAGATGCAAGCTGCTGCTCCTGCTGCGAAGCAGAAGGAGAAAGCGCACTGATAATCTTGAGCGAGCCGCCTAGTAGAACCAGCGGGAAGGCCCGACATAGCCAACAAGAGAGGCTGCACTGGCAAGGCAAGTAAAAGCTAAGCAAAAGCAAGGCCAAGCCAAGCCGAGCAGCAAGCGAGGTGGTACCGCGCGCTCACCTAAAGGGGAGAAGCGTCCTCGCGTTGGAATATGAGGAATATCCAGCGTAGAGGGAGGCCTATGAGCACACCGGCGCAGGAACAGCAGGGAGTTTACCCTAAGGCTGTTGTTGAAGGTGAAAGCCGTAGCGTTAATCCAAGCCCAAACTTCCCACAAGCGGAAGAGAAGGTCATCAGCTACTGGGACCAGGACCAGACTTTCGAAAAGTCACTGAAAATCAACCCATCTGGTCAAAAAGCCCACAATGAGTACGTGTTCTTCGACGGCCCGCCATTCGCCAATGGCCTGCCACATTACGGTCACCTTCTGACCGGCTACACCAAGGACGTCATCCCACGCTACCAGACAATGAAAGGCCGCCGCGTGGAGCGCGTCTTCGGCTGGGATACTCACGGCTTGCCAGCAGAATTGGAAGCCCAAAAAGAGCTCGGCTTCACCAACAAGGACCAGATCGACAAGCTCGGTTTGGCAGCCTTTAATGACGCATGCCGTCGCTCCGTGATGAAGTACTCGGGCGAATGGAAAGAGTACGTCCACCGCCAAGCCCGCTGGGTTGATTTCGACGGTGGCTACAAGACGATGAATGTCGGCTACATGGAGTCCGTCATCTGGGCCTTCAAGCAGCTGTACGACAAGGGCCTCATCTACGAAGGCAACCGCGTTCTGCCATACTGCCCCAAGGATGAAACCCCGCTCTCGGCACACGAGCTTCGCATGGACGGCGATGTTTACACCGACGAGCAGACGGCAACCGTCGTCCTGGGCGTGCGTTTGCGCGATGAAGATGCCTACCTCGTGTATTGGACGACTACCCCATGGACCGTACCATCCAACATGGCCGTCGTGGTGGGTAACGACATCGATTACGTCGAAGTCCAGCCTGTTTCTGGCGAATTTGCTGGCAAGAAGCTCTACTTCGCTCAGGCTCGCGTCGCTGACTTCACTAAGGAATTGGGTGAAGATTATCAGGTTCTTCGCACTCTCAAGGGTTCCGAACTCGTGGGCCGCCGCTACTACCCGGCCATGCCATATCTAGAGACTGAACTGGCCAAGCAGGCAGGCGCTCAGCCAGGCGAGAACGCTTACACTGTGTACGCTGCCGATTACGTCGACACCGAAGAAGGTACTGGTTTGGTTCACCAGGCTCCTTACGGCGAAGACGATATGAACACGCTCAAGGCGCACAACATCCACGTCACTGATGTGACAGATGATGCGACTCGCTTCACCTCGCTGGTCCCAGATTATCAGGGCTTGCAAGTCTTTGAAGCGAATACACCGATCTTGCGCGACCTTCGTCACAACACCGGTATCGTGGCAAGCGTTCCTGAAGACCAGCGTGCACTGCTCGTGCAAAGCAAGTCCATGGTTCATTCCTACCCACACTGCTGGCGTTGCGGCACCCCACTGGTCTACAAGCCAGTGACCTCCTGGTTCGTCGCCGTCACCAAGATCAAGGATCAGCTCCTTGACGTCAACGAGCAGATCAACTGGATTCCTGAAAACGTCAAGCACGGTCAGTTCGGCAAGTGGCTGGCCAACGCTCGCGACTGGTCCATCACCCGTAACCGCTACTGGGGTAGCCCAATCCCCGTATGGGTTTCTGACGATCCAGCTCATCCACGCATCGACGTGTACGGATCCTTGGAAGAGCTCAAGCGCGACTTCGGTCGTTACCCAGTGGACGACAAGGGTGAAGTGAACCTGCACCGTCCATGGATTGACGATCTCACCCGCCCGAACCCGGACGACCCGACCGGCAAGTCGATGATGCATCGCATTCCTGATGTTCTCGACGTGTGGTTCGACTCCGGTTCTATGCCATTTGCTCAGAAGCATTACCCCTTCGAAAACAAGGAATGGTTCGAAACCCACTTCCCATCCGACTTCGTGGTCGAATACGTGGGCCAGACTCGCGGCTGGTTCTACCTGCTCACCGTGATGAGCACCGCCCTGTTTGGCAAGCCTGCCTTCAAGAATGTGGTGTGCCACGGCATCGTGCTGGGCGATGATGGCGAGAAGATGAGTAAGCATCTTCACAACTATCCGGACGTCAACGGCGTGTTCAACACGTACGGTTCTGACGCCATGCGCTGGTTCTTGATGAGCTCGCCGATTCTGCGCGGTGGCAATCTTATTGTGACCGAGAAGGCCATCAAGGATACGGTTCGCCAAGTGCTGCTGCCATTGTGGTCGAGCTACTACTTCTTCACCGTCTACGCCAACGCAGCCAATAACGGCAAGGGCTATGTTGCCAAACCGATTGCCGCCGATGAGGTGGCCAGCTTGCCGCAGATGGACCGTTACCTGCTCGCCCGCTTGCGCCGCACGATTCTGGCCATGCAAAAGGACCTCGACACGCTCGCTATTTCCGATGCGTGTGACGAGGCTTTGGCCTTCATCGACACGCTGACGAACTGGTATATTCGTAACTCTCGCGAGCGCTTCTGGGATGAGGATACGCACGCCTTCGATGTTCTGTATACGGTTCTCGAGGCATTCACTCGCGCTGTCGCCCCACTGCTTCCAATGGAAGCGGAGCAAATCTGGCGCGGCCTGACTGGTGGCGAGTCCGTGCATCTGGCCAGCTGGCCATACGTCACCGAGCCTCTCGACGCACCATCAGGTAAGGATTCTTCCAACCCTGATGGCCCCGACACCGCGTTAGGCAAGCTTTTGGTGGATGACCCTGAGCTCGTCGAAGCGATGGGCACTGTTCGCGATATCGTCTCCACTGCGCTTTCGCTGCGCAAGGCGTCGAAGATTCGCGTTCGCCAGCCTCTGGCTCGCCTGACCGTGGTCACCGAGAACGTCGACGAAGTTGAGCCGTACCGCGAGCTGTTGGAAAACCAGCTGGATGTGAAGGCTGTTGAGCTCAGTTCTGCTCAGGACGCTGACCAGCATGGCCTGCGCCTGGTGCACCAGTTGAGCGTGAATGCGCGCGTGGCAGGCCCTCGTTTGGGCAAGCTCGTCCAGTTCGCTATTCGCGGCTCGAAGACGGGTGCTTGGCATCAGGACCCTGCAACCGGTGTGGTGAGTGTGGACGGCCCTGATGGGGCTATTGCGCTGGAGCCTGCCGAGTACACGCTGACCAACAAGGTGGAGGAAAAGGATGAGGCGCTGGCCAAGGAGACCGTTTCGGCTCAGTTGGCTAATGGTGGCTTCGTCCTTCTCGACACGGCCTTGACGCCTGAGCTCGAGCAGGAAGGCTGGGCTCGCGATACGATTCGTGCCGTTCAGGACGCTCGTAAGGAAGCTCACTTGCAAGTTTCCGATCGCATTTGGTTGCGCTTGGGCGTTCCTCACACTGACACGCTGGGTATCGCAGCGGTTCAGCGGTTTGCCAAGCTCATTTGCGCCGAGACCTTGGCCAACCACCTCGAGGTCGGCACTCCTGATGATCCGTCTGCCACTCAGTTGCAGGTGTCGGTTCGTAAGGACGAGGACGAATAAAGATTATCAGCGCGGCTGATGTCGCGGCTCGAGGCAGGCAGACTTTGAGACACCCGCCTTGCCGCGGCCCACAGTTCAGCTGAATGCAGTGTAAAGGAAGCGGCTCACTCCTGAGGGGTGAGCCGCTTTTTGTTGCAGTGCTATTGTAGGTTCCGTGCTGTTTTGCTTCAGCGCGGTGAAAATCTTGAGGTATACAAACTGAGCAAGCTTAAGCGAAAAGGCGAGGCCCGTCGTGAATGAGAACGACGGCAACCAGGGCGAGCACCACCAAAATGTCGACCATGAGGTCAAGGTTTGGCCGGTAGTAGCCCGAGAGGAAGCCGCGATGAGGCAGATGCTGAACCGTGACCGTCGCGTGGCTTAAGGCCATGAACTGGATGAGAGTGGAGAAGAGCAGCGTCATGCACCACGGGCAGAGCGCGCCGATGACGAACACCGACTGCGAGGACAGCCACAGCGAATAGCACAGGGCCGCCGCACCGCCCAGCCAGGTGCAGAAAGCAAGCCAGCGAGGCTGTGTCATTTTCGTCAGGCCAATGACGGCCATCGTGACAAAGACCGACTCGGCGGCAATACCGAGGAATGCGTTAGGAATGCTGAGTTTGCCCAAGTGGAGGAGCTCAGCCTGCCAGCTTTGCGCCACCTGTGTGCAAGAGATCACGCCGGAAATGTCGCAACCCAAGCGGGCGTTCGGGTGGCGGGCGATGTAGAGCGTGTCAGCCGAGAGCACAAAGGAGGCGAGCAGGGCGATGGCCGAGGTGAGGAGCATGACGAGGTAGAGCCAGGTGGCTGAATGCCTCCAGCTTTTCATCCACGAGAAAGCGGCGTCGAGGTCGAGGCCGTGGGAAGTCTCAGTTTTTTCCATGACTCCATACTAGCGGGCGGCTGGGTTAGCATAGAACAGTGAAATCGGATTTCGAAACCAGCGAAAAGCGCCATCTCTCAGCTGACTCTCAGCCGGATATGCTGCCTGACTATTCTGGCGGCATGAGTGAGGCGGAGCGCGCGCTTTTGCACGGCCACGTTGACGGCGAAGTCGGCGGCGAGGGTGACGGTCAGCTCCGTGGTGAGCGCGGCGATGCAACTGGCGGCCTTCGCGCCGAACTTGGCGCAGGTCAGCTTGGTGCGCATGTGCGCGCAGCCCTCGCTTGGCATGAGTCGCCCAAGCGCTCCCAAGGTTGGGATTTGCACACTCATACTGTGTTTTCCGACGGCCAGTGCACGCCCAGTGAGGCGATCGAGCTGGCGAAGAATGCTGGGATTGCAGGAATTGCGCTCACTGATCACGATTCTGCACAAGGCTGGAGTGAAGCCGAAAAGCGCGCTCGCGAGCTGAACATGCCTCTGATTCGCGGAACGGAAATCACCGCAGAATGGGGACACACCTCCGTGCATATACTCGCCTGGTTGTACGATCCCACGAATGAAGCGCTGGCTGAACTGTTTCGCACGACTCGCATAAACCGCGTGCGTCGCACCAAGAAAATGGTGGAAATGATGGGTAAAAAGTACCCCATCACCTGGGAGGATGTGCTCAAGCAGGCTGGTGGCACCGCTCAGACGACGATCGGCAGGCCGCATATTGCCGACACTTTGGTGGCGAAAGGCTTGTTTGCTACCCGTTCCGAGGCTTTCTTGGGCCCGGTGTCGAGCAAGTCGGAGTTTTACCTGCCGGTGATCTCCCCGCAAGTCGATGAGGTGATTACCACCGTCAAGGATGCGGGAGGCGTTGTCGCGATTGCCCATGCTGGCTCTTTTGCGCGCAACAAGGAAATTTTGAGCGACCAGGATATCCGCCATTTTGCCGATCTGGGTTTGGATGCGCTGGAAGTGTGGCACCGCGAGAATTCGCCTGAGCAACGGGTGCGCCTGCTCAAACTCGCCTCTCGCTTGGGATTGTTGGCCACGGGCGGTTCGGATTGGCATGGGCCTCACGGTAAGCCCAACCTGTTGGGGGAGAATCTCACCGACCCACAAACGCTGCAGGCTATTGTGACGCGCGGCGTGTTGCCGGTGGTGGAGTAACAAAACGCTCCAGATTATCAGTACGAATGGCATAAGCATCCTGATAATCTGGAGCGCTGAAAAAAGTAAAGGCTGAGCTTTACTCCAACGAGCCGAAGCCAACCGGGCGGCGGGTTTGCGAACCGACGATGGCGTAACCCAGAGCAGCGCCGTTTACCAAAATGTGACGGCCCTTGTCATCAACGAGATCGGCCACGGATCCCTTCATCTGAGCCTCGACCAGAGCGGCGTTCACTTCCTCAGCACTGGAATCAGTGGAAAAAGTGACAGGGCGAGGGCAGTGCATCATTCCCAGTTCGACGTCCATAAATCCTTCTTTCAAAACGGAGTATAGGAGTTTATTCTAATCGCTCGGTGCCAGCAGGCCGCGATTTTGCTGCTTTCGACTGTAATTTCACCTCTCAGCGAGCAGCTCGACAGTCGACGCGATTGGCCCGCGAGCTATGAGGTTGGCTGGCTTACGCTACCAAAGGCGTGCGTTACCAAAGGCGTGTGCTACCAAAGGCGTGCGCTACCAAAGGCGTGCGCTACCAAAGGAGTGCGCTACCAAAGGCGTGCGCTCACCTATGATCGCGGGGACGTTCCGACACGCCTGAATTATCGCGAATGTGAATCGGATAATTCTGCGCTTTCGCACGTCCCTGAGCAACTGCTTGCGCGTCAAAGGCGACGGTGCTCGGCTCGGCGTCATTTCCCAAGCTTTCTTGGGTGTTCGAGCCGGTGACACGGTTAATCACCTGGCTCACCGCATCAGCAACATTGACGGAAGCAGGCGAGCTCGGAGTGGGGTCGCTGGCAACCACTTGCTGCTGGTCGTAGCCCAAACTCACCGCTCGGTAGGACGCAAGATTATCACTGCTCTCTTTGCTCTGAGCAGGGGATGAGGTCACGTTGGCAGCAGTTCTGTCGGACGTATTGGCCGAGCTGTCATCAGCAGAAGCCTCTGAGCTCGCGGAAGTGACGTCAGGTGCCCACGAGCCAGAACGCTCGAGCCCACCTTTTTCGTCGAGGCTGATCCGAGCCGACGGCTGGCTTGCCGAGGAAGGCGAATCATCCTCAGATGCACTGCCAAAAACAGCGGAGAAGTTCACCGAAGAGTGGTCAGGGATTTCGCCCGAGCGCGTCGAATCATCGGCATCCTGATTGACATTGTGCTGATAATCTGGGGCCGTTGAAGAGCCGTGAGCAGCTGGAGAACCCTGACCACCAGAAACGCCTTGGCCACCAGAAACGCCTTGGCCACCAGAAGCAGCCTGCGACGAGCGGTGCGGAGCCAGCGCCTCAACCTCAGGAGCCAAAGCCTGAGCCTCGGCATCCAACGCCTGACGAGCAGCAGCAACACGGTTACGATCAGCCTGGTCAAGCCCAGCCAGCAAGTCGCTAACCAAGCCCATCTGCCGCCACAAACGAGCGCGCGGCATAATCGAACCGTCCATACGAGCGTCCATCGCCTGCGCATAACTCGTCAACACGCGGTCGCGCAGAGAGCTCGGGATAATCGGGTCGGTCAGCCACGCAAAATCGCGAGCCGGATCGCCCACCTGGTAGTGCTCCCAGTTGAGAATCGCGCTTACCGCGTCAGAAGAAGTAAACAAAATATCAGCCGACTCGTAATCGCCATGCGTGACCGCCGGCGCATACTTCCACACGTGCTCCATGTCGAGAAGCTGCTGCCAGGAGTGCGTGATTGCCGGAGCCACGAGCTGTCGAGATTGCAAGGCTCGCAGCCATTGCGCCAGTTGCGCGCGCACGATCGAACCTGAATAAGCTTGTGAGTCAGTGCTCAACAAGTAGTTCGCGTCGAGCTGGTGGATTCTCGCGATTGCCCAGCCCAAAGCCGTTGCCTGCGCGTTGCTCAACGCCGTCAAATATGAGGTATGACCAGCGTTATGCGCCGCGATCATCACCGCGCGGAACTCAGAACCCTGCTCGTGCAGCGGGATCTCCTTATACACATACGGCAGCTCCAAGGAAAAGTCGAGCTTGCTGCGCTGGGACGTTTTCGCTACGGCTTGGCCTGCTTGGAAACGCTCTTTGAGGGTGGCATTGCTGGCATCTCCCGTCGCCGCGGACACGTCAAATTCCTCACCACGAGCGTCGTGGATCGTTGCAATGGCAATGCCCTCCGCATCATTGGAGCGGGCAGCGCGCTCGAGCGGCGTCACCGCGGTAATCGCCAGTTTCGGCGCGGCGGCGCTGGCCAGAGCGGAAACATAGTAGGCAGGCAGAATCTTCACACTTCTACTCTACTGGGTTACATTCCTTTTGGCGTGCTTCTGAGCATTTTGACGCGCTATCCGATCAGTTTCCTTCTAGCTTTCGTATGGCTCAAGATTATCAGCACGAAAGTTATCCACATGTGTCGAATAATCTTGTTCGATTGTCCGGGCACGATAGGCTAGGAGGCAAAGGGCGAGAAGGAGCGTGCAATGTCTGGTTTGAAGCGAGCTGAGGCCATCCTGGAGGGTTTGGATGAGTTTCAGCGCAAGGCTGCCACTCAAATTTCGGGGCCAGTGCGCATTCTCGCCGTGGCCGGCGCGGGTAAAACACGGACGATTACTCGTCGTATCGCCTATGCCTGCGCTATTGGAGCATGGCAAGAGGACCTCACCTATGCGGTGACGTTCTCGCGGAAGGCTGCTCAGGAGATGCGCGAGCGTTTGCGAGGCTTGGGAGTGACTCGCGTGCACGTTTCTACTATTCATTCTCTGGCGTTGCAGCAGTTGCGAGAACTGTGGACGGAGTTTGTGGAAGAACCGTTCCCCGACCTCGACACCAAAACCTCGCGCTTCATCGTCCCTTCAGTGGAAGAGGTGGTGAAGCTGCAATCTGAATTGACGAAGCGAGAAATCAACGATATTCGCGCTGAAATCGACTGGTCAGTGATAAGCCTTCTCACTCCTGAAGTCTACGAGACTATTGCCGCCCAGGAAAATCGCCCGCACCCAGCTGGGCTCTCTTACGCACAGATGGCTCAAGTGATTCGCGCGTTTGAAAGGCGCAAGGCACATCAGCGTGCCTTTGATTTCAACGATATTCTCCTCCTGCTCATTCATTTGCTGAGTGTGAGCGAAGAGGCGAGGCAAACAGTGCATCGTTCTATGCGCTGGATCACGGTGGATGAGTATCAGGATATTTCTCCACTGCAGCACCGTCTGATCAGCTTGTGGGTGGCCCCCGAGCACAATATTTGCGTGGTGGGGGACCCTGCTCAAACGATCTACTCGTTTAATGGTGCGACAAGCTATTATTTGCGCCATTTTGGTGAGGAGTTTGCCCCTCTTTCTGCTGACCTTCGTTTGGACACAGACTACCGCTCCACTGGTTCGATTATTTCCTATGCGAACCGCGTGCTATCTCATTCGGAACACCCTGACCTGTATGTCACCTTGAAAGCAAATAAAGGTGCGGGCGCTAAGGTGCTCATCAAAACCTACGCCACAGAAAAGCGGGAAGCACAGGAAGTAGCTGCGAGCATTCAAACGCTAGCTCAAAAGGGAGTGTCCTTGGATGATATTGCTGTGCTCTCGCGCATTAACGCTCAGCTTCCCGTCATTCAACAGGAATTGGATGAAAAGCTGATTGCCTACCGTTCTCGCCATGCTGACAGGCAGGGTGAAACGAAGGAAAGCTTCGCCAAAGCCATTCAAAAGGGAGTGGATTCGGGTGCTATCACCTCGTTGAACACTCCTATGGTGACGCTCACCACGATTCATGCATCGAAAGGCTTGGAGTGGGATTATGTGTTTCTCATTGGCTCCAGTGACGGCATGATTCCTTTTGGTACGGAGAACATTGAGGAAGAGCGCCGCTTGTTCTATGTTGCGTTGACGCGAGGAAAGAAGAACGTTGAGATCAGCTACTCGCGCACGAAAGACGAGTACTCCACTTATCAGCGCGAACCGAGCCGCTTTACACAGGGAGGGTGAGGCTAACGCCAGCGCTGCAGCTGACTCGCCTGCGTTGCCCTATCTGCGCTGTCACAGCCTCGCCGCCGCCCGCCCGCTGCCTCAAATCCGTCAGTTTTACCTTCCTAGGCGTACGAAACATAAGTATGGAAGAATAGAGCCTAATTGAACTACAAGGAGGTGGATGGTGGAGGCAACAGCAGCATTGAAGGTGCAAGGACTGGCAAAAACCTACGGCCAGTTCCACATGCAGGACGTCAGTTTTGAACTCAACTACGGGCGCATCATGGGCTTCGTGGGGCGTAACGGAGCCGGTAAAACAACCACTATCAAAATGATTCTGGGAATCGTCTTCCCTCAAGCAGGAAGCATCGAGCTTTTCGGCAAACCGTATAGCCCTGATGTCGTCGGCAAAATCGGCGTCGTCATGGACCAGCCGTACTACTCCGGCGAATGGAAACTCACCGAAGTGGAATCAGCCTGCAAACACGTGTACGACAACTGGGATTCTGCAGCGTTCTACGCCCGCCTGAACGAATTTGGCCTCGACAAGAACAAGAAGGTGAAAGAGCTGTCCCGCGGTATGTCTGTCAAACTGCAGATTGCCGCAGCTTTGAGCCATGACGCTCAACTGCTCATCATGGACGAGCCAACCTCAGGTATCGACCCTCTCGCTCGCGACGACATTGGTGAAATGCTCGAAGATTTCGTTTCCGACGGCAATCACGCGGTGTTCTACTCGACGCATATCACCACTGACCTGGAGAAAACCGCCGATGACATCACTTTCATTCGTGACGGCGAAATTCTCTACACCGGTACCAAGGCCGAGTTGCTGACAAAGTACATGACCGTGGAAGGGGAGGCTGCTCAGGTGAGCGAGCAGCTTAAAGCCCAGCTGGTGGGTTGGCATGAGCATGCTGGTCGCTTTGACGCTCTCATTGCTCGTGAGGCTTTAGATTATCAGCAGCTTCCCGATTCGTGCACGTCCCACCCTGCATCGCTGGATGACATTGTGGTGTCCTTCTCGCGTGCCACGAGAAAAACCACTGCACCGACCGCATCCCTGGCCGCATCCTCGGCCACACCATCAACTCTATCCCCAGAAAAGTGAGTAAGGAGACCACTATGAAGAAGATCCTCTGGCTCGACTGGATGGTCAACAAGATGTTGCTCTCCTGGAAATACATCATTCTCTGGCTCGTCCTCGGCGCCTTCATCGCCGTGTCCGCCGGCTCGCTGGCTGGTGCCTATATGGGTGTGCTCGTCGGAACCTCGGCTGCAACCATGCCGTTCCTCTACGGTGAAAAGACGAATATGAACGCCTGGTACGTCACCTTGGGCATTTCGCGCAAGGACGTGGTGCGAGGCCGTTATATTTCCTCACTGCTTTTCGCGGTGGTGACGACTCTGGTCGGCCTGGTCTACGGCTACCTCATTTCTGTGGGTGCCGACCTTCTGGGCTTTGGTAATCCTGAGCTGAAAATGATCGATGCGAAAGTGTCCTTCTTCTGCGCTCTCACCGCTATCCTCTTCGCCATTCTTGACTTTTCGATTACCCTGCCGATCTACTTTGGCATGGGCTACCAGAAGGGCCAGTATGCGGCGATCATCCCGTACATCATCATCTGCATTGCCGGTGGCGTCGGTATGGGCTTCGTTGGCGATAAGGGATTGGCAGTTTTGGGCTATATTGTCACGCATTTGTGGTGGATTATGCTCGTAGTCTCCATTATTTTCGTGGCTCTTTATTACGTTTCTTATCTGGTCTCCGCGAAGCTGTTTGCGAGGAAAGAGTTTTAACGCAGAAAGAGTTTTAACGCAGAAAGAGCGTTAAAGTGGCTCGTGCGATGTGAGTTGTATCTGTAAGGAGTTCTCATGGTCTGGCTTATGGTTGTTTTCTCCGGCTTGGCTGCTCTGCTGAGTGTTTTTATTTGGTATTTGGAAGCTTTCTCTTGGGATAAGCAGGCTACCAAGGTCTTCGGCCATACGGCCAAGGAGGCACAGTCTACAAAAGAGATTGCCTTTAACTTGGGCTTCTACAACCTCTTCTTGGGCTTGATTACTGCCGTTGGCTTGGTGTTGTTCTTCTTCGTCAAGCCTGCTGGTGTGGCACTGATCGGTGCTGGCTTGGGCTCCATGCTCGCCGCCTCGCTGCTGCTCTTCTTCACTTCACCTGACAAGCGCGCCGCTGCTGTGAAGCAGGGCTTCTTGCCACTATTGGGCTTGATCTTCTTGTTCCTCGTCTGAGTTTCTCAAGATTATCAGCGCGCTTCAGGCTCCTTCTTCGAAAGCTTCAGTGAAGGAGCCTTTTTCATACCTGAACTCATCACCTGTGTCGTGCTTTCTGGCGCTTGGTTGGTGTGGTGATGATATTGGCGGGCGTACGTACGGTTTTATACTGTTGAACCTACGAGCATAATGCGTACTGAAGTAAAGGATGCAGCGACGGATCGGGTAAAAGAAAAGTCCCCATTGCAGTGCAATGAGGACTTATTTGCTACAGTTCAAACCTGATTTACGCGAGCGTGATCACTTCAAGCTCATCTGAGTCTTACCAGAAACGGCACCATTCGTTAGCGTGATGACGGCAGAAGAGCCAAGCTCCTTACCGTTGAAGGTCAGAACGGTTGTCGTGGTATCCATAATCTTGGTGATATCAATACCAGTTGGATCACCCAACTTGGCCTTGACGTCATCTTCATTCATGCCATTGTTGACTTGATCAAAGTCGGCGAGAGTAACCTTCTTAGTTCCCTTCAAACCATTCATGCTCTTGGTGAAGGCATGATTGTTGTTGAAGCCAACGGTAATGCTCGAACCAAACAGACCGCCATTCCAGGTCAGCATGTCGGACTGAACATCCATAACGGTGGAAGTAGAAGTAGAGTCTGGCTTCTTACCAAACATGGCTTCGACGTCTTCCTTGCTCGTGCCGTCGCTCTCCGAAATGTTAATCTTGTCGAAGTTTTCCTTGCTCAGGCCGTCCTTCTTCTCTTCCTTCTTTTCAGCAGGCTGAGAATCATCCTTCTTGGAGTCGTCCTTCTTCGTCGATTCCTGAGAAGTGGATGCGCTGGTCTTCGTCGAGGAAGCCTTGGAACCGCCCATGGAAGCGCCAATTCCTGCGAGAACCAGGACGACGATGATCCAGAACCATACGCGCTTATAGATTGGCTTCTTTTCTTTTGT
>DGYMJ06203__coassemble_599_pt1 | contig 20123 bp, 12 predicted proteins | sample DGYMJ06203__metabat2_high_PE_023 | metagenome-assembled genome bin DGYMJ06203 | reverse complement strand
AGATCGTTGGTAAGGATGGTCAGCCGATCACCTTCACCGTGGGTGATAAGGATGGTGCTGTGAAGGTTTACGACGGTAGCGATACCGCTGAGCCAGCCAAGCCAGTTGTCACTGCACCAGTCCATGTCGTCACCCCAGTTGAACCCGTGAAGAAGGCTGATCCAGACCACTCCTCCGTCACCGTTTCCCCAGCAAAACCGAATAAGGGTGACACTGTTGTGGTTTCTGGTGTGGTGAAGGATTCGGATGGTAAGCCTCTTGCCGGCCAGGAGGTCACTGTCGTTCTGCCTGATGGTTCAACAGTTTCTGGTACGACGGATGAGAATGGCAAGATCGTTGGTAAGGATGGTCAGCCGATCACGTTCATCGCTGAGGATAGCGGTGATGTGAAGGTGTTTGACGGTTCTTCTGCTGATGGTGAGCCTTTGGTTTCTGCTACGGTGACTGTTTCTGAGCCTAAGCCTGCGGTTATTGGTGATGGTTCGTCGGTTTCTGTGAAGCCTCAAACTCCTGGTGATGATGAGCTGAACCCTGGCGATACTGTTGTTGTTGATGGAAAGATCGTCGATGACAACGGCAAGCCGATTGCTGGTCGTGAGCTCACGGTTGTTCTGCCAGACGGTACCACTGTTCCTGCTGTTACTGATAAGGATGGCAAGATCGTTGGTAAGGATGGTCAGCCGATCACCTTCACCGTGGGTGATAAGGATGGCGAGGTGAAGATCTTTGACGGTAGCGATACCGCTGAGCCAGCCAAGCCAGTGTTGACTGCACCAGTCCACGTTGTCACCCCAGTTGAACCGGTGAAGAAGGCTGATCCAGAGCATTCTTCCGTCACCGTGTCCCCAGCAAACCCGAATAAGGGTGACACTGTGGTGGTTTCCGGTGATGTGAAGGATTCTGACGGCAAGCCTCTTGCTGGTCGCGAGGTCACCATCGTGCTGCCAGACGGTACTGAAGTTCCAGGTACCACGGATAAGGACGGTAAGCTCGTTGGTAAGGATGGCCAGCCGATCACTTTCGTCGCTCAGGATAGCGGCGATATGAAGGTGCTTGTTGATGGCGATCCACTCGCTTCGGCAAAGCTCACCGTCAAGGATGGTTCTGCCGATAACAACGGCAACGACAACGGTTCGAACAACGGCGGTAAGGATAACTCTGGTAACAACAACGGTGCTTCCGACAACGCTGGTAAGAACAATGGCAAGAATAACGGCAACAAGGGTGGTGCGGCTGCTCAGAACGCTCAGAAGAGTGCTCAGGTTCTCGCATCTACTGGTGCTGCTGTTACCGCCATCGTTGCTGTGGCTCTCGCCTTCGTCAGCTTCGGTATGCTCGCTCTTGCAGCACGCCGTCGCAAGGACAAGGAGTGAGCTTATCGCTTGATGCAAGCGACAATAATGAATAATTGAAAACTCTCTCGACTGCAGGGGCATAGGCTACGGCTTATGCCCCTGTTTGTATATGCGGAAAAGTGTGAGCATGGGTTTAGGCGTGTTGCTCTGATATCTGGTTATTACTTATCAGGGAATCGGGCGGAAGAGAAATAGAAAATTGCTCTGCTGGGTAAATGACTGTAGTAGCAACAATTTTATGTTTGATGTTCAGCAATAAGTATGAGTAATTCATTAAGATTAGCAGCGCAGGACAGGTTCTAGTGAGCGCTAACTCAGTAATTGCGCCGTTTCGAGGGCGAAATTTCGTGAGCGATTTGTTAGAATAAGAGATGCGTTAGTTGCACGAGGGAGAGACGAGTGTAACTAGAGCTGGAAGAGGAAGAAGAAATGAGCGTTTCAACTATTGCCAAACGCTTCAAGAGAAGCGTACTTATTGTGGTGGCAGCTGCTGTCACAATCGTTACTGTGCCACTGGCTCCTGCCAATGCAGCAGGGAACATTCCTGTAGGCTACGATGCAGTGGAAGCTAAGTCCGATACGTATTTGCCGACTTCACCGTGCACTTCGTTGCCGACTCAAGGTGGGTTTATCACAGGTTTGGATAGTTCGAAGCTTCCTGATAGCTATGGTAATTGCTCTTACATCTCCGCTCACTATGTGAGGAATGGTGTCGACCTCAAGCTTAAAGAAATTTACCTTGATGGAAACAGCAATGTTGTCCTTGTTCCTGACGTTCCAGCTACGATTCAGAAGGATCAGGACAAGATTCGTTTGTCTATCCCGCTGACTGATTTGCAGAAGTTTACAGGCAATAGCTCTCCAATTCGTCTGCATTATGCAGATACCTCTTCCTTCCGTCGTATCCAACTGTCTCTCGATGCGAAGAATTCTGATACTTCTGGCAAAAACGCTCAGCCAGATATCAATATGGACGGAACTCAATTTACAGGCACACGTAATCTCTTCCTCTACCGGCAAAAGCTCTCGGATGGCTCTGAGGCTTTTGTACGCAATGTCAGCATTGATGTTCCACGCCTTTACACAATTAACCTTGCAGAGACATCTCAGACGGGTGCCATCGAGTTTAAGCAAGTTAATGATACTTCGTTTGTTCAGTTCGGTAAGAATGGACAAGTGGTGACGAACAAGGATGGCAACATTGTTGGTCGCACTCAGAAAGTATTTGACATTATTTACCGACCAGCATCTGGTGATGCTCAGCAAGTGAGTGCCACAATTACTACGAAGAAATTTGATACGGTCACTATGAATGCTCAGACGCATTCATCTGTGTTGACCGATGGTGGTGGCCTTTATATTCTCGATAAACATGGCGTTATTGTAGGAGCTGATCCAGAGAAACCTTGGAATAATGGTGGAGGCTTTACTCAGGGACAGTTTAAGAGTGGTGCAATACAGCCGTTCTTCTACAAGGTCATGACTTCTATGGGCGAGACCATGGTGAACAAAACGAAGCCAAATGGTACTCCCGCTATTGCTCAACAGGATGTTGACCATAGAGATGAAATTTACAGTAGAACAGGTATTCCTGCTCATAAGAGAACAAGTGACCCCACAACGTGGACACCAAACTTGTTTGATAACGGTCGATACTGCGATGGCGGGTTGTCTTGTGTTGGTCGAGATTGGGCAAACGGTAAGAATTGGAGTGGTCCAAACGATAACAATGAATGGTGGCATGTTGACGTTCCATCAGACCATCTTCTCAATTCAACAATTGTTAACCCGGCTCCGATGAGGTCTGGGGATAAGTGGAGCAAATATCCAAATGAGAAGTGGATTACAGATCCTGATATTGTCGACAACCAAGATACGGCTGATAGTACATGGCCAGCGACTCAGGTGAACTGGGAGGACGATCAGACTCCAGTGAATGAGAATTTCTCTGGAAAGGATAGCAAAGCTGAATTCTGGGTTGAGTTCAATGGTTTGCCTGCACGACCACTCCATAATGATAATCCACCTGATGAATGGTCATACTTCTTAGGACGAATTGAATTGAACGGTCAGTGGTATTCAGTGCCATTCCCCAACTTCCCTAAGAATGTTTTGCCTGCAATGCCGATGTCTACCGGTTGCTTTGCCATGCTTAAAGATAAGAATGGGTATGATATCGGCTACGACCTCGATTACGGCAAGTTCAAGCGGGATTGCACCAGCGAATACACTAAGGCTCGTCGACGCATGTTTACGCCTCTCGACAAACCTGACGCAGACCCAGAATATGAATATGCCAACATTCCAGCTGATATGTTCGATAAAGATACAAATGGTCAGTATGTCTATTCTGTAATTGGCCTTACTCCACAGCAAATCAGCACGCTTAACCCAAATGCGAGCCACGGCATTGCACAGGTTTATAAGCCTTTGTCGCTGGTGTCTTGGCAGATTGATAAAGGCCCTAACGCTGGTACGAAGGTTCAAGTCGAATTAGTCAACGCGCGCTCGATGGGAGACATCCTCGCCGACGGCTTCTCGCGTTTTACTTCGTCTGGTAAGACCGTGGCAAGGTCGCACCGACACACTCCAGACCCTCGTGTCGGTGCTGCAACTCAGATGACGAATATTTCTACCTCTGATCGTTCCATGCTTGACTGGTCCGTGGACTATGGAAAAGATAACCGTCGATATCGCGGTGAAGTAAATCAGTGGAAAACACTGTACAAGGTTACCGTCACGGGCATGATGAACCCAAACGTTCGACTCGACCTTCATTACGATTACACGTCAAAGCCAAAGCTGTGGAATGCTGGATCTACTCCAGCTGCCAAAGTGGAAGTGAAGGAGGGCAAATACCCCCATTATGCCGGCAATGGTGTCAACCCCGCATGGAAGAGCACACTGGCTTGGCGTGACCGTACCGCTCAAGGTGTGGAAAATACTGCTCAGTGCGCAGCTGCAAGTAAGGCTGCGGGCTGGGATGATCAACACAAGGGAGCAAATTACGGGGGTGATAAGTGCGATGCAGTTGTTGCCGATGATATGCCATCTGCTAGTGAAACGAATGATGGAAACATTCGTTTCACATTGAAGGATGGATATGTACAGCCACAGTTGTGGACGTACTACAACCGTATTCAGTCTGCTCCATGCTTGGACCCTCAGGTTGCTGATACCCTGAACACTGCGAACACGGTCTGCACCAAGGTTGATGCTAACCAACAAGGCGCCACTCGCTCGTTTAGGTGGAACTATAACAACGAAGATGCTCCTGGTTTCAAGGAGGCAACGGATACCTCTGTACACATTGGTACCGCTACTTCTACTTCCTTCCAAGTTCGTGCTGACCTCGTGAAGACGCCGTTTGTCATCATGAAGAGCTCTGCAGCAGGTGACTTGAAGAATGCAGAAGTAGCAACAGAGACTACTGCTGCTCCTCAATCTGTTGCTCGCGACCAATGGAATTCCAACGGAACTCAGTTGAAGAGTCGTGATTATAGTGATTCTGATATTGCAGAAGATTCGCTCATGCCATGGGGTGACAAGCAGTCAAACTATTACCTGCAAGTTGACAGTAACATTCCATCGCCAGAAAGTGGAAAGGGATTCACCGGTTATGAATTGATCGGTGTCCTCAAGCATCCATTGGCTGATGGTACGAAGGCAGAACAGTTGCATCCAGGCCAGCGTTATTACCCAGGTGACGCAATTGATTTGCGTGATGTGAGTAGCAATAATACACCGCTGGTTAAGCTGTCTAACGATCAGTACAACGATGCTCGCTATTCTGAGTTGCAACTTGTACCAACCTTCGATACAACTTCGAGAGGTGTGCCTCGACTGTACAGTGCTGCGAAGTTCCTCAAGAAGAGCGGCAATCTGACGTGGCAGGGCAACGACTTCAACTTCTTCGCTGCTCCAGGCCTCACCGCAACAGTGAACAACTACAGTCCAGCAAAAACTCTCACTGTTGACGGCAAGGATTATCCATATTCCGCTGCTGACTCCACCCTGTCTGCCGTTGTTCCCGCACCGAGCGAAGATGATTCCCCAGCAGAGGATGATGTTCTCAAGTTCGTCTACCTCGCACCAACCGATGCGCAGGTGAAGGTCAACCTGCAATACACATGGTTCGACCTGGACAACGTGGATCGGAGTGGAACTCCTCAGAAGTATCCAAGCAGCATGCAGGGCTCCCTTCATAAGAACGAAGAGAGTATTCCGGTAACAGTAACAGTGACGCGGACGCGTACGAGTGACGGTAAAGCTGACGGTAAAGCTGTTACCTTTACCACGAATCCTTCCTCTTCGCAGGCTGCATTTGCTACAACTGTCGCTGGCTTCACATCGGGTGATAAGGTTTCTCTCAGCTACTCATACGAAGTAAAGAACAGACTGATGTGCATTGTCCAACAGGGCGACATTAGCAAGAACGCTGGTTCAGTGAATGATGTCACTGTTCCAGCCACACCAGCTTCGAGGCTGTACACAACAAACGCTGACGGCAAGCCACAAGAGTTCACCAGCACACTGTTTGACAACCTCAACGTGTTCACCTTGAACATCGATGCAGGATGCCATCAGGGAGTGATCGTCTACCCACAAGGTAACATTCCAGACAAGTACACGTATACGGATAGTCAGGGTAAACATCTTCTGCCTCGCGATACCCCCGAGCATGAGAATCTCTGGACTAACGAATATCCAATGCAAAACTCCGATGGAAGCTACCGTTATGACGGAACATACCCAGATGGTCAGCCAACAGCGTGGGATTGGTTCCATAGGAAAGTTCAATACCCAACGCTTGTCACTCCATACGAGAACCTGGAACCAGACCCGAACGGCGCTGGTGAATATGATTCCAGTAAATCGATGGAATATGCCATCACCTCTCTTGACGACAGTGCAAAGTCCGTCAGGCTGGGAGTACGCAAGTACGCAGAAGTTCCTGCTGGTCGTTGGGCATTCGGTCATTCGAACAGGCCGCTGTGGAAGCATGAAATTAACTGCCCAGGAGTTAAAACAGTTTATAATTCTTCGGGCGTTGCAATTGGCGCTACCGTTGTCCCAGGCAAGGCCACAGTGTGCTTCCTCGAAGCAAAAACCAGCGAAATCACCATTCTCGGAGATATGCCACAATACCTGCGAGATTCCTGGATCTTCACCCTGCAAAGTGATGATGGTAGCGATCAGTACCTCATCTCTGGTGAAAAGGTAACCGGAAAAGTGGTCACTGGGGCGAACAAGATCCCTGAGTGCTCTGACACCTGCCAGTACTACCCAGGAAAGTTACAAGTGGCAGCTACCAACGTCAAGAAGATTGCCTCCTCGACGCCAAAGTTCTACATGTACAACCAGAACAATGAAAGCCACAATGCAACAACCGCTGACCAGAACATCCACGATGACGGTTATTGGGATGAACTAGTCAAGGGTGAGGAAGTTGAAACATGGCCTGCATACAGAAGATGGGCAGCTGACATCCACCCTGATGTCCTGTATAAGGTAACTGGCGACCACCGCGTGGAAGAAGAATCTACTGGCGAGCCAAAAGCTGTTGAGGTAGCAGGCTCCCAGCACATCGCCCTGAAGGTGGTTATCACACCAATCACCAACTCCACACTGCCAAGTGCAGGCGGAATGGGAACCACATGGAAGATCGTCGGCATCATCACCCTGATCGCAGCGCTCTTCCTCGCAATCGTTGCACTACTCAAGAAACGTGCAATGCAGTGATTGCAAGAGGCTGATGAAGCACCTCATCAGGTGACGTAATACAGCACTAAGCAAAGGAAGGCGACGAGGAAACTCGTCGCCTTCCTTTGTGTTCTGAAGCAACTGAGAGCACTCACCAGTAGCTCGAAACTATGCAACAATCATTGGCTAAGCAAGGCCAGCCCAGGTTCTTTCGAGAGTTAACAGCTCCCGCTTGCGCTTCACACCACCCGCATACCCCGACAAAGCACCCGAACTTGCCACCACACGATGGCAGGGGCGAAGAAGCAACACAGGGTTATGTGCAAGAACACTCGCCACCCCGCGAGCACTCGTAGGCTTGCCCGTAGAAACCTCCACTTCATGAGCAAGAGCCTGATACGTCGTCGTCTGGCCAAGAGGGATAGCCGCTAAATGAGAAAACACAGCCTGAGCAACTGTCGAAGCCGGAGAACTGACTGCAACGAGTGAAGCAGAAGGGTTCTCACCAGCAAAATAAGAATCCAACCACTGGCTGGTAGCCTGAAGAACACGCGCGGCCGGAGAAGAGCCAGAGGAGAGAAAGAGTGCTGGCAATCTGGAGGCAGGCAGGTGAGAAAGTGCCGGAGGGTGAGGCTGATCAGCAAAATAAAGGCACTCAAGTGCGGCATCAGAAGCTAGAGCAACCATCGGGCCAAGCGGTGTCGGCAAAAGCGCCTCAAATACAGGAGAGTGAGGAGAGGGCATCGAAACTCCTTCCTGCACGTTGTTACTGAAAGTATGCCATAGGCATGAGAGCATGTGACAGAGTGTTCATATTTCCTCCGCCTCCGCGCGTAGAATGTTCCCAACTTACCAACACGGCGGAAAACCGGTGAAGAGCTGGCGAGGAACTGGCAAGAGCTGAGAAATTGGTCAGCTAAGGAGGATGTGCTATGGCAATCTCACTGATTAACGATTACAACTACGGCGCGCATCCTCAGGTTTTGCAACGCCTCGTCGACACGAACATGATCGCCGAGCCAGGCTACGGCGATGATTCCTTCACCCAGGCAGCCACCCAGAAAATCAGGCAATGGGCACACTGCCCGCAAGCGCACGTCACCTTTGTTAGCGGCGGAACTCAGACTAACCAGCTCGTCATCGACCTGTTGCTGCAACCCTATGAAGGCGTGATTGCCACTACCAGCGCGCATATCGCCTGGCATGAAGCGGGAGCCATCGAGTTCACTGGTCACAAGGTCATCACCCTGCCGGAACATGACGGAAAGCTCCTGGCCAGCGACGTTCGCCAGTACCTGCACGAGTTTGAGCTGGAAGATACGCATGAACACATGGTTCAGCCGGGCATGATCTACATCACTCAGCCCACCGAGCTCGGAACCCTGTACACGTTGGAGGAGTTGGAAGAGCTCTCTGCCCTCGCGCACGACTTCAGATTGCCACTCTTCATTGATGGTGCGCGATTGGGCTACGCCTTGCAATCGCCAGCCTGCGATGTCACACCAGCGGATCTCGCTCGCTTAAGCGACGTGTTCTACATCGGTGGCACCAAAATGGGTGCGCTGTGCGGTGAAGCAGTCGTGTTCACTCGCCCGGAACTCGTCCCGCGCCACTTGCTGACGCGCATCAAGCAGCATGGTGCACTGTTAGCAAAAGGCCGGCTGTGCTCCGTCCAATTCGACGCACTATTTAGCCAGATGCCTGATGTGTATGGCGAAGAGAACCAGGCTGGTAGTGTTCTCTATGATCAGATCGGAACTCACGCTGATAATCTGGCGGTACGCTTGCATGAGATTCTCGCCTCCAAAGGCTATCGCTTCCTCAATGAATCAGTTACCAACCAGCAGTTCGTCATCGTGCCAGCGCATGTTGTTGAGCAATTCAAGCAGGTTGTGGATGCGGGAGTGTGGGAGCACCGCGACGACGGCTCTCAAGTGCTGCGCCTTGTGACGTGCTGGGCAACGAGAACTGAGGACATCGAGAGCTTGGAGGAAAAGCTGCCTTCAGTGCGAGGCTAATACGGCTGAGGAGAAACGAGGAGGGGCTGATCTCGGGGCATAACTGACGAATAATGACTAGAATGGAATGTGCCGATTTCCAGTAATGGAGCTGGAAATTAGTGATGGGAAGCGCAATGTCGGGCTTCTCGTGGCGTTCAAAGGAGGGTTCCATGGTATTTATTCGTCGTGGTGCTCACGCTCGTCGTGTTCGTCACACTCGTAACAACAAGTGGCAAGAAGAGGTGGTTATCAGGCCAGCTTTGAGCACTATCCCGTTGAGAGGGAATGACTATGCCTCAGGCAGGCTGATTACGTGGAGCATTGCAGATGTCAGGCAAATGAGGTTGAGTGCGTAAGTTGCGGCAGCTGTGCGAGTGTGCCGTGCGTGTTGGTTGGGATAACCAAAACCTGTCACCTATGAAGTAATGGCAGCTGCAACGCTTGTATCAGCGACTAGGCATATGCAGCGCGCGTAGCGATATAAAAACTGAACAACGTGAAACAAGACGTGAGGGCGGATGTGTACGACTGTGTACTGCATTCGCCCTCTTGTTATTGAGGGGTGTATAAATAAGTTAAAGAGTGTGCTAAACGGCGAGCTTTACTATGAGCCCCGCGTTTCCCACAGAACAACAAGCAACAAGGAGGTTGCATGGTAACAGTAAAGGAGCCTTTCCCCGAGCTCGAAAACCCCGAAGCCTGGACGGAAATCGACGGTGATTTAGCTGGCATCGATCCCAAGCGCGCCGAAATGATCAAGAAATCACGCGAAGGAACGGCTCGTTTTGATGCCGTTCGCGCTGCTCATTGGCAAGACCCTGACGGTGTTGACGCTTTCGTGGACATCCCCTACATGGATGATGATGTGCGCGGCCACAAGCTGGACGTTTATGTTCCTCACGATGCTCGCTTGCGTGCTGACCATACGATGCCAATCTATGTGGACGTGCATGGTGGCGGTTTTATCTACGGTTACAAGGAGCTGAACCGCAATTATTGCACGCATCTGGCTGCTCACGGTGTCGTCGTTGTTTCACTGTCGTACCGCCCCGCACCTCAAACCGATTTCCAAGGCCAGCTGCAGGATGTTGCCAACGGTTTGAAGTGGGTCAAAGAGAACATGATGATGTACCCGGGTGACCCCTCTCATGTGTTCCTCACAGGCGACTCAGCAGGTGGATGCCTCGCTTTCTACGCTACATTGGTCGAGCATAACCCTGAGTTTGCGCGCACCATTGGCGTTACTCCAGCAGGATTGCCAGTAACGGGTTCTGCCATCGTGTCTGCAATTGTGGATTTGACGCCGTACCTGGATCCAACTGTTCAGAGAGCTCATACTGTTGATGATCTTTCCGCCATGCTAGGTGAGGCTTTCTTCAGCTGCCTTGCCCCTGTTGGTGTAGAGAACTTGACATTGAACAAGCTGGTGGCTGACCTGAACGTTCCGCCGCTGTACTTGCTGACGAGTTCGGATGACTTCATTCAAGCCGAAACCTTGAAGCTCGCTACTGCCATGAGCTTGGCACGCAAGAAGTTTGAACTTCATGACTTTGCTCCTGAAGCAGGGCATGCTCTTGGCCATGTGTTCTCCATTGGCATGAGCTGGTTGGAGGAAAGCCAAGAGGTGTTCGAGCAGATGAGAAAGTTTGCATATCGCAACCTGTGATCACTTCGCGCGAATAACGTTGAGCCCAAACTCCGCGTCATTGCCGGAGTTTGGGCTTTTTTGTTTCACGTGAATCAAGCGCGAAAGTACGGAATATTGCTAAAGTTAAAGCCTCCCCGATCTTATTGTTTCACGTGGGAATAGATGATGTTTAACGTGTAGAAAGTAAGCTGAAATGTTTCACGGAAAACAATCGAATGATGATCAGCAGCTTGAGCGCAGAGAGTACGGTAAACGCGCATAAAACCGCTAGAGTAGAACCGTGAGGCACAGAAGAGTAAACGGTGTTGATAATCTCAAGCGATTAAGAGAGTTAGCAGCCAGCAAGCTCAAGGAATTGGCAGGGCTCGGGGAGAGCAACGGCCAGGCCTATGAGGCGAACGACTGGGACACTCCTGTTGTTGTGCCGTCGAAGGACTCCAGCGACTGGGACAACAAGCTCGCGCAACTCGTGAGCGCAAACGTACCGGCCAAACCCAAGCGCGCCGTGAACAGCGCCAAGCGAGAAGCGTACGAAAAGCAAAAGAAAGCCGACATGTACGCCGAACTCGCCAAAATCTATGGTTACACCAAGTTCCGCACAGGCCAATACGAACTGATCTCCAGCATTCTCGACGGACGCGATGTGCTCGGAGTGCTGCCCACCGGCGGCGGAAAATCACTGTGCTTCCAGCTGCCCACCCACATGATCCAAGGCATGGGCCTCGTCATCACACCACTCATCTCGCTCATGCGTGACCAAGTCGAGCAACTCAACAAGCGAGGCTACCCAGCAGCTTTCATCAACTCACAAATGAGCCAAGCTGAAGTCAACAAGATCATGAGCGACACCCTGCAAAACCATCGCTACAAGATCCTCTACGTTGCTCCAGAAAGGCTCGACTCCCGCCGATTCGTCAACTTCGCCGTCCAACTGCCCATCTCGGTGATCACCGTTGACGAAGCACACTGCGTGAGCATGTGGGGACAAGACTTCCGCCCCGCATACCTGCGCATCCCCGAATTCGTGAAACAACTACCCAGCAGGCCCGTCATTGCAGCCTTCACCGCAACGGCCACCCCACAGACCAGGCAGGACATTATCGAGCAGCTCGACCTGCACGACCCCTACATTGGCGTCACCACCTTCGACAGGCCGAACCTGCGCTGGTACGTGAGAGAGTGCACGAGCGAAAACATGCTCATGGGTGAACTCTTCGAATACGCGCGACGCCACAAGGGATGCGGAATTATCTTCCGAGAGTCGAGAGCAGGCTGCGTGAAAATCGCCAAATACCTCGCCTCACGAGGAGTGAACGCGCAAGCCTACCATGCGGGAATGAAACCCGAAGAGAGAACGCGCATACAAGAAGCCTTTATTTCCGGCGAAATCCCCGTAATTGTGTCAACATCAGCATTCGGCATGGGAATTGACAAGCCGGACGTTCGCTGGGTGCTGCACGCCAACGTGCCTAAGAACCTCGAAGAGTACTACCAAGAGGCGGGCCGCGCTGGCCGAGACGGCAAGGTCAGCCATTGCGTGCTGTACTGGAGAAAGTCGGATTTTGCCACCGCTCGCCGCATGCTCTCCAAAGCCGGCAAAGGCAACGAAGAAATGGGCATGATTGACACCGTGGTGATGCGCTTCCACCTGATGAAAATGCTCGACGCAGTGGAAGCCTACTGCGAAGCAACACCGCGCGTATGCCTGCGAAACGTGCTTCTTGATTACTTTGGCGAGCATCGCACTGACCGCTGCGGGCAATGTTCCACGTGCCATCAGTTTGAGAAGCACCCTCTCAAGCTGTGGTGGTGAGCTACGACCTCAGTGCGGTTAATTTGAGCACACACGACAAACATCGAATAAATCAATGTATTTCTGATGTTGTTGCGTCGGCGACGTGTGCGCTCACCATGAGCTCGCGCGTGCCAGTTTCGCGACGGCTCAGCGTAAACGGCGTCGTGCTCACCACCAGGCCGTGCTCATCCAACAGATCGAGTTCATAAAAACCAGCCCAACCTGTCAGACCAACCGCGCCAAACTCGTCGGTCGTTTCCTCAGACGGCGCAACCCACCAGTCGCCCTTAATCAAGCTGTGTAAAGCGTGATAGGCCGGCTTCGCGCTGCCATCCTTGCGCAACAATCCAGACGGCGCACCCAGCCAAGCGCCCTTATCGCAATAATCCCAGTAGGTAATCGACTCAGTAGCCGGGTTCTTCACAATTGTGCGGTAGTGGCGAACAATCTCATCAGCCTGACGAGCCTCACCCTCCTCAGTGCTCGGCCAATTGTCAACCTGGTAATCATTGAGGTCAACAATATCCTTCGGCATGAGGTGGCCAGAGAGCAAAGTGTTCTCCGTCATGTGCAAAGGCAAGCCGTACCGGGCGAAACGCTCGAGTATCTCCTCCACGTACTCCTCGCCCAAGTAACCCTGATGCATATGAGTCTGTAAGCCGATAGCATCCAGGCGAATCCCCGCTGCTAAAACGCCCTCGATCAGGCATTCGTAAGCCGTGCCCAAGTTGAAATCGTTGAGAAGCAGGAAAGCATTCGGATTTGTGCGGCGAGCTTCCTCAACAGACAAGCGGATCATCTCAATACGGCCCTTTGCGCGCGTGAGCTTCGTGATGCCATTCTCTTCAGCAGTGAAAACAGGAGCAATCACCGACTCGTTGAGCGCATCCCACATATCCACCAAACCGGCAAAATTGCTCACCTCACGGCGAATACGCTGGCGCAGCAGCTCCTCAATATCGCACAACGGCAGATTCGTCAGCCAGCGCGGGGTGACGGTATGCCAGGTGAGCGGGTGACCCTTCATCTTGATGTTGTGGGCTTGCAGATAGCGCGTGGTTCGCAGCATCTCTTCGGTATGCGGATGGCCGCGTTCCGGCTCGAAACGGCCCCAATAAAACGGCAGAGTCGTCGTGTTAAACAAGTCGAAGAATTGACTGGCCACAAGCTCATCTTCACTGGTGAGCTGTTGGGCTTGCTCGTCGCGGGCAATATTCTCAAAAACAAAGCCGCCTGCTGCAAAGTCGAACTCGTGGCGAACTTGGCGGATCCGCACCCTTTGGCGGCTTAGCGGCTGGCCTTCGCTATCGATGACATGAAGATTAACAGAACCCAAGCGGTGGGCGATCGACTGATCTTTCACTTCCACACGTTGCATCGGGTAACCTCCTCGTTGAGGGCTTGAACTGACGTCGTTTTTCACACTAGCCAGATTGCACTGACAGTGGGGGATTCAGCTCGGTATTAGAAATTTTCGGTGAAAGCTGAGCTGGTCCGGTAAAGTTGTGCCGACGCATCACTCTTTTGCTTCGCGATGCTCACTTTTTTGCATCAGGCTCAGCTTTCCGTCACTGAAAATCTCGAAGAGAAATCTCAAGATTGGCAGGCTGCACAAATCCGGCTGCTCACCTATTGTGCTTCGCAACTGCACAGTGGTGACAGGTTGGATGGGGATAGTGGAGACAGACTAGCTTCGCACAGTTTTGACGAGCTTCCTACTGTGCAGTTGCTCGCATCGATGACGCAGATGAAGCGAGCTCAATTCCTCGTGCTGTCAATCCTTGCTCAGGAACATATTTTCAGTACGCTTCCTCGGTTTTTCACTCGCCGCCAGCTGCAAGAAGAGCTTCACAGGGGTAACTCCCAGCTGCTTCACGCGCTTTCTGCCTTGCAAGAACAACAGATGATTACCACGGTAGGCCTGAAACCAATCCGCTATCAACTCAGCTCTCGCGCGATAGAAGAGCTGGGATTGTAACGCGACGATGAAAGGGCCAGGATGGTGATGCGGTGATGAAAGAACCTGTTCGTAACGCTGTTCGTAAGCGTCTTGATGAGGGTCTCCGCGCCCACACCGTGCCCACATTTTTTCAAAAACTTAGTGAAAAAGACTAAAAAAGACTCAAACAAAATAAAGAAGTCGAGGGGCTGAAACGCTAGTATTTGCAATAAAAAAACGGCTATTACGTGTGTTTGTAATAGCCGGTGGAAAGTGGAGCTAACGGGAATCGAACCCGTGACCTTTTCCATGCGAAGGAAACGCGCTACCAACTGCGCTATAGCCCCGTGGAGCTAGCCGGGTTCGAACCGGCGACCCTCTGCTTGCAAAGCAGATGCGCTACCAACTGCGCTATAGCCCCAAGAGTAAGTCGTGAGATCGCACGACGGACTTCATAATAGCTCGAGATTACCAGAACATGCAACACAGCCCACAGTTTCTGCATGGCGCACTGGTAATCTCAAGAAATTCGGCATCAAGCCTGCTCGCCAGCTGCCTCCGCCTTCTCAGCAGCTTTACCTTCTTCAGCAGCTTCACCCTTCTTGTTCTTCTGATGCTTGACGGCCGCGCGAATAGCAGTGATCAGCGTCGGAGCCAAGGAGACCAACAAAATGAGGATAATCACCAGCTCGAAATGCTTCTGAACAGCAGGAATACCGCCAAAGAAGTAGCCGAGCAGCGTAAACAGCGACGCCCAAGTCAGGCCACCGAGCACGGAGAAGGGAGCGAAACGCACCCAACGCATGCCAGTAATGCCCGAAATGAACGGCATAAACGTGCGGATGAAGGGGAAGAAGCGGCCCAGGAACACGGCCAGAGGGCCCCACTTTTCAATCATGCCTTCGGTTTTAGCGATACGCTCAGGGGTCATCGCCTTCACCTTGCCCGATTCGATGATCTTCTTGCCGAAGAAGTGGCCGATGAAGTAGTTGCACTGGTCACCCAAAATCGGGGCAATGTAGCAAATGAGCAGCAGAACCGGCAGCTTCAAGCCCGACTTCGGGTCATGCGCAAAGTAACCAGCGGCGAAAAGCAAAGAGTCACCAGGAAGGAACGGCGTGAAAACCAAGCCAGTTTCCAAAAACAGGATGAGGAAAATAAAGCCCAACGTTGGGCCCACACCCATAGCGATCCAGCCTGCAATAGCAGTGCGGGGGTCTTTTAACAGTTCGACGATCGTCGTGACAAATGACGGCATAACTTTCCCTTCTGTGCGGGCGTAGCGCGTGGAGCTGGAACTTGGGCCAAGGTGGCGTCAGTACCAAGTGGCTCTCCACTGAGGTGGCGTCACGACCGGGTGGCGCCACTACCAGAACCTCGCATATTTGACTACCTGCCTCGCGCTGAGCGCAATCGCGGCGAAACTTCCGAGTTTCACTTTACGGGAAAATGCGAGCGCCCACGGCTTGCTAGCCCGAAAAGCACTTGAAAATGCGAAGAAAATACACAAAGTGGTCATCTAGGTGAACGCACGAGCCTCACAGAAACGCGCAAGATTAACAGTGTTGTTAATCTTGAGCGACACGCCAATAAAAAAGCCCAAAATAGGCTAGTGCACCCAATAGGCTTGTAAATACCTGAGCGTGGTCGGTCTATGGGGAACGGCTTTCCGACGCAAGGGCCATACCGGGCAGTGAAAGAGCTGGGGCAACGGTATGGAAACTGAGGAATAAGAGGAAAAAAGAAACGTATTAAGAGGTTTCCTATGTATGTTGAGCCGACGGCTGTAAGCCAGAAGCACAGCAATCTGCGATGGATTTGGGAGTATGGCAAGCCAGACAAGTGGAGCTTGGTCATTTCCCTCATTCTTTTCGCCTTCGATAAAGTTGCCACTCTGATCCCGCCATTCGTTGCGGGCATTATCGTCGACGAGTGCATTACGCGAGGCATCACCACACGTCTGGTCCCCCTGCTGGTTGTATTTGTTGCCAGCAACCTGGGGCATATGCTGCTGCGCTACATCTACGAGATTATGATGCAGCGATTCGGTCAGAACGTGCTCTACCGCCTCGTATCCGACGAATTCGAGAAGCTGCACTCGCTGGACTTCCAATACTTCAACCACACCGACACCGGTGATTTGATGAACCGCATGACCTCCGACACTGAGGCCATTCGCTTCTTCATCTCCTGGGCCGGCCTTCAGCTGGTAGATAGCGCTATCATGCTTATTTCTGCATTGGGCATGATGTTCTACCTCAACTGGATTCTCGCACTGGTTTTGACGCTTATCACACCGCTCTTCTTCTTCGTGGTCAGGCGAATGTCGAAGAGCTCGCATCGCATTTTCTACTCCATCCGCCAGTCGCTGTCGCGTTTGAACGACATGGTCGAGGAGAACATCGAGGCGAACCGTGTGGTCAAGGCCTTTGCTCGCGAACCATACGAAAACAAGAAGTTCGAGGAGCACAACCAGGACTTCCTCTCCAAGAACATGGATTTGGCCTACAACAACGCGAAGTTCATGCCTCTGATCGATGGAATCTCCTACCTCATCGACTTCGTCATTCTCATTTTGGGCGGCGTGCTCGCTCTGATGGGGAACATGCGTGTGGGCACTCTCGTCAGCTTCATGAATTACCAGTGGATGGTTGACATGCCTCTACGCATGTCCGGCTGGCTACTGAATGATTATCAGCGCTTCAACGCCTCCTGCATTAAGATTCGCCGTCTGCTGGGTACTTCCGCAATGATCAGCGACGACCTTTCCGCCTTCTCTGGGCATAAGGACCTCGCTCAGCGCACCATCAAGGGTGATATTCGCTTCGACCACGTCAGCTTCGCCTTCCCCGACGACCCGGATACTCTCGTCCTCAAGGACGTGAGCTTCCACATTCGCCCTGGCGAAAAGCTGGGTGTTCTGGGTGAAACCGGATCCGGTAAGTCCACCTTGGTGGCGTTGATCGCCCGCTTCTACGACCCAACCTCTGGCCACGTTTACATCGACGACATCGATGCGCGCTTCTGGCCATTGGAAAAGCTGCGTAGCGAAGTCACTCTCGCCTTCCAGGACACCTTCCTCTTCTCCGACACGATTGGCCAAAACATTGTGTTTGGTGCCTCTCGCGATGAGGAAGAAGTGGTGTACGACGACCCTGTGGAAGCTATGCGCGCGGCCGAAATCCGCCACAAGAGCACGGTTGATGGTGCTTTCGTGCGCTCGATGGCTCGCATTGCTGATGCTGACGACTTCATTCAAGAGATGCCGGAAAAGTACGACACGGTGGTGGGTGAGCGTGGTGTTGGCCTCTCTGGTGGCCAAAAGCAAAGGATCTCCTTGGCTCGCGCTCTGGCTGACAACCCGTCAGTGCTCATCATGGACGACACGACTTCGGCTGTCGACATGGAGACGGAAGGCATGATTCAGAAGAATTTGCGCGAGCTGGCTGGTGGCAAGACGGTTGTCACCATCGCTTACCGCATTTCTTCGGTGCGTGATGCCGACCAGATTCTCGTCATTGACCACGGCAAGATCGTTGAACGCGGTGACCACAAGTCGCTGGTCGCTGCTCACGGCATGTACTGGGATGTGTACAGCCGTCAGATGGGCTTGCAGTTGGGCACTGATAATCTCAAGAAACTCGAAAAGCAGGAACCAAGCCAGGAGGGAGGTCGCTGATGGCACGCAATACGTACAAAGAAGATGAGGAAGTCATCGAGACCCTCGACTGGAAGGACCTCAAGCGAGTCGGCGCTTACCTCAAGCCTTATATGCCAAAGATCCTTCGCGTTGTTGCCGTTGTCTTTACGATGACACTCGCCGTGCAGTTCAACCCTCTGGCATCGAGGCTACTGATCGACGAAGTGATTGGCAAGAAGAGCTGGAGCATGCTGTGGATTCTGGCAGGAGTTTTCGCTGCTGTCATCATCATCTACGAGCTGTGCTTGCGCTATCGAACTATTCACATCATGGAAATCGGCCAGTTGATGCTCACCGACATTCGCCGCGACATCTTCCACCACATTCAAACGCTGCCGTTTAGCTATTTCGACTCGCGTCCGCACGGCAAGATTCTCGTGCGCGTGGTCAGCTACGTCAATACGCTGTCCAATACGCTTTCGGATGGTCTGGTCAACGTTATTGCTGATATCTTCATCGTTGTGATGGCTCTGGTGGGTATGTTCCTCACCGATGTGCGTTTGACCTTGTGGTCGCTGCTGCTCTTCCCGGTGCTGCTGGTGATGGTTCGCGTGATCCAGCACTTCCAGCACATTGCCTACCAGCGTCTGTCGGCCAAGCAGTCGAACTTGAACGCCTTCATTCACGAGGCTATTGCCGGTGTGAAGACGACGCAGAGCTTTGCCCGCGAGAACACTCAATTTGCTGAGTTCCAGGGTCAGCAGGCTACGGTTCGCCACTTCTGGATGCGCGCACAGTACCTTGAGTTCCTCATGTGGCCTTCAGTGCAGGTGATCGCCACCGCGACGACCGCTTTGGTGTATTACCTGGCAATTATGAAGCTCGGTGGAGTTCACGTCTCTGCGGGCGTTCTGATCGCCTTCTTGGCCTACCTGAGCAACTTCTGGAACCCGATTATCGAGATCGGCAACTTCTACAACCAGCTGATCACCTGCTCGGCATACTTGGAGCGCATCTTCGAAACGATGGATATCGAGCCGGAGATCAAGGACCTTCCTGGCGCCCAGCCGATGCCTCAGATCAGCGGCAAGGTGGACTATAACGACGTCTCCTTCCGTTACGAGGAGGATGGTCCCGATATTCTCCACCATGTTGATTTCCACGTCGAGCCTGGCAAGTCCATCGCGCTGGTGGGTCCAACCGGCGCTGGAAAGTCGACGATTGTCAGCTTGCTGTCGCGCTTCTACGATGTGACGGACGGCTCGATTACGATCGACGGCCACGACTTGCGCTCGGTAACTTTGAGCTCTCTGCGCTCTCAGATGGGCGTCATGCTGCAGGATACGTTCATCTTCAAGGCGAGCGTGCGCGAGAACATTCGCTACGGCCGCTTGGATGCGACGGATGAGGAGATTGAGGCTGCTGCTAAGGCAGTGAATGCTGATCGCTTTATTCGTGAGCTTCCCAACGGTTACGACACTGAGATTGAGGAAGGCGGTTCGACTCTCTCTGCTGGTCAGCGTCAGCTCATCGCCTTTGCTCGTGTCATGCTTGCTGACCCGCGCATCCTGATTCTCGACGAGGCCACTTCCGACATCGATACTCGTACGGAGGAGGCGTTGCAGGCTGGCATTAAGGAGCTCTTGAAGGGCCGTACCAGCTTTGTGATTGCCCACCGTCTTTCGACGATCGTCGGCTCTGACCAGATTTATTACGTCGATCACGGCGAGCTCGTGGAGCACGGCACTCACGCTGAGTTACTAGAGCGCGGTGGCGAGTACGCCAAGCTGTACCAGGCTCAGTACGCCATGCTCAAGGTTGACGAATAGTTTGGGGTGGCTTTGGCTCGTTTAGCGGCAGGTCTTGTGGCCTGCCGTTTTTTGTTTTTGGGTTTCTTGAGATTATCAGCGTGGTTTCCTGGATTTCACTCTCATTTGTGGTTTGTGGTGGGTGCTTCGCGCTGTGGATCATCTATTGAGTGGAATTTTCTTTCAATTGTGTTGGTTTTGTGATGGTTCATGTGGTGTTTACGTGGGTTTGGTT
>DGYMJ06203__coassemble_464_pt1 | contig 25486 bp, 19 predicted proteins | sample DGYMJ06203__metabat2_high_PE_023 | metagenome-assembled genome bin DGYMJ06203 | reverse complement strand
TGCATCAAAGCTTTCTTCGCTTGTGTGAGAAGGTCAAGTTTTCGTTGACACAAATAAAGAGTCTCATCAACTGAGGAAAGAAGAGCAGCAATCTTCTTCTGCTCAGAAACTGATGGAAAAGTTTCAGGCAATGTCATAAATGCAGGTACATCAATGCTCCTGCCATCGCGAATACCAATTGTTACCTTCTTCAGGTAGTCAATAAACTTTCGTGACGCAAATTTAATTGCCCAAAACTGAGGATGTTGTTCTGTATCTTTCAATCCGAAAACAGTATATGCAGGAGAGGTGATTCCTTCGACCTTTGAAAAAGCAAAACCACCTTGAAATGAGCGAAGATGAATTACAAACTGTCCTGGTCGTACACGTTTATAGCTATCAAAGTGGTTTGTATTTTGAATAATTTGTCTATCTGTTTCAGATCGAAGGACCATCCCCTCATCCTGTGTAGCAGATAGGACAGGCAGCTGAGGATACCCTTTATCGCTGAATTGTTCAAACAATTCAACTCCTCTGGCAACTTTCCACACATCATTAAAGCCTGTAAACCGCACGGCAGGAACATTGTGCGAAGCCTGACGCAGCTCAGAAGCGAATCAATGTGTGAACAAAGGCTAGAAAATGAACGTTTTGAGGTGCTTTGTGCGCATGAAAAGTTATCCACAATAAGAAATATTTCTCGAATTGCTGTTGTGCGGTCGATAAAATGGCGGGACGTCGTCACACGAGAGGGGAGGAGCAATGAGCACTACTGTAAGAGTGCCAGTGAAGGCTTCCATCTGGGATTGGGTTATGCGTATCGGCGCATACAGCAACCTCACCGTGGCAGATCATGAGAAATCGATCTCTGGCGTTCTTGCAGTGAAAATCCTACGATGCGTCAAATCTCTTACATGAGCAAAAAGCTGAGCGTGCCATTCGGCTATTTCTTCCTCAAAGAGCCAGTTGATGACACTCCTCAAGTTTTTGCTCATCGAACTATTGCAAATGCTAATCTAGCCAAGCCTTCTCGCGATCTTGTAGATACTGTTTTCTCCATGCAATCTATTCAGGATTGGGCACGGCAAGATTCTCGCGATAACGATTATGCTCAATTGAGCTATGTCGGTTCTTGTTTAGTTACTATTAACCCCTCAGGCGGGTTGAGTAGCGCGGGTTCCGTATGATGGAGACTATGAATCCGCAAGCTTTGAGCACTTTGATTGTCTCCATCGTCACCGACCTGGTCAACGATGGAAAGGCCGGCGAACTGACCGCCGACATGGTTCCGACCGCCCAAAAGGCCGCTGTGATGCGTCCAAAGGATCGCGCACACGGCGACTGGGCCTCGAACATCGCCCTCCAGCTGGGCAAGCGCGCCGGCATGGCACCCCGCGCCTTCGCCGAGCTGATCGCTGAAAAACTGCGCGAAAACGACGGTATTTCCTCCGTCGACATCGCAGGCCCAGGCTTCATCAACATCACGTTGAACGCTGCAGCCTCCGCACAAATTGTCGATGAAGTTCTTCAGCAGGGCTCCTCTTTTGGCACGAATACGCACCTGGCAGGCCGAACCCTCAACCTCGAGTTCGTCTCGGCAAACCCAACCGGCCCGATCCACATTGGCGGCACCCGTTGGGCAGCAGTCGGCGACTCCATGGCTCGCGTCCTGCAAGCCAACGGCGCTGACGTCGTGCGCGAATACTACTTCAACGATCACGGCTCCCAAATCGACCGTTTCGCCAAGTCTTTGGTTGCTGCAGCCCATAACGAGCCCGTTCCAGCTGATGGTTACAAAGGCTCCTACATCAACGAGATTGCCAGTACAGTAATTTCGCAAGCCAACGCCGACGGTGTTGACATCCTCTCCCTGCCTCGCGTCGACGACGGCACCAATGAGGACGGCGAACCATTGGGTGAAGGCGACTCCGCTCAGCGTGAAGAGTTCCGTAAGCGCGCCGTGCCGCTCATGTTCGACGAAATCAAGAAGAGCATGGAAGATTTCCGCGTCCACTTCGACGTCTACTTCCACGAGCAGAGCCTCTACGACGACGGCGAGGTCGATAAGGCTCTCGCCAAGCTGCGTGAACTTGGTGTCGTCTATGAAAAGGACGGCGCAACCTGGCTTCGCACCACCGATTACGGTGACGATAAGGACCGCGTTCTCATCCGCTCCAACGGCATGCCCAGCTACTTCTGCTCTGATGTTGCCTACTACTTCAACAAGCGTCACCGTGCAAACAAGCCTGCTGACACGGCAATCTACATGCTCGGCGCCGACCACCACGGCTACATTGGCCGCCTGATGGCAGCCGCTGCCGCCTTCGGTGACAAGCCGCAGGAAAATATGCAGATTCTCATCGGCCAGCTCGTCAACATTTTCAAGAACGGCGAAGTGGTGCGCATGAGTAAGCGCGCTGGCAACATCGTCACCATCGATGACCTCGTCGACGCAGTCGGTGTGGATGCAGCCCGCTACTCTCTGGCTCGCACCTCCTACAACCAGACTCTCGATATCGACCTTGACGTTCTGACCAGCCACACCAATGAAAACCCGGTGTACTACGTGCAGTACGCTCACGCTCGCTCCTGCGCAGTCGACCGCAATGCTGAAGCTGCTGGTATTACTCGCGAGGGTGCTGACCTCTCCTTGCTCGACCTCAAGGACGACGAGGAGCTTTTGGCACAACTCGCCCTCTACCGTGAGGTTCTCACCACCGCTGCTGACCTGCGCGAGCCACACCGCATCGCCCACTATTTGGAAGACCTTGCCGGCGCTTACCACACCTGGTACGCCAAGGAGCGCGTGGTTCCTATGGCTTTGACCGATGCGGAAAAGCGTGGCGGGGAGCAAGCCGTTTCCCTGCTGGAAAAGCAGAAGAACCCTGAGCCAGCTCGTGCCGCAGCTCGCCTGCGTTTGAACGATGCTGTACGCCAGGTGGTGGAAAACGGTTTGGCACTCTTGGCGGTGTCCGCTCCAGAAAAGATGTGACAGTAATGGCTTATCAGTCAAACGGTGTGAAGGTCAGCGTTCCTGCATCCGCCTCGGGCTTAGGCCCGGGTGTGGGAACGCTGGGCTTGGGCTTGGATCTTCGCCTCGACGTCACCTTCCAACCTGTTGCTCGCGAAGGAGCGCAGGTGAGCGTTCGTGGCGTCGACGAGCTCGCATTCCCTCATAATGAGCAGAATTTGAGCGTCAAAGCCTGCTGGCTCACCCAAGATTTCCTGGGGGAGCCTCGCACCGGTTTGACGGTGAGCATGCGCAATGCGATCCCCGCGCGCGCCGGTTTGGGAACCTCGGTGGCAAGCGTCGTCGCAGGAGTGGCGGCGGCCTTTGCTATGCGCCCTGACGCTGGCGACCTCACCTCGAAGGATTTCAAACAGCAGATGTTCTCTGTGGCCGCCTCCATGTTGGGCCGCCAAAGCGCCACCGCCGCATCCGTTTATGGCAATCTGGTGTCGGTATGGTTGCGCCAGCCCCAGGATGTCCCCTCCTCAGTAGTGGGCTTCCCACAGGCTATTACCCGCCACAACGAGTGGATTGCGCAAGCCCAGCCTGTTCACCCGGCCGTCCAAGCAGCCCTTCTGCTGCCAGCCGAGCGACGCCGCGGAAACCTGCCGTTGGGTGCCGAGCCAGACTACGGCGAGGGCACGTCGGAGCCGTTCTCCCGCTCTCGCGCGCTGAGCAACATTCAGCGTTCGGTGCTCCTGCACTCTCAGCTGACCGGCCAGAATATGCCTGATAATCAGCTGCTTTTCGACGCCACTCATGACGCGATGCGCCTGCCGTTACTCGACGGAGCTTTGCGCGAGTCGGTGCTGCTGGTCGAACACTTGCGCTCCCAGGGTTTCGCTGCCGTCCTGCTCGGCTCTGGCCCAGCCGTTCTCGTTCTTCACGCCGACCCAGATTATCAGCGCACTTTAGCACGTATGAAAGATGCGCAAGAGTCTGGTTCAGAAGCATGGAACCCTTACGGAGTGGGTATCGCTCCGGGTATGTGGAGTTCGAGCGCTCGCCCAGCATGGGTCAACCGCATCAAACAGTTGACAGAGCATGATTGGCTGGCCAACAAGCGTTGGAGCTTGACTTATATGCCGCTCGATAAAAACGGTGTTCAAGTCACGCCCCTGAATGCAGAATAATTGCAGAATAGCGAAGGTCCCGCGCGCCGCCCGCCCGCGCCGAGTGGGCTGAACTGAAAACGAAGGTACAGAAGCCACAAAGGAAGGCATCAGAGTGAGTATCCCTGTCATTTTGGCATCCTCTTCCCCTTCGAGGCGTGCTCTGCTGTTGCAAGCAGGCATCTGCCCAACCATCCGCGTCTCGCGCGTCGACGAGGACGCCGTCATTCGCCGCTTCGCCGCCAATGCGGATATGAAAGTGGAGGATATGCCTACCGAGCAGCGCGTGATGGTTCTTTCCCGCGCGAAAGCTCACGCTGTGCAGGCTGCTTACCGCGAGCAGGAGAATACGATTAACCGCGCTCGCCGCTCCACTGCTATTGAGGAGCGCGTCAACCCCCTGATTGGGCGCACGACGACGGAACTGTTGGGCGGGCCGTTGGGCACGATTGCCGCTAACCCTGGGCTTGCGGGGCTGAAGAAGGGCCCTCTGCTCATCGGTTCGGATTCTATGTTCGAGTTTGACGGTGTGGCGTATGGCAAGCCGCACACTGCTGAAAAGGCTTTCGAGCGCATCGCCCAAATGCGTGGCAAGTCCGGTACTTTGTGGACAGGTCACACCCTCATTGATCTCGCCTCGGGGAGGGAACTATCTGAGATTTCCAGCGCTCGTGTTCACTTCGCCGACTACTCCGACGAAGAGATTCGCGCATACGTGGAAACGGGTGAGCCTCTCGAAGTGGCAGGGTCTTTCACTCTTGAGGGTTTGGGTGGAGCTTTTATTGACTCTGTTTCTGGCGATCCGCATGGAATTCAGGGGTTGTCGCTTCCTCTGGTCCGCCAGATGGCCACTCGTTTGGGCTTCTTCTGGCCTGATTTGTGGAATTTGAAGCGTGATAAGCGCGGCCGTTTGGCTATTAACGGAGATTCTCGCGCCCTGTTGAAGCATGTTTCCCAGCCGGGTGATGGTTTTATCGATTGCGCGTGCGGGCATAAACATTGGGGTTTGCACGGTGCTGCTGGTGTTCTGCTCTTCCGCAGGGACACTTTCACTGGTGAGATTACTCATGTTGCTTTGCAGCGTCGTGCGGTCTGGTCGATAGAGGGTGGAACCTGGGGTAACCCGGGTGGTGCGCTGTCGACGGGAGAGAGCCCGTTTGAAGGCGGCCTTCGTGAAGCCTGGGAGGAAGCGGGTATCGCTCCGCAGGATATCGACATTGTCGGTGCGCATACGGAGGACCATGGTCCGTGGGCGTACACGACTTTGCTCGCCTTTGAACGTCCAGGCCATTCGGTCAAGCCACATGTGACGGATAATGAGTCGATTGATGTGGTGTGGAAGCGTGTGTCTGATGTGGAGTCGTTGCCGCTGCTGAGCTATTTCAAGGCAGATTGGCTGGATGATTTGCATCGCGCCCGCCAAATCTCGCGCGCTATGGCCACCAACTGACGGCGCAACTGGCGGCGCATGTGACGGCGAGAGCGACGGCGCGCTTGTGCCGTGCTGCTCCCAGTTTTCGACGCTCCCTACGCCGTCCACTCACCGCCGTCCACTCACCGCCGCGCGCTTGTGCTGCGCTCTGAACTGACGGTGCGGTGTCGCGCGCCCGTAGTGCTTAGTCGAAGCGGCGGCCGTTGAGCTCATGCGTGAAGCTCACCGTGTTATCCGTGTCGACGGCGAACGAGAGGAACGTGTTGTCGTAGCCCGAACCCAGATTGCTAATCAAAGCTTCTGAGCTTCCGTGTTGCAAGTGGTTAGCATCTGTTCCGTAATCGTAATCGTACTGAACCTTGCCTTCTTGCAGCTCGAACCAGGGGATGTTATCCTCTGAAATTCCCACGCGCTTGACCTTCGGGTATTCTTTCACGCTCGCCTTCACATTCTTGTAGAAGGTTCCGTCGTCGAGAATGAGCCCGTACGTGCGCAGAATATCAACGTCAACATTCTTTCCTTCGACGAGGTTCTCATTGTTGACGAGCAGGTCAGCATCTTGGTTCACCTTGTCTTGGATGATCTTTTTCACATCCGGATTCACCTTATACGTGAACTGCGCGGTCGCCTTCTTTGGGCTGAGCACCACGTCTTCCGTGGTAAACCAGTCACTTTGCTGAGCGTGCACAGTGTAAATCCCAGTAAATACCGGGTAGGAAGCGTTTGCTGGTACGGGCACGCCGTTGACTTCGACGGAGGCGAAAGGTGTGAGAAGTTTGCCGATGCTCAAGGTGAAGTGCGGCTGGCTGGTCGCTTCCCAGCCGTTATAGCCAGCTGATCCGTCAACCTTGTGCACTGTCATAATCGTGGAGTATTTCTCTCCAGCGAGCGTGTACTTGAGCGTGAATTCGCGGTAGTTGCCGTCTTGTTTGCCGTGAGGGCTAAACGAGATTTTGCTCGGGTAACTTCCCTTTTTGGTCGCCGGGTTTTGCGCGAGTCTGCCGTGCAGGCGTGCGGAAGGGGCGGCCATGGCGTTCATGGTTTCGAAGTTTCCCGTGGACAGCGCCTTCGTGTATTGCGTGAGGAAGGACGTCGGATTGTTCAACCGTTGAACAAACTGGATGGCGAAGAACGTCCCGACGGAGGTGGCGACGTCGAGCGCGAGGATGAGGAAGGTGATGAGCAGTCGTTTGCCCACGCGCTTCTTGCGTGCTGCTTCGAGTTGGGCTTGCTGGGCTGCCACGGCAGTGGATGCTACGGTCGCTGTCCCGGTGGCTGTCCCTGCTGCTGTGCCCGTCGCATTAGTTCCCGTTGCGCTTCCTGCACCGGTCGTATCCCAGTTTCCTCCGGCCAGCTCATTCATTGCCTGTGAGCCAGACAGCGTCCCATTGGGTACCATTCCATTCGGCTGTGTCCCATTGGGTACCATTCCGTTGGGTAGCGTTCCGCCAACCTGTGCCGCGTTCGCTGCGGCTTGTGCGGCGAGATTTCTTTGGCGTGTTGCGTCTTGCACAACTCTTTCGCCTGCGGTGAGCTCGGCATTTTGCAAGGTGTAGTCGCCGGTTTCGCCTTTGCGTGCGAAATCGAAGTTCTTGGACTTTTCGGCTGCTTTTGCCCCTCGGTTGATGGGCTTGCCGCAATGGGTGCATACGATGTCGCCGGGTTCAATCGGCTGGCCGCAGTTTGTGCAGAACTTATCGTCTTGTGCCATATCCTCACCTCACTTCTTTTATTGTACGGTCTGAGAGCGTATGTAAAGCACAGAAAAAGCCGAGCAGCACTCTTGTACCACTCGGCTTGTTTCAGTATTTCCCTAGATTATCACTGCTGGTTGTTGTTATTGCGCTGATAATCTTGGGGGTTCTGCGGGTATCCAGGTGTCTGCGGGACAGGCGCTTGATGATAGGAGCTTGGCTGTGCTGCGTACTGAGGAGCCGGAGCCTGCGGGTAGCGTCCACCTTGCTGCTGTGAAGGAGCAGGAGCTGCTGGTTGCGCAGGAGCTGGTGTTGTTGGGCTCTGAGAGGCGGGAGCAGCTGGACGCTGTGGTGCGGCAGCTACCTGTTGTTGGAGCGGCATCTGCCCAGTAGGCTGCACAGGGTAAGCGGCATATTGAGGCTGGGAATAGGCTCCAGGAGCAGCATATTGCTGTGGTTGTGCCTGGTACTGTGGTTGTGCCGGGTACTGAGATTGTGCTGGGTACTGTGGCATCTGAGGTTGAGCCTGATAGTTCTGAGGCTGAGCAGGGTAGTGCTGAGCCTGTGGAACTTGTGGCTGCTGCACTTGTGGTTGTGCGAATTGAGCAGCTTGCGTCTGGCCTGAGTACGGCATGTACTGAGGCTGCGGTGGCACTTGCTGCTGTTGAGCCTGTTGGGCTTGTGTCGCCTGTGCAAACTGAGCAGTCTGTGTAACTGGTTGAGACACTTGCTCTGCTGACTGAGGAGCATGCTCTGATGGCTCTGACGCTGATGGTTGCGCTTGTGCAGGTTGTGTACCTTGTGTAGGTTGCGCTCCTTGAGCAGGTTGCGTTGTTTGCTGGGCTGGCTGTGCCTTCTTCTGAAGCATCTTGAGGAATACCAGACGAGCAAGAGCCTCAACGGCGAATGCCCAGAGTGCTCCCCAGAAGATCATTGCTGGGGAAATCTGACCTGCAGAACTAAACACGGAGAACACGGCTGCAGTATTCGGATTGCTCATTTGCGATATGAAGGAAACAGTGTCGCGAGGAACCATAAGGCCCAGAGGGGTATAAGCCAAGCAAATGAATCCCCATGTAACAGCACTGAGCAGTGGGAACACCCATGCGTGCTTCCAGTTACGTTCCTCTTCGTCAGCGGCCATACGGCGAGCCAAAGAGTAGGCTACTGCAGCAAGGCTTGCAAAAGTAATCAGAACAAGAGCCAGTTTGATCAGAGGGATCCATGCTGGGTCATGCACTGAGCTTGGGGCGAAACGACCATTTCTTCTCAACATATCGAGTTGATTAGTCACGTTTGAACCGGGAAGGAACCTAAATAGTGGGTAAAGGTTGTCTACCTGCAAAGCAAGCCCATCCATGACGGAGGACGAGAAGTCAGAGAAGGTAGAGAAGGTGAACAGGCCGAGGACGGAGAAGGAACCCCAGCTTCCCAGGGTCATGAGTTGGAACATGGCCAGAGGACCGAAAACGAAGATCAATGGGATGAAAGCAAACGTCTTCGACACTACTGCCACGGCAACGAACAGAATAATCGTTAAAACGGTGAATACAACGTAGAAGAGTAGCGATGTTTCAACAAAGGTACGAACGCCATAGTGCAAACGTGCCAGTGAGGGTTTGTGGTCTTTTCCGGTAATGAGCATTCCCAGGAGAGCACCCACAACGACTAAGAACAGAGGGTTCCAGAACGCTTTTGCTGATACAGAGGACACGGAAACTGGAATGGGAGTTTGAACGATTGTTGCCGTTGTCGTGGAACTAGCAAGTGCGCCGAGGATGCAAACAATAATGCCGGTGCCAATTCCTGCAATAGCGAGAGTAATGCAACGAGAAAGGAGTACTTCCTGACGCTGTTCTGTGTCAGCTACCGCGGAACGCGCTGTGATGATACCGCCGATAAGTGCGCCAACGAGCGCCAAAACACCAATGATTGTGAGTGGAAGTTCAACGGCAAAGCTCACCGATGTTTGAGAGGTTTGAACGGGGAAACCTTGAAGTGTGTTTCTCAGATCGACGTCAGCATTGTACGTTCCACCAAAACCAGTTACCAGTGTTGACAGGATTGATTTGAAGGAGAGCGCGGAAGAGTTAATCGCGGAATTGTGGCTAGGCAGCAAGATGGAGGTAAGGAACAGCATAATGGCTTGCAACATCACTCCAATAACAGCACCTGCCATTGTTGTTCCTGTGATAATGCCTGCTCTCTGATAGATTGCTGGCTTTTTCAGTACTGCAGTGAATTGATTCTGCGGCAGTTTGATGGACAGGGAGGGAGTAGCTGCTCCTGGGGTTGCTGGCTGGTTAACAGATCCCTGTGCCATAGCAGGTGCAGCAGGCTGTTGCACCGGGGCGGCAGCTGGGTGTTGTGGTTGTTGTGGTTGTTGTTGTGTCTGTTGTGGCTCGGTAGCAACTGGCTGTTGTGGTGTAGGTTCAGCATCTGGTGTAGGTGTTGCTTGGTCTGCAGCTGAAGGAGTATCCAAAGCTTCTTGCATTGCTTCTGCTGCACTCGGCTCTGGAACTTGAGAAGCAATCGCTGCAGGTGCTGGAGCTACGGGAAGTTCTGACTCAACACTTCCACTGTGCTCAACTGCAGGGGCTTCTAGTTCTTCTTGTGGTGCTGAAGGAGCTGGTTGTGTGGACTCAACTGGAGGTTGTACAGTTGTTGGCTCGAGCACTTCTTCTTGTTCAACAACGGAAGGTGCAGTTTGCGTTTCAGGTTCAGGTGTTGGTTGTTGGACGTGAGGCTCAGAAGTTTGTTGCTTCTGGGCAGGGTGATGGCTCAATGGCATCATGAAAGTTGTTTCATCACCTGTTGCTTCAGGCTGGGCTGGGATATGAGCAATCTCAGCAGAAAGAGAAGCAATTTCAGGCTGCGATGATTGTTGAGTTTGCACCTGCTGCGCCTGTACAGTTCCAACCGGTTGGGATGCAACTTGAGCCTGTTGTACGGGCGGGATCGCTGGTTGTGCAGGTTGTACGGGCTGTGCAGGCGCTGCATATTGTGGTTGAGCCTGTTGTGCTACTGGTTGTTGTGCTACGGCCTGCGCTGGTTGCGTAGGTGTTTGCAGGACTCGAGTACCGCAGTGCCCGCAAAATGCAGCACCGGGTCTGAGTTGAGATCCGCAATTTCTGCAATACATTTCTATCTCCTCATTTTGTGCTGCATCATTGCATACAGCTATACGGCTAAGACTAGCAAGAATCAGAGCACAATTTCCTCACAAATCGCATTCTGTGGATAATTTCTTGAAATTACTGAGATTATTTTCAGTACGGTAATCACGAGTTATTAATTAAGCCGAGCAGTTTTCACTGCTCGGCTTGTACTATCGCTCCAGATCAGAGATGGAAAGAGTGTTACTCATCAAAAGTAATCTTTCCGTTCTTATCCACAGTGAAGTTGATGGAAGAAGACCAACCAAAATCAATGTCATTATCAGTTTGATCATGATCGGTGTCCCCAAGGAAGGAATAATCATATTCGTAATGAATTTTTCCTTTATCCTTGAGCTCTGCTTTGAATTCATTATCTTCTACCGAGATCTCTCCAATAGTTGGATACTTCTTCACGGTTGCCTTGACGTTGGAATAGAAGTCACTGCTCCATGAATACCAGCCAGTGTCAAGCCACTCATATCCATCTTTGTCGGTCGGGTGCTTTACAACCTCATCGATGGCTTGATTCAGGGCTTGCTGTACAGCTTCCTTAACAGCGGATGATGGAGTGTACTCGAAGACAACCTCATTGTTCTCGGGGGTCACCTTTACCGGCTTTGATTCCACCCACTTCGTGTTCTTGACAGATGCAGTGTAAACAGCTGGGTAAGCCTCATATGGCTTGCCATCAGCCTTGACCTGAGCACCATTTACAGTTGCGGTGTCTGCGAGCATCTCATCTGGTTGAATGCTCAGTTTCATCTTCAACTGGTCTTTCACTTCCCACTTGGAGAAGAAGATGCCAGTCGTTCCTGTCTTTTGCAAAGTGATGGTATTAGATTTTGTATGACCATCAAGGTCGTACTTCACCGTGATCGAACGGTTCTCGCCGGATGTCTGGTTCTCAGAGAGACGGAAGTTCGTCGGGCGCTGAGCCTTCTTGCCTACAGCGTTGCTGATCAGCGGGCCTGACATCTTCGATGTGCTCACTGCCATAGCATTAGCTTGCTCAAAGTTACCTGCAGCAATGGCATTCGTGTAGCTCTCAGCAACGGCCATTGGGCTGAAGCGAGTGTTGTCGATAACGGTGATAGCAATGCTTCCACCAATACCTACAAGTGCAAGAACACCGACAGTAATAGCAACAGGAATAACAACCTTCTTGTTTACCTTCATTGCTGGTGCTGCTTGAGGGGCGGCGGGGGCGACTCCTGCAGGAGAAGGTGCACCGGCTGCAGCTTGCGCTGGAGCTACACCTGGCTGACCTGCAGCAATGGGTTGACCGGCAGCAGCTGGCTGAACTGGCGGCTGGGCAAGAGGTTGTCCAGCAACTGCTGGGGTGACATTAAACATGCCCAAGAATACCAATCGTGCCAGGGCTTCGATACCGAAGGCCCACACCGCACCGATCAAGATCATTGCGGGAGTGATGCCGTTACTTGCCGTTGGTGAATAGCTGGAGGAAGAGCCGAGAGTGGCCAGACCGCCAAGAATCGTTCCGCCAAAGCCGCCCATAGAAACGGAGACAGGAGCGAAGCAAATAACGAGGAATCCCCACAGAACTGCGGTATAGAGAGGGGCTTTCCAAGAATGCTTCCATTCACGCTCTTGTGGATCAACAGCCATACGCTTCGCCAAGCGATATGCGGAATATCCCGTGCATAGGAGAACCAGAATCAGAGAAATAATGAAGAAAATACTGATTTCTAATTCACCTTCAGGATGCTGGAACAAACTTACCGTGAATCCCATGAAGCTTACAGAGCCCAAGCTGCCAATAGCAGTCATGCCTAATGCGAGGAATGGGCCGACCAAAGGCAGGAAGAGAACCGCGTAGCCATTCTTACCAGCAATGCTCCAAACCACGACCGCGACAATGGATAACACAGTGAAAACAACAAAGAGGATTCCCGTGGTTTCTAAGAAGGTACGTAGTCCAAAACGCAGACCTTTCAGGCCGGCTACGAATTGATCAAGAAGCTTCCCTGAATACTGGGAAGTGGCGAAGCCCAATGCTCCACCTGCCGCGACAATAAAGAATGGGTTAAAGAAGCTTCGTGCGCTCACAGCAGAGAGTGCAACTGAGTTATCTGGGTGCATAATCGCGATCGCTGCCACGATGGTGATAAACAGGCCAGAGAATATTCCAGCCAGTGTCAACGAGGTGCAGATGCGCACATATGAAGCCTTCTTTGCTGCAGCTGTCGAAGCATTAAAACGCATGTTGTTGTCACTCTTGACAATCTGAATGACGCCTACATAGGCGCCGACAAACGCTAGCAGGCCAACGAGGGAGAGAGGAAGTGAAGCATCACCAGATGTACCGAAGGAAAACATTCCTGAGGTCGTCATGTGGATGTTGCCACCGAAGCCCAGAACCAAGAGGTTCAAAATGAGCTGGAAGGCATTAACCTCACGAGGAAGGCCGCTGGTCGCATCGCCTTTTGCGCCGAAGTAAGTCAGTGGTGCAAGGATAACAAGGCCAATCAAAGCTCCTGCCATCGCGAAGCCGGCAATAATACCGGCATGCTGGTAGAGCTTTGGATTTTCAAGCAGGCGAACAAATTCGCCCGTAGAAGCTGATGGTTGCGGTCCAGCAGGAGCAGCGGTTGTTGGTGCCGTTGGCGCAACGGCTGGCTGGAATGTCGGGCCTTGTGCAGGTGGCACGGGGTTGGGGGACTGTTGGGAAGCAGATGCAGACTGCTGCTCAGCAGGCGGGTTAACTGGCGCACCACAGTTGGTGCAGAAGGCCGAGCCTTCTGGAATTTGTGCGCCACATTGCGTGCAGAACATGATCTTTCTCCTCATTAAAAGTGTTGATCTCGTAAAGATCAACGGTGCCTTCCACCTTACCAGCGCATTTCGTAGATGAAGACAGGTGCTGTTCAGGTGTGCGCAAAGAGGGGTGTTGTAGTGATAATCCGCATGGTTTCAAGCTTGAAAGGGTGTGTATTTCGAGAAAAGTGGGTGAAGAAAACGGATATTGGCTACGCGTTTTTTGAAACTGACAGGTTAGACATGGGCAAAACGTTGATTTTCCAAGGACTGATAATCTTAAGCCTTTACAAAACCTTTACAAAAAGAAGAATTGCGGAAAGTTTCCATAGAGTGAGGAAAAGTGTGCCATACTGTGAAGAGCAGTTCTGCACAACTGCGTGAGAGTGATGCGTTGATCCCCTCGCCGATTGCGAGTGACGGTGTCCGCATCCGCCCGTGAGCTTTTGAAACTTTTCTAGGCCCAAGGCTTGGAAATCCACACAGGAGTGGGTGCAGCCGTTCCGGGGAGATGCTTCTCGTGAGCAATACAACAGAATCTGAAAATGCAAATACGCCTGAGCAGGCACCAGTCCGCCGTATCCGCAGGCGTGCAGGAAGGCGTGTCGTGCGCGCTGCTGGAGCGGCAGGAGCAAAGCTGCCAGTCTCAGTGACTGCGCCCGCGTACAGTGACGACGATACGGCTCAAGCTGCCTCGACGAGTGTGGCTGCTGAGCAAACGGCTAGAGAAACTGCCGCACAAACTGTTGCTCAGAATGCTGAGCAGGCCGATCGCGCCGAGCGTGCTGACCAAGTTGTTGAGCAGCAAGCTTCAGTGAAGGAAGCTGTTGAGCAAGCAGTTTCGGCTGCAGGTGATGCCCAAGAGGCTGCAGCAGCGGAAAGTGCCGCTGCGGAAACTGCCGCAAAGGAACCTGAAGCGCAAGAAAGCCCTGAACAGGCACAGCGTGCGCGTCGAGCAGCAATTGCCGCCGTTCTCTTCTCTGATAAGGGCGTGAGCGAGCCGAAGCCTGTGCAGCAAACACAGCCAGCTATGCAAAAAGCGAAGGCTGAAACTGCTGACAAGGCGGCCGCCAACAAGGCAGCTGAGAGCAAAGCTGCTGAAGGCAAGACATCTGAGGGTAAGGCTGCAACCGAAACCGCAGCGTCCGCAGTGCCTGCAGTGACCGCAGAAACCGCAGAAACTGCCGAAACTGCGCACAACAACCAAACGCGCGCGCAGCGCACTCGCCGCCGCCTGGCAATCACGCCAACCTTCAGCGAGCCAGAGCCAGAACAAGAAGAGCCACACCGCCGCCTCACCCGCGCAATGTCGGCACTGCTCTTCCAAGAGCCGGTGCTGCCAGCGACCAACGCCTCCGCTCCGAGCGCTGAGCCAAGCCCAGCCTTTGACGAGGAAGAAGAGGCAGGCCATCGCCGTCACCGCTCTCGCTCCCACTCTTCTCGCCGCTTGAACTCTTCGGAACGCGCAGCCGCCGCCGAAGTAGACAGCATTGAGCAAGAGATTGCCAGTGAGGAAGAAGAGCGCGGCACCCGCTCCCGCCGTCGCCGCAGAGGCGCAGAGGCGAACGAAACTGCTGCACGCTCACGCGCAATCACTGCAGCACGCGATAATGACGAGCATGACAGCGAAACAGCTGAAGGCAAGAGCGCTATCAGCGTAAGTAGGCGTCGCAAGGGTGCGGACGGCGAAAATGATGCTGGTAATCTCGAGCCAAACTTTGACGAAGAGCGCACCACACCAACGCGTCATCGCCGTAGGAGCCTTGAGGAAATTGAGGCCAGGCGTCAGGCTCGCCGAGCAGCGCGCGAGCAGGAGCGTGAGCAAAGGCAAGAGCAGGAAGACGAGGAAGACCGAGAAGAAGGCGTCACTCGCCGCCGTCGCAGGAGAAGCGCCGACAGGGCAGCCAGCCGCGCCGAGCGCAGCGCCGACCGCGCAAGCCGTGAAGAACGCGACGAGGCCAGCGAATCGACCATCCTGCGCACCAGAACGCACAACCGTTCCCACCGCCTCGCCCTGCCAGAGCCCAGCGACTCGATGGAGCCACTGCCAGCAACCCACGCCGAGCGTAAGCAAGCCTATATTTCGCGCATTAAGGACGTGAAGGGCTCGACCCGCCTGGAGGCCAAGCGTCGCCACCGTCGTGACACGCGCCGAACTCGCAGCCAGCACAATCTCGTCATCGAGCAGGACTTCCTGGCACGCCGCGAAAACGTCGACCGCCAGATGATCGTGCGCGAAAAGGGCCACCACACCCAAATCTCCGTCATCGAGGACAACATCCTCGTCGAGCACTACGTTTCCGACATCCAAGAAGTGTCGACCGTGGGCAACATCTACGTTGGCCGCGTCCAAAACGTTCTGCCGAGCATGGAGGCAGCCTTCGTCAACATTGGTGAAGCGCGTAACGGCGTTCTCTACGCAGGAGAAGTCAACTGGGATGACACGCAACTGGAAGGTGAGGCTCGCCGCATTGAGCGCGCCTACCATTCGGGCGACCCTGTGCTCGTGCAGGTCACCAAGGATGCGATTGGCCACAAGGGTGCCCGCCTGACCAGCCAGGTTACTTTGGCTGGCCGCTACATCGTGCTCGTGCCAAGCGGCGGAATGACCGGCGTGTCGCGCAAGCTCTCCTCTCGCGAGCGCCTGCGCCTCAAGCGCATCGTCCAAGCCGTCACCCCGAAGGATATGGGCGTCATCATCCGCACGGCAGCAGAGGGGGCCAGCAAGGAAGCCGTCGAAGCCGACTTGAAGCTGCTGCTCGAACGCTGGGAAGGCATTCAGAAGCGTTACAACGAGCTCAAGGACACGCATCGCCCGCACATCCTGCACTCCGAACCTGACGTCGCCATCCGCGTGGTGCGCGACATCTTCAACGATGACTTCCGCCAGCTTGTCGTCGAAGGTGAGCACGTCTACGACCGCATCCATGGCTACCTCGAGGAGATGAGCCCTGAACTGCTGCCACGCCTGAAGCAGTGGGACCCAGCCGAGCATCAGGGTGCTGACGTCTTCGACCAGTGGAATATCGATTCCCAGCTGCGCAAGGGCATGGAACGCCAGGTCTATCTGCCAAGCGGCGGCTCGCTGGTGATCGACCGTACCGAGGCTATGACCACCATCGACGTGAACACCGGCCGCTTCATCGGCAAGGGCAAGTCGTTGGAGGAAACGGTCACTCGCTGCAACCTGGAGGCTGCTGAGGAGATCGTCCGCCAGCTGCGCCTGCGCGATATTGGCGGCATGATCATGATCGACTTTGTGGACATGGTGATGGAGGAGAACCGCGACCTCGTGTTGCGCCGCCTCGTTGAATGCTTGACTCGCGATCGCACGAAGCATCAGGTTGCTGAGGTCACCTCGCTGGGCTTGGTTCAGATGACGCGTAAGCGCGTGGGCCAGGGCTTGGTGGAGGCCTTCTCGGAGGAGTGCCCAACCTGCCATGGCCGCGGCTTCATTATCCACGATGAGCCGACGATTGAGGCTGACGCTTTCGACCCGTATGAGGTGAAGGGTGGCGATCCTTTCGAAAAGTCGAAGGGCCGTCGTGAGGCACAGGCTCGTGAGCAGCGTATGGAGCATGGCTCGCATCCTTCCTCTGATTACCAGCATGGGGAGTTTAATTCTCACTCTGGTGAGGCCGAGCGTGGCGAGTATGAGTCTCGCGATTACTTTGATGAGGCCCAGGCTCGTGAAGAGCGCAAGTCTGCCATTCCTCAGCATTCCTCGCAGGAAGTGAAGGCAAAGTTGGCTGCTATTGCTGCTGCTGCAACCGCCGCTTCCCAAACCGCTAAGGCTGCTGAGGCTGGCCGCGCATCGCAAGCTCAAGCTAGTGGCGAGGTGACAGCTGGTGAAAATGCTGCTCATGCGTCGCTTGAGATTACCACTGCGCTTTCTTCTGAGGCTTCGACTGCACCTTCGGCTCAGCCAAAGCCTGTGAGCGAGCAGAAGCAAGAGCAGGTGCAGAAGCAGGAGAAGGCACAGGAACCAGCGCAACAGCTTGTCCAGGAAGCTGATGACGCTCAAGAGGCTGAGCATGAGCCAGCTCACGAGACTGACCGCACTCAAGGGAAATCTGACCAGGATCACGGCGACCAAGAACGTTCCGATCAAGAACGTTCCGATCAAGAACGTTCCGATCAAGAACGTTCCGATCAAGAACACAGTGGCCACGCTCGCCGCTCCTCTCGCACCCAGCTGAGGGGAACGAGGAGAGCACACGGCACGAGAACTGTTCACCGCGGTGAACCGCAGAACACGCCTACTGTCGACCTCAACCCTCATCGAGGCAGGCGTAAGGCGCAGGCTGCTGTCAACTCTGAGCAGGCTGATACTGCAGCGCGCACGCTCACCACTGAGCAGGCAGACCACACCGTTCACACCGAGCAGCAGGAGCACCCAGCCAAGGTTCTGCCGAAGCTGGACCTTCCACAGGTGAAAGCTCGCCCTACTCAAAGGAAGCATCACCCTGTGGCATCGCAGGCCCACTCGGATGACCCGGACACCGTCATGCTCGCTGGCTTTGCGCTGAAAATCCCGAGCCGTGTGACAGCTGAAGCGAAAAAGGAAGCCGAGCGTAACGAGCAGTAAGCTCAGTGCAAATCTCGTCTTATGGGTTCGTTAAAATTGCCAGCAGTGTTTCCATTCTGGAGTTTGACGAACCCGCTCGCTTTTGTGTAGTGTGGAAAGTCGGTGCTTTGTCACGCCCTGAAGCACGCCTCACGCAGCTGAAAAGCAAGCGGAGAGCCAAGGAGTGTGACGAGGAAAGAAACTTCAGAGCTAAGAGCTTCATTTATGAAGGTAGGGGCTATGTACGCGATTGTGAAGGCCGGCGGCCACGAAGAGAAGGTCGAAGTCGGCACGCAGATTACTGTGAATCGCCTGGCAGCAAAGAAGGGTGAGACTGTGGAATTCCCAGTTGCTCTTCTCGTCGATGGTGACAAGGTCACCATGGCTGCTAAGGACTTGGCTAAGGTCAAGGCTCAGGGCGAAGTGGTGGATGACGAGGCCAAGGGCCCAAAGGTCTCCATCATGAAGTTCCACAACAAGACTGGCGGTGCTCGTCGCGCTGGTCACCGTCAGAAGCTCACCGTCGTCAAGATCACCAAGATCGCCTGAGCTGAGCAGCTGATAAAACAGGTGTAAACCTACATTCCGAGGCTTCTCGGAAGTAGGGAAGAATCGGAGGAAAAAATGGCACACAAGAAGGCTGGTTCCAGCTCTAGGAACGGTCGCGATTCAAATCCACAATACCTGGGTGTGAAGCGCTTTGGCGGCCAGAGCGTCGTCGCTGGTAACATCCTCGTCCGTCAGCGTGGTACCCGCTTCTATCCGGGTCTCAACGTCGGCCTGGGCAAGGATTACACCCTCTTCGCATTGGCTGACGGTGTTGTCCGCTTCGGCGTGCGTCACGACCGCAAGGTCGTCGATGTTCTGACCGAGGAGAACAAGGCCTGAGCATTGCTCTTGAAAGGGTCGCGTCACACGCTGATGCGGCCCTCTTTTTTTACCTGAAAACTGACCCAGAAAATCACAAGAAAGCAGGAAGTATGGCAGAGTTCGTCGATAGTGTTACCGTTCACCTCAAAGGCGGTGACGGCGGCAATGGCGCACACTCCATTCGCCGTGAAAAGTACAAGCCTCTCGCAGGCCCGAACGGCGGAAACGGCGGCAGGGGAGGTTCCATCATCCTGCGCTGCTCGGAAGGCACCAACTCTCTGCTCGACTTCCGCATGCTGCCTCACCGCACTGCAGAAAACGGCCATCATGGTGAAGGCGACTACAAGGACGGGCAGAAGGGTGACGACATCGTCCTCACCGTCCCTGTTGGCACGATGGTTTTTGAAGCCAAGGGTGAGGTAGGCAAGCCCAAGCATCGCGGTGAACTGCTCGCCGACCTTCGCACTCCTGGTCAAACTTTCGTCGCAGCAGCTGGTGGTCAGGGTGGTTTAGGTAATCATGCTTTGGCGAATAAGGCTCATCGTGCGCCTGGTTTCGCCCTTTTGGGTGAGCCTGGTGAGGAGCGCGACCTCATTTTGGAGCTCAAGTCCATCGCTGACATCGCTTTGGTGGGCTACCCATCGGCAGGAAAGTCTTCCTTGGTGGCGGCTCTCTCTTCTGCTCGCCCGAAGATCGCCGATTACCCCTTCACCACTCTTGTGCCGAACTTGGGCGTTGTGGAGGCTGGTGACGTGCGCTACACCATCGCTGACGTCCCGGGTCTTATCCCTGGCGCTTCCGAGGGCAAGGGTTTGGGCTTGCAGTTCCTGCGCCACATCGAGCGCACGCAGGTCATCGTTCACGTCATCGATTGCGCCACCTACGAGCAGGATCGCGACCCGATGGCCGACTACGAGGCGCTGGAAAAGGAGCTCGCCGCATACGACAAGAACCTCGAGCTTCCGATTGGCGCTATCCCGATCTCGCAGCGCCCGAGAATCGTGGTCCTCAATAAGATGGACGTTCCCGACGCCAAAGACCTTGCAAATCTGGTGCGTCCCGACTTTGAAAAGCTTGGCCTGCCGGTTTACGAAATTTCTACGGCATCTCACGAAGGCTTGAAAGAGCTCAAGTTTGCCCTGGCTCGAGAGGTTAGCAAAACGCGCGAGATTGTCAGAAAGCTTGAGGCCGAGCACGAGCAAGAACGCGTCGTCATCAAACCTCTGGAAATGGCGCGCAACCGTGCCAAAAACCAGGTGGGTCCTGCATTCAACGTCATCCGTCATGGCGATCCGGAAGGCAACTACTGGTTCGTGGTTAAAGGCGAGAAAATCGCTCGCATGGTCATCCAAACCGACTTCAACAACAACGAAGCCGTCGGCTACCTGGCTGACCGCCTGGCATCTCTGGGCGTAGAAGACGCCCTCAAGGCTGCCGGAGCAGTGGAAGACGACGAAGTGCATATGGGCCCTGCAGGCAACGAAGTGGTGTTCAACTGGGAGCCTACTATCACTGCTGGCGCTGAAGGCTTGGATGACGCTCCTCTGGTGTCGCGCGGTGACGACATTCGCCTGCGCGATTACGGTTACGCTAAGCGCCGCTCCAATTCGCAGAGGCGAGTAGATTACCATGAAGAGATGGATCGTCGCGCTGAAGCCCGAGCCGAGCGCGAACGAGAACGTCGTGCTGGCCACTGGAGCGACCCGAGCGTCACCGATTCGCCTGAACAGCCGAACGAGTAAGGACAGCACATGCAGGAGTGGAATCACGCACTGTTAGAGCATATCGACTCTCTTCACGCTCACGAGCCCAACCAGGACGCCGAGCAGCTGGCTCACATTGACACTGATTACTCCATCAGCGCCACTGACCACACTGCTGACCCTGCTCAGGGCCGCGCTGACCTGGTCAAGCTTGCTAAAGCGCATCTGCACCTGCATTTCACTGGTTCTATGACGGTGGAGCGGCTGCGCCAAATGTCGAAGAAGCATCACATCACTCTCGACCCGGAGCTGCTCAACGCTCACCCTCTGCGCGTGCCTGCGGACCGTCGCGGCTGGTATCGCTTTCAGCGTTTGTATGACATGGCTCGTCGTTGCGTACAGACCGAAGAGGATATGCGCACGATTATCGACGACGCTGCCCGTATTGACGCCGAAGAGGGCTCTAAAATTCTGGAAATCCAGGTCACTCCTGACTCCTATGCCCCGATTATGGGCGGGCTCACTCCTGCTTTGGAAGTGATGCTCGATGAGGCGAAGAAGGCGAGCGAACGTCACCATATCGCTGTGGGTGTGATCGTCGCTGCTGCCCGTACTTCGCACCCGCTCAAGGCTCGTACTTTGGCTCGTTTGGCGGCTCGTTACGCAGGGGACACTCCTGGCACGGTGGTGGGCTTTGGCTTGTCCAACGACGAACGCAGTGGCAATACGGCTGACTTCTTGCCGGCCTTCCAGATTGCTCAGCGCGCTGGCTTGCCTCTCATGCCTCATGGTGGCGAGCTGTTAGGCCCTGAGCATATTGGTTTCATCATGAATAACGCGCACCCAGCTCGTATGGGCCATGGCGTTCAGGCCGCTTCTGACCCTGAGCTTTTGGCCGAGCTCAAGCACAATCACGTCACTTTGGAGGTGTGCCCGGCGTCGAATGTCGGCTTGGGCGTGTTTGAGAACAAGCAGAACGTTCCTCTGCGCGCGCTGTACGATTCTGGCGTTGCGGTGGCTCTCGGCGCTGATGACCCTCTGCTCTTTGGTGAGAGGCTCGAAGGCCAGTACGAGGATGCTCGCACGATTCACGGCTTTACCGACGAGATGCTGGCAACCTGGGCTCGTTGCTCGATTAACGGCTCGGTGATGTCGGATACATACAAAAAGCCAGCTCTGGCCGCAATTGACCAGTGGCTGGCTCGCTAACATTTCTTAAGATTTTCACTTCGCATACTCAGCGCAGCTTTCGCTGCGCTGTTTTGTTATGCGCTCTTAGCTGTGTTTTTCGCGTGCGCTGCACGCTGCGTTGACAGCCGCGTGCGTAAACCCTGCTGTGGTTACAGCGGTCTATGCTCAGTTTTCGCCGGGCTGGAGAGCTTGCACGGCGATGATCGCCGTATTTGTGTTCTGGCAGCCTTGGTATTGCGATGTCGGAATATTCAACGCGTCCTTCTGGTCGGGCGGGAATACGCGCATGGTGTCAGCCGCTTGTGGCTTGCATGCTGCGGTGTCGAAGTTATCCGCGTTGACAATCTTGAGCGGGCTATGTGCCGATTCACCAGGATTGAGCACCACCGGCTGAGGGGTTATCGCATCATCGCGAGTTGCTGCGGCGCCAATTTGCTTACCAGAAGCCATCAGAGAGACTCCAGGGAAACCTTCAACAGTGCAGGTATTTTCTCCCGAGTTCGTCAAAACGAGGTACGGGTAAGCCGAGCCGCCACCGCCACCGCCGCCGATAGTGAGCTTGGCCGTCAAGCTTGAGGTGGTGCATATTTGGCTCGTGTCCGTCGGGTCAGTTTTTGGAGCCTGAGTGTCGGAATCGTCGCTTGAGCTCTTCTTCGACGTCGAGGAGGAGTCAGTGTTGCTCTTCTGGCTGGTCTGAGGTTTGACACTGCCAGTGCTTTGAGCAGGCGCACCGCAACCAGCGAGGCCCGCGAAAACGAGCGAAGCGGCGGCAACAAGGCTAGCGAAACGCCATGCAGGCTTCATGCGAGAGGATGTTTCGAAGTTTCTCATAACCCTTATTCTAGCGACAACACTCGCGGGTACTAGACGAGAATTCTATTTTGCGCTAATCTATCAAGTCGGCGATGCTTCGGTGTCGTCGTGTCGGTTTGCTATGGTGCAAAGCGATAGGGGAATGGCACAATTGGTAGCGCAACGGTCTCCAAAACCGTAGGTTGTGGGTTCGAGTCCCGCTTCCCCTGCTCAGTTGTTTTCTAGCAAAGGGACGGACATGGCATCGAATAGTGCAGCGAAGAAAGAACGGGGCGTTCGCAAGCCAAACTTCTTCGCCCGTATTGGCCTGTTCACGAAGCAGATCGTGACGGAGTTGCGCAAGGTTGTTTCTCCAACACGTTCTGAGTTGTGGAATTGGTCTTTCGCGGTGTTCGTGTTCGTTGTGCTGTTGATGCTGGTCATCACGGCTCTGGACTTTGGTCTGGGCAAGCTGATGTTCCTCATCTTCGCCTGAAAGCTTTAAAACAATGCCCGGTTCGACCTTTCGATCCGGGCATTTTAAATATTGGAGTATGGCATTTTATGTCAGAGTAGTGCGCTGACGTACGCAATACGAGAGGTACTCATGGTCGATGAAAATACCGCCTCTGCTGAGGCAGAAGAGCTCGAGGGCAACGAGCCAGTCGCTCACGATGTCGCGCAGAGTGCTGTAGCTCAGGAAGCTGCCAGCGCAAGCGATGCTTCTGAAGTTTCTGACAACGCTGAAGCTCATGAAGCTGAAGCTGAAGGTGCAGAGGGCGCTGACGGCGTTCAAGGTGCTGAGGCAACCGGTGAGAACGCTGACGCTGACAATGGCGAGGAAGAAGACGCTGGCACCAAGGCCGTCGCCGAATTCCGCCAGTCGCTGCGCACCCTTCCTGGCAAGTGGTACGTGCTGCACACCTACTCCGGCTACGAGCGCCGCGTCAAGCAAAACGTTGAAGCTCGTGTCGCTACCTTCGGCCTGGAGGACAAGGTCTACCAGATCGAAGTGCCAATGGAGGAAGTCGAAAAGCACACTGAGAAGGGTAAGAAGCTCATCTCTCGCGTTCGCATCCCTGGCTATGTTCTGATCCGCATGTCCAACGAGGATGAGGACGCCTTCCGCATCGTGCGCGAAACTGAAGCTGTCACCGGCTTCGTTGGCTTGCAAAACGAGCCAATGCCGCTGTCTCGCAAGGAAGTCGTCTCCATGATGGGCCCGATGATCGCTCAGGAGGCTCTGCGCAAGGCCGGTCAGGGTGAAGCTGCCGCCAAGAAGCGCGTCGTCGAAGTCTCCTTCAAGCAGGGCGACCAGGTCACCGTCACTGATGGCCCATTCGCTACGATGGCTGGCGTCATTTCCGAAGTCCAGCCTCAAACGCAGAAGGTCACCGTTTTGGTCTCTATCTTTGACCGCGATACGCCTGTTGAGCTCAACTTCTCCCAGGTCAAGAAGGTTGATGACGAGAAGCGCGGCTGAAAGCCCGGAATTTCTCAAGATTATCAGCCCGCTCACCTCGCTTGTGTGAGCTCATCGCCTGCTGTTTATTCAAAGCCGCCTTCGGGCGGCTTTTTTCATCCGCGGGCTCTTCACGTCCTCGTCTTTGCTCAACTGTGCTGACAATCTCAAGTAAACAAATTCGTCCTCAAGTAAACAAAATTCGTCCGCCTACTGCGTATAATGGGAAAGCTTATGTGTGCACGCCTGTGCATGCGTAGTATGACACATTGGTAGCGGGAGGGGGAGCTTTCGAGCTTCACCGTCTGCACCGCTTCACAGAAAGAAGTCATTGGAATGCCAGCTAAGAAAGTTGCTGCTCTGATCAAGCTTCAGATTCCAGCAGGCAAGGCAACCCCTGCACCGCCAATCGGTCCAGCTCTGGGTTCGCATGGCGTGAACATTATGGAGTTCACCCAGCAGTACAATGCCCAGACCAAGGACAAGATGGGTCAGATCATCCCAGTGGAGATCACTGTTTATGCTGACCGCACCTTCTCCTTCGTGCTGAAGACCCCACCGGCGGCAACCCTTCTGAAGAAGGCTGCAGGTGTGGATAAGGGCGCTGCAAATCCGCTGACCACCAAGGTCGGTTCTGTGACCATGGATCAGTGCCGCGAGATTGCTCAGATCAAGCTCGCCGACCTGTCCGCTAACGACGTTGAGGCCGGTGCCAAGATCATCGCCGGTACCGCCCGTTCCATGGGAATCACCGTCACTGGTAAGTGAGTTTTTGTGCGGAAGGGCTTTCGCTTGCCCGAACCGCGCTGCTTGATAGGAGAAGCAGATGGTAAAGCGTTCGAAGAAGTACCGCGAGGCGGCAGAGAGGATCGATGGGTCCAACCTCTACACCCCAGCGGAAGCAATCGCCCTGCTCAAGGGCATGCCAAAGCGTGGTTTTGATGAGTCTGTCGAGGCTGTTTACCGCCTCGGTGTTGACCCGCGCAAGGCAGACCAGCTCATCCGTGGTTCTGTGAACCTTCCAAACGGCACTGGTAAGACCGTTCGCGTCGCAGTGTTCGCTCGTGGTCCACAGGCTACCGCTGCACTCGAGGCCGGCGCTGACATCGTTGGCGACGCAGACCTCGTGGCAAAGGTCCAGGGTGGCGAGCTCGACTTTGATGCCGTTGTCGCAACCCCAGACATGATGGGCCAGGTTGGTCGTCTCGGCCGCGTGCTCGGTCCTCGTGGTTTGATGCCAAACCCACGTACCGGCACTGTGACCATGGATGTTGCCACCGCCGTTAAGGAAATTAAGGGTGGTAAGGTCAACTTCCGTGTCGACAAGAATGGTAACTTGAGCTTCCTCATCGGTAAGCTCAGCTTTGAGCAGAAGGCTCTGGAAGAGAACTTCGCTGCAGTCTCCAACGAGATTAAGCGTTTGCGTCCTTCCACCGTCAAGGGTCGTTACATCATCAAGGCTTCCATGGCATCGACCATGAGCCCGGGTGTTGCTCTCGATGTTGCTTCCCTCTGAGTTTTTCTGAGGTAAGTTTTTTAGCGGCAGGTCTTTGTGGCCTGCCGTTTTTTGTTTTCTCGGTTTTTGGGTTTCTTGAGATTATCAGTGTGGTTTTCGCAGATCTCACTCCCGTTTGTGGTTTGTGGTGGGTGCTTCGTACTGTGGATCATCCATTGAGTGGACTTTTACTTTCAATTGTGTTGGTTTTGTGATGGTTCATGTGGTGTTTACGTGGGTTTGGTT
>DGYMJ06203__coassemble_383_pt1 | contig 34208 bp, 22 predicted proteins | sample DGYMJ06203__metabat2_high_PE_023 | metagenome-assembled genome bin DGYMJ06203 | reverse complement strand
CAGAAGATTGATGTGCCACGGACGCGCTTAGCCAGCGTATTGACCAGCCACAGCAAGACGACCGAGACGAGAGACTTCAACATGGAGATTGCAGTTGCCAGCGAGAGGCTGTTGTTGCCCATACCAATGTTGTACACGTACAGATCCAACACCTGGATGTGTTCCTGGTTGAATGCGTTCTGGAACACGAAGTACTGATCCATACCGTTGTTGAGGAAGTTGGAAACGCTCAACATCAACAGAACAATGTAGGTAGGCATCAGCTGCGGGATAGTGATGTGAATGGTCTGCTGCCAGCGGTTTGCACCATCCACCTGTGCTGCTTCGTACAGCTCTGGGTCGATGCCGGAAAGTGCTGCCAAGTAGAGGATTGCGCCCCAACCCAGGCCCTTCCATGTGCTCCACAGAAGCATCTTGATCCAAATATGTTCACTGGAATCGAGGAAGCGAACTGGCTTAGAGATGAAGTGCAGGTCCTGAAGAACGGTGTTCACCATGCCAGAGCTGGAGAAGAGTGCGAATGCAATTGCGTAAACCAGAACCCAAGAAATGAAGTTTGGCAGGGTGGTCAGCGTCTGAATGATGTTGCGGAACCACTTGGAGCGAATCTCATTCAAAGCAATTGCGAAGGCAACAGGGAAGAACGAGGTCAAAATGCCCAAACCGGAAATGCCGAAGGTGTTGAGAAGCACCTGGCCAATGGTCTTGAGCTGGGTCGGGTTTGACCACAGCATGTGGAACCACTGGAAACCGACGAATTCTGATTCAGAGAGTGGAATAGGTGGCTGATAATCAAAGAATGCGTAGACCCAACCAAACAGTGGGTAGTAAGCGAACAGAACAACGAGAATCAGGAATGGAACCGTCATGAGCCACATCGTGAAGCCATGGCGTTTGTCAGGAGTCCATCCTTTCTTCTTTCCCATATTGCTGCCCTGTTTCGGGTCATTTGCGTTGAGTGCGGACTCGTCCGGTTGCGCTGTCGCGGCCATTGCTGCTTGAAGCACACTCATTTGAGTGCGCGGAGCGGCAACTGCCACGCTGCTCGAGCCGGTTTCTCCAGAGCCCTTCCTGAAGCCGTGCTTTAATGCCATTTCTATTCCCTCCGTTGAGGAAATGTGACAACCTACGTCACGCTCGTCGTAACGTATATCACCACACCGTGATTCAGAGCGTCCTGCAACGCTGCAGGTCTCTCCCCCTTAGTTCCACAATAAACTCGAGATAATCTCTTGTCAATAGAGTTATCAATAAGGGGATCGATGCTGTACTGCCCGCCTCGATCCCCTTATGTGATACTTGTGAGCTTAACCGTTTAAGCTATTGATGTCAAACAGCTCATATGGAGTCATTCACTCACTTATGGGTTTTCGCATACTCTTTGACAATCTCGTTGCACACCTTGGTATGAGCATCAATAGCGTCATAATCCGCCTTCTTGATATCATCAAAGCCCATACCCTGAGCCTTCTCGATCATATCCTTGATATGAGAATTAAACTCAGAATCAGAGTTAGAAAGAGCAGCCTTCCACGAGTTCGCAACAACAGCAGTGTTAATCTGGCTGCGCTGAGCAGTTAGCTTCGAGTTCTCAACAGGAGCAGTGAATGGAGCACCGGGCTGAATAATAATCTTGTTCGTCTTCACCAAGTAATCAATATCATTCTTGGCGTTTTCCATATGAGAACGCCAATCTTCCAAAAGCGCATTTGTACGCTTCAACTCCGAAGGCCACAAAGCTGGGTAATAGGCCTGCTTAGTCTCCGGGTTAATAGCGGCAGGAGCAACAGGAACAAAGTTCAACTGCTGACCGCCTTCCTGCCAGGTGCCACCACCCCATTCGGCTGGCATCTTCACTGTGGTTGGATCATCACCAACAGCGCGGCCAAACTTAGTGACGACTGGCTGGCCATCCTTCATTTCCCACATCAAGCCCTTCGGGCCAGCAGTGTACTGAGCAATATCATTCACACCTTCTGGGGAGTACAGCCAGTTGATGAACTTCACCAAGCGCTGCTTATTCTTTGCCTTGGCACCCAGTGCAATAGCAATAGTAACGTCACCAGCAGGGCGGAAACCAGTAGCATAAGCCTTCATGCCCTCCAAAGGAGCGATCATAAAGCCAACACCCTTGGCCATGTTTGCCTTGGTGTTTTGGCGAGGCTTACCCAAGTAGTTCCAAATAGACATCAGCACAAGGCCATCTTGAACCTTGGTACCCAGGTTATCCCACGACTGTGTCGACGACTCCGGGTCAACAATTCCCGCCATTTGAGCCTTGTGGACGAAGTTGAGCATCTTTTGATAGATGCCATCCTTGTCCAGAACTGTGGACTTATCTTTACCATTCGCCAAAGCAAAGGCAGAGCCTTGAGGGTTGTAACCATACCAGCCAGTCAAGCCTTGAACATTGCTCATGAAGGCAGAATCCCAATCCTTAAAGAGGGAAATGGCATAGATATTGTTCTTACCAGTATCCTGGCGAGCGCGATCCTGCATCTTCTTTAACACGTCAATAAAGGCATCCAAATTCGGAATTTTCGGATAGCCGATTTCCTTGTAATAATCCCAGCGAATGTAAGGAGCGTAATTTGGCTCAAAAGCTTCTGGCTCACGAGGATCCATTCCAGCGGCAGTCTGCTGAGCAAAGGCCCAAATGCCCTTCTTTCCAGCAATTTCAGCCAGAGCGTCAGAAGAGGCTTTGTTGCGCTTGAGCCACTTCATTCCGTCCATATACGGTGTCATATCAGCAATAAGGCCAGATTTCACCAGTTTAGACAGGCGACCATTGCCCGTCGAGGTGATGACGATATCACCCAAGTTGCCTGCTGCTGAGCGAGTATCAAAGAGGGTATCACCGCCACCTGCAATGTTCGGAGCAATAATGTTCAGTTCGATGTTGAATTTATCCTTGATAATCTTGGCAAACCAACCCTTTTGCTTACCTTGGTAGTTTGCCTGCTGGTCGAAAACATCAACCTTCATCAGCTTGCCATCATCCGACTTATCAACGGGAGCTCCCGCTGAACCACAGCCAGCAAGAACAAGAGCACTTGAGGCAAGGGCAGCTACAAGAGCCTTTTTCACATTGTTCATTCCAAACCCCTTACATTTCTCGAGAGGTCTACGCTGACCTCTCTCACAGTGAAACGTAACATTTCGCCGGGGTGAAGTGAACAGTTTTTCAAGAACTCGAAAATTTCAAAATCGTTGCAATTATTGAACTCTTATGATATAGTTAACTCCTTTAACTAATTGGTTTGGCCTGCTGAGCAACGCCCTTCAATCTCTCTCGTATTACTAAATCGCTTCTCTTGAGATTATCACTACCCATTTTCTACCGCTGAGCGATGTCGACGTTTGCCATGAGCCAGATAGCTTGGCTCGACACTCCTCGCTGGCATCACTCTCGCTGGTATCACTCTCGTTGGCATCGCTCATTTGTATTACTGAACTGCGTTGATATAGGCAGGCTTTTCTTCTGGATGCTCCACCCTTCTAAAAGCAGCAAGCAAAATCAACGTTTTCGCATACACAACCCAAGAGAAGCCAAACACCAGGAAGGCAACGAGGAAGATTTTGGAGAAGTAAGCCAGCGTGATAACAGCAATATCAATAGCGAGCATGCCAAAGATGTTTTTTGCTGATGCCAGCCAATCCCCAATGCGAGCTTCCACAACTGACCCCACTTGTTGTCGTAACGAACTTGGAGGGGGAAGAACCATTCCATGGTGATAATCTCAAAGGCTGCAAAGAAGAGAATAAGGACCAAAGCGATATATGAGCCAGGAACAGGCATCTGAACCCAAAAAGCCAAGCCAAAAGCAATAAGTGCGCCAACAGCAAGGAAAATGAGGCCACCGAAAAGCGCATACTTCCATTCACGAACCCAACGGCGGAAAAACTCGCGTACTAGCGGGATATCCTCATGGTCGTTGTACGCAAAAATAGTGCTAAACAGTGCTGCAACACTCGGCCCTAGTGTGACCAGAGGGATGCAGGTAAGCACAAAGACGACATTGAGCGCAATGAAGCGCCACAAGGTGTCAAGGAAGCGAAGAATGGGGCTATTCGGGTTGAAATGCATAGTGCGATAGTACAACAGCCTGCTGCCTGTGAGCTGAAAGAACACTGAGATGGGCACGTGTGAAATGGGAAAGGTCATCGCAAGGAACTAAGAAGAAACCCATTGACAGCAACTACTTAACCGATTAATATCACGCAGTAAAGGGGTAACGGAGCCTCTGCCATTTTCAGTGATGAAAATCGGCATCATGCTGGGAATCAGCAGTGAAAGGATCAACATGAAGCACATTCGCACAAGTGCGGCGATCGGTGCAGTTCTCGCTCTAAGCTTGGGCTTAACCGGTTGCGGATCGTCAGCCCAGGAAACAGCCACCACCAAGGATAACGGCGAACTCATCACCATCGACTTCTTCGACAGCCTCGCCAACAAGGCAGGAACTCAAAAAGGGTGGTTTGCCAAAGTCGTCAAGGACAAGTTCAACATCAAACTCAACATCATTTCCCCTATCGTTGCCGGTGGAGGCGATACCCTCTTCGATACTCGTTCAGCAGCTGGAAATCTCGGTGACGTCATCGTAACCAGCAGCCAAAAGATGAATAAACTCATCAAGGCAAAGCTCGTCTCCGACATGACTCCTTACCTCAAGGATGCGCCCCACCTCACCAAATTCGAGGACGCGGCTAAGGCTGTCAACGACGTAATCGGCCAAAAGAGTGGCATTTGGGCTTACCCACAGTCAGTAGCAGACGGCGACCCAACGCAATCTTCCGCAGCAGTCGACCCTGACAACGCGCCTTACATTCGGTGGGATTACTACCGCGAGATCGGCTACCCAGAAATTAAGAACCTCGACGATTACATCGATGTGCTCAAGAAGATGCAGGATAAAGCTCGCCAGGATACTGGTCAGAACGACATCTACGCCATTACCCTGTTTAAGGATTGGGATGATAACCTGATGCGCCAAGCCTCTGACTTTGCGCAGATGTTTGGCTACCAGCGCCAGCGCAATGTGTTCTTCAAGCCAGAAGGTGGCAAGGCAGAAACCCCGATTGACAAGAACGGCATCTACCAAAAGATGCTCCGGTTCCTCTTCAAAGCCAACCAAGCAGGAATTGTTGACCCAGAATCCTCCTCGCAAAACTGGGACAAGTTCACCCAGAAAATTACCGACGGCAAAGCTCTCTCCTCGTTCAACTCCTACGTCAATTGGACGCAGAACACACCAGCTAACGCAGAAAAAGGCATCGGTATGTTCCTCGCCCCACTGCAGAACATGAGCCCGCTCTCCACTGGCTTCCGCCCTACCGGCGACCCAAGCCAAGTGATCGCCCTCGGAGCAAAGGCCAAGCACAAGCAGCGCTTGGTAAAGTTTATTGATTGGCTGTACTCCTCTGAGTACACGTACATCACCACGTCGAACACCGCAGGCCCAACTGACCTCGCTTGGAAGAAGAATGATAAAGGCGAGCCATACCTCACCGACTTTGGCGAGAAGGCTGTTTTCTCTGCAACAGGGCTCAACATGCCTGCTAGCTGGGGTGGCGGCAGCTTCGTTGACGGCGGCTCTGCCATCAACTTCCCAGCAATCAACTCCAACTCCATCGACCCCGATACGAAGGAATCGTACAATCCGCGCGTGTGGAAGACGCAGCTTGCCAAGCCGATGGACAAGGTAACGGCTGATTGGTCTAAGCATATGGATGGCGCGAAAACTACAATGCAGTACCTGACGAAGACGAACCGCAGCACTGTTGCCCCTGGTTCGAGCTTCTCTCCTGCTGAAGCGCCGTCAACCTTGCAAGTGCTGATGGGACAGATTGATTCCAAGATCATTTCTCACTCGTGGAAGGCTGTGATGGCAAAGAATCAGGCTGAATACGACAAGGAAATTGATGCAATGATCTCGGAAGCTCAAGGTTTGGGCTACGACAAGGTTGAGAAGTTTGACCAAGAGCAAGTAACCAATTGGCAGAAGGCAATGAAGCAAGTCGCTGATAAGTATGCCAAGTAACTGCACTCACATGCTTGAGCTGCTGGAGAGCTCTCTCTCGCTCTGAGGTTTCCCTCGTTCTTGGGTTTCCCTCGTTCTTGGGTTTCCCTCGTTCTTGGGTTTCCCTCGTTCTTGAGTTTCTCCAGGCCTTGAGATTGCCACCAACGCTTATCGCACCGGGCCTCACGGAAAACCGTGAGGCCCTTTCTCGTGAACGGACAGGAATATGCAATGCAGCTATGTGAACGATAGTCAAATGCTCAGGTGACAGCCATATATGCAAGCCATTCACCTGCACGAGGGCACAAATAATGTAGTTAGTTATTACAATGCGTGAGGTGCGACCGTCGACGAGCGCACCATCAAGGTATAAGGCTTTTCTTTTTGAGAAGGAGCTTCGTGCCCATCGATCAGAGCCAACAGCATCTGTGTGACGCGCTCACCCGCGTTGACAACATCGCGATACATCGATGTCAAGGCTGGAGAAACCGTCGAGCACAGAACAGAGTCATCCCAGCTGACCAGCGACATATCGCGAGGAATAGAGAAGCCATTCTTGCGCAAAGCAACCAAACCAGCCAAAGCCATCACATCGTTGTCGTAGATCATCGCTGTCGGCCGCTCATAGCGAGTCAGTAACTCAAGTGTGGCAGCTGTACCCCCTTTAGATGTGTAATCTGTAGCGATTGACGTGTAATGAATGCCCTGCTGTTCGCACAAGCTACTGAGAGTTTTCTCGCGGATTTGGGTGTGGGCGAGGTTTTCAGGGCCGCTGATGTGTGCGATGCTCGTGTGCCCTAGTTGTGTTAAGTGTTCGAGAACGATGGAGCAGGCTTGGACGTCGTCGCTGGATAGTGTGGGTAAGTGCGGGACGACGGAGGGGTCAGCAAGGGCCACCACGGGGAAATCAGGATGGTCGGAAAGAACGCTGAAGCGTGCGTCTTCCGCTTCAACGTTGGTCAGGATCATTCCGTCAACTGCGCCTGAGGCGATCCATTGTTCGATGACAGAGACTTCTGCTTGAGCGTTTGATGCCCTTCTCAGGACGAGCGAGTAGTTGTTTTTCTCGCATTCTTGGGTAACGCCGGCAATGAGGCGCATGAAGTAGGGTTCGATGGCTGCCAGTGAAGAATCGCCGTCGAGAATGAGGCCGATGCTGCGTGATTTTGCTACAGAGAGGCTTTGTGCTGCTCGGTTGGGTTGCCAGCCGAGGTTGTGTGCTGTTTGCAGGATCTTGTCTCGTGTTTCTGGGGAGACTCCTGGCCTTCCGTTAAGGGCATAGGAGACCGCAGAGTTCGATACGCCTGCAGCTCGTGCCACGTCAGCAATCGTGATTTTTCTGCGGTCTTCCATGTTTCCTCATTTCTCGGCGCCTCTGTGCGCCGCCTGTTGTACTAAAAAATTAGCACAACAACTGCGCCTGTGTGTGCTCGTATGCATAAGGGCGTGCAGATTCTTCTTCTGCACGCCCTGACTCACGAGTTTGAGTGCCCTGAACGCTTTACGTTCTTGGGAACTCGCTTTTGCTTTAGCGCTTCAGGTCGTTCGCACTTCTGAGCACATTGGGCTGCAGGAATGCTTGTGAATCCACCTCGTGGGAGGTGGTGATGTTCCACGTGACGCTTTGGCCTGCTGGTAGGCTGACGAGGCCGCCGTTGATGCGCGCTTGTGGGTCTACCTTGTCGACCATGCTAAACAGGTCGCGCGTGTAGCTCGTCGCGGTGACGGTGAGCTCGTAGGCGGTTTCGCTCAGCCTGGTCACGTTGGCCCTGAAAGCGTCTGCTGGTGCTTGCAATTGCTGGTCGATCACTTCGCTGGGGTTGTAAATCACTTGTTCGAAGCCCTCGGCCCTGGCGACGATGATCTCGTTGGTAGGCTCGTCGAATTTCTTGAGATTATCAGGCAAGATAACGTGCAGTTGCTGACCGGCTTCAATTGTTGCTGTGATCGTCTCGCTGGCTCGTACCTCGCCCGCAAATGTTTGCCGTGAAACAGTCCATTCTCCTGACCATGTTTCACGTGTGTCATTGACTGCGATGAGGGAGAGCTGGTCGTAGGTGAATTCACCTTCGCCTTCAAAGGAGAGGTTGTCACGAAGCTTGTCTGACACTTCTTCCTGAATAGTGGCAAAGCGGGGTGCAAACACTCGTTGTGAGGCGTACCACAAAGGCTTGCGGTGGCCGTCAAAGTCAACAGCTGCCCACGAGACGACAGGCCAATCATCATTGAGCTGCCAGATTAAAGCACCTGCGTTGACAGGTTCCAAAGAACGCATGTAGGCTACACCAAACTCGATGGCGTGGGCTTGCTGGAGTTGAGTTGCCCAGTGCCAATCTTGAGGGTCAGCCCATTCATCGCTAGGAAGTAGCCAGGAGCGTGAGCCATCAGGGTTGATCGTTACATCAGAAATGCTGCCTGGGGTCAAGTGTGAGCGCATGCCACGAGCGAGCTTGACCTGGCCCAGATTGGCTTTCTGGTGGGTGAGCATTTGCTTGCCCTCCAAGCTCAGAGGCTCGTCGTGAACGCTTCCTACCAAAGTGGACCATGCAGGAGGTGCTTGGTAGCCAAACTCGTCAGCAAAACGAGGGTGATAATCTCGATAAGCCTTGTAATCACGGCGATTCCACACATCCCAAATATGAGTCGTACCGTCGCGGTCACTGTTGGCAGCGACTTGATCGGTAAAGCTCATCGGAGAGCTTGGCAGGTACACGTGAGTGGGGTCAAGCTCGCGCAAAAGCTTGGGGAAGATCTGTGAGTAATAGAGATCTCCCCAGCCCTTCTCGCTGTAACCGCGAGAATTGCGCGGCAAATCGTCGTCACGAAGCATCGGTTGGTAGCCCCAGTCAGCATGAGCCACATAGTTTTCGTTGGAGCCGTTCCACACCACGAGGCTGGGGTGAGAGCTTAAGCGGATAATCTGCTGCTCGGCTTCTTGGGTGATGCTGGCCACGGTTTCTGGGTCTTCGGGATAGGCGCCGCATGCGAGCATGAAATCTTGCCAGACCATGATGCCGTAGCGGTCTGCAAGCTCGTAGAAGGTGTCTGTTTCGTAGATGCCACCACCCCAAACGCGGATCATGTTGGAGTTGCTCTCCACGAGGTCGCGGAAGGCTGCTTCGTAGCGTTTGCCGTCGAAGCGGGTGAGCAGGGCGTCGCCAGGAATCCAGTTGTAGCCATGCGCATGGATAGGCGTGTTGTTGATGATGATCTGGAATGCGCGGCCCGCATCGTCAACAGAAGTGTTGATTGCTACTGAGCGCAGGCCAATGTTGTGTTCAGCGTGAGCGTGCTGTGTGCTGACGCTTAAATGATAAAGCGGTTGCTCGCCGTAACCGAGCGGCCACCACAGTTGTGGGTTTTCCACGTGCAACACGACGTGAGCTTCGTTGCGGCGATTTTCAACAACACCTTCTTCCTCGCACACCAGGCTTCCGTCTGGGCCGGTCAGGCTGACGTGAACGGGGACGTCGCTTCTGCCTTCTAAGTAGTTGTTCGTGGTGATGGCATGGTTGACGCCTTCGCGTTCGATGCGAGTGATCACTTCGACGCGAGCGGATCCGTTCTCTTCAAGGCTGACGAGCGGGCGGACGGAGTCGATGCGTTCACCATCCCAGCAGTCCAGGCCGATGGGTTGCCAGATGCCGCTGTTAGCGATGTCAATTCCCCAGTCCCAACCGAATTGGGAGCTTGGTTTGCGTATCTGGTTGAAAGCATGATGTTCAGTGTGTGGCAGGAAGCCGATTTTTTGCTCACGAGCGTTGGAATAGCGCACAGGCGATGTCAGAGAAATGGTAATCTCGTTTTCCCCTGAGTGAAGGTATGGCCTGACGTCGAAGCGATAGGTGAGGTAGTAGTTATCTGTGTGGCCGACGACGCGAGAATTGATGCAAATGTCAGCAACAGTGTCGATTCCGTAGCAGACGAGGTCTTGGCGAGTATGGGACAGCTGTTCGGCGGTGGGGGTGAAGGTGATGGAGTACTGCCAGTCGACGTCGCCTACCCATTGCAAAGTCGCTTCGTTGCTGCCATCGTAAGGGTCGTCGATCAGGCCCACGTCGAGCAGGGCGACGACTGCTTCGCCAGGTACCGTGGCTGCAATTCCCCTGCTCAGCACTTCTTGCAGGTGCGGGTCGGGGATGATTTCAGGGTTGAGGGCGCGTAAGTGCCATGCTGAAGGCAGAGCTGAAAAAGTTGATGGAAGCATCAGCTTATCTCCTATCTCGTCGTTGAGAATTATTTTTCTAAACAAGAGAATACCTTAACCGCTTCAGAAATGGTAGTGGTTTGAGATTATCAGCGCTGATAATCTCACAAAAATGCCAGCATGAGCAAGCCTACACCCGGGTAGTGCTCACCAATACTGGCATTGTCGCGCATCCTGACACTCTCGCACTGAAATAACTGCCCAGCGACAGAGGCTGCCGCCACAGCTCATAGCAAAACTGCTACCGGCAGGAAACCAAGCCGGCCACCGGTGGGCAGCCACCCGTAGCCGACAGAAATCAGCGACGCAAGCCAGGCTTAGATCTGGTTAGAGTGTGCAATCTCGCTGAAACGAGTGGCAGAATCCTTCCAAATACGCTCCTGCGTGTCATAGTCAACGCGAATAATGCCGAAACGCTTGGAATAACCAGAACCCCATTCGAAGTTATCGAGCAAGCTCCACGCATAGTAGCCAATCACCGGAACGCCGGCTTCAATGGCATCAGCCATTGCCTTAACGTGATCGTTCAAGTACGCCACACGCTTTGGGTCATGGACGACCTTCGTGCCATCAGGCTCAACGCTCACCTCATCCTTCCATGCAGAACCGTTCTCAGTAATCATGAGAGGAAGAGAAGGGAAACGACGATGCAAAGCAAAGAGCAGCTTCGTCAGTTCCTCAGGGTTCTGGCTCCATCCCGTATCCGTCAGCTCACCCTCACCAGGAAGGTAAGCGACATCCTCCAGCCCTGGGACAGGCGGTTGCTGAACGCGATCAGCTGCACCTTGAGGAACAGGAACGCCACCAGCGTTGGAAAGCGAACCCGAAGTAGAAAGAGCTGCCAAAGCAGCAGCATCTTCACCCTCAGCAGGCTTCGTTGCCTTGGCGGCAAGTTCAGCCAAATGACGACGGTAAGCCATCTTTTCCGTAATCGGAAGGCGCTTGAGGTACACCGTGGAAGCAGAGTAGTAGTTCACACCCAAAGAATCGAGAGGCTGGTGAATAATCTCCACATCGCCAGGCTTGACGAAGCTCCAATCCGTCCAGTCGCGTGTCAACTCGAAAATTTCGGGATCATAGGCGCCTTCGAGCATTGGCCCGAGGAACACTTCGTTATCCAACAGGTTTTGCATGTGCTCAGCAAGCAGGTCGTCAGCACTGTGTGAAGCAGCATTGCGAATCTGGAGGTTTAAGGTAACCGAGCACTTCGCCTGCTCACCCAACTCTTCTCGAATAGCCTTGATTGCCAGGCCGTGAGCCAGGTTCAAATGGTGAACTGCTGCCAAAGCCTGAGCATAGTTAGCAATGCCCGGTGCATGAATGCCCGAACCATAACCCAGATATGCAGCGCACCACGGTTCATTCAATGTCGTCCATGTATCCACACTCGAGCCAAATTGACGAGCAAGCTCACGAGCATAATCGGCGAAACGGTAAGCCACCTCACGGTTTGCCCAGCCACCAATATCTTGTAAGTACTGTGGCAGATCCCAGTGGTAGAGCGTCACCACTGGCTTAATTCCCGCCTTCACCAGCTCAGAGATGAGCGAGCGATAGTAGTTAATGCCTTCCTCATTGACAGGCCCATCAAGGCTAGGGAAAACGCGCGACCAGGAAACGGAGAAGCGATAGGCCTGCACACCCAACTTCTTCATCAAAGCAACATCCTGCTTGTAAAGGTGGTACTGATCGCAGGCAACCTCACCAGAAGAACCGTCAGAAATGTTGCCAGGAACTGCGCAATACGTATCCCAAATTGAAGGCGTGCGGCCGCCTTCCTGTGCAGCACCTTCTACCTGATAAGAAGCAGTAGCTACTCCCCATGTGAAGCCTTGAGGAAAAGTAAACGTCATAAGAACTCCTTCACACCATTGTGCGGATTAATGCTGATGCAGATAGCACGGCACCCTGTCGGCACTCACTACCTTTATCTATAACTCTATAAATAAGCAACGTCATTGTAAATACGCATGTCAGCGATGTTCAAGCCGTTTCCACCAGAAGCGCGCAGAAAACATAAGCAGCGTTTCGGTTCCACCTTCACTTTTCTTTGCTGTACCTCGCGCAAACAACAGTGTATATTACACATTATTACGCACATTATTGAGCAGCATATTGAGAGAAAGTAGAGGTGCACAATGCCTTATTCTGCAAGCTTCACCGATGCCGCGCGAAACTTTTCTCGAGTGACAAAACAAGTTGCCGAGCAAAATGTGGAAGTGACAATTTTCAAGAACAATAAGCCGTTCGTGAAGATTGTCCCTGTTTCTGTAGATCCCGTCGAGGAAAAGCGCAGCGCCGCTATTCATGAAATTGGGCAAGAGTATTGGGACCTCTTAGAAAAGATGGCACATGAGTAAACCCGTTTCTCTGCAAACAGCTCTTGAAGCACATGAAGAAGCCCTCAGCCATGGTGGCGTTCCAGGCATACGAGATATGAATGCGCTCCTCGCAGCGCTCAATGCTCCATGGATGAGCATGATGGGTCAAGATTTTTACCCAACTGAAATTGAGAAGGCCTGCCGCTTGGCATTTGAGATAATATCCCAGCATCCCTTCGCCGACGGTAATAAGAGAACAGCTACAGTTCTCTTCCTTATGCTTGTAAGGACCGAGCACGTACCTCTCTCGTGCTCTATCGATCAACTGCACGATACTTTGATTAAGGTTGCTTCTGGCAAGGCAGGCTATGAAGATCTTCTTCAAATCTCCTCTTCAAACCCAAAACATAAACAGTCCCCTCACCGTTAATGGAGGGGATGGCATCCGCAAACACACGCTTTTCACTTGAAATACCATGCGAAGCATCCTCTCACCCTTTTTGAATTGAAGAAAAAGCTCTCTTGGCCATAGCAATAGTGAGGCCATTGCTCGTTTCCCTATTTCGCTAAAGTTGGGCTTTATGAGCGAACACGATGAGATTTTCACCACGGAGGACCCGGCCACAGCCGAGCCTTTGGCCGCAGCGGCCACCGCAACCACCGCAACCACTGGCGAACCAGCCGAAGCAGCAGCCTCGGCCGCACCAGCCACACCAACCGCAGCATCATCAGCCCCCACATCCAACCCCGCTGATCCCTCCTTCCAGCCGCATTATGGCAAGAGAAAGAAGGAGATTCAGCACGTGGACCCTGACGATGAAGGAGCCTGGCAAACGCCAACAGCCCTCGCAGAAAAGATCAGCGAATCAGACGCTCGCTCAGCAGCACTCGCTCACAGCGGTTGGCACGCTATCAAAACCCGTGAAGAACAAGCCCAGCAACTTTCTCACGCCATCGCCCAAGGCCGTGGCGCCTTTGGTTTTGAGCTGAAAACTGAGCTTCCCAACGGCATGGATAACAATGGCAAGCAAGGTTTGGGCCAGGGTGGGCGTCGTCATGGTCGCACTGGTGTTATTCACACTCCTCACGGCGATATTCACACTCCTGCTTTCGTTCCTGTGGCAACGCAAGCCACAATGAAGGGTGTTCTTCCGGAGCAGATTCGCGGGCTTGGTGCTCAATGCATGCTTTCTAACGCGTTCCACCTCAACGAGCGCCCAGGCCCCGAACTGATTGACAAAGCTGGTGGTCTCGCTGCTTTTGAAAATTGGGATGGCCCTACATACACCGATTCTGGCGGTTTCCAAGTGCTCTCCTTGGGTGCGGGTTTCAAGAAAACTCTCGCCATGGATGTCACTGGACTGAAAAATGATGATGTCATTGCAGAAGGCAAAACTCGTCACGCCTTTGTTGATGAGGACGGCGTCACCTTCCACTCTCCTCTTTCGGGCAAGAAAGAGCGTTTCTCTGCTGAAATTTCGATGCAAATCCAGCATCAGCTCGGTGCGGACATCATGTTCGCTTTCGATGAGCTCACTACGCTCATGAACACTCGCCGTTACCAGGAAGCCTCTGTTGAACGCACTTTCCGGTGGGCAAAACGCTGCGTAGCCGAACATCAGAAGCTCACTCAAGAGCGCAGCGACAAGCCGTATCAGGCCTTGTTTGGTGTTGTGCAAGGTGCAAATTATGAGGACCTTCGCCGTCGTGCAGCCTCTCAGATTGCAAGCCTCGACTTTGACGGCTTCGGCTTGGGTGGCGCTTTCGAAAAGCGGATTATGGGTGAGATTTGCGCCTGGATTTGCGATGAGCTTCCCGAGAACAAGCCTCGTCACGTGCTGGGCATCGCCGCTGTCGACGACATTTTTGCTGCCGTCGAGAATGGTGGCGACACTTTCGACTGTGTCGCTCCTGCTCGCGTGGGCCGCAATGGCGCTATTTACACGCATGATGGCCGCTATAACGTGTTGCGAGCTCGCTTCACTAATGATTTCCGCCCACTGGAAGTGGGATGCGATTGCTATACCTGCCAGCATTATTCTCGCGCTTATGTTCACCATGTACTCAAGTGCAAGGAGATGACGGGATCGACTCTGGCCACGATTCACAATGAGCGCTTCTTCGTCCGCTTGCTCGACGAAATTCGCGATTCTATTGATGGTGGCTGGTTCTATGAGTTGCGTGACGAGACGCTGGCCCGTTTCTACCGCAATGGCTCGAAAGGCTAGAATTTCTCCAGATTGTCATCGCCCAGATCCCTCACCCTTTGCATTATGCCAGCCCGAGGGTGAGGGTTTTACCCTTCTGCACCCATCACGTGAAACATTTCGATCGTTCATTCCCAACATTGTTTCACGTGAAATATAACTCTTAGTAAGGCAATCACAGCTTGGCAATCTCAAGAAAGGCCCTCAAAAGCCCGCTTTCGCTCACCTTCAGGCGTAAGTTAACGGCTATGTTAACGGCTCATTACTCGCATGTAACTCTTTAAAGCATTGCAATGATGGGCCTCTTGCTCTATCCATCACACTTTCATCACACAATACCTCTGATTTGCGTCTCCTCACCCCCACACAATGGTTGAGTCTGAACGACGATGCACCTGCACTCAGGGCATCGGACGAGAGAGCGTTCCCTCAACCACCCTCTGCAGATGAGGATCGCTCATCCATCACTCTCACGGACAATCCACGTGGCAGACGTCATATTCTGCCCACTAAGGCGAAGTGACAAGGGTAAAAATAATGACTCGAGCGATTGAATTGCCAACGCACACCCGTCAAGGCAATCAAGTGCGACATTCTGAACACCACAGCGCTTTGAACCATCTGGAAGCGCTGCATGGCGAACTTCATAATGAGCTTCACAATGAACTTCACCACGAGCTCAGCTCCGCAGCGAATTCCGCAGCCAACTCCACGGTGAATTCTGCAGCCAAATCTACTGTGAACAAGGAAAACAACACGCATACCGTGAGCCAGGTTGAGCTCGAACGTCAGGCATACCGCAGAAAGCAGCGCAATAAGTCCATTGCAACAAGCTTGATCAGCACGGTTATCCTCATTGCTGTCGTCGTCGTTGCTCTGCACAACTCCCCCGGTTGGCCACGAGTCAAGGAAACTTTCTTCTCCCCTGAGTACTTCATGAAGTCTCTGCCAGCAATCGGCCAAGGCTTACTGCTCAACTTGCGCATTCTCGGTTTTGCTGTTGTCGGCGTCGCAGTGCTCGCCACCGGCCTGGCACTTCTACGCACCAGCAAGTCCCCCGTGCTCTTCCCACTGCGCATTCTGGCCAGCACCTACACCACGCTGATGCGCGGTATTCCTATGATCGTTCTTCTCTACCTCATTGGTTTCGGCATTCCAGGCCTCGACCCAATGCATCGCATCGACCCTGCACTGTTGGGTACGATCGCCGTGGTGATCGACTACGCAGCCTATGTTTCTGAGGTTTTGCGTGCCGGTGTGAACGATGTTCATCCTTCTCAACGCGCTTCTGCTCGCTCTATTGGCTTGTCTGCTGCCCAGACCACATGGCTTGTCGTCATTCCACAGGCAATTCGCAAGGTCACTCCTGCTTTGATGAACGACTTCATCTCCATGCAGAAGGACGTCGGCCTGATCTCCGTTCTCGGCGCTGTTGACGCTGTTCGTGCTGCACAAATCTCTGTGGCAAGCTCCTACAACTTCACCCCATACGTCGTGGCGAGCTTGATGTTCATTTTGATGAGTGTTCCGTTCATCCTGTTCTCGGATTGGTACTCGGAGCGTCTGCGCAAGCGCGAGCTTTCCGGTGGCACTGTCTAAGTTTCAGCAGTAGGCTCACCGTCCTGACAATCTTCAGAAATACTTATTGGCAAAGGATTATCAATGGCTTCAGCTCTCCTCGCTGCATATAGTAAGCAGGCAAGCGCACCAGTTGCTCACGTCGACAACCCAACAAGCGCACCCAAGGCAAGCGCACCACAGGCAAGCGCAACTATTCCCGCCGAAAACAACCCAGTCGTTCTGCGCATCGACAACATCAGGAAGTCCTACGGCGACCTGGAAGTGTTGAAGGGCATCTCTTTCGACATTCACCAGCATGAAGTGGTCGCCCTCCTCGGCCCGTCTGGCTCTGGTAAGTCAACTCTGATGCGGTGCGTTAACTTGCTTGAACAGGTTAACGACGGCCAGATTTGGCTCGGTGACACGGACATCACCGACCCAGCCATCAAGCAGGATGACATTCGCGCTCGCATTGGCGTGGTGTTCCAGCAGTTCAACCTGTTCCCACACATGAACGTGCTCAACAATGTGACTCTCGCTGCTCGTAAGGTTCACCATTGGGATAAGAAGCGTGCGAATGAGCGTGCGATGGAGTTGCTTGAGCGCATTGGTATGGGTGCTCGTGCGAAAGCTTTCCCTGATCAGCTTTCTGGTGGCCAGCAGCAGCGCGTTGCTATTTGCCGTGCTTTGATGACGAACCCTGAGCTTCTGCTTCTCGATGAGATCACGTCCGCTCTCGACCCAATGCTCGTGGGCGAGGTGCTCGACATGGTTCGTGAGCTCAAAGAGCAGGGTACGACCATTCTGATGGCTACGCACGAGATGAGTTTTGCTCACGATGCCGCCGATCGCGTGGTTTTGTTGCGCAAGGGCGTCATTGCTGAGAATGGCACTCCTGAAGAGGTGATGGATAACTCTCAGGATCCGCAGACTCGCGAGTTCTTCTCCCACTTCCGCGGCTAATTTTTCTGCCGTTGCTGGGTTTAGCTTGGCTGGTGAGGAGCTTGCCGTTTGCGAGGTGGTGGCTTCGTGGTGAGTTCGCCTCTCAACGCTCAAGATTGTCCCTGCTCATACGCAAATGCGAGAAGCACAGTGTGCTTCTCGCATTTTTTATTGCGCTGCTGATTTGCAACGCGGTCGCGGTTTACAGCGCGGGCGAGTGCGCGGGCGCTACGCGGTTTGTAGCACGGTCGGGCTTGCGTCTGCGCGGCAGAGTGTCAGCCGAGCAATTCCACCACGCGCAGAGCAACTGCTGCAACATCGCGAGCGGTTGCACTCATGCGCTCTTCTGCACTGCCCAGTTCGTCATATGCTTCACCGCACTGGTTGGAAAGAGAGCGCAAAGCCAAGAAGGGAACACGGCAGCGGTGAGCCACATGAGCGGCTGCAACACCTTCCATCTCCTCGCAATCGCCATGTTCATGCTCTCGGGATGCTTCCAACACAGCAGGGTCAGTGTTGAATTCGTCGCTGGTATTAATCACACCTACGGTGAAGCGATGGCCGCGGTAGGAGCTCGCTTCATGAGCCCAGATGCGCGCAGCCTGAGAATCTGGAAGCGTATGCGAACCAGCAGCTGCAACCTCATGGCCAACACGAGCCTTCTGAGAAGCAAGGTATTCTTCACGCTCGGCTGGAGCAACGCTGTAAATCTCGGAGTTTGCAGGAACTTCGACATAACCCAAGTCGCGCAGAGCATTCTGAGCAAGCGCAACCAAAGCAGGATGAGAGGGGAAAACCTCAAGGAACGGGTCGCACTCAGCAATGATGGCGGTGTTCGTTTCCAAGTACTTGAGCTCCTTGCCAACGACGATGTCACCCACGTCGAGTAGAGCATTCAAGCCGCCAGCGATGCCAGAGAAGAAGAAAACATCGGGCTGAAATTGCGTGATCAAGAACTGTGCAGCTGCAGCAGCTGCAACGGTTCCCATGCCTGCAACGCCAACAGTCACAGCCTTACCAGCGAAGAAACCAGTGCTATAGGAGACGGCGTAACGCTCATCATCATGGCGATCTTCCAGGTGCTCGCGAATAAGAGCAGCCTCGCGCGGTAAAGCGCAGAGAATGACAACGCGCGTCACCGAAGAAGGAAGAGGAAGGTTGAGGGATGGTGTTGACGATGTTTGTACCATGTCAGTCCTTTGCCGTGGAGTAATGGTGTCGTGCACAGCGTGAATGACAGTGAGAAACACTGGCGCGTGTGCTTTTTTATGGTCTCGAAATTACGTTAATGCAATGTTACAGAAGGTTTTTTCTCAACCTTCACAACCTGTGTTTGCAAGCTAATTTAGTTAACGCTTTGTTACACACCTCCTTCAGCCATCAGCAAAGCAAACCACGCCAGCACTCACCTGCCATCCAGCAAAAAACTGACGTGCTACCCACGACAAATTCACAGAGAAAACATCGAAATCATGAGAAAATGCGCCTACATCTTCCAGATTGTGCGCAGATCCACACAAATATGCACAAAAGAGAATGCGCGGTGACAATCTTGAGGGATAAAAGTGGAAAATTCAGCGGCGCTGCATAGATAAAGACCATTGTAAAAACAAGTTTTTTACAGCAAGATTAACAACGGCTTGAAGCTGAAAACCACGACAAATTCGGGCAAACTGCCCCGTAAACTCAGAAGCCTGAAGTCCGTGAAATCCTTAAGAAGGCGGGCTATCAGCACAAACATCCGCGGATCTTTTAAGGAGAAAATTCATGATCCGTTCTCGGGTATTCCGCGCAGTAGCTGCAAGCCTTACTATTGCAGCTCTGAGCCTCACTGCAGCCTGCGGTTCAGCTCCAGCTGAAAAGAAGGCGACCGAGTCAGGTAGCAAGTTGCAGACCGTGACTGCCGGCAAGCTCACCATCGCCACCGGCAACCCGGCCTACACGCCATGGGTCATCGACGACAAGCCAGAATCCGGCAAGGGCTTCGAGGCTGCCATCGCCTATAAGGTTGCAGAAAAGATGGGCTTTAAGAAGAGCGACGTCAAGTGGGTTCGTACCACCTTCGACTCCGCCATTGCTCCAGGCGCTAAGGACTGGGATATGAACATCCAACAGTTCTCCATCACCCCAGAGCGCAAGAAGGCCGTTGACTTCTCCCCCAGCTATTACAACTCTGCACAAGCTGTTGTGGTTCGTAAGGACTCCAAGTTTGCTAACGCAACCACCCTCGCTGAGCTCAAGAAGGCAACGATCGGCGCTATGGTTGGCTCTACCTCGTATGACTTCGCTAAGAAGCTCATCAAGAGCGACATCAAGACCTTCAACGACAACGCAGTTCTGGCTCAGGCTGTTGACTCCAACCAGATCGACGCTCTCGTCATCGACGTTCCCGCTGCTTCCTACATCGTGGAGAGCGGCCAGGTGAAGAACGGCAAGGTTCTCGGCCAGATCCCTGGCAGTGACGATCCGAACGGCACCGGCATCGTGCTTCCTAAGGGCTCTTCTCTCACCCCAGCCGTCACCAAGGCTATGAACGAGCTCATCAAGGATGGCACCATCAAGAAGCTGCAGGACAAGTGGCTCGCTGCTTACACAACCGACGTCCCAACTTTGAAGTGAGCTCCTCTAACTCGCGCTGTTTCCTCGTTTCTCTGTGTGCATAGCGCTGCTCGGTTTGCACTGAGCTCGTGTTCGGCGAGGAAATGATAACTGAAAATCTCTGCTGAAGGCTCTTGCAGCATCCCACTTCAGGATTGCTTGCCTTCCCGCTGGCCGGCCGCTGAGGTTGACTGCCGCTGGGAGGCTGGAACTCTGCTCCTGAGGTGGGTGTGCTCAAGAGCCTGAGGCGTACTTTGATTCCTTTGCACATGAGAGACTTCGTAGTGAGGTTCTCTCCACTCAGTTCCTCTGCATATCAGGTACATGAGGTCTTGTTTTCTATGGTTTCCACTCTTCACTCCTCTTTTGCTGACAGCCCTTCGACGAGCGCTGCTGACTTCGCTAGCCACTCCAAGCCGGCCGGCTACCCGAACCCGACTGAACATTTCGACGCTGCTGATTTCGCTAGCTGGGCTCAATACGTCAGCTCCCACACCAACCGTTCGCTGGCTGGCAGCGTTTTACCTTCCGAGATTTTCACTACGCCTCAATCTCGCCTTGCGGCTCAGAATTGGGGAATCATTCTTTCCGACAAGCTTTCCAGCACGGTGAACACCGCCTCTGTTTCACGAGAAACTTTGACTGAAGCCCAGACATCACAGTCCGCACAGGCCGCAATAACCACACCTAGCCCGGCCTCTGTAGGCGCAGACCTCATCCACCCCGATTACGATGTGCGCACTCTGACTGGTAAAGAAGCCATGGATTACGCGCAAGCACACATGCCGGTGAGCGCAGGCCTTCTCGAACTGCTGCAAAACAAAGGCCTGAACCTCAACGGCGTGAGCATCGCCGCCTGCCTTATTTTAGAACCGAAAACCGCAGTCCTGCTTCGCCTGCTCAAGAAGGCCGGTGCGAAAGTCGGCGTTTACTGCGGGCCTTCCACCACTGACCAGCGCGTGGCCGACCAGCTCGCCGCAGAAGGAATCGTCGTCGAAGCCAACATCAACTGGACGAATGAGCAAGCTCACGACGGTGCTCTGCGTCTGCTCGACGAGCTTCACCCTGACGTCATCATCGACGATGGCGCCAGCTTCGCCCGCCTGGCCACACTCGAACGCCCTCAGCTTATTGCACACCTTCGCGGCGTTGCTGAGGAAACCACGAGTGGTGTGCGCGCATTCCAAGCCATGCAGGATGCGAACGCTCTCACCTTCCCCGTCATCGCAGTCAACGACAGCCAGCTGAAAACCGGTTTTGACAATTCTCACGGCACTGGCGAAACATGTGTCACTACTGTGCAAACGCTGCTCGGCTCGGATTGTTTTGCTGGCCAGAACGTCACTGTTGTGGGCTATGGTCCGGTTGGTCGCGGTTTTGCTGTGCGCGCTCGAGCTTTGGGCGCTCACGTGAGCGTATGCGATGTTGACCCTGTGGCGGCGTTGAAGGCTGCGTTCGACGGATTCGCCGCAGTGGAAATCTCAAGCGTTTTAGCTGATACTGACATGCTGGTTTCGGCTACCGGAGTGCGTCACACCATCACGGTTGAGCACCTGAAAGCCTTGAAAAATAACGCAATTGTGACGGTTATCGGCGGTATTGCTAATGAAATTGCCCTCGACGATTTGGGCTTTACTTTAACGCATCGCCCTGTTGAGCAGCTCAAGATTTCCACTACGCATACTCTTCGTTTGATCTCGGATGGGGATGGCGTGAATTACACCGCTGGCGGCGGTAATCCGATTGAGATTATGGACTTGAGCTTTGCCGTTCAGATCAGTGCAGTTCATGCTTTGCTCACCAGCAGCTTTACCCCCGGCTTGCATCGTTTGGGAGCTGATGCTGACCAGCGAATCGCACGTTTGGCGCTGGCTGCTCGCGGTTTTTCGGTGAGCTCGGCCGTGGCGGATAACGGCTATAACTGGACGATGACTCGTTTTGCGGAGGCGCAGAGCTAATGGTGGAGAGGACTGCGGAAACGACTGTGACAACTGCTGCGGAGGCCAACGTGGAGACGACTTCAAAGACGACGGTGGCGAACGGCCAACAGCTCAACCCGTTGGAGCTGGCGACGAATGCGGAGAAGCTGACGCACGTAAGGCTCTATTCTGCACCTTTGGTCATTCCGGTGACGGGCCCGTTGCTCATTGATGGCGCTATTGCCGTGAGCGGCTCGCGGGTGATCCATGTGGGTACGCGTGAGTGGGTGCTCAAAGTGTTGCGCGAGCAGTTGAGTAGCTCTGCTCAGGTTGAGGAGCGGCGCTGGAAGGGCGTGATTACCCCTGGTTTGGTGAATGCGCATACTCATTTGCAGTACACGAATATGCGTGAGGTGGGCGAAGGCCATTACGCAAATTTCCGCGGCTGGGCGGATGGTTTCAACGTTGTGTATGAGCAGTTGCAACACCAGCCTGACTCGATTTGGCGTGATTCTGCTTTTGACGGTGCTCGTCAGTTAGTGGAAAACGGTGTGACTGCCGCTGCCGACATCGTCACTGACCCGGAAGCTGTGGGAGCGCTCGCTTCTCAAGGTTTGCATGGCATTGCCTACTGGGAAGTGATGAATTGGGATAACCAAGATTGGCAGACTGCTGGAGTGCCCGCCCTGATGGAGCAGATCGGCGCGATGCGCCAGCAGCGCATTCCAAGTATTGGAATCTCTCCTCATGCTCCGTATACGCTGGCTTCGAAGCCGTTTGTGGAGTTGCCGGATATCGCTCGCCAGTTGAACATGCGCTTGCACATTCATTTGGCTGAAACTCCGATGGAAGCTGGTGGCGATGGTACGACGTTGACGACGTATTCCGCTGCCACGTGGAACAATCGTGATTGGGAGAGCTATAAGGCATTAAAGAATTCAGGAATGGACGCTTCTGCCATTCAGTTCCTCGACCAGTTAGGTTCTCTGGGCCCTGATGTTCATATTGCTCATGGCGTGTGGGCGAATGCGGAAGATCGCCGTATTCTTCGTCAGCGCGGTGTGGGTGTTGCTTTGTGCCCGCGTTCTAACCGCATCACTGTGACGGAGAAGGATGCTCCTTTGCGCGAGTATCTGGAGGAGGGAAACCTGCTGTCGGTGGGAACTGATTCTCTGTCGAGCTCGCCTAGCCTTGATGTGTTGGATGACGTCTCCCTGTTGTGGGATTTGGCTCGCGAGCAGGGTTATGATCGCCCTGATCTTGCTCATCGTCTGATTCGTATGATGACGTTGGGTGGTGCTGCTGTGATGGGCTTGCACGTTGGCCCTGGCCGCTTGGGTCAGATCAATGCCGGCGCTCCTGCAGACCTCGCTTTCTTTGATATTCCTGTGGAAACTCACTCGCCTGCTGATGTGGAGCATACGTTGGAAGTGTTGGTTCGCCAGGGTGCTGGTACGAACCGCGCGACCGTGATCAGCGGCCGTTTGGCTTACAATTCCAACGCTTTCGGCGCCCCGACCGAGCCTGTTCCTAGCGATCCCACCGCGTAGTCACTAGCCTTGCGCTGCGGCCGCACGCCGACCCGCGTCCGCTGTTCGCTAGTTCGCTGGCTCGCACCCGCGCACAGGCGCAACCAAACCTTTTCACCGATTCGCATCACATGATCACAGGAGAGAAAATATGAGTGTTTCATATGAAACAATGAACCCGTACGCTCAGCACCTTGTCGACACGCTCCAGCTTGAAGCACACCCCGAAGGTGGCTGGTACCACCGCGATTGGCAGAGCCCTACTTCTGTCGCTGGTAGCGAGCGCCCGCTTGCCTCGCTCATCTACTTTTTGCTGCCGAAGGGCGATTTTTCCGCATGGCATCAAGTCGACGCTGACGAAATCTGGCTGTGGCACGGCCCGGCTCCCGTCACACTTCAGCTTGCAGGCAACGGTGATCAGCCTGACATGAACTCCCTTTCTGAGGTCACTCTAGGCTCTGGCATTACTCCAGATTCTCAGAACGCCACCATCGTCACTGGTCATTACCTTGTGCCTGCAGGTGTGTGGCAGCGTACGCTGCCCACCACTGCGGATGCGCTCGTCTCCTGTGTGGTGAGCCCTGGTTTTGAATTCCGCGGTTTCACTCTCGCAAACGAGAACCCTGAGAAACACTGAGAAGTTCTATCGCTACGTTTCACGTGAAAAGTATCTTGTTTCACGTGGTAAAGTTCCCTCTTCTCACAGTTTGCTCGAGCTCAGTTGACCAATACCACAACTCATCACTCCGCCCGAACGAACATACTGCTTGATGGCACGTTGCAAGCTTGTCACTTCCGGTAACTCATCGGCAGAAAGCCCTTCACACCCGGCTATCCATTTCTGATAATCTTGAGAAACTTCAGAACCAGTGAGGCTAAAGAGCGAGCGAAACTCACGTAAATGCGAGTGTGCAGGCAAGAGCTCGTCAAGAGCGGGGTCGAGAAGCCAACTTTCACACAGGATCGGTGCCGTGAGAAAACGCGGAAGCCGAGCTGCCGTGAAAGCGCGAAATTGCGTGAAACTCGCTCGCATGTGTTCAGCATCGAGCCGGGCATCTTCAGGAAATCGAGCTCGCACGCCATGGCTTTCAGCTGCTCGACGCAAAATTCAGGGAAATGCAGGGTGTCAATTACATCAACAGTGTCGCGCTTATTCTCGTCGCTGAGCAGGTATGCCGAGTCGTCGGGGTGGAGAACAGGGAAAATCATGCTTCTTCTTTCTTCGCCAGTGAGGAAATTGCCTTCATTCTACCTGTTCTCCACGCTCAGTTCACATCTTCAGTGCATTCACGCGAAGCAGAAAAGTGTGTGCAACGAAACACTCTTGCCCGCTGATCATCTTGCCCGCTGATCATCTTCTCCACTCCCCACCTTGACTTTGTTTAAGCTGTGAATAAAGTAGGGTCCTTGCCTCGATACTCCTCGATATTCTGTAATCGTCTCTATTCGTTTCCTGCCAATGAGGTCACAATGAAATATGCACAACTAGGTACCAGTGGCGTGGAAGCCTCTCGCGTCGCCCTTGGCGTGATGCGCATCAGCGAAAAGTCGCCAGAAGAAGCCGTTAAGATTATCACCACGGCAATGGATTGCGGCATTAACTTCTTTGATACTGCTGATGTTTATGGGGCTGGCAAGTCCAGCCGGGTTCTGGGCCGCGCGCTCAAGGATGCTGGCATTGCTCGCGACAAGGTGATTTTGCAGACGAAGTTCGGCATTATTGCTGGCAAGCGTTACGACTTTTCGAAGAAGCATCTGCTGGAAGCTCTAGATTTTGAGCTGAATAATCTCAGCGTTGATTACGTTGATTTTGCGCTGCTTCACCGCCCGGACACTTTGGTGGAGCTTGACCAGGTGGCTGAAGCTTTCAACGAGTTGCAGAACGCAGGTAAGGTTCGTCACTTTGGCGTGAGTAACGTCAACCCATGGCAAACGGAGTTGTTGCAAAGTGCTGTGGACCAAAAGCTTGAGGTCAATCAGCTTCAGTTTGGCTTGGGCCACACTGGCATGGTGGAGCAGGAGTTCCACGTGAACATGTCGGATGCGTCGAGCGTTGACCATGATGGTGGCATTATTGCCTACTCGCGCTTGAAGAAGATGACAATTCAGGCGTGGAGCCCATTCCAGTATGGCTTCTTTGAGGGTGTGTTCGTTGATAATCCGAAGTTCCCTGAGCTTAACGCTAAGCTGGAAGAGCTCGCCAAGAAGTACGATTCCACTAAGAATGGTATTGCTACTGCTTGGATTTTGCGTCATCCAGCTCAGATGCAGGTGATTTTGGGTTCGATGAATCCAACTCGTATTCAGCAGATGGCTGCTGGCGCTGACGTCACCCTTGAAGCTCAAGACTGGTACGACTTGTACTTCGCTGCTGGCAACGATTTGCCGTGATCTCTTTATTGGAATAAGAAACCAGCTAGATTAGCAGTCCAATGAGGGGTTGAGGTCGATATGCCTTCAACCCCTGAGTTTTCTTCAGATACAGAGCGCGGGGAGCACGTTTCTTTGCGTACTCCCCGTGGTGATTCCTCCGAAGCATTCCGCTCTCTACGAAATGCTCTCCTTCTTCTTTCTCATATTCTCATTCTCTCAGTTTTTGCAACAATCACAAGGGCTCTTCCAATGCTATCGAAGGCATTTTTCGGCCTTACATCACAAGCATTTATAGTTTTCGTATTATCCTCCAACAAATTCTGGGGAAGAAAAACTGAGACAAGAGTAGGGTTATCACCTATTTTTACGGTCATATCTACTCATTGACATCGTGTGCATTTCTTTGCAGAAAACTACCGTAAAATAAAACAAATTCGTAATAAAGTGAGCAGTCGCTCGCGCTTTTCACACAAAGAAAGTGAGCTTTCAGCTGCTGCAGCTGGAATCGAATGGATCGTCCATTCTTTCTTCCAACCGCAGCAAGCAGGAAACTGTAACCACTCAATACATTGAGTATTCCGCTTGCACGAGGAGATCTTTGCAAGCAGAATACTCAGTTGTTCACTTGGTCATTTGTGCATAGTTGTTGAAGAGAATCTTCAAACGCTCATCATTCGTTCGACATGGTTTCGAGGCTCCAAAAGCTCGATCAACCACCTTGTCTAACTCCTGGTGAGCTTTACGAAGATCTACAGGCATGTAGTCTTGATCATACAAATCAGCAAGCGACTGACCAGGATGGTTTGCACGAGCATCTAACACTGCTTTGCCTGCCGCAATCACTTTCCCGCGCAATTCCTCACTGATGGCGGGAAGCGGAAGGTTATTCCACACCACCGTGTTAGAGAAACTACAGTCTGACTTGAGCCTTCCACCGATAGCCTTCTGCCAGGTTATGAACATCGACGACTCAATAATCGCGAAATTAAACCTATCAAGATCTGAACATGTATATACCTTGTCACCTGCAATAATGTCAGGACTATAATAATCACATGTTGCATACTCACGATCCTCACTAAACACACGAGGAATTGCAAGGTAACGAGTAACTGGCTGGTGATTCTCATCGAATAACCACGCCGAATTTGCTTTTTCACGAGTCGGTTTCTTCTTGCTTGCTAATCTGAATTCTCGTACCGCAGCAACGCGCTGGGAAATGACAGCAGAATGCTTCATTTCAGAAGGTGTAGCATCTTGCAACCACAAGCACCAGCGATCAGTACCATTAATAAGTTCTTTTCCCATTCTGAACGGACGCACATATTTTGCTGCGATAGGATCAGCCATCGCCTCCTCATATTCTTCGGGAGAATTAATGATCAAATGACCACCATCTGTAGGCTGAGATCCTCTCCGTGCTTCTGACAGTGTCGACAAGGGAAGCATTCGCTTTTCCACAAAAATATTCGGCGCATCAATCAAATACCCATTAATGTTGTGTGCGGGCTTTGCTACCGGATCCCCTGTAATATCCTCATACTCAAACAAAACAGGAGAAACCTTCCCCTTACTCATGCCAATAATCACCACATGCACATGAGCCATATCCGTACTTTGCGCATCCCACGCAAACGTCCGATGAGCAAAAGCGATCTTCCAGCCCATAGCAAACAACGGTTTAAACAAGGCAGGAACAGGTTGACCCTGAGTAATCGAATTCGTTGACACGAAAGCAAAACGCGCACCGCGCACATCATTCACATAATGCGCCGCCTTATAGTGCCATCCCGTCGAATAATCTAAATACCCGTCATAATCCTTACCCATCAACTCTTGCAAATCCGTTTTCTGATCAACAGCTTTCAAATACTGCCCCACAAACGGTGGATTACCCATCACATAGTTGCATTCAGAAGCAGGCAAAAGCTCATTCCAGTCATAACGCAGCGCATTCGCCTGAATAATGTTGCCAGAATCATGCAACGGAAGATGAGGCAAAGCTTGGCTCGCAATCATCTCCGTATCATCCAAAGCCTGTTGTTCAGCAATCCACAATGCTGTTTTCGCTACAGCAACAGCGAAATCATTAATCTCAATGCCGTGGAACTGGTCAATGCTCACCTTAACAAAGGAATCCTTACCACCCAGCTCCAAATAACCTTGACCATGAAGCATATCAGCCAACGCCTGGTTCTCCAAAGCGCGCAATTGGAGGAAGGTTTCCGTTAAGAAATTACCCGAACCACAAGCAGGGTCGCACAAGTTGGCACGATGGATACAACCGCGTGGGGTGGAATAAGGGAAACCTATGGGTAGAATTGCTCTACTACCAGGGGTTTTGATTGTAACGCGACACTGCTAGGTGCGGCACAGGAGGATCCAGTATCTCGCTCACTAAACCTTCATCGGAACTGCTAGTAAGCTTGAACCACTCCAAATTTCGCGCGCAGCAGTGTAAGGATTACGCGGGCGCTAGTTTTATTCACCGTCGTAAGCTGCCAGGTGCTCGGCCTGTTCGATGATCAGCTTGACTGCTTCTTCTTGCTTGTCCGGCGGATACTTGTACTTCGCGAGAAGCCGTTTGATTCGTGAACGCATACGAGCACGCACGGATTCTTTCAACGTCCAGTCGATCGTTGCTGAACGGCGAATTGTATCGACGAGTTCATGGGCAATGGTCTTAAGCGTTTCGTCACCCATTTCCATGATGGCCGAGTCGTTTTGAATGATCGCGTCATAAAGCGCCACCTCCGCGTTAGTAAGACCGAGTTCGGCTGCGCGCTTCTGATCGTCGCGCATTTCCTTAGCAAGTGCCACGAGCTCAGCAATAATTTCTGCAGTGGTCAGTGAACGATTCGTGTAGCGTTTAACAGCCTCGGTAAGCATCTCAGAAAACTTACGTGACTGGACGAGATTCGTTCGTTGCAATGTGCGGATCTGATCGTTGAGCAGGCGACGCAACAACCCGAGCTGAAGATTTGGTTTTTCATTCTTTCCGATGGAATCGAGGAACTCATCGGAAAGCAGGGATAGCTCAGGGCGTTCCATCCCGGCAAACTGGTAGACATCAACAACTTGATCAGCAGTGACAGATTCGTTGACCAGCTGAGCGAGCACAGAATCTAGGTTTCCTGCCCCAACCCCACTCTTACCTGCATCAGGGTTAAGGATCTTTAAAGCTGCAGCTCGCACATCAGTAAATAGACGAACATCGTCGCGTATCGCTTCTGCCTCCGGACGGGAAGCAACCAAAGCGTAAGCTTTGGCCAGGGCAAGAACCTGATCGTTGTACCGTTTGGTGACGTCTTCATCCGAGAGAACAAAATCAAGTACCTCCGCATACTGCGTAAGACGCTGGGATGCAGACAAAGTGGGTGACGAATCGTAATTAACTGTGTGCAAGATACCCTGGATGATGTCGTACTTTTCCTGCATCACGTTCAGCAGCTCATCGACGGGGACGCCAGCTTGTTCACGATCCGAAGGTGAGTAGACAGACAGAGCATCTTGCAACGACTGGAACAGGCCGATGTAGTCAACGATTAGCCCGCCAGGTTTGTCCTTGAAACGGCGATTTACCCGAGCGATGGCCTGCATCAAGCCTGCGCCCTGCATCGACTTGTCTACATACATGGTGTGCATGGATGGCGCATCGAAACCGGTGAGCCACATGTCACGCACAATCACGATTTCCAGCTCATCGTCTGGATTCTTCGCACGTAGTTTAAGATCTCGGCGTTCATCTTTTGAATGAATATGGGGTTGAAAGTTTGCCGGGTCGGACGCAGATCCCGTCATCACAACTTTGATCTTGCCTTTTTCCAAATCATCACTATGCCACTCGGGGCGTAGCCGCACGATCTTCTCATACAGCTCGACTGCGATCCGACGGCTCATTGTGACGATCATAGCTTTGCCCGCCATCGCTGTTTTGCGTTCTTCCCAATGTTTAACGATGTCTGAAGCTATCGTGTCAAGACGGGAATCAGCACCGACTAGTGCTTCAAGCTTTGACCACTTCGTCTTTGCACGCTGGGTGGAATCACTCGAGTCTTCCTCGCTGGTTTCCTCAATCAAGTCATCAATATCGGCTAGCGATTCATCAGAGATATTAATCTTCGCCAAGCGCGATTCGTAGTAAATTTTGACTGTTGCACCATCTTCAACTGCTCGAGTTAGGTCGTAGACATCAACGTAGTCTCCAAACACTGCGCGGGTTGAGCGATCATTCGATTCGATTGGGGTGCCGGTGAACCCCAGGAATGTGGCGTTCGGGAGCGCGTCACGCATATGCTTAGCCAACCCAGCCTTGAGTCGTCCCTGCGAATCCAGAGTCTCCGTAAAACCATATTGAGAACGGTGAGCTTCGTCCGCAACAACGACCACATTACGGCGATCCGTGAGCACAGGATTCGAATCCCCATCCTCACCTGGTGCGAACTTGTGGATAGTGGTGAAAATGATTCCGCCAGATGCACGGGTCAGCAACGAACGCAGATCAGCTCTACCTTCTGCCTGTACGGGTGCCTCAGGCAGGATCCGTGCTGGGGCGAACACCTCCCCGAATAGCTGATCATCCAAATCGTTGCGGTCAGTGATGAACACCAACGTCGGGTTTGCCATTTGCTGATCACGCATGAGCTTGGCAGCATAGAACACCATCTCAAAGCTTTTACCCGATCCTTGGGTATGCCATACAACGCCACCGCGGCGATCCCCATCGGGAGCTGAAGCTCGGATAGTAGACTCGACTGCCGCATTGACTGCCCAGTACTGGTGATATTTCGCAACACGCTTGATCAAAGCCCGGCGACGTTGACCGGACATCTCGTCCATGACTGGTTCGTCAGAAAATACGACAAAGTTACGCAAAATATCTAGGAACCGATCAGGAGCGAAAACGCCTTTGATGAGTACCTCCAAAGCGGGGCGGTTCGTGATCACATCACGCCCATCAATGGTCTTCCACGGTGCGTAGTGCTCGAACCCGCCGGTAAACGAGCTCATCGCAGCAGCAGTTCCATCTGAAATTACCGTAACAACGTTTGGCACGAAGACTGATGGGATTTGGGTTCGGTAGGTCTGGATTTGATTCCATGCCGAACGCATGGTGGCGTGTTCATCGGCTGGGTTCTTTAGCTCTAGCAAACCAACGGGCAGACCGTTCAGGAACACCAGAACGTCAGGACGGCGGTTGTGTCCGTTCTCGATGATCGTGAATTGATTCAACGCCAACCAGTCGTTCGCTGTCGGATGCTCGAAATCGATCAAGCGTAGTAGTACGGTAATGGTTTGGCCATCGCTGGCTTTCGTCTCAACAGGCACACCCTTGATCATCAGGTCATGCATACGCTGGTTTTCCAGCATCACATCTTGTGACTCTGCACGCTGCATCCGTTTGAGAGCTTCACCAATCATCAGCCGTGACGCGCTCGGATTCAAACGCTGTAAAGCATCTTTAACCCGACTCCACAACACAACATCTGAGGGCTTTTCCCGAACATCGCCGACAGCTGCATCAACTGGTCCAAACCCAGTGCGGTAACCGAGTTCGGCCAACCAATCCAACGCCGCCTGTTCAACCACCGCCTCGTTAAAACGATTCACCGCAATGCCTCCCGCGTAATCACTTCCGCAGCCTCTGACACACGAATACGACCAGACATCAGCTCCGGAAGAAGCGCATCGCGAAGATTAGTTAATTGATGAATTTCTAGCTGTACGGAAACGTATCTGTTCCACAGGGGCGTACAAGCTTCAGTTAACTTCATCAGCCCCGCCTTTTCAGGGATTTTTACCAAAGTGCTGTCTAAGTGGTCCCGACGAATATGACCCATGGTTGTAGCTTTATCCGCAGCAATTGCACGAAACTCGCTGATCACTGAGTTCAGGCGGTCAAAAACCAACCATGAAGGGTACTCTTCAGGGAGCACCTTAAAAATATGTTGATTGATTATCGCGTCGGCGCGTGTCCAGACGTACACTCCCAGCGTTCCTGACCATGACATTAAGATATCCCCGACTCTGGCAGTCTTGTTATCAGGAACCTCGATGTTGTTATACACCGTGGACGCACCAATCCCTGAGTTCAGTTCAGCTATTCGGATGACAACGCGACCGTCTCCCGAAGCACCTTTTGTGTATGCACCACCATTAACGAATTCTGCGATGTCTGAGACAGGGATTTGCTTACTATTGTTTTCTAGCTCTTTCTCTACGCTTGAAGAAATAAGCTCAGGAATGAGTTTTACCATTCGCATGTTCGATTTGATTTTGTCGTCAAGTGCACCCAAAGTTGCGGCGATGGCACGCTGCTCCTCCAGAGGAGGAATATCGAAGCGAAATTCCTCGATGCGTCCCGGTGAAGTATGAAGAATCTTGCTGCCTGATGCCGTGGCAAACAGATGATGGTTAAACACCCTCCAGCGGGCAAGTTGAAATATGAACGGAAGATAGACGCGATTGGGGTCGATGGCTTCCACCTTCCCGAGACGCTGATTGTGCAAGTAGGTTTGGCCGTCATCGGGAATAATGCCTGGGATACCAAGTATCTCTCCCCCTGGAGTTTGACAAGTCATAACTAGCAAGAGATCTCCCGGTGAAAGATTAAATTCAGGCGGATACTCGCCAACATATCGTTTGACTTTGCTCGATTCGAAGCGAAAACCACCTGTGTAGTCGAAGTTGCCGATGCCGACCACAACTGGCAACGTTTTGTCAGAATTTTCGGTCATGCCTGAGAACGCGAACCCGTGCTTGATTCGAACAACATCACCCAGGAACGTAGGTGTCCAGCTACCCGTCACTACGCCAGCCTCCTTAACTGCCGCTGGATCTTTTCCTCCAGCTCGCGTCCACGCTCGAATTCTGTGAACAGTTCCTTGGTGAGTCGTTCGATTTTCTCGTCGATGGGTTCGCTGTCAACCTCAACTTCAGTGATTCCAACGTAGCGACCAGGAGTGAGTACGAAACCGTTGTCAGCAATATCGTTCGTCGAAGCAGATTTACAGAAACCTGGTTGATCGTTGTAATCCTCGAATTCAGATACCGAACGCCATGCGTTGTATGTGCCTGCGATCTTGTCTATATCGTCTTCTGATAATTCGCGCCGTGCACGCGTAACCATAGTGCCGAGTTGGCGTGCGTCGATGAACAGTACTTCGCCGGTGCGCTTGCGGTGTCCATTTCCGTTACGGTCTTTTGCAAGAAACCATAGACTGGCTGGGATTCCGGTGTTTAGGAAGAGCTTGTCCGGCAAGGCAACGATGCAGTCAACAAGGTCTGCTTCAACGAGCTTTTGTCGAATTTCTGGGTCGGTGCCGTCGGATGACGAGAGTGCACCGTTGGCCATGACGAACCCTGCGGTGCCTCTTGGCGCTAGGTGGTAAAGGAAGTGCTGGATCCAGGCGTAGTTTGCGTTTCCTTCACGAGGGGTTCCATAGATCCATCGTGGATCGTCGGCTAGGGATTCGTTCCAATAGTCGGAGATGTTGAAGGGTGGGTTGGCAATGATGTAATCCGCGCGAAGATCTGGATGGAGATCTTCGGTGAAGGAGTCGGCAGACTTTGCACCAAGGTCGGCGTCGATACCTCGTAGTGCGAGGTTCATTTTCGCAAGTTTCCAGGTGGTGTTGGTGAATTCTTGGCCGTAAATCGAGAGCTGGTTACGGTTGCCGCCATGAGCATCCACGAATTTAGCTGACTGGACGAACATGCCCCCACTGCCACAGCACGGATCCAGCACACGGCCTTCGAATGGTTGCAGCATTTCTACGAGGGTCTTAACCACGCTGCGTGGCGTGTAGAAGGCACCACCTTCTTTGCCGGTTTCCTTGCCAGCAAATTGGCCGAGGAAATACTCATAGACCGAGCCAAGCACATCATCTGAGCCATGATCGTCGCTTTTACTGAAGCCGATCGTGCCGATCAAGTCCACCAATTCGCCGAGACGCTTCTTGTCCAATCCTTCGCGCCCGTAATTTCGGGGAAGCACGCCTCGTAGGCTTGGGTTATCTCGCTCTATTAGCTGCATGGCAGTGTCAATAAGCTGGCCTATCTCAGGCTGCTTAGCCAATGACTGAAGCTCAGTCCATCGTGCACCCTCGGGCACCCAGAACACATTGTCACCGGTGTATTCGTCACGGTCCTCCAGGAATGAAGCGAACTGGCTCTCTTCAATCCCGTCTGCACGCAGTTCGTCTCTGAGTGTGGCACGGCGTTCTTCAAAGCGATCTGAGACATACTTGAGAAAGACAAGTCCAAGAACGACATGCTTATATTCGGATGGCTCTTGGTTCCCGCGGAGTTTATCGGCCGCTGTCCAGAGGGTCTGCTCGAGCGTCTTCACGCTCTTCTTCGCTGACATTATTGTTCTTCCTTAGTGTCGGATATAGGGTCTTCAGGTGCCTCAAGGGGCACAATTTCGCAGATTTCGGAAATATCGCTATCGAGAACTTCACAGATGCGTGCAAGGACGGACCTGACCCCCGTTAGGTAGACACCTCTGATTCCAGCCAGTGTGGTTGGGAA
>DGYMJ06203__coassemble_378_pt1 | contig 34821 bp, 29 predicted proteins | sample DGYMJ06203__metabat2_high_PE_023 | metagenome-assembled genome bin DGYMJ06203 | reverse complement strand
GGTTTCTTGCTTTGCCATAAATCCTGCCTTAACAGTTTTCAGTCAGCTCATTCTGACTTGTCAGCAACAGATTGGCAGGGGGGGGACATCCCAACTGCGTTTTCAATGGATTCATGCGGTCGAAGCAACAGCAGAACCTACGGGAAGCAGTGTAATGAGACGCTGTAAAGTAGATCGCGGTAGGAATACAATGAGAGCTCGGAAAGTCTTTGAAAAGGTTGGAATATGGTAGTTCCTCGTTATAACGAATTTTATCGTTCTGTTCTCGAATGCTTGGCTGATGAAAAGATGCACTCTGCTCGCGAGATCAATGAGTATTGCGCCGAGCAATTCCATCTTGATGACGAGGATCGATCAGCTCTCCTTCCTAGTGGTAACCAGACAGCTCTTTCAAACCGAGTGGGTTGGGCTCGTACATACTTGAAGAAGGCTGGACTCATTGCTTCAGTGAAGAAGGCGAAATTTACGATTACGCAGGCAGGCAAGATTGCTTTAGCCAACCCCTCGCTGCAGATCGACAACGAATATTTGCGTCAATCCGAAGACTTTCGAGATTTCTTTGATGCTTCACGCGTCGTTAAGAAGAACGATGAGAAGACAGTTCAGGACGCACCTGTTGATGGGAAACATGTGCTTGCGAATACCGTCAGTGAGGAAAAGGGGCAGAAGAGGGGAGCAGAGGAAGAGCTGAGCAGTGCAACTCCACAAGAACGCATGGACGAGGCAATTCATCAAATCAATGCTCAGTTGGCAGATGCTTTGCTCACCAATATTTTGAACCAAGATCCTTCTTTCTTTGAGCGCCTCGTTATTGATTTACTTGAGCATATGGGCTACGGCGGTAAGGAAAACAACAAGGGTGTAGTGACTGGAAAGAGTCGTGACCAAGGCATCGACGGTATTATCAACCAAGATGCGTTGGGTTTCGACCAGTTTTATGTTCAAGCTAAGCGATGGTCTCCTTCCCACGGTGTAGGTGAGCCGGATGTGCAAGGTTTTATTGGAGCTATGTTGGGAGCTGGTGCACAGCGCGGTCTCTTTATTACAACCTCTCATTTCTCAGATCGGGCGAAAAAGTATGCAGAAAAGCAATTGGGCTTGAAGTTGATCCTTGTTGATGGCAAGCGATTAACAGACCTGATGATCAAGTACGATCTGGGGGTGAGTACAATCAACACCTATAAGGTAAAAGCTGTAGATATCGATTACTTCGATCCAGAGGAGTGATTGCTGCTGTTACACAATTACTTGAAGAACGTAAACAGTCGCCGTTTGAAAGAAAAGCCGCCGCTATCGGGAGGATAACGACGGCTTTCAGTGTTTTGAAATGAGATTAATTAGTTCTGAGAATCTGGGGTTGAACCCTGATTGTCAGAACTGGCTTGGCCATCATCGTGACCATTGCCACCATCATGACCATCACTCTTGTCCTGCTCATCACCAGACTCTTCAGCAAGCAGCGAGTCAAGAGCAGAATCCCAATCGTGCTGGCGAGGCTGAGGGGTAGCAGGCTTCTCCTCGGTAACAGGCTCAGAAGAGGGGAGAATCGGCAACAGATCAGGGTGATGCCAGTGAGCATCCCTACCAGAAATGCCTTCCTGAGCAGTGAGCTCTTCCCACAGCTGGCAGGCCTCGCGCGCTTGAACAGGGCGAAGCTCCAAGCCCAAAAGGTTCTCGAAAGTCTGCTCAGCAGGTCCGCCCACCGCGCGACGACGACGCAACATCTCCCGTAGAGCGTCCAACTGCGGCAAATACGCTTGAGCAGAACGCCAGGTGACGCAATCCACCCAGCCTTCCACCAAGGCGAGCAAAGTCTCGAGGCTACGCTTGGCTTCCTTCTGCTCGTCAGTCTCCTTCATGGCGATATTCGACATGTTGACAGCTCCAGAAATACCCTGCGGGCTCATCTCTGTCGACTCACGCAACTCACGCTCAATAGCATCACGGTCGACGCTAATTCCGCGCGCGTACTTCTCCACCAACACCTGAATGCGGGTCGGCAACCACGGTGCGGCGGAGTAGAGGCGAGCGAAAGCCTGCTCGCGTAACACCAAATAGTTCACCACCGTGTAGTGAGGAATATCGAGGCGGCGCGCGTACTCATCAATGTTTTGCGGCAACACCGCGCCGGCAGCATTGTTGACCATGGCAATACCTTGGTCGAAAGAGCCGAACACTTCCTTAGAAAGCTGGGCCGCGTTGACGCCCATCTGCATGGAGAAGCTTGTCACACCCAGCATGCGCATAATGTCTGACGGCTTCTTCACGCCGTCAGGAAGTTGGATCGGAACAGGCCCAGCGAACACGCCGATCACCTGATTATCACCATCTTCACCGTCCGCGCCGTCAGAGTCGCCGCCTAAACCGCCAAAGCTTGCGCCACCGAAGTTCTCATCAAACACGGAGGAGAGCTCTTCCGTGGTCGCCTTAGCAACAGGAGTGGCAAGGTTAATCCAGGTGTCTGCAGTCGAGTCAATCCATTCCGAGCGCGAAATCAAGCCCGTCTTGCCCGGGGCCGGGGTGAAATCAGTAGCAGAATCCAGCCACAAGGACGTTTCGGAGAGAGCCTGCGTGTAACGCTGGAAAGTGCCGGCAGTAATCACATGGCCAGCCTGGCTCGCTGCGGAGGTTGGGTCGTTGACCGAGCCGTGAGCAATCGTGTTGTAGAGCTTACGGTTAATAGGGCTTCCCAAGTCGGGGGAGAGTGATTGCAAGTTCACGGATCGCAGCGAATCCATAAACGAGTGCATTTCGTCGGGGCTGGGCAGGCCGTTGCTTTGCGCTTGCTGCATCATCTGCTCGCGAATGCTCTCTGGCATCTTCTGGAAATTCTGCCAGGCTTCTTCTCCGCCCTCAGCACCAAAGCTGTCCAGCATCCATTGGTGAAGTTCTTCGCTGTCCATGTCACATCCGTTCATTCAACTGTCAGAGCATTTTGAGCCTTATGCCATACTATGAATGATATGGCGCAAATGCATAGGGATAAAGGCGAAATCTCACCAGAAGCTTCAACAGCTGGCCTGAATACAGGCCAAACCAAGATTATCAGCGCGCAAAACGAGCACTCGCTTCGCTCCACCAACGTTTTCGTGCGCACCTACCGCTGGTTTACTGCGAGCGCGTGGAGAGTTTTCGCTCTGGTGTGCGTGGTGTGCCTGGCGCTTCCTACCGGTTTCACCATTGAAATGCCAGGGCCTACGCAAAACGTCCTTGGTAATCTTGGGCAACAAGTAGGTGCCAGCGGTAAGAATGCGGTCGCCGCCATCCAGGTCACAGGTGTGAAAACGCATAAAGAGAGCGGCAAGCTGCTTTTCACCACCGTCAATGTGGAGGGAATTCCAGAGCAGCCAAGCCTTGTTGCTGAGAACGTGTGGGGTTGGGTGAGTCCTCACGCGGTGGTTTACCCTTCGGAAGTGTTTTTCCCTGCCGAGCAGACGGGCGGAGAGTATGAGGCTGAGCAGAAGAAGCAGATGAGTAGCGCTCAAAGTTCAGCCGTGTTGCAAGCCAAGAAGTTCCTGAGCGAGAAGGGGATTGACGCTTCCGCTGCGCGCTTCACCTTGGGTGCAGGCGATGTCGGTGGCCCCTCTGCAGGTTTGATGTTCACCTTGGGTGCGATTACGCGCGTCACCCCTGAGGATGAAACCAACAGTGTGACGATTGCTGGTACGGGCACGATGGAGAAGGACGGAAAAGTTGGGCCGATTGGTGGCGTGCGCTTGAAGCTGCTGGGTGCTCGCCGTGACGGTGCGAAATGGTTCTTGGTCCCTGCCTCGGACTGCGCTGAGGCGTACGGCCATATTCCTGAAGGCATTCGTGACGTGCGCGTTTCCACGTTGAGCGAGGCGTACGACGCTGTTGTCGCCATCGGGCAGGGTAAGGCTGCCAGTTTGCCGCATTGCACGGCGAAGGGTTAGCTTGCGAGGATGATGCGAAAGTGCCGTCCCTTCGCCCCCGTGAGGTCGTCGCGAGGCTAACGCGAGGCGCCATCCTTTCGCTGGCGTGGGGTCGTCGCGAGGCTAGCGCGAGGTGCCATCCTTTCGCTGGAGTGAGGTCGCCGCGAGGCTAACGAGAGCTTAGCACGAGCAGCGCGCGAAGCCATCGCCGGCTTTCGTTGTGTTTCCGCTGATCTCTCTTCACGTAAACAACGGAAAAACTCGGGCGTGTGCTGCTTTCGCAATCGCGTGGCCTTGGTATGCTGAACACGTGGCTAACGAAACCTCTACAAATAATGCGAAGGAATTCGGTTTCAAGACCGGCGACGTGATCCAGGAATGGATGTGGGATGACGACGTCGATGAAGATATCCGCGAGTCGATTGCGGATATCACGGGTACGGACCTCGAAGACGAGGATTACGACGGACCTGTCGATGGCGCAATCTTGTGGTGGCGTGACGGAGATGATGAAGACACGCTTTCCGACACGATTGTTGACGCTTCCACTCCCTTGGAAGAGGGAGCGGCCTTGTGGGTGATCACTCCTAAGCCAGGTCGTGAAGGTGCAGCAAGTTCCTTTACTATCAATAATGCGGCTAAAGCTGCTGGTATGAATTGCGCTGCTAATAAAACCTTGAGCCGTAACTGGAATGGCATTAAGCTCAACCAGTTCGGTAACGGTGAGCACTGACCTAGATTATCAGTACGCAGCGTGACGATCAGTACGACTTATGATTGTCAGCATGAATTTCTCCCGCGGAACACTCTCGTGTTCCGCTTTTTGTTATGTGATGTTGCTATTCGTTTGGAAGCTATAGGCCCCGGTTAACTTACTAGCCGTTGCGTGAAGAGCATAATCAGGTTATGGGGCGACAGGAAAGATTGCAGAAAAATGGGAAAGGAAGAAGTGGGCGATGAGGGGCTCGAACCCTAGACGGGTGATAACCGGGAACACCACTAATTACTGGTATTCGTGCTCTCCCTGCCCTTGTCCTTGCCCACGTTTTGCCCACATTCTCCGGACGCCCGTTCTACCGCGCTGTCCACGCGCCCGCAGATATCATCCAGGTCAGAGTCGAACAGATCAGCGTACACGTCCAGTGTCATGGCCACAGACGAGTGCTCGAGCATCCGTTGGATGACGAGCACGCTCGCGCCGAGTCTGACCGCGTCCGACTGTGAGTGGCCGTATCGCCTCGTCGACTGCTTTCGGCAGCGGTACGCTGTGCGGTTTGCCGTTTTTTCGGAGTGCCCACGTGCCATCCGTCAGAGTGTACGCAGTCCCGTCGCACGCGGATACGTCGGTTCCGGCTGTCGATGTCCTGCACCTGGAGTCCGCACATTTCTCCCCACCGGAGGCCGCAGAAGCCGAGGAGGAGCACGATTGCAGGGTGGACGACTATATCATGCCGGGTGCGGGCGGTTCTCCTTGCGGTGTCTGTGAGTCTCAGGAGCTGCGGGATCGTCAGGTAGGTTCGTCGCGCCCGGCGTTTCGGGACTTTCGGGAGTCTGACTCCGTCGGCAGGGTTGGTGGGTATCTCATGGTCGTCGACTGCTACGCGCGCAGGCAGGTGTGCAGGACTCCGACGGTGTCGCGGATTGTGGATGGAACGTATTTTTTTGACGAGCCGATTGACCCACTGTTCGATGTGCTCGCGCGTGACTGTATGCGCGGGGAGGCGGCCGAATTCCGTCTGCACGTGCATCCTGCATTTGCTCTCGACTGTCTGGAGCCAGCTGGGTTTCAGCGCACGGCTGTTGCGCTTGACGGCCTCCTCGAAGAGCTGATCGACTGTCCTGTGCGGACCATGGTACAGGCTCGTTGTCTGCGGGTGGAGGGGCTGCTGCGCTTCCCACGCTTCCGCGTCGTGTTTGAGGGCGAATCCGCGCTTGTCTGTGCTTTTCCCGGCGATCCGTTAGCGGACGCGGTAACGTGTGCCGTGCTTAGTGTGGTAGGCTTCTCCGCTCATTTTTATTTCCTTTCCTTATATAAGGTATATCGCTCTTGTTTGCGTCTGTTAGCTGGTATGTCAGCCCGGCGTCCGAAAATGGAGCCAGACGTATAAGTCAGGCTCCAAGGAGAGAAAGGGAATAATCATGACCAGTACGAATCCCGCACCGGCGCAGTCGCCGGTACCGCAGACCCCACAGCCGGTCAAGCCGACCAAGCACGAGGACACCCGCAGGACCAGCGGCATGGCAATCACCGGCCTCGTCCTCGGCATCACCGGCCTCGTCCTCAGCTTCATCCCTATCGTCAACAATCTCGCGTTCGTACTCGCAATCGTCGGCGCAATCTTCGCCGTCATCGGTATCATCAAGGGCGGTCCGAAAGGCAAAAAGAAGGGCCGCGTCATGTCGATTATCGCGGCGGTCCTGTGCGTGCTCGCGTGTGTGATCACGCTCGTCATGCAGCAGTCGGTGTCAGACGCGCTGGATAAGGCGCAGCACGACGTCAATCAGAAGATGGGAGTGAGCACGCTCTCTGATCAGGGCGACGGTAACAAGCCTGAAATCAAGTCCGTGGAGCTGCAGGCTACCGCGACCGGCAAGGGCAACGTCATGTGGGACGACGGCGCCGGCTCCAGTAACTCGCAGGATTTCGACAAGACGTGGACGAAGAAGGTTGATCCGAAGGACGCGAAGGGTATGCTCTCGCTCTACGTGACCGGCGACATGACCAGTGACTCGGACGATCAGAAGATGAGCTGCACGATCCTCGTCAACGGTAAGCAGAAACAGCATAAGGAGGCCTCCGGCTCCGCCGGTTCTGCGGACTGCACGATCGACTTCGACAACTGATCGAGGTACTAAGAAAAATGAAGCCCCGGCCACATTGACCGGGGCTTTTTCATGCCGTGAGTTCGTTTCTCAGAGTCGCCTAGTAAGTGAGGACCGGAACTGTGATATCCAGATCATCGGCGATCTGATACCAGTCGCTTTCGTACATAGCTTCCTCTGTCCTCAGCTACACAGGGTCTACGAGTATCCGAGCAGTGAGCGCTCGCGTGCGCGAACGAGCTCGAGTCGTGCGCGACGTGCTCGCAGGCAGGTACTGATCTAAGGAGCGTACGTATATGTATAGTCTCTTTTTATCAGCCGGGCATCCCGGGAAGGATCCCATCAACCTGTCCGGCACCCGTTATTCCGTGGGTCAGGCGACCGGCCTGAGGTTCTCGGCGTGGACGTATACGCTGGTGGCTGCTGGCCTGTCGGGCGTGACAGCAAGCGCATGTGAGGCAACGCTCACCGTACAGGACCGCACGCCAGAACTCTTCGACCGGACGGGCATGATCTTCGGCGCGGAGATGGCACTCGGCAAGCCCGGCACGCTGATCGTGGACGGGCAGTGGAGTCAAAGGTGCTACGTAACCCAGACTGCGACGACCTCCGCGTCCCGTATCGCGGACAGTCCGAGAACTCAGGCATGGACTGTCGTCCTGCTGGACGGCGCGAGGATCTGGGGCAGGGCACGGAGTACGGCGGGATCGTGGATCACGCGACGGACGCTGTTACGCGCGGCGCGTCCACGCTCATACTCCTGACCGGCATACGCTCGGCGGAAGCCTGTGGGCTGGACGCCGCGGACGTGCACGCCGTGGAGCGCCCGTGGAGCCACGTCAGGCGGAAAGGCCGGTGGACGCAGAACATAGCCGTCAACCCCACGGTCGCACGCGCCCTCAGGCGGGCGAATAGGACACCGTGAGACAGGCCCAGTACTCATATGGCAGGGTAAGAGGCTGTCTGAGAACCGACTGTGCGCGATCGTCTGGAACACGGCCCGAGCCGTCGGCGCACGTTCTTCACGCTCTGCCGTGACACGGGAGTACTCGACCGGCAGATCATGGCCTCCGGCGGATGTAACACCGCTCAGATGCTCGACTACTACGACATAAGCGCGCTCGCTATGAGAGGCGATACCGGACGTGCTCTGGACGAGTACCTGAGATAGTTTCTGCCCACTTTTGCCAACGTTTTTCCGAAAACAGGGGCAAAACAGGGCAGATTGCGCAGACTCAAAGGGCATGGGAAACCATCTAAAAACATTGCGATTACAGCGGTTCCGCGCCTTTGCACAGTGAGTCGAAAAGTGGGCGATGAGGGGCTCGAACCCCCGACATCCACGGTGTAAACGTGGCGCTCTAGCCAACTGAGCTAATCGCCCAAAGCTACGACAGCTTTCGAACAGAGTTAACCATAGCACATGAACAGCGGCAACACACAAACCTTCGGAGCAAAACAGAAAACGGTGTGTGATGGAGTTCAGAGATGGAATTCATGTATTGAGCTGACAAAAAGAGCCCGCAACACTAGTTCTGGTATTTTGTTCAGGGAAGGACAAAGGAAAAAACAGTGGGTATATGCGGATGTGTTTCACTGTTTGCCCTGGGCAACACACCGAAAGTGAATGAGGTATTCCCTTTCTTCGGATTTCGTGTAACATAGTCTCCTGTTGCTATATGCAATGCATGGTGGATATAGCTCAGTCGGTAGAGCACCTGATTGTGGTTCAGGAGGTCGCGTGTTCGAGCCACGTTATCCACCCTGGTAGGGGAAAGCCGGAACGAAAGTTCCGGCTTTTCGCGTTGTTGGGCTGCAATGAGAGAACAAAGAAAGCAAGCAGGTGCAGGAATTTTGAAGTTTTTGCACCTGCTTTACTTTTCCTCTTCTTATTTCCACACAGTGCGCACAATTTTTTGTCATGCTGGACTCTTCATAGATCGCACAAGAGGGTGCGTGTTTTGCTCATACGGCTGCACACACGTTTGCGCACAGGGTTGGCTCACACGTCTGCGCCCAGTTGGCTCACGCGTCCGCTCGAACGCCTGCCAACGTGTGAGCTCGCACCGCTTGCGCTCACAGGGAGGAATGACATGCAGGTATCCGCATCTGCACGCAGAGCACCATGGTTGGTGTTTCTCGGCTGCTGTGTTCTCAGTTTCTTAGGTTTTGGTGTCATCGTTAACACGCCTGGTCAGTACTTCTCTACGTTGAGGTCCTTCTTCCACGTGTCTCAGTCAGCAGTGGCCCTCACTGTGACAGTACAGATGCTTGTGGGAAGCCTCATGCTTTTGGTCGGCGGAAAAATCTTGGAACGTTACGACTCGCGTAAAGTGCTCTTCTTCTGCGTCGCCGTGGTTGCGCTGAGCTTTTTGGCGTGCTCGGTGGTGACCGCGTTTTGGCAGTTTTACGTGATTTTCGCCGTGATGGGTGCAGCATACGCCATTCCTGTGCTCTTGGCTCCTCAAGCGTTGCTTTCTAATTGGTTTGAGAAGCGTTTGGGCATGGTGATGGGCATCGCTTTAGGCTTGTCCGGACTGTCTGGCGCTATTTTCCAACCCATCGTCGTCTCCTGGATCGGCTCGCTGGGCTGGAGAGGAGCCTACGCACTGACGGCCGTCCTTTTTGCACTGATTGCCTTGCCGTGCACGCTACTCTTGCGTTTTGCCCCTGACGCAGTCCGTGGCGAGGTCGCTTTTGGCCACGAAGAGGCCTCTCAACGGCTCAAGACTACCGCTGCAGCTCATCAGTCCGCCGTCAACGCACAAACCGCGACTGCTGACGCCACTCCGCGCCAAGCCTTCCGCTCCTGGGCATTCACCTTCTTCGTGCTCTCCATGGTTCTCCTCCAGATCGCCTCTGGCCTAGTTCAGCATGTGGCTACGTTTGAGAAGGATATGGGTTTGGCACCTTTAGCTGCAGCTTCTGTGGTGACAGGCATTATGATCGGTGCTGCCGTTGGTAAAGGCAGCATTGGTGCCCTTCTCGATCGCTTTAATGCGGTTGTAGTAGTGCTGACTTACGTCTTCTTCGGTGTGGCAGGCTGGCTGATCATCCTCTTCATTCACGTACCTTCGCTTGCAACACTCGGTGGTGTTCTCGCTGGCATTGGGCAGGGCTATCTGTTGGTTGCGATTCCGTGGATGATTCGCGAGCATTTTGGAGCTAGCCACTATGCTCAGATTTACGCTCGTGCTGCGCTCGTTTCCAACGTGATGCTCGCCTTGTCGACGGGCTTGCACGGTGTGCTCTACGACGTGACGGGTAAGTCGTATCTGCTCTCCTTTAGCCTCACGCTTGTTGGTTACGTGGTGGCTACAGTTTTGGGCTTGGTCGCTTTTACCTATCAGCGCACTCGTCTTTCTTAAGATTGTCAGACTGATTTTTGCCCGCGTTTGCGTGAGCTCAATCAGCTGTTCTCATCTGTGTATCCGCGCTCAGCTGAGCGCGGATTTTTGTTGCCAGATTCTGTGGTAGTGAAGCTTCGATAATCTGATAGGTATGAAACTGATTGTGGACTGTGATACTGGCATTGACGACGCACTCGCTCTGATTTACCTTCTCACCAGCATGGACGCGACTCAGCATGGTTTGGCTGGCATTCCTGGTGCTGCTGATTCGAGTAACCCTGTCGATCTGATTGGTGTAACGGCAAGCTTTGGCAACACTACAGCTCGTCAATCTGCTCGTAACAGCCTTGACCTTCTTGACCTCTTCGGCCACAGTGATGTTCCCGTGTTCCTTGGCCATGAACACGCTCTGGGTGCGCGCAGTTTTGAGGTTTCCCCTGGCTCCGCATTCATCCACGGGCTCAACGGGGTGGGTGATGTTGAACTACCTCACAGTGCTCGTGAGGTTGAAAAAATGCCTGCAGATGAATTCTTCATCGAGTCTGCTCGTCGTTATGGCAGTGACCTTACCATTCTTTCTACTGGTTCCTTTACCTCTTTAGCTGCTGCGATTACGCGCGCGCCTGAAGCTATGGCGAAGCTGGGTCGCATTGTTATGATGGGATGTGCCCTCACCGTTCCTGGGTCAGTTAATGCCTGGACGGAAGCGAATGTGTCACAAGATCCTGAATCTGCAGATACTGTTCTTCGCTCAGGGCTTCCTTTGGTGATAGTGGGTCGAGACGTGACTGCTGTCACGCATTTGGCAACGGATGTTCCTCTGCGCTGGAAGGAATCTGGCAGCCGCATTGGCCTCCTTCTCGGCCAGATGGTGGCTTTCTACCAAAGGGCATATGCCGTGAATTTCCCTGCTCTCCATGGCTGCTTTTTGCCTGACCCTCTGGCCATGGCGATCACGCTGGATGAGAGCTTGGTAACGAACTGGCTTTCCCGCGACTTGTGCATTGAGCTTGATGGGCCGACCAGGGGACGCACTATTGCTAACCGTGATAATCTTTTCCAGCACTCTTCTACTCGAGTTGCCTTAGATTATCAGCGTGATCTCTTCTTAAAGCGTTTCCTGAGCTTAATGGATGCGCAGATTCACCGCGATTCCTCTGTGGATTAAGCGTCATCTATTCGAACACCGGGTTAGTGCAGCAGATAGTGATAGCGACAAGCGTCTGCGGGGAGCATGCCTTGATAAAGCGCCTGCAGACACAAAAGAGGAGAAGGATAGCGCACAAGAATAGTTCACAGTGATATAAGAAAAGGGCGGGTGAAACCGCCCTTTTCTTATGCAGGCAATCGTGAGCTTGCCTGAAGATGCGCTGACAATCTTAAAGGTTAAGCAACGCTGAAGCGAGTGGAGATGAGGTCCTTGTCAAGGCTGGAGTGACCAACCAAAACGTCAAATTCACCAGGCTCCACCACGCGCTTATCCTCGGCGTTAACCAGCGAGCAGGAGGAGACAGGAAGGTCAATGGTGACGTTCTTCGTCTCACCAGGCGCAAGGTGGACGCGAGCAAAGCCCTTCAACTCGCGATCAGCCCAGGTAACCGAAGTTACCACATCAGAGATGTAGAGCTGAACCACTTCTGTACCAGCCCTCTTGCCAGTATTCGTCACATCCACATGAACATGAACAGTGTCAGAGGTGCTAAATGGCGTGTCATTATCCTCGATGGTGAGGTTCGAATAGCTGAAAGTAGTGTAGGAGAGGCCTTCACCAAAGGCGAAAGCTGGCTCCTGCGTCAGATCAGCATAACGATAACCATGCTGGCCGCGAACCATGTTATAGAACACAGGAAGCTGACCGACGTGACGCGGGAAGGTGATCGTCAAACGTCCCGATGGATCATTCATACCCAACAGAGTTTCTACAATCGCCTGACCGCCCTTCATACCAGGCTTTGGAGCCCACAACAGGGCATCAGCATTCATCGCAGACTCATGCAAGATGAGTGGCTTGCCGGACATGAGCACCACGACCAGAGGCTTGCCAGTAGCCGCCAGAGCATCCAACAGAGCATTCTGGCCACCGAGCATCTCCAAAGTGGCGGTAGAACGGCCCTCACCGGTGAGCTCAATGGTGTCACCCACAACAGCGACGACAATATCCGACTTTTCTGCAGCTTCCACGGCTTCCTCAATCTGGCGAGGGTCAACTGGGCAGGAAACAGCAACCTGAGGGCGAGGCTGACCATCGGGGAAAGTATCACCAGCAGGGTCCTTCTCCATGCGCACAATGTCAGCACCACGAGCGGTACGAAGCGTCCAATCCTCAGGCAGTAAGGCTTCGAAAGCATCCTTAATAGTAGTCGTGCATTCACGAGGCTCTGGGTGCTCCTTCGTCAGCCAATTGACCTGGCCAGAAGCGCCAGCCCAATCGCCCAGCTGCTCCTGAGCGTCGTCGATGAGCGGGCCAACCAAAGCGATGCTCTTCTTCAACGGCTTGTCGCTGGCGGATGGGTGAGCGGCTGGAGCTTCGGTGCCCTTAGCCTCAGCATTCTTACCCTCAGTACCCTTACCCTCAACAGGAGCGGTGAATGGCAGCAGGCCGTTATTGTGCAAGAGCACGAGAGACTCACGGGCGAGCTTCAGGTTCAGCTCAGCATGTTCCGGCTTGCCAATCTCAGCCTTAATACGCTCCTCATCAGCGAGGCGAGGGTTCTCAAACAGGCCCAGGCGGAACTTCAGGGTGAGGATGCGGCGAACTGCCTCATCAATTTCTGCTTCAGAGATCAAGCCATCCTGAAGAGCTGCCAGAGCGCCTTCAAAGAAGCGAGGAGTCGTCATGATCATGTCATTTCCAGCCTTCACAGCTGCAGCAGCAGCATGCTTGTAATCAGGCTGGAGCTTTTGCGTATGAACAAGCTGGCCGACATTATCCCAATCGGTGACCAAAGTGCCCTGATAATCCCAAGCCTTACGCAACACATCATGCAACAGCCAGTGGTTCACAGTGACAGGAGTGCCATCGATAGAGGAGTAGCCCAGCATGAAGGAGCCGACACCTTCGCGAGCAACACGCTCAAACGGAGGAAGGAACCAAGAGAGCATCTGACGCTTCGTATGAGAAGCCTCAGAAGCGTCACGGCCACCCCACGTTTCCGAGTAGCCAGCGAAGTGCTTAGCCGTGGCGAGCAGAGCATCGGAAGCGAGAGGCTCACCAGCCTTAGCGCCCTTTTGCAAGCCGCGGACTTGAGCGGAAGCCATCTCACCGATGAGGTAGGGATCCTCGCCAAAGGTTTCATCGACGCGACCCCAACGAGTGTCACGAGCGATGCACAAAACAGGAGAGAAGGCCCAGTGTTCACCAGCGGCAGAGCCTTCAATAGCGGTGACGCGAGCAGCCTTCTCAACAAGCTCAGGGTCCCAGGAAGCTGCTTGGCCCAACGACTCGGGGAAGATGGTGGCGCCTGGCCAGAAGCTGAAGCCGCGAATCAGATCGTCGCCGACGAGAAGTGGGATGCGCAGGCGCGTCTTTTCGTTCATTTCGTAGGCTTCGCGCTGGCGAGCTGGGGAAGTGTGAAGAATAGAGCCGACATGCTTAGTGAAGATGAGGTCAGTGAGGTCTTGCTGAGCGTCGAGCTGCATCATTTGGCCGACCTTTTCCTCAACGTTCATGCGGGAGAGGAGGTCTTCGACGCGCTCAGAGATCGGAAGGTTAGGGTCTCTAAATGGGAAGTCTGTCATAGTCTTTCCAATCTGTGCTTTCTGTACTTATAGGTGTACTTCTGTATTGCACCTGCGGGCTACTTTGCCTGGCAGTGCTTTCTATCTTATCGATGAGGCGATAGATAAAAAGACGGCATGTTGAAATGGGGCGAGGGAGCGTTGGACGAGGGGCAGAGACTGCGTTGGGAATTGAGCGGGTGGCGTTGAGCGAGATGCGGCAAGGCGCACTTAACCCGAGGGAGAAATAGGGGAAACAAAGAAAGAGAAATGAAAAGTAGCCCCGGAGAGAGTCGAACTCTCGTTGTCAGAGTGAAAGTCTGATGTCCTAACCGTTAGACGACGGGGCCAAGCCAAGATTCGATATTACAGGGAGCTTGCTGACTTGGCAAGAGCTTGTGGCAAGAAATGTTTTTCCGCGTGTTGCGGGTGGAGCGACGGGAAGGTGACAGGAAGGTGACGGGAAGGTGACAAGAAGGTGACGGGCAGATGACAGAGATTTGCCAGCAATTACCAAGATTCCCAGTACGTAGAAACATAAAACGAACAAAAATGAACATAAAAGAACAAAAGCGAACAGTTCTTGTTATACTAGAGCACAGAACACGTCAACGACGCACACACAAGGGTTTGACGTGTCAACCGGTCATAATAGAAGCACCGGAAGAAAGGAATACCATGACAGTTCTCGTCACGGGTGGCTGCGGTTATATTGGCGGTCACGTTGTTCATGCCCTCAAGCAGCGCGGTGAAGATGTCGTCATCGTTGACGATTTGAGCTATGGCACCAAGGAACATGCCTTCGGCAACCCTCTTGTCGTCCAGGACGTCGCCGCACCAGAAGCACGCAAGGTGCTCGCACAAGTCATGCGCCTGTACAAGGTGGACGCTGTCATCCACTTCGCCGCTCGCAAGCAGGTGGGCGAGTCGGTGGAAAAGCCGCTGTATTACTTCCAGCAGAACATCAACGGCATGCTTAACGTTCTCGGTGCCATGGTTGACGCCGGTGTCGAAAAGCTCGTCTTCTCCTCCTCTGCAGCAACCTACGGTGTTCCACCGGTACCAGTTGTGCCAGAGGACGTTGTGCCAATGCTGCCAATCAACCCTTACGGTCAGACCAAGCTCTTTGGCGAGTGGATGGGTAACGCCGTCGCCAAGGCTCACGGCATCCGCTTCTGCGCTCTGCGCTACTTCAACGTCGCAGGTTGCGGGCCTGTCGAGCTGGAAGACCCGGCAATCTTGAACCTCATCCCGATGGTCTTCAACAACCTGAAGAAAGGTAAGGCTCCAGCAATCTTCGGCGCTGATTACGACACTGAGGACGGCACCTGCGTGCGTGACTACATCCACGTCTCCGACCTTGCCGACGCCCATATTGCTGCTATCAGCTACCTCGACCGCGACGACCGCCCATACTCGGCCTTCAACGTTGGCACGGGCAAGGGCACTTCGGTGCGTCAGATCGTCGAAGAAGTCCGCCGCGTCACCGGCCTGCCATTCCAAGAGAAAGTGGAAGCTCGCCGCGCTGGTGACCCGCCGCTGCTCATCGGCTCTCCAAAGCGCATCAACGAAGTGATGGGCTGGCATGCCAAGTATGACGTCGAGGAAATCGTCGAGTCTGCTTGGAAGGCATGGCAGGCGAACCCGAACCACCACATCGACGTCGACAACTGGAAGCAGGTCGACTGACCTCACGTCGCGCTCCTCACGATGGCGTGAGATTATCACCGCGCCTCATCGCGCACCGTCGTGAAGCTTCAGCGCATAAACAGCTGCCCGCACCTTTCGGTGCGGGCAGTTTGCGTTTCTGGCTGCGTTCAACAGCAGTGCTAATCTCGCGCGCGCAGCGCTAAGCCAGCGCTAACTCAGCGCAAGCCAGCACTCAACTTACTAGCATTACTCAGCAGACTTCTTGTTAATCTTCTCCAAGCGCTTCGCAACCTTCGCCTCAGCCTTGGCTTCCTTACGCTCAGCCTTCGCTTCCATCTTCTCCAGCTTCGCCTGAGCCTTTTCCCCAGCCTTCTCGAGCTTGGCACCAGCCTTTTCCAACTTGGCCTGAGCCTTCTCCAGCTTGACCTGCGCCTTCTCCTGACGAGCCGTCGCACGCTTGAGCTGCCAATTAGCCATCGACAAGCCCAACGAACGGTTCATCATCTCCTGCGGGTCAGTGTCCTCCGTGTCGCCCGTGAACTCCGACCACGTATCGAGGGCATCGTCCTCAGAAAGCTCCATCTGCTGTTTAAGCCACGCCCGAGCAGCCGGATTGATGTCATTAGAATCGAGCACCTTTTGGTACATCGGGTACCACAAATGCAAAATCGGGTACATCGCGGTGAACAAATACTCCGGGCGCGTCGAACGTGAATGCTCCGGATGCGCATCAAAAGTGTTCTTAAAGCGCTGCATATACGCCTTAAACGACTCAAAACTTGTATCCATACGGCGAGCCGAAATACCTACCACCATGTGAGGGCAGTACACCGTCTTGAAATGGTGACCGATCAGATGCAAGGAGAGGTCAATATCCTCATGCAACACGTCTTCCTTGTCTGGGCACACCTCGTTGGCAACCTGCTTCCACGCGGTTGCACGAACAGCCATATTCGAGCCAAAAAGCAAGCTCTGGCCATGGTCGGCCTTGTAAATATGCTTGCGAATAGCAGCATCACCCTTCAGCGAGAATTGGCGAGCAGGCATATCATAATACGCCACCGGCCCGGAGGCACCCATAGCTTGAGGGTCCTCAGTAAACAGGGTGCTCACCGCTTCCACCCAGTCGGGGCGCAACATCGAATCGGCGTCAACGCGGCCTAAAATATCGCCGCTGGCATGGTTAAAACCGTAATTTCTCGTGGGGATCAGGCCCTGTTCAGCCGTTTGGTGCACGAGCTTGACGTGAGCATCGGGGTTCTCGTCAATAAACTGCTGCACGATGTCACACGTATTATCAGTCGAATTATTATCGACGACGAGCACCTCCGCAGCAGCCACGGTTTGACGAGTGGCGCAAGTCAGGCAGTCGGCAATATGTTCTGCCTCGTTCCATGCAGGGATGATGATCGATACGGAAAGCATAAATCCTACTTTATCGGCGAATATGACACTACCTTCACATTTGCCCGCTTTTGAGCATACAATCAGGCTTCTTGAGCATAATAGAACACAGAGATTATCAGCAACAGTGAGGCCAGTGCGTATGAAAAGCCAGAAAGCAATCCCTCAGATTGGCGAGCAGCAAAAAGTAGTGCTGCCAGGCACGCCAGAAGAGCAGATCGCCAAAGAGCGCACCAAGCAGGTGGAACTCAACCAAGTGCGAGCAGCTCAAGAGGCTGCTGGTGAAACAGGGGAGTCGGCCAGGCGTAAGTACGACGTCAACCGCCTCTTCCTGGCTGAAAACGACCCGCGCAAACCTCCTGCATGGCTTCCTCGCGCCATCCTGATGGTGATGGTCGCCATTTTCCTCGGTATTTTTATTTACCAGTACTGGGGGAATGTGGAAGGCCTCTTCGTTAACGTCATCATCTGCCTGTTTATCGCATTGGCGATGGAACCTGCTGTTGCGGGCCTGGTTCGTCACGGGTGGAAACGCTCAGTGGCGGCGCTAACCGTCTGGTTTGCTGTGCTTATTGTGGTGGGCATTTTGGTGGCGATGTTTGGCTCCATGTTCGTCCAGCAGGTGACGGGCTTGATTTCCGGCATTCCTCATCTGTACTCGGAGCTCGCCAGTTTTGTGAGGGCACAATTTGATTATCAGCTGCCCGCATTCAACGCTTTGGGTAACCTCATCGCTGAGAATATTCAGACTTCCTGGATTACCGACATTCTGGGTTCGACGGCAGGTGCAGCCAGCTGGCTGATGGAGTTTGGCACCTCACTGATGGTCATTCTCTTCGTCACCTATTACTTCTCGGCGGGGCTTCCTAATATGCGCCGCAGCATTTGCTCCTGGCTTCCTCAGCGTTCCCAGCGCAGGTTCTTGGTGGTGTGGAGCGTGATTGAGGGCCAGGTGTCCTCCTTCTTGAGCTCTCGCGTCATTCTTGCGGTGATTTCAGCCATCTGCATGGGAATTTATATGCGCGTGACGAACATCCCGTATTGGCTGCCGTTGGCGATGATGTACGCGATTATCTCCCAGTTTGTGCCGATGGTCGGCGGCATTATCGGCGCTATTTTGCCGGTGATTGTGGCGTGGAGTGACCAAGGCATCAAAGCGGCGCTGTTGATTGTTGTGTATACGCTGATTTACCAGCAGATTGAGAATATGCTTATCGCTCCGAAGATTCAGGAGAACACGATGGCTGTTCACCCTGCTGTGGGCCTGGTGGCTGTGTTTGCCTTCTCTAACCTGTTTGGCTTGTTGGGTGCTTTGCTCGCCCTTCCGGTGGTCGCTTCGGTTCAGGTGGTGATGACTGCTTACTTGCAGCGTCAGGAGTTGGTGGATTCGACTTTGCTCGACGTGGGCTCGGGCAAGGTGGCGAAGTCCAAGCTCGCCCGCTCGGCACAGTTGCTCTCCCAGAAGCTTACTGACCAAGGTCGTGTTGTTCGCTCCACATCCGGCAGGATTATCACTGCTACTGATCTTCAGATCCTCAAAGCAGAGAAGCAGTTTGCTGATTACTCGGAGGAGAATAGCGAAGCCAACCATGAGCGCGATTTCCCTGGCCACCCGTTCATGAGTGCTGAAGAGCTGGATGCGACGGAAACGGTTGCTTTGGCGAAGCGTTCTGCCGGTTCGCTGCGCGCGCAGTGGAGGAAGAACCAGGAAGCTCAGGCCTCGCCCGACATGGTCACGCAGGACCTGATGAAGCAGAACCTCGCGAGCGCGTCTGCGAACACGGAGGAGGAACACAACAGCGGTGATAATCTTGAGTCGACCTCGGAGGCTCACCGCTAATGCTGGTTCTTCAGCTACTCGACATTCTGCTCATGGTGCTGGGCACGGGAGCGCTCATCTACCAAGTGGTCTACATTCTGGTCGCGCTCCTCGCTAAACCTCGCGTCTTCCCCGAGGCGGCCAAAGATCAACGCTTCGCCGTGCTCGTCTCCGCGCGCAACGAGGAGAACGTTCTACCGCACCTCATCGCATCCCTGCGAGCTAATGACTACCCACAAAACCTCATCGATATTTGGGTTGTCGCCGACAACTGCACCGACAACACCGCTCAAGTGGTGAAGAACCTAGGCGAACATGTCATCGAACGCTCCGACAGCGAGCACATCGGCAAAGGCTATGCTCTCACCTTCCTGCTCAACAAGATGATGGCGCTCGGGCAAGCCTCTCAATACGACGCCTTCTTCGTCTTCGATGCAGATAACTTCGTCGAGCCGAACTACTTCACCGAAATGAATAAGGTGTTCCAAGCAGGCTTCCCGGTGGTCACCAGTTTTAGAACCGCTTCGAACTTCGACCAAAATTGGGTGTCCTCCGGCTCGGGAATTTGGTGGCTGCGCGAAATGCGCTTCGTTAACTCTTCGCGCATGATTCTGGGGAACTCCGCTCAGGTGGGTGGAACCGGTTTCATGTTCAGTCAAGCCGTGATGCGCATGAACGACGGCTGGCGTTTCCACTTGCTCACCGAGGATGCGGAATTTGGCTTGAATTGTGTGCTCAACGGTATTCGCATCGGCTATTGCAATTCCGCTATTGTGTATGACGAGCAGCCGGTGCGTTTCAGTCAATCCTGGCAGCAGCGTTTGCGCTGGTCGGTGGGCTACTTGCAAGTGTGGCGCTACTATGCCGGCGCTTTGGTGGAGCATATGGTCCGTGAGCGTGATCTCTCCGCCCTTGATTTCTCGCTGTTTTTGGCACCTTTCACGGCGATGTGGTTCTTGCGCATCATCATTGGTTACGTTTTCGCAGCTCTCGGTTTCATTACGGTGAGCTCGCAAAACCAGGTGCTCATCAACTGGATTATCGGCCTGGTCGGCGGCATGCTTGTGATGATGGCACTTGCCGTGTTGTGTTGCATTTTGGAGCGCGACAAAATTCAAGCGTCGAATAAGGAACTGTTGGGTTATTGCCTCAGTTTCCCGGTGTACTTTATGTCGCTGGTGCCAATCTCAATTCTTGCCCTCATTTCTAAGCCTCAGTGGAAGCCCATTGCTCACCAAGGCCGCCAGATTGTCACTGCCAGCAATTCAGAGAGCGAGGAAGCATGACGAAGCTGCGAAAAATCGCGTCCCGCACTGCGCGCGTGACGCTCTCTGCCGCGCTCGCGCTCGTGGTGGGCTCCGGCCTGATTTGCGCTGACCACAACCAGATGGTGACGCGCGGCATGTTGGGCGGTGCGAACCTTGCCGGCGGGGCTGGTGCTGGCGACGCTTCTGACGCTGGGAATGCTGGCGCTGGCAACGCTTCTGACGCTTCAAAGACTGTGCCTTACCGGCCAGCAAGCCTGCTCGAAACAGTAGCGAGCAGAAAGGTCACGCCCAGCCTCACAGCTGCCACGCGCAAATACGACCTGGACATGAACGTCGTGAAGAAGGCCGTCGACGACTTCCAGAAAACCCCAGATTTAGGCGATAAATACGGCTTCGTCATTTCCGACGGGCGCAGCAGGGAAGTCAGCAGCCACAATGCTGACACGGCGTACACTCCAGCTTCAACGCTGAAATCGCTTACCGCGCTCGCTGCCGTTCATACGCTCGATATGAACTCCACGCTGGCTACTGAGGTGTATGAACTCAACCAGCAGGGTGGGCAGGCCACGCTGATAATCAAGGGCCAGGGTGACATGCTGCTGGGAAGTGGTATCAGTGACCCTCAGCATGTGACCGGAAGGGCAGGCCTGGCGAGCTTAGCGCAGGAGACGGCCGCGAAACTCAAGAAGCAGAAAGTCACTCAAGTGAGCCTTGCTGTCGACGAGAGCTTCTTCACCCGTTCCATGCCTCCACATATGCCCCCAGAATACTTGCAAACCGGCTATTTCACGCCGACGAGCGCGATGGCCATCGACCAGGGCAAGCAGTTTGGTGACTGGCAGAAGAATGGCGTTCCCGATTCTGAAGCGATGGCGTATGCTCCTCGCGAAGAAAACCCAGTGCCTGCCGCGGTGGCGAGCTTTGCCGCGAGCTTGAACCAGCAGGGAATTCAGGTGAAGCAGGGAGCTGACGGCAAGCAGGAGGCGAGTGCCAGCCAGAGGAAGGCGATTGCTTCTCAGCGCTCGATTGCGGTTGTTCACTCTGCTCCGCTGTGGCAGATCTTGCATTTGACGCTCACCCTCTCGGATAACACGCTAGCCGAGCTGTTTGGCCGTCTTGTTGCTCACCATCTGGGCTATGAGAATTCGCCGGCGGGGGCGCGTAAAGCCGTATATGACACGGTGAAAAAGTTAGGTGTGGACCTTGCCGGGGCGAATCTTTCCGATACCTCCGGTCTTTCTGACGGCTCGGTTCTGACCCCACGCACCCTGCTTGCTGTTCAGGGTAAGCTTCTCAACTCAGCGGGGGCGAGCGCCTGGGAAGGCCAGCCCGTATCCGGCGAGATTGACACGACGGGTGATCTGCGCGCGTTCACTGATGGTGACCACGGTGTGATCCATCTGAAGTCGGGTTCGCTCGATGATGTGACGAGTATGGTCGCGAGCATTGAAACCAAGCGCGGGGGAGTGGTGATGGTCAGTGTGATTGTGAACAATCCGCCGAGCCATTATGCGGCGAGCCGCGCTATTGATAAGCTCCTCGTTGACCTGATCGCAGCTTAGGAGGCGCGCATGGATTGTGATGAGGCTCCCGCTTCTTCTGTTCGCCGCCCGCACTTAATTGCTGATTTTCGCCCGCGCAAATCGCAGGCAGTTCGCCTCGCTCGAGGGGCCGTGCTCGCAAGCCTTCGCGCACAAGAGACCCTGACGCAGCACTCTCAGTACACCCAGTCCGTTCAGCACGTTGAGACCGCCCCGTCCTCCCATCCCGCGCAGCACACCGAGCCTGCCCAGCCGCTGGTGCTGGTCGCCGTCTCCGGTGGTCGCGATTCTCTGGCTCTCCTCGCCGTTACCATTCTGGCCGCGCGCGAGCTCAACTGGCGCGTAGCCGCCGTCTGCGTTGACCACCACATGCAGCCCGGCTCTACCCAGGTCGCCCGCAACACTCGTCAGGTTGCGTTGGGTTTAGGTTGCGAACACGCTGAGATTATCAGTATCAGCGTTGACCCTCGCCGCGGCGGGCCAGAAGCCGCCGCTCGTGCCGCGCGATATCGCGCGATTGCAGCACACGCCCAGCGGATTCAGGCGAGCGCAGTACTTCTTGCTCACACGTTGGATGATCAGGCTGAGACTGTGCTTCTGGGTTTGCTGCGCTCTGCAGGCCCCGATGCGCTCGTCGGGATGCCACCCGCGTTCATTCGCCATGACGTCCCCTTCCTTCGCCCGCTCTTACACATCACACGCGCCCAGACTACGGCCATCTGCGAAGCCTTCGGGGTTCAGTGGTGGGATGACCCCACCAATGGCGATTCAGCCCTCAGCACTTCCGACCTTCCTCTGCGTTCCCAGATTCGCCAGCGGCTGATCCCACTGATGAAGGAACTCGGTGGGGAGGGTGTGAGCGAGCATCTGGCGAGCGTAGCCCATCACGAGCAAGCTCTTCGTACGAGCCTGGAAAGGCGAGTCGACGAGCTGGAACGTACCTACGTGAAGCGACTTCAGGGCACTGATAATCTCGAGTTGCCAACCTCAGTGCTCACCGACGACGAGGTGCTGGGCTCAAGGCTTGTGATGCGCCTGCTCAAGCGGGCAAATGTGGAGCCTAACCGTGAGAAAGTTCGCCAAGTGCTGAATCTTGCCAGCAGGCCGACGCTCAACACAGAACTGCGCCTTCTTGACCGTCAAGGGAGAGTGGTGAGCTTCAAGAGGGTTTTAGCTGTTAAGATTTTTGTTTGCTTTTGATTAGTTTAGTGTGGTATAATTTAGGTTATGTTAGTTCGTGAATGGGCTTCTCGTGAGGGGTTGAACCCTCAAACTGTGTGGAAGTGGTGTCGTGAGGGTACTATGCCTGTTCCTGTGGAGCAAACCCCTACGGGCATGTGGCTGATTCACGACCCGAAGTACGAGCCACCTAGCGGTGCGCAACGCAAGCAGGGTGTGACCGTGTGTTACGCGCGAGTGTCCTCTCGTGACCAGAGACAGGATTTAACCCGTCAAGCTGACCGTTTGAAAGCCTTCGCTCTCACCATGGGTATTGAGCGGCCTGAGGTGGTTACTGAAGTCGGTTCAGGCATGAACGATAAGCGACGTAAACTCAACCGCATTCTGCAAAACCCCAAGTACACAACCATCATTGTGGAGCATCGCGACCGTCTCGCACGCATGAACGCGGGATTGGTTGAAAGTGCACTCACCGCGCAAGGGCGCAAACTGATTATTGTTGATGATAGTGAACTTGATGACGACCTTGTGCGTGACATGACCGAAGTACTCACCTCATTTTGCGCAAGACTATACGGTAGGCGTAGCGCGAAACGTAAAGCGGAGCAAGCGTTAAAGGCGGCACATGATGCCTAGCGCGGTTCAAGTTCGCCTCGACCCCACGCCACGGCAAGAACGCTCGCTTACCGCTCATGCTGGCGCAGCTCGTTTCGCCTATAATTGTGTGCTCGCTCACGTGAAAGCTGATATGGACGCGCATAGGAAGCCTGAGTGGAGTATGTATGCGTTACGTAAATGGTGGAACGCAAACAAGCAGACACTCGCCGTGAACGCTGATACCGGCTTACCGTGGTGGCAGGAATACAGTAAAGAAGTTTACTCGTATGCGGCTGAATGTTTAGCAAACGGCTTGCATAATTGGAGTCAGTCTCGTAAAGGCAAACGTCTTGGTAGGCGCGTGAGTTTTCCGCAGTTTAAGCATAAAAACAAGACCCGCATGGCGTTCGCGTACACTACCGGCAGTTTTGGGATAGTGGCAAGTAATCCTCATGCTGTGCGTTTGCCGAAAATTGGTGTTGTTCACTGTTTTGAAAACGTGACGAAGCGCGTGCATGGTGCTCACGTACTGCGCATGAGCGTCAATAAGCAAGGTGACGGCTGGTATGCAAGCCTCACGCTCGACAAGCAAACCACGGGAAAGCCGGTAGCACGCGTTGCTGGTAGTGTTGGTGTAGACCTTGGTATCAAACAATTCGCCACCCTAAGCGACGGTACGGTTATTCCTAACCCACACCCTTATAGGACAGCTCAGCGTAAAATAGGCAGACTACAACGCCAACTCTCACGCCAACAGCAAGGTTCACACAGGTATCTGCATACTAAACAACGCTTAAACAGCATGTATGCGCGAACCCAACATATTCGCCTTGACCTGCAACACAAGCTCTCCACCTATCTTGTGCGCACATACCAGAGTATCGGTATCGAAGACTTGAACGTGCAAGGCATGGTAAAAAACAGGAGACTCGCGCAAGCTATCCAAGACGCAGCATTCTACCAATTCCGTATGCTCATAACCTACAAGAGCATTGCGGCAAACACGAACCTTGTTATTGCTGACCGATTCTACCCGAGTAGTAAAACCTGCTCACAGTGCGGGAGTGTGAAAACCAAACTCTCCCTCACTGAACGCACCTATAGTTGCGAACACTGCGGGCTACAGCTTGACCGGGATATGAATGCGGCAATAAACCTACAACGACTCGCCGAAAGTGCTTCGGAGAGTGTAAACGCGCATGGAGAAACTAGAAGACCTGCTCTAGGTTAACTAGAGCAGGCATGATTCTGTGAAGTGCGAACCAAGCCGCAAGAAAAATCTTGCATAAGACTTGGAGCTAACCGTGGTAACACGGTTATGTAAGTGACAAACAAAAACAAAGTCACTTACAACGGTGAAGACGCAGGAAAGCAAAAGTCTGCGAACCTCAGCCACGACCAGCGCAGCCAGCGCAACCACAGTGCCTGCCGCAGCAACCGCGTCAGCAGCCAGGGCAATCACCGCCCTGCGCATCGAATTTCACAGGAACACCACGTTTCGTTAACTGCTAGTAACGAAAGCCTGTAAGGATAAAACCATGAAATATGATGACGTGAAAGATTCCATCGCCAAGGTTCTCATCTCCCACGATGAGCTCGACGCCAAGCTTGACGAGATTGCCGCACAGATTTCCAAACATTATGCCGACGTTGATAATCTTTTGTGCATCGGCGTTCTCAAGGGTGCTGCCTATACGCTCGTCTCGGTGACCCGCCGCATGAGCATCTCCGCCCCCATCGACTTTATGTCCCTGTCCAGCTACGGCTCGGGTATGGAATCCAGTCACACCATTACCGTGCGTTCCGATCTCACTACTGACGTCGCCGGTAAGAACGTCCTGATTTTGGAGGACATTGTCGACTCTGGTTACACACTCAACTGGCTGATTGCCGAGCTCAAGAGGCGTGGTGCTGCCTCTGTGAAGGTGATGGCGTTGTTGAGCAAGCCGGAGCGTCGCGAGTACGAGGTGCCGATCGACTACCTGGGCTTCACTATTCCCAACGAGTTCGTCGTTGGCTTCGGCATGGATTACAACGATCACTACCGCAACCTTGATTTTATTGGCGTTCTTGACCCGAAAGTCTACGCAAACTAAGGCGTATACCTCAACTTGTCACTGTGCTCATTCGTGCGCTGACACTTCGCTCGGCAACTGCAGCTGTCCGCACGAGCGACGTGCGCTGAGACTTACTTTTCAATACCGTTGAAGGCTTCTGGCTCATGTCAGAAGCCTTTTGCGTTGCCTGAGTGGTAACCGACGCATGATCAGTGCATGGCCTGTGCACATCTCGACGCCTCTGCTGAAGTGCAGTTTGATACTGGATTATCAGACAGCTTTCAGGATAATTTCAACTTCCAGTCACTCATCCATGGAAAACTAGAACACGGTGCCACCACAGGATCAGTGTATGCACTGTTTCACTAGTATGGATGGCAAGGTATTCGCCCGCGAAGGGAAGGCATAATGACATTTCCGCAAGGAGGTCCCGGTGGACCTCAGGGGTTTGGACCAGGCAGGGGCAATGACCCTCGCCGCGGCAATGACCCTCGCGACCCGCGAAACAACATGAACGTTCCGCAGGGCAACAAGCCAAACAAGCCATGGTATAAGCAGGTGTGGGTGTGGATCGTCGTTCTCGTCCTCGCCGCACTCGTTGGCTTGCAAGTCAACCGCGCTCTGGCTCCAAAAACCATTAGCACCCAAGACGGCCTGACAATCTTGATGAAGCAGCCTGAGCAACTCAAGCGCGCAACCATTACAGAAGGCCACCAAACCGTCAGCTTGGAGCTCAAGTCCGACTTCAAGAAGACCGTCAACAAGCGCGAAGTCAACTACGGCAAGCGCGTCGTCTTCTACTACGTGTTCGGCCAGTCAACTCAGGTGGTCAAGGCTGTCGAAGACGTCACCAAGACCAACTCGGATTACACGTTTAACTCCGAAGTGCCGAGCGAATCATGGATTAACATCCTGATTACCACTCTGCTGCCAATGGTGCTGCTCATTGCTGCCATGTGGTGGGTCATGCGCTCGATGGGCGGCTCCCAAGGCCTGTTCGGCATGGGCGGAGGCGCTGATAAATCGCGCGTTCCTGACTCAGAGATCCCTAAGACCAAGTTCTCTGATGTCGCTGGTGAGGAAGCAGCCGTTCAGGAAGTCGAAGAGATTAAGGACTTCTTAAAGGACCCAGAAAAGTACCGTCGCCTCGGCGCTCGCATTCCTCGCGGCGTGCTGCTCTACGGCCCTCCAGGAACGGGTAAGACTCTTCTTGCCCGCGCAATTGCAGGCGAAGCAGGCGTGCCATTCTACGCCATGGCTGGTTCTGACTTCGTCGAGATGTTCGTCGGCCTCGGTGCTTCCCGTGTGCGTGAACTCTTCGACGAAGCCAAGAAGCACTCTCCGGCAATCATCTTTATCGATGAGATTGATGCTGTGGGCCGCAAGCGTGGATCCGGCATGAACGGCGGCCATGACGAACGCGAGCAGACGCTCAACCAGTTGCTCGTCGAAATGGATGGTTTCGACAACAACACCGGCTTGATTGTCATTGCCGCAACCAACCGCCCAGACGTGTTGGATAACGCACTGCTGCGCCCAGGCCGCTTCGACCGCCAGGTGGCTGTGGAAGCTCCTGACTTGGAAGGCCGCGAAGCTATTCTGCGCGTTCACGCGAAGGGCAAGCCATTCGTTCCAGATATCGACTTGCATATGATCGCTGTGCGCACGCCAGGCTTCACTGGTGCTGACCTCGCTAACGTGCTCAACGAAGCAGCTTTGCTCACGGCTCGTTCGAATGCGCAGCTCATTGATAATCGTGCTATTGACGAGGCCATCGACCGTGTGATGGAAGGCCCGCGCCGCCACACGCACTCCATGGCTTTGGAAGAGCTGCGTAACACCGCGTACCACGAGTCTGGTCATGCTCTGGTTGCTGCAGCCATGCATCACACGGACCCAGTGACGAAAGTGACGATTCTTCCTCGCGGTAGGGCATTGGGTTACACCGCTGTTATGCCGACGGAGGATCGCTACTCCGAGTCGCGCGAGGGCTTGCTCGACCAGATGGCCTACGCCATGGGTGGCCGCACGGCTGAGGAAATCGTGTTCCACGATCCAACGACTGGCGCTTCCAACGATATTGAGAAGGCGACGCGCATTGCTCGCACGATGATCATGGAATATGGCTTCTCCACTCGTTTGGGTGCGGTGAAGTGGAATTCTGCTGAGCCTCAGGGCGATGACATTTCCAACATCGCTCCACACCCGTACTCGGAAAAGACGCAGGAGATTATCGACGACGAGGTTCATGAGCTCGTTGAGAACGCCCACACGGAAGCGTGGAAGGTTCTCAACGACAACCGTGATCTGCTCGACCAGATGGTCACTGAGCTGCTGGATAAGGAAACCTTAAATGAGAAGGACCTCAAGCGCATCTTCTCCACTATTAAGAAGGCTCCTGAACGCAGGCAGTGGCTGTCCGACCCGAATAGGCCTGATTCTGACCGCCCACCGGTTGCCATTCCTGAAAAGCTACGGAAGTATGCGAAGGAAGCCGAAGAGCGTGAAGAGGAGAGGATCCAACAGCAATGAGTTCGTCGTGTGCTGAGGAAAACGCCAGCGCTTTGCGCCTGAAAGCTGGCGAGCCACAGGCCGCTGAGGCGGCTCAGCTCGGTGACGCTCAGGCCGCTGAGGATTCGCTGGAGCGCCATTATCCGCCAGTCGACAAAGCCAAGGTTCGCCAAGCCGTTCGCCTCTACCTCGAGGCGATCGGTGACGACCCTGACCGTCCGGGCTTGCGCGAAACTCCTGACAGGATCGCTCGCGCCAGCACCGAACTGTTCGAAGGCTTGACCACCGATCCGCGTGAGATTTTGGAAAAGCGCTTCCCCGTCAACTCAGAAGAGATGGTTCTCGTTCGCGACATCGAGTTCTACTCGGTGTGCGAACACCACCTGCTTCCCTTCTTCGGAGTTGCCCACGTCGGCTACTTCCCAGGCAAAGAAGGCGTGTTGGGCCTGTCGAAACTCGCGCGCTTGGTGGACGTATACGCCCGCAGACCGCAAGTGCAAGAGCAGATGACCGCTCAGATTGCCGACGCGCTGATGAAGTACGCCGACGCTCGCGGAGTGATCGTCGTCACCGAAGCAGAACACATGTGCATGGCCATGCGCGGAGTGCGTAAGGCGAATGCGCGCACCATCACCTCGGCTATCCGAGGCCGTATGGTCAACCCGACAACACGTGCAGAAGCAATGAGTTTGATCCTCAATTCTGCTCGTCTGTCGAACAACTAAGCGCGAGGGCCGGTGAGCTTCACAGCCGCCGGCCTTTGTGTATGGTGAAAGGATTGTATGAGCACGTTAATCATGGGCGTTCTCAACGTCACCGAGGATTCCACCTCCGATGGTGGCCTCTACTTGCACACCTCAGCCGCCGCAGCGCATGCCCACACTCTCATCGAGCAGGGTGCTGACCTCATCGACATCGGCGCGGAATCAACGCGTCCTGGCGCTAAGAGGGTGAGCGAGAGCGAGGAGATTAACCGCATCACGCGCACTCTTCAAGCAATTCGTGAGGATGCTCACGCTCATCACGTCCAGCTTTCCATTGACACTACTCGTGCAAGCGTCGCCCAGGCTGCTCTCGACGAAGGTGCTGACATCATTAACGACGTTTCTGGCGGCACACTCGACCCTCACATGCCTCAGCTTCTGGCCCACACCGGCAAGCCGTACATCGTCCAGCATTGGCGCGGCTGGCTTGATGGTCGCGACTCTTCGGAGTACGAGTGTGGCGTCGTTGCTGATACTGTGGCCGAATTACACCGCCAGATTATCAGCGTGCTCAACTCGGGTGTGAAACCCGAACAGATCATCGCTGATCCGGGCCTGGGCTTTTCCAAGCCCGGCCCTGAGCTCAACTACCCGCTCATCGAACACCTTGAAGAGCTGCAACAGTTGGGTTTCCCCGTGTTGATCGGGGCGAGCCGCAAGCGTTTCGTGAAAAAGACACTGCTGGATGATGGGCTGAGGAGAATGGCTCGTACTGATAATCTTGAGCCGCAAGAAGTGAGTCAAGAAGTGAGTAACGACAGGCTGGATGTGGCCACCGCGATGATCAGCGTTTTGGCCGCGCAAAAGGGCGCGTGGGCGGTGCGCGTGCATAATGTTCAAGCCAGCCGTGATGCGCTCGCTGTGTGGGAGACCGCCCGCCAGTTTGAGCACTCTACCGCACCGGCCTGCTGCGACCTGACTCGCGCGAACCAGCCGGCGACCACGAGCGAACAAGCCACAACCGAGGAGGAGTGAATGAGCGACACCATTACGCTCACCGGAATCCGCATCGAAGCGGCACACGGCGTTCTCGCCAAGGAAAAGCAATACCCGCAAACCTTCATCGTCGACGCCACCCTGCACCTCGATTTGAGCAAGGCCGGGCTTTCCGACAAGCTTTCCGACACCGTCGACTATGGCCAGATCGCTCGCCGTATCGTTTCCACGGTGAAAAGTGAACAGGTGAACTTGCTCGAGTATTTAGCCAACAAGATTGCCACCGCCATTCTTCTCACTCCGGCCATTGAAGCGGTGGATGTGACAATCCATAAGCCACAAGCGCCGCTGGTCGTGCCGTTCAGTGATGTGAGTGTGAGCATTCACCGCACACAAATGCCGATCCGCTCGGTGCGCGAGCAGGCGCGCGAGGAGGCGGGCGAGACTGATGAGGTGCTCTACGGCTCGAGTGTGAACGCCCGTCAGGAAGCTGATGCGCGCGAGATGATGGCAGCGAGTAGGCGAGCGGGAGAGATGGCCGCTGGGCGGCAGATGGCTGCCGGGCGAGAGATGGCTGCGCGCGATGTTGTCGACAGCGCGGGAACAGGTGGAGAGACGACTGCAGCTTACGACGCCGACGCTGCACAGGAGCCAGAAGGCGAGCACAGCCCGCGAGTCCACCACGCCATCATCGCCATGGGCGGAAACTTGGGAAACGTCGCCAGCACACTACGCCAAGCAGTGGTGAGCATGGACGCGCTCAAAGGAAACCAGATTGTAGGAATCTCGCCACTGTATCGCACCACGCCGTGGGGTATGGAAGAAAACACTCCAGATTTCCTCAACGCAGTAGTGGAACTCGACACCACGATGAGCGCGCCTCAACTGCTGCAAGCTCTCCAGCTCATCGAAGCAGCACACGGTAGAACACGTGAAGTGCATTGGGGTTCGAGGCCTCTTGACCTTGACATCATCGACTTCGACGGCATGGTCTCGACTCACCCTGACCTCACTCTTCCGCACCCGCGCGCTTGGCAGAGGGCTTTCGTGCTTGCACCTTTGGCTGATATCGACCCTGATTTTGAATTCACCGGCGAGCATGGTGGCCCGGTGACGGAGCTTCTCAAGCACGCTCCTGACCGTGATGGTGTGGAAATGGTGTCCCAAACCTGGATTCTGGGCAATGATGCCGTCAATGACATCCCGACTTCTGAGGAAGGAGAATAAGGTGAAGATTCGCCGAACTGCGTGGTACGTTATGGCGTTAGCCGGCGTAGCAGGCCTGATTGTTGGCGCACTGTTCGCGCTCTTCACGCAGAACCTTCCTGTGACGCTGCTGGGCGCGAACTGGCTGGTTCCTGCGCTGTTAATCTTGGTGGGTATTGTTGTCGGCGTGTTCGGCTGGCAAGTGCATCGCTACGTCAAGGGAGACCTGCCCTCTCTTGACCCTCAGCGAGCCTTCATGACGCTGGCTTTCGGCAAGGCGCTGGAAATTGTAGGGCCCGCGCTGATGGGCTGGTATGTGGGCCAGTTGCTCGTTATCGCCGTTCACCCGGACTCTCCGTGGGCGCAGCACACCATGGTGGAATGCGGCGTTGCAGCGCTGGCGAGCCTGGTGGACCTGATTGTGGGAATTGTGGTCGAGCATTGGTGTGAGCTGCCACCGATCGATGGGCCAGAAAACCCAACGGTGAAAGCCAACCAGAAGCGTCCTGTTGCTGACGCGATGCAAAAGAAGGAAGAGCAAGTGAAGAAAAAGTCCTGCCATTTTCCCTCTTCCCGTAATAATTGACTCAAGAGATGACACAATAGAAGTATGAAGAACTATCGACTGACTGCAGCTCGCGACAACAATTCCGTCGCTATGGTGATGACTGATACGGAAACGGGAGCTGAGCGCGTAGAAGTGTACCCAGCTGAGCAAACCTACCCACTGCTGACGGATCGCTACCACAACGAGCTGGGAAACCTTTTTGTCGACCTTCTCGATGTGGTGGCTGGCTTTGGCCCTGAAGGTGTGAAGCCGGGCAGCAATAAGAAGGCTCAAGCAGCAGCGAAAGACCCTTCTGTCACTTTGCGAACTCTGACGCGTCGCGCAGTGAAAGTAGTTTCGGACGGTTCGGGTTCTGTCGGCTCGCGCTATGTGGATGCGCGCGATTTGTGGACGCATATGGAGCAGCAGGCTCTCTCTTTGCTCGTTCAGCGTGACGCTCCTGCTGTTACTGACGTGTTGAAGGGCAATAATTGGCGTAAAGCTCAGCCTTTGGCGCACACGCGCATCGACCCGCAGGCCTGGTATGTAGTGAACGTCTACTCGCGCTCGAATGTGAGCAAGGATCCGATCACGTGCTACAGGGGAGTGACGGCCCTTCTGGAGGCTTTGGTTGCTGAGTTTGGTGAAAGCTCGGAGGTTGCCGAGCAGGTGGCCAGTTTGCGCAAGTCGATGAATAACGACCTTGACTTTCCTACATACCGCCAGATTTCCAGGCTGGTGAAGGATTCCAACATGTTGGTCTTCCACAATGACCAGCAGCTGGCTGATTGGATTCGCTCGCAGGCTTCCGGCTCTCTTCCAAAGGCAGAGCAGGCGGTCAACTCGGATACTCCCGCTTTGGTGAAGGTGCGCTCGTGGCGTGGCCCGCAAATGGTGGTGGGCGACCAGCAGGATTCCACCGACCAGGTGAATGAGGCCTTGGACGAGTTGAAGGATGGCAAGCCGGTCACCGTGGCGAATCTGGCGAACCGTTTGGCTCCGCGCGTGAAGGCGGCGGCGAAGAAGGCTTCGCGTAAAGCGGGCGCTTCTTCGTCCACTTCCGCATCCTCTTCGCAGCGTGCTACCGGTTTGACAAAGAGCTCGTCGAAGGCGAAAACTCGCCGCAAGCGCTGAGAGCGTTTTCTCTCTGCTGTTTCGGCTGCTTCTTCCTCAACTTGTTGTATCCCTTGCTGCACGCTACTCAAGCGCACTCTGTGGAGAGATAATAGACATGTACTTCTTTGTCTTTTGAAAGAAGGCAAGTGATGAACAAGGATGTTCTGAGCAGTACGCAAGGTGTGCCAGACAATTATGCTCATGTCGAAGCTGGTGCTGGCGACGTGAGTTTAGGTAACAGTGAAGATCAGCTTCACCTTGCAGGTTGGTGGCGACGCACTGGAGCCTACTTGCTTCGTATTGTCATTCCAACATCATTTCTTTCACAAGTTATCGGTACCCTCGTGTTCCACAATTCCGCCCCTGACGGATGGTGGGGAAGGATACTGTTGTGGGGATCGTTCATCGTTGTGTGCGTAGTTACTAATTTAGTTGCGTCACACGGTATCACATGGACAGATCGTATTCTTCATACGCAGGTTTACTCTCTGAGAACTGGTAAACCAGCGGGTCGTCTTGTGCTTCTCACTCGGGAATTCCTTCATATTCTCGATTTTGCCTGTCTTATTGGCTTCCTTTTGCCTTTCATCACAACGCACAAGCAAACCGTTGCTGATCTGATTATAGGAACTGTAGTTGTTTACGAGGATAAGAAAGCCAATGACACTCTTTTCGAGTAATGCACAGGGGAATTATTAGGAAGGGGTTATTGTTCAGCGATAACCCCTTCCTCGCAGTTTCAATTTCTTTGTGCCTGTTCTATGAGGGTACCTTCACTTGTTATTGCCGTGCAATAACTTGTTTCGTGGTTGCAATTACCTGATTCTTGTACTTAACCACATCTGCAATCGCAAGCTTCTCTATGGCCCGGATGTAGTGCTCCATGTAGTCGAAGTCAATAGCTTTATTGCTGGCTTGATCTGGAGAGGATTTTACAGGAAGCAAGAACTTTACATTTTTAGCAATTGACCAATGCCTCGAATATCCGAGGTTTGGAATAGCTTTCTTCCATGCAGTTGTGATGTAAAAGAGAACTTCATCACTCATTCTTTCGCGCGGAGTGAGCACCTTAACGTTATCCATGACACAAAAACTTTCGTGAACAATATTCATTGTGCGCGTGTGATCACCGAATATTACATACACAGGGTTTTGTCTCGTAACTTGGAATAGTGGATCTCGGTTGACGTAGCCTAAGCATCCATTATTTGAGGTTTCAGAGGAATATGCAGGGGTTCTTCCATTTATGGAAAACTCACGTTTCGATACCTTAAATGCTTGTGGAAGTAGCCTGAACAGATCTGAGTAGACAAATTCTTTGAATGCTATCTTCTCATTACGGATATCAGTTTCCACAGCATCTGCTTCGAAAGATGTGGATCCTTTAGGGAGAGAGAGTACTTCTTTATCTTCAGCGTTCAACTCGTAGTCGTCGAGACCGGACGCTTGAAGGTAAGCGTCAAGCTCTGTGATGCGCTCTTGCTCAAGCTCTGTGATGTGCTCTTGCATATAGCCGTAGTTAATATCGTCGACTGTATACTTGTGCTCGGGGTCACTAGATTCGATTACTGGAAGCTCGATTGAGAGCGCCTTTAACCTATTCCAAGTCGCCATGTTGTCATAAGAAAAGATGGATGACAATTTAGAGAGCGCACCTTCAAGATACAAACCGACTTGCTTGTTCTTGATGACGTTCCCAGAAAGCGATAACACGTGATTGTGGGTCGCAAGTTTGTATTCCAAGTCGCGGTAGTATGCGTTACCCCAGAAATCGATAGTGATGGTATTTGCAGGGAACACTTTCGCTGGTCTGTCGGTCTTGCCTTTGATACCGCGGTTATCTAAACCGCTGTTGATAAAGTATGTACCTTTGCCGTTAATGTCCTTTTGCTGCAAATCGACATCACCTTTGGCACAATGAAATAGCTCTCCGATTAGAAACGAGCTAAACATCTTCATTCACCTCGCCTTTCAGAATAGCGCCTACCTTCCACGCAAGATAATCGGCCACGGTTTTCTTGAAGTCCTCTTCCGTAGGTGTGGTGTCAATTTTCTTGTGCTGGTTGAACGTCCAGTCATTACCGTTGAGCGTCACCGTATCTTTGATAACAAGTCCGTTCGCCTCAGTGTAGTAGTCGGTTTTCGGCTTCTCGCCAAGGCAGATTGCTGCTACCTCGTCATAACGCTCTAAGGCATGGTCTGTGTTGCGCAGATTAACTTTCTGCGTTGACTTCTTGCGGTTCTGACGCGAATAGCCATCCTCGCTGAAGTCGATAAACGTCACAACATCATCTTCCTCATGCGGTCGGTTTACTTTGAACAGGTAGATCGCCGTCTGCACATTTGATTTCCCGTTGAACAGGTCAGCTGGCATGTGAATACTAGCCACCAGTGTGTTCTTTTCAAGAAGTCGTTTTGCGTATACGTCACCTTGACCGCTGCC
>DGYMJ06203__coassemble_359_pt1 | contig 38323 bp, 27 predicted proteins | sample DGYMJ06203__metabat2_high_PE_023 | metagenome-assembled genome bin DGYMJ06203 | reverse complement strand
CTGAGAATAAGAGCAAAGGGGAGAGCAACAATAATCAGAGCATTTTGAAGTGCGTCGAGGCCTCCGGCAAACAAAAGCACCGCAGCAATGCTCGCCACAATCACTCCCCACACTGTCATCACACGAGTATGTGGTTGCAGTGTTCCATTTTCTGATTCCATTGCAAGAACATACGTTGCCGAATCAGCAGAAGTAACAAAGAAAAGCAACACGAGTGCAATAGCGATAAGAGAGAGCAGCATACCACCCTTGTAGTGGGAGAAGGTGCCAAACAAGGCAGTCTCGATAGGCATACGAGCTAGAGAGTGATCAGCTGCAACTGAATCGGTTGACATCACACCAAAAATAGTGAACCAAATGCAGGAGAACACAGTAGGAATGACCAACACATAGGTCAAGAATTCACGAACAGTGCGTCCCTTGGAAATGCGAGCAATAAATACTCCGACGAAGGGACTCCAGGAAATCCACCATGCCCAGTAAAGAATAGTCCACTGGCGAATCCACGCCTGCTCACTTGGTGCATAAGGAGCAGAATGGAAGCTCATCGAGATGAAGTTGTTCAAGTAGTCGCCTGTCGTGGAGATGAACATATTAAAGATGCGCACAGTAGGGCCGAGGAAGAGTGCCAAAACCATCAATACCAAGGAGAACACAATAGCTGTGTTGGAGAGTACTTTCACGCCCTTGTCAATTCCCGAGGCAGCATCAATAAGGAAAATGATTGTTGCGACAATGATAATCCCAAGCTGGATGAAACGAGTGACAGGAATGCCGAAGAGGTAATGGAAGCCTCCGTTAATTTGAGCTGCACCAAAGCCTAATGTTGTTGCCACGCCAATAACAGTGGCAACGATAGTCATAGCATCAACAACCTTTCCTGCGATACCTTCCATTTTCTCGCCAAAAAGAGGTTTCAAAGTTGCAGAAAGCAGTGTGCGCTCCTTCTTACGGAATTGGAAATAAGCAAGCGCGAGTGCCACAATCGCGTAGACAGCCCACGCATGAATCCCATAGTGGAAGAAGGAATAGCGCAGAGCGTCGCGCAACGCTTGGCGTGAATAGAGTTTTGCTTCAGGAGCGGACACAGCAAAGTGGCTGAGAGGCTCGGCAGCACCATAGAACACCAGACCAATGCCCATTCCAGCAGCGAAAAGCATGGCAAGCCAGGAAAAGGTGCTGTGTTCTGGTTTGGTTCCTGGGTCTCCCAACCTAATTTTTCCCAGAGGAGTGAGGATGAGGTAGAGGCAGACGAACACCATTGCGGTGATAATCACAAGGTAGAGCCAGCCAAAGTTGATGGCGATAAACTCTCGGGTCGCAGTGCTTGCTTTCTCAAAACTGCGAGGAAAGGCCAGAGCAACTGCGATGAGGACGAGGGTAGTAGCCAGCGCAATCCAAAACACGGGAGTCACCATGTTTTTCAGGCGCTCATGCTTGCGGGATGCAGGGTGTTGTTTTCCTTGTTTCCCTTGTTTTGCTTGTTTTTCTCGTTTTTCTTGTTTGGTATTGTCTGCAGCTATCACGGCTTGGGCAGCTCCTTTATTCATCGTCGTTATTTGTCGTTATTCGTATTACTCGTTCTCTGCGTTACCTAATAACGTGTTATTACAGTGCAGAAAAAGTGACACTGCATTTTTCTGATGTGAAGTGCGTTTGTACCTGTCATAAACGAAGCAGATTCAAGGCACATTCAAGGCACATGCACACTGCGGTAGCAGCCATGATGCGCATAAAATAGCCAGTCGGAAGCAACAATAGCGCGCTTGCAAGCGCGATAAACGTCATCCGACAGGCTCATAACTTAACTGTGTCATTATACTCATCCATATACTCATCCAGATACTTATTATTGCGTATTGCGCGCTGAGAAATATTTGTAGTGTATTCTTTTCCCTAACATTGCCTCTTCAACGCCACCACAGTGGAGGGGGCAGGGAGGAGGGATACACAATGAAAAACACTCATACCCCCAAACCCTTGCTCGCGCAACGCAACTACGTTTTCTGGTTCATCGGGGACACATCCGTCACTATCGGCAATTTTATCGGCGCTTTTGCTTTCACCCTGTTGGCGTACCCAATCTCTGGCTCAGTTGGTATTGCCGGTTTAGTTGGCGGCCTGTATTCCATCGCTCAAGCCATTACCATGATCCCCGGTGGCATGCTTTCCGATAAGGTGAACCGCCGCACTCTCATGTACTGCTGCTCGCTGGCTGGTTTCACTGTTCTTGCTGCTCTGATCGGCGTGTACGCGTCGGGGCTGATGACGACCACGCTTCTCATGGTTTTTGCCATCATTCGCGGCTTGGTGTCTGGCTTGCTGGGAAACATTACGAACGTCGTTCTTCCCCAGATTGTCAGTAAGAACCAGCTTGCTCAGGCGATGGGCTCCAACCAAAGTCGAGATGCCATTATCCAGATTCTCTCGACCCCTGTTACTGGTTTCCTCTACGGTTTAGCTCCTGAAATCCCCTTCCTCATTTCTGCGCTCCTCTTTTCACTGCTTTCTCTGACGACGAAGCCCATCACGGCAGACCTTAACCCGGGAAACAAGGAAAGTGACAATCCAGTTCGTGTTGACAGCGTTGCCCCGGAAAACAGAGGAAAGGATAGTTCGAGCGAGCAGAGTGTGAGAACGAACAGTGTGGGGACGAGACGAGCAGGAAAGAAGCACAATTCGCTTTCTGAAATATTCTTGTGGTTCCTTCACGCCCGCGCTATGGCGATGGTCCTCCTCGTCTCTGCATTCGTCAATTTTGGAATTACACTCATTTTGACGGTGATAATCTTGGACCAACAGCAGCTGAAAACATCTCCTACGCTTATCGGTTTGCTTGACTCTGCATCAGGAATTGGCATGATCCTCGGCGCATTAGGCCTCGGCTGGGCAAGCAGGAACCTGACGGGAGCAAAGATTATGGTGATCGCCATCGCCTGGATTACCCTATTCATGGTTCCTCTCGCTTTTACCACCACCATCAGTGTGCTCGCTATTTTGCTGTTTATTTCAACACTTCCCCTGATCAGTGTGAACTCCGTTCTTGGCGCATTCTCAGCCCTGCTCATCCCTAACCGTTTACGCGGCAGAATTGTCGCTTCAGAAGGCCTTATCTTTGCTGGAGTCAGCTCTCTGGCAAACGTACTTGGCGGCTTTATGTTGCAATACTGGGGTTATCGCGTCACTTTGCTGGTAGGTAGCGGCTTTATGCTTGCTTCGCTGCTCGTGTGCCTGCTCTCCTCTGACATTCGTGCAATCCCGATGCAGAACGAGTTTGACAGCATTCAGCCTATTGAAATCGCTTAAGATTACCACTGCGTTTCATCGCCGGCTTATCACTTCGATACGCGTAGCGTTCTCGTGATGGCTGGGAAGGCTACCCGCGATACACAGGGCATATAAAACGCAAAAAGCCGGGAGAAATCCCGGCTTTTTATGAATCAGCAGCTGCCTCCTTATTCACTGAGGAAGCAGCGCAGTGACAATCTTAATTTGCACCTTGTGAGGTGCAACAAGGGTGAGAATCATCAGGCTTGGGTTGCCTTAGCAACAACTTCCTGAGCGTCCTCAATGGCCTGGTCCAAAGCTTCCTCAGAAACGAAGGACTCAGCGTACACCTTGATGATGTTCTCCGTACCAGACGGGCGAGCAGCGAACCAGTTATCCTTGGTCGTCACCTTAATGCCGCCGATCTTGGCATTATTGCCAGGAGCGGTGATCATCACGTTGGTAATCTCCTCGCCAGCCAGGCTCTTGGCAGTGACGAGCTGAGGGTCGACAGCAGCCAAACGAGCCTTCGTCTGCAAGTCGGTAGGAGTGTCAACGCGCTTATACCAGCTCTCGCCGAAGCGCTTGACCTGCTCCTGATGCAGCTGAGCAGGGTTCTTACCAGTGACAGCAGTAATCTCGGCAGCGAGAAGGTCAGGAATGAGGCCATCTTTATCGGTAGTCCACACGTGGCCATCCTTACGCAGGAAGGTCATGCCGGAGGATTCCTCACCACCGAAAGCGACTTCACCAGTGAAGAGTGGGTCAACGAACCACTTGAAGCCCACAGGAACCTCAACGAGCTTGGCGTTGATAGAAGCAGCAACGCGGTCGATGAGGGAGGAGGACACCAAGGTCTTGCCGATGCCGGTGTGAGCTGGCCAGTTTGGACGGTGACCAGAGAAGAGGTACTCCACAACCACAGCGATGTAGTGGTTCGGGTTCATCACACCCCAGTCAGGGCACACAATGCCGTGACGATCAGCATCTGGGTCTGCGCCACCCACCAGGTCGTACTTGGACCAAGCGCCCTGGTTCAAACGGTCAACCAAGCCCTTCATAGCGTACTGAGAGCTCGGGTCCATACGAATCTTGCCGTCGTGATCGATGGTCATGAAGCCCCACTGAGGGTCAACAGTTGGATTGATCACTTCGAGGTTGATGCCATACTTTTCAGCAATGGCTGGCCAGTAGTTGACGGAAGCGCCGCCCAGAGGGTCAATACCCAAGCGCACACCAGCGTTACGAATGGCGTCGAAGTCGATGACGTTTTCCAAGTCATCCACATAGTGCTGGCGGAAATCGAAGCGCTCAATGAGCTCTGACTTGATAGCTTCCTCGAATGGCACGCGCTTGATCTGCTTGAAGTTGGGCAGCAATTCGTTAGCGCGCTTGGCAATAGCATTGGTCAGCTCGGAAGGAGCTGGGCCGCCAGTTGGTGGATCATACTTGAAACCACCATTGCTTGGCGGGTTGTGCGATGGGGTGACCACAATGCCGTCAGCAAGGTCCTCACCTTCGAAGCGCTGAGAACCATCCTCAGCACGGTTGTGAGTCAAAATAGCCTGGGAGACGACTGGGGTAGGAGTGTAGTCGTCGCGAGAGTCGATGCGAACACGCACGCCGTTGGCGACGAGAACCTCGATGGCGGACTTCCATGCAGGAAGCGAGAGAGCATGAGTGTCGCGACCCAAATACAGAGGGCCGGTGACACCCGACTTCTTTCTCTCTTCAGCAATAGCCTGAGTAATCGAAACGATGTGGGCTTCGTTGAAGGAGCCGTTCAGGCTGGTGCCGCGGTGGCCAGAGGTACCGAAGGAGACGCGCTCCGCCGGGTTTTCTGGGTTAGGGATGAGGTCGTAATACTTGGAAAGAACCTCGTCCACGTTGATGAGATCAGCTGGGGTAGCGGGCATTCCCGCGTTCTTTGCAACCATGATTCTTATTCTTCCACACCCGCTGGTCAGCTTTCGTTTGCCCAACGCTATCGCTTGGGATTACGTGTAAGAGGGAAGAGGAGGGACGAGAAAAGTGCAAACGTTAGCAAACGCCGGCAGGCCTTAGGGATGGGCACTGTTCTCTTGCGGGAACGCGGGTTACTGCTCGCTCTTGGACACGCTCTGAGAAGTGCTCGTAGACACACCAAACTGCGCAGGCTTGCGCGGCACGCGAACGTTGAGCGAGCGATGATGCACCTCAATGCTCACATGCTTCGTCTGCGATAGAAGGTCACCATCGACCTCCGCATACGCCGAATGGTTCAGCCAGATTTCGGCATGTGTTCCCTGCATATGGTCCACAGTCGAACCAACCGAACCCAGCCTCTTGCCCGAACGCCCCCAAATCGTCTGGTAGAAAAGGTCCTGGGCAAGGTTAGCCCAGCCGATAATCCCACCGTCGGTGTCGAGCAGCTCAAAGTCGAGCAAACCATCAGAATAATCAGCTTCTGGCATCAAGCTCACCATCGGGATAGCACCGCAGTTTCCTACCAAGAAAGTGCGGAATTGCACGTCACGGAAGGTGTGAATATCGCCATCGCGGTCGGTAATAGCAATAGTGCCAATCTGTTTGCGGTCAAAAAGGTGTTTCATACCAGCGACGCCATACGCGAGCCAGCCCATCCTGCCCTTCAAACGCGGGTCAGTCGTAGCCATCATGGTGGCGTCAAAGCCAATGCCGGAAATCAGCAGGAAGCCATGCCCACGCCTGTCTTTGGCGCGGTGAGAATCTGGAAGGCTCATGCAACCCATGTCGACGCGACGAGAACCATGGGACAGCGCAACCCTCAAAGCATCGTCGAGCTTGAGTGGAATACCGAGGTTCCTCGCAAAAAGATTAGCAGTACCAATAGGGATGACAGCGAGGGGATGGTTCGTGCCTTCGACACCGGCTGCAACGGTTCGCACCGTTCCATCACCGCCCACAGCAACAATCACCTGCGCACCCCGAGCAATAGCCTCCTGAGCGCACGCCTCACCATCTTTGTCGAGCTGAGTTTCGATGATGAGCGGCTCAGGAACGCCTTGAGCGCGGCAAAACGCGAGAATATGCTCCGTAATTTGCTGAGCACCCGGCTTGGAGGGGTTCACAATGAAAGCATATTCAGCAGGGTCATTGCGCCTCGAGTTGATAGCCGAGATTTCTTCTTGACGATGGCGGGCATGGGCGAGGGCACGCAAAATGAGGCGCCACAGCATGATGAACGCGAGCACCAGCGCGATGATAGCCAGCCATTCCAGCCCGGAAATGCCATCGGAGAAGTTCATATATATCAGTATGGCGAAAGGCGTGAATTTACACATCTCGACGTGTTGTCCTGTCAGCTTTGAGCGTTACTCTAGAGCCATGCTTGACATTAACTTTATTCGTGAGAATCCGGATGTTGTCCGCGAATCTCAGCGTAAGCGTGGCGAGTCCGTCGAACTCGTCGATGAGGTGTTGGCTCTCGATACTTTGCGCCGTGAGTCTTTGAAGAAGTTTGAGGATGCTCGCGCTCAGCAGAAGAGCATGGGCAAGAAGGTTGCCGCTGCGCCAAAGGAAAAGAAGGCTGAAGTTCTCGCCGAAGTCAAGGCTTTCTCTGACGAGGTGGAGAAGCTCAAGGCCGATTCTGACAAGGCTTATGCAGATTACCACGCTGCAGCTTGGAAGCTCTCGAATATTGTTGAGCCAGAAGCTCCAGAAGGCGGCGAGGATGACTACATCGTCGTGCAGAAGACGGGCACCATTCGCGACTTCAAGGCTGAAGGCTTCGAACCAAAGGATCACTTGGAGCTGGGCGAGCTCGTCGACGGCATCGACGTTCAGCGTGGCGCCAAGGTTGGCGGCTCCCGCTTCTACTTCCTCAAGAATGACGTTGCCCGCATGGAGATCGCGATGCTCACCATGGCATTCGACCTTGCTCGCGAGCATGGCTTCCAAAACGTCATCACCCCAACTCTGGTTCGCCCCGAAGTGATGGGTGGCACTGGCTTCCTCAACGCTCATGCTGACGAGATTTATCGCCTGCGCGAGCCTGATGACCAGTACCTGGTGGGCACCTCTGAGGTTGCTTTGGCTGGTATGCATGAGAACGAGATTCTCAACCTGGCTGACGGCCCGATCAAGTACTGTGGCTGGTCTTCCTGCTACCGTCGCGAGGCTGGCGCTGCAGGTAAGGATACCCACGGCATCATCCGCGTCCACCAGTTCAACAAGGTGGAGATGTTCGTCTACTGCAAGCCTGAAGAGGCTCGCGACATGCATCAGCAGCTGCTGCACATGGAATGGGACATGCTCAACAAGATGGAAGTTCCATTCCGCACCATCGATACTGCTGCTGGCGATTTGGGCGCCTCTGCCGCTCGTAAGTTCGATAACGAGGCCTGGGTTCCTACTCAGGGTCGTTACCGTGAGCTCACTTCCACGTCGAATTGCGCGGAGTACCAGGCTCGCCGTTTGAACATTCGTTACCGTACTGAGGACGGTGGCACTGCTTCTTGCGCTACTTTGAATGGCACTTTGGCTACGACTCGCTGGCTGGTCGCCATTTTGGAGAACCACCAGCAGGCCGATGGCTCCATCGTCATTCCTGAGGCTATGCGCCCCTACATGGGTGGACAGGATGTTATCAAGCCTTCTACTCGTAAGCTCACTGCCTGAGTTTGCGCTTGCTTGAGCGCCTTCGGTATTGCTTGAGATTATCACTGCGTGTTAATCGTGCATGCTTGTATACTGTTAGCGGTGCTTAAGCACTTGGGCAGGTGTCCGAGCGGTCGAAGGAGACAGTCTTGAAAACTGCTGACTTTCGGGTCCGCGGGTTCGAATCCCGCCCTGCCCGCAGAAGCTAGCTTTGCTAGCGAAGGCACAGCGTTCGCGCTGTGCCTTTTTTCGTTTCTGATAATCTTAGCGAGCTGAAATTGGGCCAGGTGTCTGCTTGAGCTGGTTCAATAGCATGTGGAAAGGACTGCCATGATCGAGATTAAGAGTGCTCAAGAAGTGAAGGAAATGCGACCAGCAGGAAAGCTCGTTGGCCAGATCCTCAAGCATTTGCGTGAAACAGTGAAGCCAGGAACCAACCTGCTCGACATTGATGAATATGTGCATCAGCAGGTGGAAAGCCGCGAAAATGCGGCCAGCCCCTACGTCAACTATGCTCCTGACTTCGGAACCGGCCCGTTTGGCCACTATATTTGCACCTCCGTCAACGACGCTGTTTTGCACGGAAAACCTTACGATTACAAGCTCAAGGACGGCGATTTGCTCAGCCTTGACTTGGCGTTGAGCGTTGATGGCTGGGTAGGTGACTCTGCTATCAGCTTCGTGGTGGGTAAGGATGCTGACCCGGAGGACTTGCGTTTGATCAAGGCGACGGAAGAAGCTCTTCAGGCTGGTATTGCTCAAGCGCATTCGGGCAACCACATTGGCGACATTTCTCACGCCATTGGTGAGGTTGCGCACTCCTACGGATATCTGGTGAATATGGAGTTTGGCGGCCACGGTGTGGGCCATGTGATGCATGGTGACCCCTTCGTTGCTAACAACGGACGTGAAGGCCGCGGTTTCCGCCTGCGCCCAGGCTTGGTGATTGCTATTGAGCCATGGCTGATGAAGGGTACGGATGAAATCTACCAGGATGAGAGCGACGGTTGGACGATCCGTTCTATGGACGGTTCCAACGGTGCTCATAGCGAGCACACCATCGCCATTACTGAGGACGAGCCGGTTATTCTCACTGCACGCGACTGATGAAGCTTGCCAGTGCCCTGAGAAATAGAGACGAAGAATAGACGTTACTGACAATCTTGAGAATTTGTGAAGTGACACCAGCGAAAGGATGAGACGTGGCAGAATTCGATTTCGCCACCGAACTGGCAGCAGCACGCCAAACTTTCCAAACAATTTCTGACGCGCTGAACCCAGAAAAGCTTAAGGCTCGCGTAGCTGAGCTCTCCCAGCAGGCTGCAGCGCCTGACCTGTGGAACGATCAGGACCATGCGCAAGAGGTGACCTCTCAGCTTTCTGCCGCACAAGCTCAACTGCGCCGCGTCACCGAAATGGCCCAGCGCCTCGACGACGTGGAAACCCTCGACCAGCTTGGCCACGACTTGGACGACCCGGATTCGGTGAAGCAAGCCAGCGACGACTTGGCGCAAATTCGCACGGACCTCGCAGAAATGGAGATTAACACTCTGCTGGACGGCGAGTACGACGAGCGTCAAGCTGTGGTGACGATTCGCTCGGGTGCCGGGGGTGTGGATGCTACCGATTTCGCGCAGATGCTCGAGCGCATGTACCTGCGCTGGGCTGAGCGCCACGGTGTGAAGACGAAGGTTCTCGACACCTCCTACTCCGAAGAGGGTGGCATTAAGTCGTGCACCTTCCAAGTCAATGAGCCGTATGCTTACGGAAAGCTGTCGGTAGAAGGCGGAACGCATCGTTTGGTGCGCATCAGCCCGTTTGATAATCAGGGTCGCCGTCAAACCTCATTCGCAGCTGTTGAGGTGATCCCTCTGGTTGCAGCTACCGACCATATTGAGATTCCGGATAAGGATATTCGTGTCGACACCTTCCAGGCATCCGGCCCTGGTGGTCAGGGTGTGAACACGACCTATTCTGCAGTGCGCATCACCCACTTGCCAACCGGCATCGTGGTGAGCATGCAGGATGAGCGTTCTCAGATTCAGAACCGTGCTGCAGCAATGCAGATTCTGGAGTCGCGCCTTCTCGTGCTCAAGCGTGAAGAGGAGCGCAAGCAGCGCAAGGAGCTCGCTGGCGATATTAAGGCCAGTTGGGGTGACCAGATGCGCTCTTACGTTCTGCACCCTTACCAGATGGTGAAGGACTTGCGCACCGGTTATGAAACCTCGAACACTGCTGCTGTGTTCGACGGCGATATTGACGCCTTTATTGACGCTGGTATTCGCTGGAGGCACCAAGAGAAGATGAAGGAAGAAGCACAAGAGCAGGAGTGAACTGCTCACGACGCACTCAATTCGCACGCCACTAGCTGAGAAACGGGATTTTACGGTCTTGTTTCCAGAAACGTGTGCTAGCACTGGTACGAGTAAGCCAAGAGGAATGAGAAGCAAATGGCGATGATTTCCTTGCACGACGTCACGAAAGTGTACCAAGCTGGTGCGCGTCCGGCGTTGAGCCATGTGAATTTGACAATCGAAAGAGGAGAGTTCGTCTTTCTGGTGGGAGCTTCCGGCTCCGGAAAGACGACTCTTCTCCAACTGTTGCTGCATGAACAAGAAGCGAACGAAGGCGAAATTCATGTGGCCGGTACTGACCTCAGGCGTATTCCGAACCGCCTGGTGCCTAAGTACCGACGTAACTTGGGCTTTGTTTTCCAAGATTACAAGCTTCTGGCAGGCAAGACGGTGTGGGAAAATGTCGCCTTTGCCTTGCAAGTTATTGGCGCTCGCCGATCGGTAATCCGTTCTTTGGTGCCGCAAGCACTCGAAATGGTCGGATTAACAGGAATGGAAGATCGTCTTCCTCACGAGCTTTCCGGTGGTGAGGCGCAGCGTGTGGCTATCGCCCGCGCCTATGTGAACCACCCTCAGATTCTTCTGGCCGACGAGCCGACGGGTAACCTCGATCCGTCCACTTCGGTGGGAATTATGCAGGTTTTGGATACCATCAACCGTACATCGAACACGACGATTGTGATGGCTACGCACAATGAGGAAATCGTGAACTCCATGCGCAAGCGCGTGGTGGAAGTTCATTTGGGCAAGATCGTGCGCGATGAGGAGCATGGCCGTTACGATTCCTCGCTGTACAACCCGGACCACCACAACGTAGGTGTGCGCCGAGGTGCTGGTGTGAGTCGCGGTGAGAGCGAGGCGCCGAGCTTGTCTGAGGCTGACTCTCAGAACGCTCAAGGCTCTCAAGTCTCTCAAGTCTCTAACCTGGCGGGGGAGCAGGCCGTGGTGCACGCTGCAGCTACAGGCGCTGAGACTCAAGCTACGGTCGAGCAAGATGTAGCCTCCGGCGAACAAGCTCAAGCTCAGGTTGAACAACCTCTGGCTCAGGCCAAGACTGAACAGACCTCTGTTGCAGCTGCTCAGGACTCCGATGACGCTGAACAAGCTTCTGAGGAGGCCTCTGAGCAAACTTCAAAGGAAACTTCTCAGGACGCCTCTCAGCAAGCCAATCAGGCTGATGCTATGAAGCCACTCAACCCACCTGCAGCTCCCGACACCATCACCGAGCTCGCGCGCAACCTGAGGTCTGGCCACACCGGACGCTATGGCGAAGTGTTCCAGTCTGCTGAGGACACCATGACCTGGGGAATGGGCTTGGACGATGGCGTGAATGATGGCTCGGATGATAAGGAGGACAAGTAATGCGATTCATCCTCTCGGAAACTTTCACCTCCATCAAGCGCAACCTTTCAATGCTCATTTCGGTGACGTTGGTGACTTTCATTTCCTTCGTCTTCATCGGCGCCTCGGCCCTCTTGCAGGTGCAGGTCAACAAGGCTCAAGCCCAGTGGTATGACCGCGTTGAGGTCGTCGTTTACCTCTGCCCAGACGGCACGTCGACGGCTCCTACCTGCTCTTCGGGTAAGGCTCCTACTCAAGAGGAAACCGCTCAGATTATCAATACGATTCACAACCAGCTGGCAAAGAGCGTTCAAAAGGTTACCTACGTCTCCCGCGAACAGTTCTTCAAGCAGACTTTCGTCAAGCAGTACCCTGGCGGCGTGTACCAAGGCCGTACACTGACTGCGAGCGACATGCAGGATAGCCTGCGCATCAAGCTCAAGGATGCCTCGAAGTACCAGGAAGTTGCGCAGGTTCTCTCCGGCCGCGATGGCGTGGAAGAGGTTGTCGACCAGCGCCAGATTTTCGAGCCAGTCTTCGCTGTGCTCGACTCTGCCACGGTGGTCACCGTTGTTCTGGCTGTGGTGATGGTCGTCGTGGCAATCTTGCTGACCAGTACGACGATTCGCCTTTCGGCTGCCAACCGTCGTGAGCAAACCCAAATCGAGAGGCTGGTTGGTGCTAGCAACTCGACGATTCGCCTGCCATTCATCTTTGAGTCGGGCTTTGCTGCACTGTTTGGCTCGCTGTTGGCGTGTGCTGCTTTGGCGACGTTGGTCAAGGTATTCGTCACCGACTGGCTTGCTCAGAATGTGCTGTGGTTGAACTTCATTGATTTGAGGAACGTGGCCTTGATCTCTCCGGTGCTGATTATTTTGGCAGTGGCAATCTCGGCAAGTGCTTCGGCTATTTCCCTGCGCCGTTACCTCAAGGTTTAAGCCAGCTTTTTCTCACTAGTTTCTGAGAGTTTTTCCAGATTATCAGTGCTGGTGAGGAATTTGAACGCATTATTAAAAATAGACATGGGAAAATCTGCCAACTGCATAAATTTTCCCAGCAAAGCCCATTACAATGGGCTACACCGAAGAATGTATTCCACGGAAAGTACGGAAAGAAGGACCGCAGTATGAGACGAACCTCACAGCAGGAACCTCAGAATTGCGATAACAGCCCTTATGAAGTGCGCTGGAATTCTCTCGATTCACGCTCCTATAAGAACGCAACACTGATCGTTAAGCGCACAGCAGTGAGCCGCAGGCTGCAGGCAGCTCTCGTTGCCGTCGTCGCCATGGCTTCGCTGGGCACTGCGCTGGTGGCTACGCAGAGCAATGTTCCGAACGCTCGTGCAGTGACCTACTCGCAGTTGCAATCTGCCCGCGCTCGAGCAGATGCAGCCCGCGCACGCAGCAATGAACTGCGCAACCAGCTCGCTGGTGTAAGCGCTGCTTTACGCGACAAGATCGTCGCCCTCGACGACTTGAACAACAACCAAATCCCTGCCGCACAGGATGCTTTGGACCAGGCAACCCAAGCTGCTCAAACAGCTCAAGCTGCCGCCGATGCAGCCAAGCAGAGAATGGAAGCTGCCCAGAAAGATCAGGCTGATCTCAAAGCCAAGATCGCTCAGACGGGTAAGAACTATGACGATGCTCGCGCAGCACTCGCCCAGTCTGCCCGCTCGGCCATGCATGGTTCCGCAGCTTCGACCACTGTTGCGGTGGTGACGCAGGCAAAGTCCACGAACCAGTTCGTCAGCTCCATGCAGTCGAAGGCAGCTGTTGACCGCGCTGAAGCTAACGCTGCTAACTCTTCTGCTGAGGACCTTTCCCTCTCGCAAAACCGTGAGGAGAGGTTGCAAGCAATCGCGGATCGTATTGCTCAGTTGAAGGCAGAAGCTGATGCTGAGAACGCTCGCGCTCAGCAGGCACAGGCTGATGCTCAAAGCAAGAAGCAGGCTCTCGACGCTCTGGTGGCAAAGTCGACTCAAGAGCGCGCCGACCTGGAAGCTCAGCAGTCGCAGTTGACTACCGCTTCGGCTCGTCAGGCGGCTCAAGCTGTTGCTCTCCAGTCGCAGTTGAACGCTACACAGAACCAATACCAGGCAGAGCGTGCGGCTGCTGCAGCACACGCTGCCCAGCTGGCGACGCAAGGCCAAGGTTCTTACCGGGCTCCAGCAAACCCACCGTCTCAGTCTCACTCCGGTGGCTCGAGCTCGAGCAACCCTGGTTTCAGCTCTGGTGATTCCGGCAATGCTTATGACTATGGCCAGTGCACGTGGTGGGCTTATGTTCGTCGCCACCAGCTCGGCCTGCCAGTAGGCTCCTTCTTTGGTGACGGTGCACAGTGGGCAAACTCCGCTCGCGCCCATGGTTACCGTGTGGATCAAAGCCCCTCTGTTGGTGCAGTGATCGTCTTCGCTCCTGGCCAGGATGGTGCCTCCCCACTGTACGGCCATGTTGCCATCGTCGAAGCAGTGTATGGCAACCGTGTTCTCATCTCGGAATCCAACGTTCGTGGCTTGGGTGTGATCTCCTACCGCAACCTGTACGCTCCAGGGCACTGGTTCATCCACTGAGAGTAGCTGTCATCAACTCTTGCGCAAAAGGCTAAGCTTGGGAAATAAGCTTAGCCTTTTTGCATGCGATAGAATAGCAACAGCAGCGAGTAAGAGAACTGATAATCTCAAGAAATACAAACTCCTCAGGAAAGATCGACCAGGGGAAATGAAGAAACAAGACAACAAAAAGACTATCGCCACCAACAAGCGTGCGCGACACGACTACGAAATCGAAGAGACGCTGGAAGCTGGCGTTGCACTGACCGGCACCGAGGTGAAAAGCCTGAGGGAAGGGCGAGCCTCCCTCGCACAAGCTTTCGTCTCCGTCGACAAGCGCGGGGAAATGTGGCTGGAAAACGCCAATATTCCCGAGTATTTGGACGGAACATGGACCAACCATGCGCCCAGGCGTAAAAGGAAGCTGTTGCTCCACAAGCGCCAAATGGTCAAGTGGGGACGTGCCGTTGAAGCCAAGGGTGAGGCTTTGGTGCCGTTGAGCCTGTATTTCAACGAAGACGGGCGTGTCAAAGTGGAAGTGGCTCTGGCACGCGGCAAGAAGGAATATGACAAGCGAGCCGCGCTCAAGGAAGCGGAAGATAAGCGTGCCATGCAAAGAGCTTTGAGGTTGCGCAACATGCGAGACTGGTCGGGCAGAAGGTAAAGCTGGGACGAGGCGCGAGCTTGGCGGAGTGCTGTTTGATGGAGTGTGACGCGCACTAGCCGCCAGTACGTCACGAGCTCAATTATCAGCTGAAATTCACGCAAAAGCCATGACCTACCGATAGACTAGAGCCCATGTGTGGAATTATTGGTTTTTCTGGTCCACTGACCGCTTCAACCAAACCGCTGGAAGTCTGCCTTCAAGGCCTAAGAAGGCTCGAATATCGCGGTTATGACTCTGCAGGTGTCGCTCTCGTCGCTCCTGGTATGCACCATGTCGCCTACGAAAAGAAGGCTGGTCGCCTCTCCAACTTGGAGAAGGAACTCGAGCGTCACCCACTGCCAGAAGCAACTGTGGGCATTGGTCACACGCGCTGGGCGACCAACGGTGAGCCAAGCGATGTGAACGCCCACCCTCATCTGAGCGCTGATAACTGTGTGGCAGTCATCCACAACGGCATCATCGAAAACGCCAACAAGCTCAAGTTTGACCTGCAAGCAAAAGGCATGAACTTCGTCTCAGATACCGATACCGAGGTTGCCGCCAAGCTTCTCGGTGACATCGCCAACGAGGTGGAAAAGGAAACCGGCAAGCCCGACCTGATGGAGGCGATGCGCCGTACCGCCAAGATGCTGGAAGGTACTTTCACCCTCCTCGCTGTTGACGTGCGTGAACCTCAGGTCGTTGTCGGCGCTCGTCACGATTCCCCACTCGTCGTGGGTGAAGGCGATGGCGAAAGCTTCCTGGGCTCTGATGTGGCTGCTTTCGTGGCTTATACGAATAAGGCTATCGAGGTGGGTCAGGATGAAGTCGTGCGCATTGAAGGTGGCGACATTCAGATTACTGATTTTGACGGTAATAGCGTTGAGCCACAGCGTTTCACCGTGGACTGGGATGCTTCTGCTGCAGAAAAGGGCGGATGGCCAAGCTTCATGGACAAGGAGATCCATGAGGACCCTCAGGCTGTTGCCGAAACCCTGATGGGTCGCTTCGACCTGCAAGGCCACATCACTCTTGACGAGCTGCACGTTTCGGTGGAGGAGCTCAAGAGCGTCGACAAGATCATCGTCGTTGCCTGCGGTACTGCTTCCTATGCTGGTTTAGTGGCCAAGTACGCCATCGAGCATTGGGTGCGCATTCCTGTGGAAGTGGAGCTCGCTCACGAGTTCCGTTATCGCGACCCGATTTTGACGCCGCGCACGCTGGTGATTGCTATTTCCCAGTCGGGCGAAACCATGGACACGCTGATGGCTATTCGTCACGCTCGCGAGCAAGGCAGCAAGGTTCTCGCGCTGTGCAACACGCAGGGTTCGTCCATTCCTCGCGAGTCGGATGCTGTGTTGTATACGCACGCTGGCCCTGAGGTTGCTGTCGCTTCGACAAAGGCCTTCGTCGCCCAGATTACTGCCGCCTACCTGGTGGGCTTGTACTTGGCTCAGGTCAAGAACGTCATGTTTGCTGATGAAATCCAGGAAGTGCTGCGCTCTCTTCGTCAGATGCCACAGAAGATCCAGTGGGTTCTCGACAACGACGTTGACGTGGTGAAGAAGACGGCTCACAAGCTTGTCGATTCGAAGGCATTCCTCTTCCTCGGCCGTCATGTGGGCTACCCGGTGGCTTTGGAAGGCGCGCTCAAGCTCAAGGAGATTGCCTACACTTTCACCGAAGGTTTCGCAGCCGGCGAGCTCAAGCATGGCCCGATCGCTCTGGTGGATGAGGGCACTCCGGTGGTGGTGATTGTGCCAAGCGCTCGCAACCGCAATGTGCTGCACTCTAAGGTGATCAGCAACATCGAAGAGGTGAAGGCTCGTGGCGCGTACACGATTGCTGTTGCTGAGGAAGGTGATCCGGATGCTGGAAAGTATGCGGATACCGTTTTCTACAGGCCGGCTTGCCCGACTTTGATGAGCCCTCTGGTCGATGTCGTTCCGCTCCAGCTCTTCTCCATGTACATGGCTGAGGCGAAGGGTAATGACGTCGATAAGCCTCGTAACTTGGCTAAGTCGGTGACGGTGGAATGACCGTTTTCTCTGTTCGTGAGGCGTGCGTAAGCGTACCCTTGCGCACAGATTCGAAATATTCGCGCGGGGTAGTGGCTCTCCTGACTGGTTCTGAGCGCTACCCTGGCGCAGGCGTTCTCTCGGCGTCAGCTGCGTGCTCGGCTGGCGCTGGTTACTGCCGTTTCTGGGGGCCAAGCTTGGCGAAAGCCTCCCTGTTGCTCGCTCATCCCGAACTTGTTTTTGACGATGAGGAGAGCCTCACTTCCGCGTTATCTCGCGTTTCTTGCTGGGTTGTCGGCTCCGGTTTTGCTGGACTTGATGCTTCTGAGCCTCGCTTTCCCCTTATTTCGCAGCTTTTCGCTCAAGATTATCAGTGCGCTTCATCATCGCCCGTTGTTGAGGCTGGCGCGCTTCGCGCCGCTGATTCCGCCTCGGCGTCTGCCTCTGAGTTTGCGTCTGCGTACGTTGTGGTTGATGCGGGTGCGCTGTTGGCATTTGTCGAAGCGAGGAAGGCGAGAAAGGCTGACACATCCACTGCACACCATGCTCCGCGCTGTGTGATTACTCCGCATACAGGGGAGATGGCGCGGGTGATGACAGCGCTCACCTCGGAGCGCTGGACTCATCAGCAAGTGGAAGAACAGCCTCGCCAGTGTGCACAGTATGTTGCTGATAATCTGGGGTGCGTCGTCGTGCTGAAAGGCAATACGACGTATATTGCCGCGCCTGAGGAGCAGTACGAGCTGAGCTCGCCGACGACCTGGCTGGCCAGTGCGGGTACGGGTGACGTTCTGGCCGGAATTTTGGGCGCTCTCATTGCGCACAATAGTGCGAAACTGCGCGACAGGAAGGTCAGCCTCGCCACTGTGTGCGCTACTGGAGTGTTGCTGCATAGTGTTGCGGGAGCTTTGGCCAGCAGAGTGATCACACCAGAGTCTGCGGTACAGCTGCTGCGAGGTGATGCTGAGCTTGACGATGTCGCACAGCTGGGCCAACCGCTGACCGCAAGCACAGTGGTTGACCATATCGCGCAAGCCTACAGTGTGCTCCTGCAAGCGCGGGAGAGTGTGAGTGGGCAAGAATGATTAAGTATGAGCGATAAAACGATCGGCAATGGCACACTCAAGCAGCATCGCTGGGTGATGAATGAACCGCAGATCCCCTTTTCTTGCGAGCAGCTGTATTGCGATGACAATCTGATGGTCGTTGACAAGCCGCATTTCCTGGCCAGCATGCCCAGAGGAATGTGGTACCGCCAGACTGCTCTCATCCAGATGCGTGAGAAAACGGGAAATGAGGAGCTCAGCCTTGCCCATCGCATCGATAGAGCGACTGCCGGAGTTCTCGTCATGACCACGCACAAGAGCGTGCGGGGAGCATACCAAAAGCTTTTTGAAAGCCGAGCCGTGCACAAAATGTACGAGTGCGTGGCATCTGATGAGCTGGCTCGCGCTCTTGTCAATCCTCGCCGGGGCGAGCAGTTAGTTCAGCGGTTGAACGAAGACGGCATGCATCGCGCCCAGTTTGTGGCGGTTCATGAGGGTGAAGATGCCAGGGATGCCCGCAGATGGGGTTTGCAACTCAGCTCGCATATTGAGAAAACAGTGGGAATCTTCCAAGCTGCGGAACTCGAGCTGGGGGATCGTGAGGATGCTGACGGTGCTGATGGTGCTGATGGTGCGGTGAATGCTGACGCTGTTAGTGGTTCTGATGGCGCTGACGGTGCCAATTCTCTGAATGCGCACTCTGTTAATGCGACAACGCTGATCGCTGTCAAACCGCAGGAACAGCTGAGTGAACACGAGAAGCAGACGCTCGCGAGCAATCCGCATATGGCGATTTACCAACTCTGGCCGCGCACGGGTAAAACTCATCAGTTGCGCGTGCACATGAATGCACTGAACTGCCCGATGCTCGGCGATGATCTGTACCCCACGGTGATTGACCGCGCCTACGACGATTTCTCTTCGCCGCTCGCTCTCGTGGCCAGACGCATGCGTTTTACCGATCCTCTGACAGGGGAGGAGAGAGTGTTCCACAGCCAAATTGAGCTGTGAGCGAAAATTCGGGTTTGTGGAGGGTTACCTCTTGCGCGAGATCATCGAACTGGGTTAATCTGATCGGTTCTCTTCAGCGCGCAGGTGAGAATAACCCTTCGCCACCGTTGATCGACGAGCACAGCTCAGTACACCAGCGGTAGCAGCAGTTTTACGATCAGGGCAACGTTTTGGTACGGGAAAGTAAACCGGAAGGTATGTAATGACTCGCAACGAATCGATGAAAGAAACGCTCAAGCAAGCAACTCACAACCGTGCGCGCGTGATCGCGCTGCTCGCATTCGTTCTCGCCGCAGTGCTGAGCATGGTCGGCTGCTCAAGCCCGCTCGCCTCCTCCTCCTCGAGTGAGGGCAAGCTCTCCGTGGTGGTGAGCGTCAACCAGTGGTCCTCTGTGGTAAAAGCGATTGCAGGAGATAACGCTGACGTTCAAACTATTCTCTCCAGCCCCTCTGTTGACGCGCATGATTTTGAGCCTCAAGCCCAAGATGTTTCTCGCATCTCCTCGGCTCAGCTCGTCGTTCTCAACGGCGCCGGCTACGACACGTGGGCTAAGAACGCCGCTCAGACCGGTAATGCGAAGCTCGTCTCTGCAGCCCAGGAGAACGGCACTCAAGACGGTGATAATCCTCATTTGTGGTTCTCTGCCCAAGCTCGCCGCGCCCTCGCCTCGGGAGTTTACAAGCAGCTGGTCAAGCTCGACGGTAAGCACAAGGCCGACTACTCTTCTCGCTACAACGCATGGCTGAAGAAGGAGAAGAAAGTCGAAGAGGAGATTACTGCTATTCGTGATAATCTCGAGAAAAACTCGACGACCTCTGAGGGTTTGACCTATGCGGCCACAGAGTCAGTTGCCGACTATTTGGCGCACGACTTGGGCTTGACGGACCGCACGCCTCGAGGTTACGCGCAAGCCGTGCAAAACGAGTCTGAGCCGGCACCTTCAGATTTACACGCCTTTGAAACGCTCTTAACCAGTAAAAAGGCGGACGTTCTCGTCGTGAACAAGCAAGAGCTGGACTCGACAGCCAAGCAAGTGCTTGCAGCAGCGAAGAAGGCGGGCGTTCCTACTGTGGAATTGACTGAAACCAGGCCAGAAAAGTACGCCACGACCTTGGAGTGGATGAGTGCTTTGGTCAGTGATTTTCAGAGGGCGTTGAGCAGTACAGCCAAGTGAGTGTTGACACGCCGATAGTCTCGAGGCCCTGGTGAACCAGAGTTGAGGTGGTGGTGCCGAAAAGCTTAAAGTTCTCCACTCGATGGTGGTAGCCACCGCAACCCACCACGAGTGGAGCTTTGGCCAGGACCTCTGAGTTCAGCGTCACTTCGGGGAAATTCTGAGTAAAGGTGCGCGCAAAATCGGGGCTTGCCAGCTCGTCGCTGATGCGAGCAACCGTCTCGCGAATTGCACCTACAGCGCCAAAATAGACGCCGGAACGCATGCAACTTTCCGTGTCATAACTGATAGCAGCAGAAGGCTCGTCCAAGGAAATCTGGGGGAGCTGCGCTGTGCCGACGGTCAGAGAGTCGGCCATCATGCGCATGCCAGGAGCGATACTTGCGCCGACGAAAACGCCGTCAACGAGTACCAAAAACTTTGTCGCGGTTCCCATATCGACAATGATCACCGGCTGCTTCTTCGACTGCGGAACAGCAGCAACACAATCGGCGAGAAGGTCATGGCCGATTGGACGCGGGTCGACAGGAATGTTCACGCCATACACTCGGGAAAGCTCAGGGTCCACAACGACAGGCGTGGCCAAATGAGCGGGAATATACTGGCTCGCGCGCAGAGCAGACAAGCTCAAGCGAGGAACGACCGAGGAAATCACCGTCGCATAAATCGGAGTACCAGCCACCACATCCTTCATGAAGGCGCTCAACTCACGAATTGACGTGTGGTTCTCCTCGGCGGCCAGAAGGTCAGCAGTGTCCAAGCGGTCGCGGTAGAAGACATCGCCATCGCGCACCAGCGAAGCTTCCACCGTGGTGTTACCGATATCGAGCGTGAGGAATGCGCAATCTTGCTCGTCTTGCGTGTAATCGGCGGAACCATCGGAATCAACACCCAACTCCAAACGCGTGCGAATCGACTCTTGCACACGACGAGGAGGCAAAGTCACCTGAACAGCGAAACCGTTCTCCTGCGCTTCGAGAGGCTCGAGAGTGTCGTACTGAGAATCAAGAAGCTCAGCGGGCATGAAGTGACCGTGACGGCGGGACATGCGGTAAGCCACAACTTCGCGCGGGGCGGCAAGCTGGATGAAAACGACCTCGCCATCAAACATATTGTTTTCCAGGCGACGACGATAGGCCTTCTTCAACGCAGAGCAGGAAATGACAGTTCCTACACCCTTCTCCGCGTTTTCTTGCATGATGTGGTTAATCGAGTCGAGCCACGGCCACCGGTCCTCGTCAGTGAGGGGAGTGCCAGACGCCATTTTCTCAATATTGGCTTGAGGGTGCAGCTCATCGCCTTCGACGAACTCAAAACCCAACTGTTCAGCCAAGTTGCGCGCAGTGTGAGATTTGCCGGAGCCAGAAACTCCCATGACGACGATTTGGAGGGGTTCGTGTTCCCAAGAGCGCAGAATACGGTGGGGTGCGCGCTTCATACGCGGGCGGCGGTGTGGACGAGAGGGAGAATAGTGCTCAGCGTAGCGCTCGGTGGCGTGGTGGGTGTTACGGTGACTGGAGTTAGTGTGCTCAGAGTTGTGTTGTTGTGAGCTGCGCTGTTCCGAGGCGGTGCGCTGTTCGGTGCGCGTGGTCATACTCAACCTCCCGAGGCTGCGATTCGTTATCTTCCTTGATCGTAGCCGAAAAACAGTGGTATGCGTATTAATGAGCGTTTGTGGTGGAAGACTGATAACGCTTGCCCAAAGCTGAATAAAATGTGAAAGCCAGAGCCGGCGAGTCTGCTGTTTCGCGTGGCACAACCTCACCTCGAGGCACAATAGGAGGCATGCGTACACAGCAAGCTCAGGTTCCGGGCGACACAGATAGTTTGACGCACGAGGAAATGCACTCTGATAATCTTTCTCACACCTGCCATGGTGAGCGCGCACTCGATTTTAGCCCTGTTGACAACCCTTACCCGCAGGCCACCACACGCTACCCAGCACAGATCATTGTTGACCTCGCTGCCATCCGCGACAACGTGCGCAGCCTGCGCGAGCGCAACAATAATGCGCAAGTTCTCACAGTGATCAAAGCCAACGGTTACGGTCACGGCTTCCTGCCTACAGCTCTTGCCGCTCTCGCCGGTGGATCGACCTGGTTTGGAGCTGCTCAGCCGCATGATCTCCTCATTGTGCGTGAGGCTGGAATTGGTGCCGACCGTGCGCATATGATTACCTGGATGTGGACGGCTACCGAAGACCTTGCCGCTATTGCCCGTGCTGATATTGATTTTTCGGTGAGTACGCTCTCTCAGATTCGCCAGCTTGCCGAGCTTGCTCATGAGATTGGCCAGCGCGTGCGCATTCACGTGGCGTGTGACACCGGTTTTGGGCGCAATGGTTTCACCCCACAAGCCTTGCCTGAAGCGCTTGACCTGTTGAAAAAGCTCGCGTCCACCGACCCTGCTGATGAGGTTACTGATAAGCCGTTGCTGCTGGTCGGCCAGTTTAGCCACCTTGCCGTCGCTGATGCGCCTGATGACCCGCTCTCCGTCGCCTCGACTGATGAGCAGATTAACACGTACCAGTGGTTCAGCGAGCAGCTGGATCAGGTGGGTCTTACGCCTTCCGTGCGTCACTTGGCGAACACTGCAGCCAGTTTGACCCGCCCCGAGATTAGCTTGGACATGGTCCGCCCCGGCATTGGAATTTATGGTTATAGTGCCGACCCTGCAATGGGTTTGGGCTTGGCTTATGGCTTGAAGCCTGCTCTTCGCCTGCAAGCTCAGCTGGCGACGGTCCGCACGCTTCCGGCCAACCATGCGATTGGCTACGGGCGTACTTATATCACACAGCATGAGTCATTATTGGCCATTGTCCCGGTAGGCTACTCCGACGGCATTCCTCGTTCTGCCTCCGGCTTCAACGAGCAAGGATGGCAGCACACCGAGCATCAAGGTGGCCCTGTTTTGCTAGGAACTGTGCGTCTGCGCAATGGTAGTGAGGCCAGTGTCATCGCCCATGTTGCCGGTAGGGTGTGCATGGACCAATTTATGCTCGCCTTGTCTGCGGAAACGGTGGAAATTCGCGATCATTCTGGCAATCTGGTTGAATTAAGCGCTTCAGATTATCAGTCCCTCATTTCCCAGATTCGCGAAGGCGATACTGTCCTGCTCTTTGGCCCTGGCCGCGGCAGCGAGTATGGTGAACCTAACCTCGAGGAATGGGCAGCAAGTGCGAACACCATCACCTACGAGATTTTGACACGATTGGGCTCGCGCTTCCCACGCATCTACGAGAATGCACGTGAGGTGTTGAGCGAGGCTGACCTTGCGATGCTCGAACACGCCGGTATCGCTCTGGGCAAATGACGAAACGCAGTAAACAGTAAGGTTTATCGAGCTTTTCCACAACGCAACAGAAAATCTGTTCGAATCGATTTTTTGCGAGAGAATAGAAGAGGCGCTCACCCGGGTATGACGTGCAAGCGCAACACGCGCCCGCCTCGTTTTCGTAGGTAGAGGGGAGGGGCAGGTGTTCAACCGCGCGAGCGCCCCACAGCGTGAAAGGAGGAGCTATGCCAACAGCAGCTGACCGAATCCGTTTAGAGGGGTACTCTGACGCAGACGAGCAGCGTTGGGCGCCCGAATCAGCGAAATCGCAAGAGCGAACCGAGTTCGAGCGTGACCGCGCACGCCTCATACACTCCTCCGCACTGCGCAGGCTCGGCGCGAAAACACAGATTCAAACCGCCGGCACCGACGACTTCGTACGCACCCGTCTTACTCATTCGCTGGAAGTGGCACAAATCGGCCGTCAAATCGGCGAAGCCCTCGGCCTCGACCCGGACGTAGTGGACTGCGCCTGCTTAGCTCACGACCTGGGTCACCCACCGTTCGGCCACAACGGAGAGAAGGCCCTCGCCCAGATTGCCACCGCCATTGGTGGTTTCGAAGGCAATGCTCAAACCTTCCGCATCGTCACCCGCCTCGAGCCCAAAGTTTTCTTCCCTGACGGCAAGCCAGCCGGAGTGAACCTCACACGAGCAGCCCTCGACGCGACGGTGAAATACCCGTGGACGTATGCTCAAGCTCCTGAGTTTTCCACCGATGCTCGATCGCTCAAATTCTGCATCTACCCCGATGACGAAGAAGCATTCCGCTGGCTCAGGCGTGATGCTCCGGCAAGCATACCTGGGCATGTGATCAAGCCGATGGAAGGCCAAGTCATGGATCTGGCCGATGACATCGCCTACAGCGTGCATGACGTTGAGGATGCAGTGGTGATGAACTTGTGCTCGCTGGCAGACGTGGTCCAGGTTGATAATCTTGAGCGCATCATCGAGGACACCCAAAACTGGTACGGAAAAAAGTGGAAAGCCGAAAAGCTCACGCAGGCTTACTTGAGATTAGCACGCCTCGAAGCGTGGCAAGACGCGCTGGATTATCGGGCAACCAGGCGCTCTCTGGCCGCGCTCAAAAACCTGACCAGCAGCTTGATCGGCCGGTTCTGCTCGAGTGTGGAGCAGGCGACGCGCGACACTTACGGTAACGACCCCCTGACGCGCTATTCGGCGAACCTCGTCATCCCTGAAGAGACGGAGTACGAGATTATTGCAATGAAAGGCATTGCCGTGCACTACGTCATGCAGCCGCGCGAAGAGCTCTACTACCATCGCTACCAGCTGCAAGTCATCCAAGACCTCGTCTCGCTTCTCATGGAAAAAGGGGAGAAGCCGTCGCCCTTCATGGAACCCGAGTTTGCGGCAGACTGGGCGCAGGCGAACAACGATGGGGAGCGGTTGCGCGTGGCAATCGACCAGGTGGCAAGCTTGACGGATAATTCAGCTTTGCGCTTGCATCATGATGTTTTTGAAACGTCGACGTTTATGGAACAGCAGTCGGCTCGGTATGTGGGTAAGGATGCACAGTAAATATGGCAGGACGAATCAAGCAAGAAGATATCGAGCTGGTACGCCAGCGTGCTGACCTCAACGAGATCGTCAGTGAAACCGTGCAATTACGCCGATCTGGGGCAGGCGAATACATGGGCCTCTGTCCCTTCCATGACGAAAAAACACCATCCTTCGCTGTGCGCCCGAGTATGGGAACCTGGCACTGCTTCGGCTGCGGTAAAGGCGGTGACGTTTTCGGCTATATCGAAGAACGCGATTCTGTCGGTTTCGCCGATGCAGTGGAGATTCTCGCCGATAAATACGGCATCACTTTGCATTACGAAACCCCGCGCGGTAACTCTGCTAATCCGCAGAGGTTAGGCTCGCCACGTTCGCGCCTGTTGCAAGTGTGCGAGGAGACGCAGAAATTCTTTGCTGATAATCTTTTCAGCGACGAAGCCCTGCCAGCCCGCCAGCTGCTCGCCGGACGCAACTTTACCAAGGCTCAAGGTGAGGAGTTTGGCTGCGGTTATGCGCCGCTCGGCTGGGACAATTTGGTGCGCCACTTGGCTTCCAAGGGCTTTACCTACAAGGAAATGGTGGATGCCGGTGTCGCTCGCCAAGGCAATAACGGCGTGTACGACTATTTCCGCGGACGTCTGACCTGGCCGATTCGCGATATTACTGGCAGGACGCTGGGTTTCGGTGCGCGCAAGCTGTACGACGAGGACAAGATTGAAGCCAAGTACATCAACACGCCGGACACGCAGCTGTACCACAAGGATCAAATTCTCTTTGGTATCGACAAGGCGAGGGAGAGCATTCTCAAAACGCGCCATGTGGTGGTGGTTGAGGGCTATACCGATGTGATGGCCATGTATTTTGCCGGTATTAAGACGGCGGTGGCGACCTGCGGTACGGCTTTTGGTATGAACCATCAAAAGATCATCCGCCGTTTGGTTCTCGACGATTCCCTCTCCGGATTAGCAGGAATGAGTGAGGATTCGCATGAAGGGGCGATCTCTCCTGCGGCGCGAATCTACTTTACCTTCGACGGTGATGCGGCCGGGCAGAAGGCGGCGTTGCGTACCTACCAGTTTGACTCGGAGCTGCTGACGCAAAGTTATGTGGTGGTTGCCCCCGATAACCTTGACCCGTGCGATCTGCGTTTGCAAAGGGGAGATGAGGCGGTGCGTGCTCTGTTCTCCACGCAGAATACGAGCAAGCCGGTGCCGTTGCATGAGTATGTGTTGCGCAAGCAGTTGACGGGTTACGATTTTTCCAATCAGCTGCAGCAGCGTGCCGCGGTGGATAGGGGAGTGCGCATTATTTTGTCGGTGCGCTCGAGCGTGGCGCGTGAGGGCATGCTTCTCACCATTTCGAAGATTACGGGTATGGACCGTGATTCGGTGATGCGCATTTACCATTCGATTGCGGGAACGTCAGCGAACTCGTCAAACTACCAGTGGCCGCGGCGTTCGAATGCGAGCTCGCGAGTGAGCCCGTGGCAGAAGGCGTTGGAGGATGCGTCGAATCCGGCGTATGAGTCGATGTCGAATAGGGAGTATTTCACTCGTCTACTTTCTTCGGTACAGCAGGTGGCGATGCCATGGTCGAATGCGTCGGGCTTCTTGGTTCATGATGCGCTGGCGGAGAATGAGCAGTGGGTGTTGGCCGGTTTGCTGCAGATGCCGCAGGCGGTGAATGCTGATTTGTGGGAAAACTATATGGCGGCTGACCTTTTCCCTCACACGGTTTTCGCTGAACTTTTCACTCGCCTCAAGTCGTTGGGGGCTTTGCCTTCTGTTGGTATGCCGATTCCAGATTGGCAGCACGCAGTAAGGAAGGCTGTGGGCCCTGCTCTCGAACCGGTGGTGAATGCGCTGATTGTTCTGCGTTTGCCGCTTGATTTTGATTCTTCGTCCGAGCGTGCCGGGCTTCCTGGCGCTGTGGGTCGTGTTGGTGGTGGGCCTGGCGGGCGCGGTGGCGCTGGCGCGGCTGGTGGTCGCGGTGGTGCTGGCGTGGCTGGGCCGGGTGCGGCTGGGTCTGCTGGAGCTGCCGGTGCTTCTGCTCCTTCGCAAGAGCAGATTAGCAAGCTGCGCCATGAACAAACCTTCCCCGAGGTCAGCGCGGAACAACAGTTCTGGATTACCGAGCAGATTGTGGCTTTGATTGTCACGGGCTATGCTGGGCGCATTGCGCGTTTGAAGAATAGGATGCGCGCAGCCAGCTCCGAGGAACAGCTGCAATTGCTGCAAAAAGTGAACACGTTGGAGACGGCGCGTATTCAGATGAATGCTGCTTTGAAGCAGATGCATATTGAGCCGCAAAAGTTCGACCCCAAGCTCGGCTGGCTGCATCAGGTGGAAAGCAGCATTGCTTCCGTCCAGCAAAGCCAGGTTGTGCCTTCTGCTGTTTCAGCCGGTTCATCTAGCCTAGCTCCTCGCACTACTGCGGGTGCGGAACGAGTGGTGGAAACCCTGAAGCCAGATGCTCCTGTTCAGCAGAGCGGGAATTCCCCGGTTACTAGTGGCGCGGCTCAGCCAAGCGATGGCGGTCAACAAAGCGATAGCGGCCAGTCCAGCGAAGTGACTGTGCAGCCGATTGATCCGAATATGCTTCCGCCTACTTTTGATCAGGATGGTGACGACGAAGAAATCGCTGATTTCTAAGTACTGATAATCGTGAGAAAAGGCAACGGAGAGGGGAACAACCTCACCGTAAAGTGCTCCGAGGGAGAATCGAACTCCCGACATGAGACTGGGAAAGCGCTCGCCCCACCCGGCTAGGCGCATCCTTACGAAGCCACAAGTCATCAATCAACACACGAGACATGATGTGCCCTTATTGTTTGTTTTTGCGTCGTTCCCACTCGCAGAGTGCGAGCAGGGCGATAAATGGGATACTCATGACAACAGCACCGAGGATAACGTCCGGCTGATTAAGGCTCGTGAGAATCATTGCTACGAACAGGGCAATAATAAGTGCGAAAATGATTTCGAATGTCAAGCAAATGCCGTGGATAATGCTTTTCTTACGATCCTTCTGCACCCGATGTGTAGTAGCTTGCAACAGTTGCGGTACCGGTTGAAATTGCGGGATTGGCTGTGGTGCCGGGGCTGGAGCTGATTGAGGATGAGCCACTTTTTTGACTGCAGGCTTTGACTGCGGAAGTGGTTTCAGCTTTTGAATCTTGCGCTTGTTCTTGCCATCAATATAATCTTGGACTACTTTTAATGCTTTCGTATCCTCAAGAGAATCGTGAGCATCATATGTATATCCGCATTCGAGAGCAGCCTTCTCAAGTTTGTAGTAGTGTGTTCTTCCTTTGAGCTGAGCATAGCTGATCATACTATCTGAGGATTTACTGCGAGCAAACTTGAGTCCAGCTCGCGCAAGGAAAGCGAGATCAAAAATAGCATTCCACGCGTAAGCTTTTTTAGCACGATCAAAGATTTGTTGGATTTCATTCATGCCCTCTTCGATTGGCGGCCTACCAGCAACATCATCGGGCGTAATGTGGTTGATTGCTGCCGCTTCAGCCCAATCTCTCACATGGATTGGCTTATATCTGCGATCCCAAAGCGTATTACCATCTTGATCAACGATCGAAAGTTGGATTATTTCATCACACTCAGGATCGAGCCCCGTAGTTTCAGTATCAAAGTAAATAGCTTCGATAGGTGGTTCAGTTGGTTTCGGCCTATCAATTGGCTTGATCTTTAACACTCCTAGTGTTTGTGGAGCATATTCTGTTGGATGCCCTGGAATGATTGCAGAAGACCATGTGTAACTGATTACTTCGCGATTCTCTAGTTTCTCCAAACGTTTCCTCATGGCTGATGGGTATGCGGTTGTCTCGAAAACTTCTCGACCTGTGTTGTCGACTATCGCGTAATGTGGTTTCTTTCCGCCTTTTTGCTCGACTTTAATGACTTTTCCGCCTGTGATTGAGCCGCTATCGTCTTTGATGTTAGCGTGATTTGATGATGTGTTATAAATTACCTGATACACGTCTTCGAGTTCTCCAGCGCATCTTTCGAGTCTTTTCGGATTTACGTGTGCCATATTTTATTTTCCCCATATATTTATGCACTGAGGCAGAGTTTCTGCCAGTCTGTAATAAGTGATGGTATGACACCTAGGTCACAGGCGATATGCCAGACATCTGTGCCGTAAATTTGCTCGGAGAGCGCGTATTCAATCGGATTGATGAGTAATATGGCTGTCCTCTTGCGGCACCGGGTTTCGTTGAGACCACCGTTTACGCCGAGGCACGTTGTATCCCCGTAGTGGGCGTGGGTGAGCTCATGACAGAGCGTACAGCGCCGTTGCGTGTCGGAGAGCCGTGGGTTGGAGCCAGATAGTGGCGTTATGCCAGTCCCAGATACCGCACAGGCTGTCGGGCAATGGGTGGTCGAGGACACGGAGGCCTCGAGCGTCGGACTCGTCGTAGAGGTCCTGGAGTGTCGGCTTGAGGGCGCTCACTCTTCTGGTGTCTCGCTTTCCGCTCGCTTGTTTGGATCATGGTTGGCGGCGAGGCTCGCCCAGTCGGCCGGGAACTCAGGATCAGGGGCGAGAAGAGTGGGGACAGAAGGACGAGCAGTATTCATAAGTTCAATTGCATCGCTATAACCAAGCTTTGGGGCTAATTTATCTAGTTCTTCGATTGTCCATGATTTCATTCCTTTAATGCGAAGAGATGTATAAGACTGAGAACGGCCGATAATACGTCCTAAATCTTCTTGCGAGAGCCGTTTCTTTTCTGACAGCTCTCTAACCTTACCAGCAATTTGTTTTGAAATTATGCCTACAGGCTCCAGCTCATTATTCCTGACCATGCCATTATTATAACTCAAATGAGTTGTTTAAAAATACTCATGGTACGTTGTATAGCTCATATGAGTTGACATTTTCCCCCAATAGTGGTTTTATACTCCTAGCTCAATTGAGCTAACCCATTAATAGAGGTAATCGTGTGAATGTACAGCAAGGTATTAGCCAATCGATAGAGGCAATCGTATGCAATCGTATGCGAAACACGTCAAACAAGGATGGTACAAGAACCGTAGATCGTTGTTATTCCAACGTTTTTACGTGCCCCGAGGGAGAATCGAACTCCCGACACGAGGATTAGAAGTCCACTGCTCTATCCACTGAGCTACCGGGGCGCACTCACTTAGTGTAGCGCAAATGAGGACGCGAGGAATGTGCGAGTTTCTCGCGTCCTCATTCATCATTTCGCTAGCAGCAAGGAGAACAAACCACCTACTCTCCGCTCAGTTGCCCAGGACAGCCACTGAACAGAGCGCAGAACAGTTCCCTCTCCTCGCAACTAGCAAGCCTGATTACAACACGCGAAAACGTGCATCGAGCAGAGTAGAAAACGGAGCTGCCGGTGAGAGCTTTTCATCAAACAGAGGTGCTGGACCCCAGTTACGGAAACCGTAGCGAACAGCTACGGGCCGAGCACACAGAACAGAACGCACGGCAACAGAAAGGTTGTGGTCGGCAGTGAAAATCTCAGCTTGTGCCGGGTAGAAAATGCCATCCTCACCAGCGACTTCAAAACCAGAATCTGATGGTTTACGTGACATCTCCGTGTTCGCAAACTTCGCAGCGTCCTCAAGCAGAGGTTGAGGCTCGAAAGCAGCTTCGTCAGAATAATGGTCGAAATGAACCGGCTGCGAGAACACAACGATCAGCGAAGAGGCAAGGTCAGAGGTTTGCGAGCGTGTCATTGCCAACAACTCCGGGTTTGCAGCAATCTGAGCGGATTGACCTGAGATAACACTCACCACGCGCGGACCGTACGAGGAGAATTGAGGCAAGCTATACACGCGAGTGAGCGCAACACCAGCCATGCGCTCGCCCACAGGACGCTTGTCGAGAGGGTGCAAATTGTTGAACTCGCCCTGGTCGAGATTGACTGAGCAGTAAACGTTGCTCAGGTGAACAGCTGGCTTTTCCTCATGCTCCGAGTAGAGCGCGGCGAAGCGCGACTGCGGCTCATCGGAGAGGTTTCCCGTCAGGTCGTCGGAAAGGTTACCGGTCAGTTCGTCGGATAGATTACTGGTCAGTTCGCTGGACAGGTCAGACTCGGTGAAGTCGAAATCCTGACCAATATTCATCTGGGCCGCGCGCAAACGGCTCCACGTACTCGGGTTGCGAGGCTTACGCCATTCGTCAATGTCAACGAAGCGAGGAAGCTGGCCGATAATCCACGCCATATCATTGCTCTGCCACAGCTCGCGCCAGGAGGTGATGAGCTCGGTGAGCAGCCAACGGTAATCCTCAGAACGGTTCTCATCAGCAGAACCCTGGTACCACAGCACGCCACGGGCAGGGTAGCCGGCGATACGCTCGAGCATACTCTCCACCGTTCCGCCAGGACGATACTTAGAGTATGGGCCAGCAGGAGGAGGCCACGGGCACGGACCAAACTTCTCGGTGATGCGCTCCATGGACACGCCCGGTTCGTGCTCCTTGAGCTGGGCAACATCCGCATTCCACTGGTCGAAAATCTTCTGCCATTCGGCAGTCTTCTCAATCCAGCTTGCGCCGGTAACGCCGATCATCTGCTCAGCGTACTCGTCAATGTAGCGCTGACCGCGAGGGTCCTCCTTGAGCCGCGCTGTGCTAATCCAGCTGCTTGCCGACGAGCCTCCCACATAGCATTCCAGCAGGCCAACGGCGATACCAAGCTTTTCGTGCAAAACGCGAGCCATATGGAAGCCGACTGCCGAAAGGTCGCCTCTGATGCTCTCCTTGTTCACCGGCTGCCAGGTGTTGCTCTTCTCCCGCTCAGCGAACTGCGGGTCAAACCATCCAATTTCTGGAGTTGCGAAGTAACGAATATTCTCCCAGTCTGGCTCAGGATTATCACACAGTTCTTTTCCACCCGTGCTGTCCTTGAGACGGAACTCCATATTCGACTGGCCGGCTGCAACCCAGACCTCACCGACCCACACATCGTGAAACTCGTACTTTTCCTCGCACTGCTCGCTACTGAGAGTGAGTGTGAGCGGGCCACACGCGTCGAGCGGGGGAAGGGTGACAGTGAACTTACCGCGCGGGTCGACAATGGCGTGAGCGGTTACATCGACGCCTTTACCTGAGAGGCTCGCTTCAACATCCCAGCCGTCATTGGCCCAGCCGAAGACGCGAATCTCTGTGTTTCGTTGCAACACCATGTGGTCGGAGAAGAGTGTTGCGGCAACAAGTTTACGTGAGTAGTCGACTCGTTTACCGAGAGGGTAGGTAAAGCTCACAACCATGGTGTTTCCCTATCTGCTGGTTCTGCTGGTTTTTATGTGGTTGAGTTCTCATCTGATTCGTCGGTGAATGCGATTTCAGAATATACCCGACAGCGGGGTTCGTGTGGTTTTCGCCGATATTATTCTGAAAATTAAGTAGATTGCTGAAACCAGGCTGTTCCTTGGGCGTTTCGCGCTTACATATTGCAATAACCTCAACAACTGTAGCGGTTCACGAGAAATCGCTTCTCTTGTGCTCTGCTCTGCTGTCTGATGCGTGCTGGTTGTGTGTGAGAGAAAACTTGCGGGTACAGTGGAGGAGGAAAACAGGAGAAAAACGGGAGTGTGATCCGGTGAAAACCATCGTTCTCGTGTGTGACGATGTGAACGACCATGGCAATGGAGCCTCGAATTCTGCTCGCCAGTTTGCTGAAGAGTTGCAGCGACGCGGGTTCGAGGTTCGCCTCGTGGGTATTGGTGCGCCGGAATTTTCGGTGCGCGAGCAGCAAATTCCTCTGGTCAGCTTCTTGGCACATAAACAGCGCATGCGTCTTGCTCATGCTGATAAGGCTGTGCTGGCTCGTGCTTTAGATGGCGCGGACCTTGTGCACGTGTATCTGCCTTTTAGCCTCGAAAGATTAGCAGTGCGCATGGCTCGCTCTCGTCATATTCCTGTGACTGCTGGTTTTCATTTGATGCCGCAAAACGTGTTGTATTCTGCGGGTTTGGTGGGAAAGATTCCGTGGTTAAGAAGGCTGACGAGTAACTGGCTATATACCCTGTTTTGGAAGCAGATGTATCGCTGGGTGAGCGATATCCATGTTCCCAGCCGCATGGGCAAGACTCAGCTGGTGGAACATGGCTATACCAACAGAATTCATGTATTTTCTAACGGTGTGAACCCTCGCTTCACTGAAGTTCTGGCTCCTGATAGCGCGAAAGAGAAGGTGGGAGCTGAAGTTCAAACTGAAGTGGTTCAGCAACAGGCTGAGTCACTTCAGCAGCACGCATTGACTGTGCGGATGATGAAGATTATCACTTCAGGACGCTTAGCAGGGGAGAAGGATTACGACACTTTCCTGCGCGCACTTGCCCTGTGCAAACACCGCGCACATATCTCCGTCCAGATGTGTGGAACAGGGCCGAAGTATCATCATCTTCGCGCTCTAGCTCGCAGGGAGAAGCTGGAGAATTTCACTATCAGTTATTTGAGTTCTCGAGCTTTACAACGCGCGCTCAACGGTGCTGACCTTTTCGTCCACCCTGCACTGGTCGAGCTGGAATCACTCTCTGTGTTGGAAGCTCTCGCCTGTGGTGTGGTGCCGGTTATCTCTGACTCTGAACTTTCTGCTGCATCTCAGTTTTCCCTGCATCAGCGTTCACTGTTTGCTGCGGGTAATGCAAAGCAGCTTGCCCAGCAGATCGACTGGTGGTACGAGCACCCAAACGAGCGCGCTGAGTATTCTGCGCGCTATGCTCAGCTGGCACGAGAGAAGTATTCTCTGCATGCGAGTGTGGATGCGTTCCTCGCCATGGCCAAGCAGGCTACGCGCATGTAAGCGCAGAACTCAGTTGCGCGAACAGTGTGCCACAGTTCAGTTGAGCGCAGAGTACGGCAGAACTCAACTAAGCGTCCGGTACGGAAAACTCAGAAGTTAGCCAGATTATCCTGCGTGCCAGCAGACTCACCTGCAGCGCGCTGCGATTCCTCCACTGCGGCCAACTGCTCAGCAACCTTTTGCAGCAAGGCCTGCGCATGCTGAGCTAGGGCGACACCATACTGCCACGCCTTAGTCGAGCTCTCCAAAGTTTGACCACCTTGGTCAAGGCTTTGCACGATTTGGGCGAGCTTGTCACGAGCTTCTTCATAGCTCATGTTCTCAATTTCAGCCTTCCGCTCCTCGCTCAAACCGTCGAGCATACTGTTCTTCTTATTCTCATCTGCCATAGTGTTCTCCTTAATCACAACAATTCCCCACAATCTCAACCGCAAATTTGACTCGTTCGCAGTGTTAATCGTGAACGTTTTCCACACGTGCTGTTGCACTACCGTGACGCAAAAGCAGCGCGAGCAACTGACCAGAACTGAGCTGTGAAGCATCACTGAGCACGTGGCCATCTTCATCACGAATGATGGAATAGCCACGGTCCAGCGTCTTCTGTGGAGACAGTGCAGTCAGTGTCGCCTGAGAGCGCGTAATAGCATTCGTCTCGCTATCGACATATTGATGCAGGGAGACATTCAACCGTTCTGACAATCTTTCAAGCTGCTGAGAGTAAGGCTCCAACATGCTCATCGGATGCGTCAGATGTGGGTTCGTCAAATAACCATGCATCAACTGCAACTGGCTCGTCACCAAAGACTGCAAGTCAGACTGCAACGTGAAACGCAACTGGTCAATCAACTCAAGCTGCTCATGAACATCAGGAACAACACGCTTCGCCGCATCAGTTGGGGTAGAAGCGCGCAAATCGGCAACGAGGTCGAGCAGCGTCCAATCATCCTCATGGCCAATAGCCGAAACCACGGGAGTAGAGCATTCGCTCACCGCGCGAACAACACCCTCATCGGAGAAACCAACGAGGTCAGCAAAAGCGCCGCCGCCACGGGCAATGATAATCACGTCAATATCAGGGTCAGCGTCGAGCTTCTTGACGGCAGCGATTACATCAGGAGGGCAGGATTCACCCTGAACATGAACATATTCTGAAGTAATCTGGATCGTTGGCCAACGAAGCATCGCATTGCGCTTCACGTCACCCTCAGCGCGAGCTTGAGGAGCGCAAATCAGGCCAATATGGTGAGGAAACTCAGGCAAAGCAAGCTTACGATCGGCGTCGAAAAGGCCTTCACCCTTCAGCTTTTTCCTCAACTCTTCGATCTGCTGCTTCAAGTCACCCTGACCAATACGGCGAATTTCCTGGGCGAGGAAGCTCAGCTTAGTGAAGCGCTGATAGAGGTTGGGCTTGCCGTGAATGAGAACGCGATCACCTTGATGGAACTGGGCTGCCTGAGCAGAGGTAGCGCCAAAAGCCACAACTTCCAAGGTGGTGTTGGACACTTGGGAGTCGGCCAATGTGATGTAGGTGGAGCCGGCGCGACGAGCGTTGATCTCTTGAATCTGGCCTTCCAGCCAAAAACTTGGCCAAGTACTGATTGCTTGAGAGAACGTCCAGGACGCCATGGTGACAGGCCATGGGTGCTCCGGGCTCGTCATTGCCGCGCGAGGCACGACTTGGCGAGCAACCGAGCTACTGGGGTCAGGCTGCAAAGGTGGCTCTTCAGAGTTCATGTTCATCATGTTTCCAGCTTGGCGGTGAGAGTCGACAGAATCAAGAGGCTCAGAAAAATTGTGGATAAGTTTCTTTTCGTTGCAATTACTGAGATTAGCAGCCCCAAGAAAACCATGGAAAATAAAATTCCTACGCAATTTTGCGAGTCCTGACACAGTTACGCCATTTTTCGGTAGACGAGAAACGCGGAGAAAATGCGCACGGCGCAAGCGGTCAGATTGTGTCAGAATCGAACTATGGGTAGCACGGATATTCCACAGATTATTCCTCTGACAGAAGCTCAGGTACCGCACCGTTTGCCTGTGATTCGCTCACTGCTGGCGAGCATTGCTCATCATGATTGGACTGATGTGACACAGTCAACAGGTGAGAACAGTGTGGCTGATCATCATGCGCCCACACATGACGAGGAACCGAGTGGAACTTGCATTCATACAGTGACGTATTGTGTCAGTGATTTTCAAGCTTTGTGCAGCAAACATGAGCCAGACTTCGAGAAAGCTCTCGGTGATCAGCAGGTGTGGCTTGACCCTTCTTGGGCAGTACTTGCCATCTCGCCAGGCTTTACTTCCTGCGCGGACAAGTACCCTGAGTTCGCATGGTATATGCTCAGTGCCGGCATTGACGTGATCGTTGTCGAACACCGCGGCCATGGCTACTCGCTGCGCGAAACAGAAAACCTGACCTCGGTGCATATGAAAGATTGGCACAACTACATTTCTGACTTCGCCCAAAGTTGCTTGCATGCGTACGAAGCTCACCATCTGCGTGCTCCTTTATGCGTGTGGGGCCATTCCATGGGCGGTGCAATCGCAACGGGAGTGGTGGAAGAGTATCCTCATCTCTTCAGTGCGGCTGTTTTCTCCTCACCTATGTATTTACCTCGAACAGGGGTTCCCACGAGTGTTACGCACTGGCTTGCGCGTCGATATGTCGCGGCTGGAAAGGCTGAGGAGCCTGCCCTAGGTAAGCGAGAGTTTGACTCGGCCATGGCTCAGGAAGATGAAAGTGTGCGTGAAGGTAAAGACCGTGGTTCTCGTTCTGCTGCCCGCCAGAATAATTTCCGCGAGGTGCGCAAACTCAAGGTTGCAGAACACACTCTCAATGCTACCTGGGGTTGGGTAGATCAGGCGCTTTCTATGGATGCTGAGATTACCAGCGAGCAAAACCTGGCAAAAATCAGCATTCCTGTTTTGCTCATGACCGCTGGAAAAGACTTTTATGTGGATGTCGATGCACAGAAGAAGGTGGCGCAGAAGGCTCACCAGTTGGGTTTGAGATTAACAGCGTTCTTCTTCCCGGGTGCTCGACATGAATTGTTCTATGACATTGATCCCATTGTGAAGAGGTATATGAACCTCGTTGTCGAGTTCTACTGGCAGGCAACACATGGCAACAAAGGTGTGCAAGAGGTGCAAGAGGAGAAGAAAGAGAGAAGATAACAGGAGTAGACACCTGTTAAACTCTCTATTTATAACGTTACAGAATATCTGATAATCTCCTCATGAACCTTCGTCAGAACAATTGAGGGCAACGATGCACGTCGAGACAGTAGCATTGATGTCGCAGATCTGAGCGCCATGTGGGAAAAGCCTTGATTTCAAGCCGTTTTTGGGATACCAGGCATTTTCCTCTTTCGGCAAAAGCCATGATATGAATATGTATATGGAAAGCAAAGGAGGGACGCCTCTCAAGTGGAAAAGCTAATAGACATAGGAAGCGATCCCGTGGCATCCCTTCTGGATCTGCTACTCGCCGATAAGTCGACGAAAAGGAACATTATATGGGCGACGGATACCTACGAGGAACTTGGCCGCGGTTTCGCGGACAAGGATCAGATCGACGAAAGGCTGCTCTTGAAGCACGCCGACATCATCAAGCCTAGAATCCAGAAATCGCAGGAAGAGCAAGCCGCCCGAACCCGTAAGAAAGCCGAGGTCTTCACTCCGGCATGGCTCTGCAATCTCATGAACAATTACTGTGATGAGGATTGGTTCGGCCGCAAGGATGTTTTCAACGTTATGACCGAGGACCACACATGGACCGTTAACGAGGATCCGATCGCGTTCCCGGAGCGGAAGACATGGGAGCGTTACGTGGACTCGCGGAGACTGGAGATCACCTGCGGTGAGGCACCGTACCTCGTATCCAGGTACGATGTCTCGACCGGTGAGCTGATCGTCCCGCCAAAACGTCGAATTGGTCAGTTGGATAGGAAACTCCGCGTCGTCAATGAGAACACGTCCGATTACGACGAATGGCTCAAGTGGACCATCCGGGCGTTTGAAGCAACATACGGATACGAGTATCAGGGGGATAATCTCTTGATAGCAAGGGTCAATCTTCTGTTGACCTTCATTGATTACTTTAGAGAACGTTGGGAAGACGATCCGGACGTGAAATTGCTACGCGGGGTTGCAAACAGGATCGTATGGAATATCTGGCAGATGGATGGCCTTAAGGACACCGTTCCGCTTGGGAAACCTTATGAGGAATTTCACCAGATGTCCCTGTTTGACATGTTTCCGGGGATGTCAGAGGAGGAGCAGGAACCGGAATCGGTACCGTGCAGGATAAATAACTGGAGACGGGGCAACTCGCTTCTGTTCAGGAGTTTGAAGGAGAATTAATGATGAGCGAGAAGAAACTTTTTGATTATGTGATTGGAAACCCGCCGTACAACGAAGACTTTGAGAATTCCGGCGATAATGGGAATTTTGCCAAACCTGTATACAACCAATTCATGGACGCCGTTGATGGCATAGGGGAAAGAGTGGAATTAATCCATCCAGCCCGTTTTCTTTTCAATGCTGGAAGCACTCCGAAAGCATGGAACGAGAAAATGTTAAATGACCCGCACTTTAAAATTCTTGCATATGAATCGGATAGCTCTAAAGTCTTTTCTAACAC
>DGYMJ06203__coassemble_328_pt1 | contig 44136 bp, 28 predicted proteins | sample DGYMJ06203__metabat2_high_PE_023 | metagenome-assembled genome bin DGYMJ06203 | reverse complement strand
CCACCCCAGAGTCTTGTTAATCAAAGGAGGACTCAAAGAATCTCGCTATATCGGCGTGTCACATTTCCTCTTTCTATTGAGTCAAACCCTTGGAGCCCGCACAGCTTCCCCCTTGTCAGTAAGAGCTTCAGAATCACCTCAAGACTGACTAACACACCATGAACAACAGTAGATCGCTCAGCACACAGAATTATGTTCAACCGTTTAACCCTGTGAAAGCAGCTTTCTGAAGCCAGTACATGAGACGAGAGAGCCCACAGATCTCTCCTAAGATCCGAAGAACCAACATAGGAGAATTCCCTGATCCGAGAATCGAACACTTAAGAACCAGAGCCAATACGAAAAATGGCCACCACGTGAACCGCAGTGACCCTTTACCTGTGCCCCCGCAGGGACTCGAACCCTGGACACGCGGATTAAGAGTCCGCTGCTCTAGCCAACTGAGCTACAGGGGCTTGCTTTCTGAAGCCAAGAAATAACTATATGCGTTTCAAGATGAAATGCAAGTCTTCGCGTTTATTGGCGTGTCGTTTGCTATAATATTTTTATTCCGTACCCTCTATAAATAAGGAGCAACAAATGAAATTATCAGATCGGATTCTCAGTAAACTCAGAATCTCTAAATATACTAAACAACAATTACACACTTATTCTTTGTTTCTCGGACTTCTCCTTTGGTGTTCCTTTATTCTGAGCCTGTTATATATTGTTCTCCCCTTGAGCAACAGCCTCAAACAAGGTATATTACTCTCAAGTATTTCAACAATCACGAGCTTTTTAATAGGGCAATTTGCCCTAATGATTTTTCAGGCCTTCTCCTCTGAAGGGGAAAGAGAACTTTCCAAAGATCTTTCTCTCCCAGAATTCTCAGATCAGATGACTGTCTTGCTTTCTAACTTTGAGACAACGAGTCACATTCAACGCGCCAATACATCAATACACTATAGCAAGAAATATGTGCCCACCTTCATTCTTTATTCGAGAGAGCTCCGCGAACATTGGCTTCTTCTACAGCAGATTGAAAAAGATCTCATTGATCCGAATTTCACAGCTGAGATTACGAAAAATCTATCCTCTCAACCTCACCGAGTAAGGTTTACCCCAGACAAAGACGCTAAGTATCTATGGTACGCAGCATGGGAAGAGCTCTATTATTTAGGCGTTCGTGCAACCGGCCATGTTATTGGCGATGATGAATTTGGCGTCCTGATATCTCAAAAGATCTCCTGTATTGACATTCAGAAACTCAAATACGCTCGTCAAATAGTTTTTGAAACTTATCGTTACTCTTTCCCACTAGTAAAACCAATGTTCGTAGGGAAAGATCGTTGAATGGGCGATAGAATGAACTCACTCTATCGCCCATTCGCTTCGTTTCATATCTTACAGTTTGCCCAGCAGACCATGGTCGCGACCGTCGCGAGCAAAAGCAGGAACCGTATCCACAGGAGCAGCAACACGAGCAGTTTGACCACCCTCGTAAACCTCGCCAGAAGCCAGATCAGTCCAATAAGCCCCTTCAGGAAGGTACACGTCACGCTCGCGCGCACCCACAGACGTCACAGGAGCGACGAGCAGATCAGGGCCATAGAGATACTCGTCAGCGATATCTGCGACCTGAGAATCGTGAGGGAACTCGTAGAACAAGCCACGAACGAGAGGCGCGCCAGAAGCGGAAGCCTCATCGAAAAGCTCGCGCGAATAAGGGCGAAGAAGCTCACGAATACCAATAAACTTGCGCAACACGTGCTCTACCTGCTCGCCCATTGCCCATGGCTCGTTCTCCACTCCAGAAGGCGAACGACGAGAGCCATCAGCAGCTCGCACATCAATACGACGCCACGAACCGTCAGCCGAGCGACCACCGCGGTCACCATGGTTGCGCATCACCGCCGAGAAGCACGAGAATTGAGCCCAGCGGCAATACAGCTCACGGAAATCAGGGTCGTCGACGTTGCCCGAGTGGAAGCCGCCCATATCGGTGGTAAACCACGGAATTCCGGCCATACCCATGTGGATTGCGCACGTGATTTGAGCTTTGAAGTCCTCGAAACTCGAGCGCACATCGCCAGACCACACCAGCGAGGCGTAGCGTTGAGAGCCCGCCCAGGCGCAACGCGTGAGGTTCACGATCTCGCCTTCGCGGCCCATGGCAAGCTGGCCTTCGTAGAAGCCGCGGTTGAAATCGCGCGGGTACGTGTTGCCCACTTGAGCGACCGGGCCGGTGGAGTAGCGGTAGTTGTCGAAGTTGTAATCTTGGAATTCCGGTTCCGCCTCGTCCAGCCAGAAGCCGTCGATGCCCAGCTCGGCGTAGTTTTCGCGGCACTTATCCCACACAAACTGGCGAGCTTCGGCGTTGGTCGCGTCGTAGAACTGGCTTGGCCCTTCAAAGCCCATGCCCATGTTGACGCCCCTCTCGGTGCCCACGAGCAGGTTCTTGGCTCTCATTTCGGCGTAGTTTTCGCTATCCCAGCCCACTTGCGGCCACACGGACACCATCACTTTGATTCCCATGCTGTGCAGTTGTTCGCACATTTCTTTGACGTTGGGGAAGAATTCTTCTTCGAAGCGGAAGTCGCCCATGTGCGGCCAGTGGAAGAAGTCGATGATGATCACGTCGATAGGGATGTTGCGCTTCTTGAATCCGCGGGCGACGTCGAGAACTTGCTCTTGGTTGTAGTAGCGCAGCTTGCATTGCCAGAAGCCGAGTCCCCACTCGGGCATGTGGGGTGCATGGCCGGTCACGTCGGCGTAGCGGCTTTCTATTTGGGCATACACACTGAGATTGTCACTCGCTTTCGGCGCTGTTACCCAATAATCGAGCTGTTTGGTGGATTGGGCTTGCCACAAAGTGTTGTTTTTGGCGAAGCTCACTCGTCCGATTGCTGGGTTGTTCCACAAAAATCCGTAGCCTTGAGAACTCACAACGAAAGGGACTGAAGCTTGTGAGTTGCGGTGTGCGAGCTCGAGCGTGCTTCCTTTGAGGTCGAGAACTGGGTTTTGGTATTCACCCATGCCGTAGAGGTGTTCGTCGGCTGGGGTGTCAAAGCTTGCTTCGAGCGTAAAGTCGCCACCGAGGTGCGAGCGGAAGGAGCGGGCGTGCAGGTTGAGCGCTCCCCCGCTGCTGGCTTCAGCGAAGAGCGGTTTTCCTTCAGCAGTTTCGAAGAAGAGGCGACAGGAGGACCACGGCTCGTCCATTTGCCCGCGCCCATAGTTTTCTTCAATGCGTACGACGAGGTTGCCGTTGAGCAGCGTTGCGTTATGGCCTTCGATGCTCACGTGCGGTTGAGCTTGGGCGAGTACCTGGGAGGCTTCCTCTTTGCTCAGTAATGCTTGCGGCAGATTATCACTGATGGGTTGCATCCAGCGCGAGCGTACTCGAACGGAATCTTGTCCCCAGGCTTCGATGCGCAGGTATTCTCCGTTTCCGCGCCATTCGAGGCCTTTCTCGTCCGGCGTGAGGCTCAGTGTTGACAACATTGTCATGCGTTTTCCTTTCAACGACGGTGTTGTGGTTTGTTCACCTACCTGCATTCTATCGTGTTCTGAAACGTTACATACCGCGTAATCACGAAATTCTCTGCTTTCAGTTACCCTTGTTGTCGAGCCCTGTTAGCTCAACCTTCCTCTCCGCGCGCCCCAGTTGCCCAAGATTGCCACTGCCCTCAATCACCGAATATGCGAATGTTGCATAGAATGACACGCCGACGAGAAAAACCTTCACAATTCAGCATCTTTATACGCCTTACGGCGTATTCTCACGAAGGACAGTATACTGTTGCAACTCATTAATTTTCATTTCAGTTAATTCTGTCAATTTAAGCTTGCCAAGCCAAGACATTTTCTGACATCAGCACGGCACGCATATTCGTCACATTTGCCCCAAATAAGCAATTTTGCGCAATTCACGTTGCACCAATAATTCAAGAAAATCGCTTCAAAACGGTATTATTTCAGCCTTTTTCACCTGTTGCTTTCTATACAGCAAAACTCACGAACGACGCAACTAGTACTCCCCCACCCCCGTATACAATAGGCAGTGTATTCACGCACCGTGCGTTGAATCGGAGGAAGTTATGAAAAAGAACACTCTGCATAGAATTGGGCAGATTACTGTCGGTTCCGTTAGCACTGTTGCTCTGGCCGTAGGCCTCATGGGCCTTCCAGCAGCTCAGGCTGACGAAACTCACTCTACTTCAAACCTTGTGAGCGCTGTTGCTGCACAGGCAGCAACCGTTGCTTCCATCCAAGTTCTCCAGGCTGATGGAACCCCAGTTCCAGGCAACCCACAGACCATTGAGACGGAATACAGGATCCCGCCAGATAGGCCAGACATGGCAAAGGTCACCCTTTCAGATGGCACCACCAAGACTGATCAAATTCAGTGGCACCCACTGAGTGAAGAAGCTCTCGACACCATCTACAACCAAAAGGGCGGCTACTTCACCATGACTGGCGACCTGGCCAACCACAAGAACGCCGACGGCTCCTTCGTCACAGTGACCCTTCGCGTTCATGTGCTTCCTGCATCCGAAGATGAAAACACCGAGCCAAGCGCAACCCTCATTGATTATCAAGAAGGGGTACTTCCTAGCGACAGTGACCATCTCCAGTATATCGAGGTGGAAAACAACGAAGAGCTATCATCCCAGACGCTTCCTGACATCGCCAGCGTCAGCATTCCACGAAAGGGCACTTTCACCGACCAGGTGATCTGGGAACCCACCACCATCAATAACGATATTGTCCACTCCTTTGATGGCGGCACCTTCGTCGTCAAGGGCGTAACCCAGCAATACGGTGTAGCCGTGAAGCTCAAGGTCAAGGTCAAGGCTGCAAGCATTGTTGCCCTCTTACCATCCAGCTACACCCTCACCGTCGAAGCAGGCGAGAACGAGCAGCTGAAGAATGCTCCTCAAACCGTCTCCGCACTCTACACCAACGGTGAAAAGCGCGATGTCCCTGTCACGTGGGACTTCGAAGGTTCCGACCTCGACATCAACACTCCTGGCGTTTACACCGTTCGCGGTTCTGTGGAAGGCACTTCTCAGAAGCCAACCTTGAGCGTGACCGTCAAGGAAGCTGAAGTCAAGCCAGACCACGTCAAGCCATTCGACGACATTACCGTTGCCAATGATTCTGGCCATCCTAACGCTCCAGACACTGCAACCCTCGTCTTCACCAATGGCAAGGAAAGTGAAGTGCCTGTTAACTGGCACCCACTGAGCGAAGAAGCCCTCGACACCTTGCAAAACAAGGATGGCGGCACCTTCACCATGACTGGTGAAACCCAAAGCAACCCATCCTTCCCAGTCTCCCTCACCGTTCACGTTCTCAAGGCAGAAGTTGAGCGCATCAAGGCGGAGAAGGTTACCGTTCACATCGGCGACAAGCTGGAAGGCAAGGTTCCAACCTCTGTTGAAGCTACCCTCTCCAACTCGGAGACTCTCAACCTGCCAGTGAAGTGGGATCTGTCCACTGTTAACGTCAATAAAGAGGGTACTTACGAAGCAAAGGGCAGCGTCGAAGGCTACAAGCAGAACGTTCCTGCCAAGCTCACCGTCGTCGTGCTTCCTCGTAAGGTTGTTGAAGCTCACGCTACTGATTTCGATGGCAACATCGTCGACAGCATGACCGTGGAGAACGGTGAAACCCCAGATCGCCCAAGCTGGGCTCTGGTTACCCTCAACGGCATTGATGAGCCTCAGTTGGATGAAGTTATCTGGAACCCACTGACTGAAGCTGATATCGACGTCATCTCTAACCCACTGGGTGGCTCCTTCGATATGACTGGCGCAACCCAGAAGTATGGCGCACAGATCGTCGTGCACGTCACCGTCCTGCCAGGAAAGATCGTCAACCTCATCTACGAAGGTGATGAAAAGAAGACCATCCACGTTGCTCAGGGTGATATGGCTGACTTGCAGAGCAAGCTGCCAACCAAGGTTCGTGCAGTCTTCCAGGGTATCAAAGATAAGTTGCCAGAAGTTCCTATCACCTTCGACCTGTCCACCGTTGACATCAACACCCCAGGTAAGTACGACACTGTGGGCAAGGTTGAAGGCTACGATGTCAATTTTGGAGGCTACGATGTCACTTTGACCCTCCACGTGGTAGTTGAGCCCAAGGAGGAGCCACAGCCTCAGCCTGAGCCAGAACCTCAGCCTGAGCCAGAACCTCAGCCTGAGCCAGAACCTCAGCCTGAGCCAGAACCTCAGCCAGGTGAGGATGACAAAAAGCCAGCTCAGCCAAGCAAGGATGAGGAAAAGCCATCCAAGCCAGCTCAGCCAAGCAAGGATGAAGAAAAGCCATCCAAGCCAGCTGACACCAAGAAGGAAGAGAAGAAGGCTGAGGCTAAGAAGGAAGCTTCCAAGCCAGCAGTCCTCGCTTCCACTGGTGCAGGTATTACCGCAGTTGCAGTTCTTGCTGCTCTTGCACTCTCCGTTGGCGCAGCTCTGACTTTCTCCCGCAAGCGCGCAGAGTGAAAGAGGAGTAAATAAGCTGAATTAATTTTCTTCCCAATTCAGCTCAAAGAAGGCGATGACCATCACGGTCATCGCCTTCTTTCGTTTCACTACAGCGAGCAGCATCACTGGCGGAGTCGCACATTCACCTCATCAATAAGGCGATGAGGTTTGGTCCCCTTGTTCAAGAACTGCTATTCCCTCTCGCTCTACAGCACGTATGAGTGTTGATAATCTTAAGCCATTCAGCTAGCCAATAAGCCCGTCAGCAGCAGCCAGACGCTCGTACTCAGCGCGCGTCAAACTCAACACACCACCATGCTTTGTGTGAGGAGCCATATAAAACTCCTCAGATTCCAGCGGCTCAAAGCCGTCATCAGGGTTAGTGCTCACCATAGGCCGGTAGCCGATGGAAGGGATGACATCGACGTACAGGTACCACTTATCCTCAGAATGGGAAGCAAAGAGAGCCGGGCCTTCCACCCCGCCAGGGTTGCCATCAGGATCCCACGAGGCACCCACCTCATCTTGAATAATATGCCAGTCTGCCTCAGGCTCCCACCAACGAGGAGAATCTGTGTAATCCAACCAGATGCCTGGCTGAGGCCCATTATCCTTTGTCGCACGATATGTTCGCACAGTCCCATCGGCCAGGCGACGCTGAAGCATTGTCGTATCAATAGTGGTGTGACCGCGGTCAATGAACACACCGCCAAATTCGAAGGTTTGCCGCTCGAAATCTTGGGTTGCTCCCCACAGCACGCGGGCATAGACGGCGGGGTCTGCATGGTGAGTATCATCGTCGTCAAACAAAGTGCTGGACCAGTAGACGACGAAAGCTCCCCTGCCTCCTGGGTGACCTTCTGGATAGTAGTTTTCGACCCAGGTTGCTTCGGGTGCCCATGCCATGCCCAGTTGTGCGTGTGTTCCGTCTGCTCGTTGGCTCATGTCGAGCGTGTGAGGTTCGCTCCAGTGGACGAGGTCGTCGGAGTACCAAATGATGAGGTTAGTGCTGCCGTGGTGGGAGAAGGCATACCAGTCAGGGCCCCCGTCAGAGCCGGCGCCGTGGGCGAATACTTGCAGGTCGGTGGCGAGGATGTAGACGCGGCCGGTGTGTGGGTTACGCACGAGGTAAGGGTCGCGCACTCCTTTGGTTCCCAGCGGTGAGGTGAGGATAGGTTGACCGTTGTTGAGTGGCTTCCATTTCTCAGGATTGTCACCGTCGGAGAGGTCGAGGTAGATTCGTTCGGCGTAGTGCTCAGGGTCCTCGATGAAGTGGACGAGGAGATAGCCGTAGGCGTCGTCTGCGGTGGTGGCTGGTTGTAGTTGGTTATTGTTATTGGGTTGCGTGATGGGAGCGCTTGCCGTGTTGTTGAGTTGTTGTGGGTGGTTAGTGTTGTTGAGTTGTTCTGGCGACATCGTTGTCTGTACCTCCGCCTGCTCTGTAACGTTTCACTAGTGGCGTATATCAGTTTATCAAGGCTGAGAACACTGACAAGTAGTGCACATAACAAGAAGTGCACATAAAAAGCGCATCTGTCAACAAAAGTGCCCATGCGCTTGCACGCATGAGCACTGATAATCTCCTGATAATCTTGCGTTACTCGGCGTCAGAACCGGAAGCAAAATGGTGATCGACTTTGCTGTAAACCATTTCATCACAATGCTCGAGAACGGCAAAACAATGCCAATGACGAGCATGTAACCGATGACGAACCACTGGGGGTGAGCGAGGTTGCCACACCAAAAGCCTTCGATAAATCAGGAAGCGCACTGTTGAGTGCGGTCTCGGAGTACATTCCCGTGAAACCGCCCATGTGCAAGCCCATGAGCACCATATAGGGATGTTTCACGTGAAGCCTTGCCGCTGGTGCTGCCTGTGCGGCCTTCATATTTTCCTTATTCGTAGAATTCATCAGAGCGGTTTTATTACTTACGCTCGTCAATACCTTTCCTCAATCACGATGAACACCGCCACAACAAAAAAGCGGACAGCCCTTGCGAGCCTCCGACTCAGCGCGAAAACATAGATGTGCGAACCGCGTTCACCGAGCAGCTTCGCCAGCTGCCACACAAGCTTTCAGACTATTCAAAAATCAGCCTTCTCATAAGCGCGTGTCGTGAACTCCTCACTTTCCTGAGAAATATGCGCGCTGGTAATCTTGAGAAATTTCCTCAGATTATCAGCGCCACAGGCGCAACTTTCCAGTATTGTGGAGTGTACGGGAAAAGGCAATTCAAGGAGGAAAGCCATGCCGCTGCATTACACGAGCGTCGCGGACGCAGGAATTCAACCGATTAATCTGGCGCAGATGAGGCAGGACGTGCACCTCGACTTCACGCATGCCGCATGCCTTCTCTCCGTTGAGCCTGAGGTTGTGGAAAGGTGGGAGCGTAACCTCGAAGTTTTACCTGTTGCCGTGTATAAAAAGTACGTCGCCACGCTGGAAAAGGCTGGGCGCATCTATCAGCAAGACCCTGACCCCCCACTCTTTACCATCGATCTGGCGAGCCTCAATAGGCTGGACCACCCCATGACCTATACGGCATGCACCGAGGAGTATGTGGAGCAAGTGCTTGCCCTGGGAGTCGATTTCCCTGAAGATTTCTGGCCTTACGAATTTGTGCCCGAATACCCCATCGTTTTGCGCGAGCAGATCGCTTATGAGACGGAAGGCGTCGAACCCTACCCTGGGTTTGGCGAGGCATGGGAGACTTATCAAGACCAGCTGGATGAGGTTGACAGCATTGTTCACCAGATTATCAAGGCCCAGGGCGGCAAGGTTCTCTACGACGATGACGGCTATTACGGTTACGACTTGCCTGATGGCGTCAATTTTGAAGGCGATTCTGTTGCTCTCGCGGATTTAGCGCGCGAGAACAATACCTTCGACGACGACAGCACCTTCAACGACAGCACCTTCAACGGCGACGACGGCGAAGACGCCGATGACGCCGACGATGCCGATGCCAACTTCGCGAATTTCGCTGCTCGCCTCTCTCAATTCAGCTCTGGCCAGGAAGATGGAGCTCCTTCCCTGCGCTACGACAATGGCGCAATCCATTTCGAAGTAGTCGACCTCGACGCCGGCAAAGATACTGATACGCAGACTGACATGGGCGCAACTCGCAGTGCAGCATTGGACGCTGAAAACAATGCAGACTCCGAAGTGAACCCGATCCCCATCACCTCTGCGCGCATCCAGCGCGGTGATGACTCGCTTGCAGCTTCGCGCCCTACCCCCTCTGACGAGTAAATCAGCTGCTCGCTCAGCCAAGCAACCCAAACAGCCACCGCCCGCTCAAGTCACAAGGCCTTTCCCGAGCGCTTGACTAAGAAGTCGCTCAAGTGAGGGACGCTGATGCCCAGAACGCCGCGTTCAGGAGATTCAATCACATTCTGAGCGAGCAAAGACATGCGATACTTGTTCACCCAGCTCCTGCTCCTGCCAGTTTGAGCGACCAGCTGTGCCACCGTTGCGCCAGCCTCTTGTGGTGTGCTCACCTGCGCAATAGCTTCCAACAGTTGCCTCTCACTGGCAGTCAGCTCGTGTAAGATCGGTTCACAGACCGCATCATCGAAAGCGAGGAGCGCATCAGCAGTGCCAATCTTGAGGTGTTGAGCAGTAATTTCCGCGCTTCCTTCCGTCTGCGCCGCTTGCCACATGTAATAGCCCACCAACTGAACCATGTAAGGATAGCCTTCACTCACCTGAGCTGCTCGCAAAGCGCACTTTTGGCTGATAGACTTTCCTAATTCACGCACCGACTCGACATCAGCGTTCTTCACATCATGTTATCTAACGCTGTACTTCCCCCGATGTTGTCAGCTCGACCAGGGCAAAGAAAACGCGCATGAGTGAGAGGAAAAACTCATGCGCGTTGCACATCACACTGCGGTGAGATTCAGATGAAACTCCTGCTTTTCATAGAAGTACTGCACTTTCTATAGGGTTGTACTTCCCTGCAGTGCTTCACTTTCCCACAGTTGCATTCCACAGTTGCTTTCCGCAGTCTCTTACTTCCACACGGGGTTCAGTTGGTGCAGTGAGAGCGTAGCGAGGCTGCCTGGCTTGTCGACAGCGAACACTGCGCTGGTGGTGATGGGGAATTGGAGTGCTGCGGCGTCTTCACCATCGTTGACGAACACTTCGATCATCGTGCGGTCCACGAAAATTTCGAGGTGGCGAGTTGGTGTCAGCTGCGTGCTATGGAAATCAACGCCGTCACTGCGCATTCCTTGTGTGACGAGCCGTACGATGCCGTCGCGCTGAACCACTCTGACAATCTGGCTGCCGTCGGAAGACTGGGCGATAAGGAAGCTAAAGTCATCGTCGCCAGTGAAAGTGAGGTCAGCGAAGTATGCGTTGTCACTGAGCTGAGCAGCCTTGAGAAGAGCGCCATTGACTGAAGCTTGAGCGAGCTCCTCCGGATTAGCAGTGTAGAGAGCCTCTCCCACTAATTCCTTATATACTTCAGCGATAGGGTGCGAATACAACCGGCCATGTTTCACGTGAAGCTCTCGCGGAAGGGACATCGTGCCATGCGCGAGGCCTACTTCTTCATGCGCAGTCTCAGCGTAGTCAGCCATCCAGGCAAACACTATACGACGCCCACCAGGAACAGAATCGTCATAGAAGCTCTGTGTCGCGTAGAAGGCGTTGCCAAAGTCAACGTTTCCAGAAGCTTCAACTTCAAGGCGCTTGTTCACCAGATTGCCCACGTACCATTTCACAGGTTGGAATCGGCCTGCATGGTCGCGATAGTGCATGAGAGCGCCTGCTGCGACGACTTTGCCATCCAGAGCGAACAGGTCGGGGCATTCGTATGTTTTCGCCACGCTATGCGCACGGTCGGCAAGAACTGGGCCTTCGTAGCGCCACGGCTTGTTGGCACGCAGAGGAAGAGACGAGGAAAACAGTACCATGGCAGGAATCTGCTGCTCGTTCTTTTCGGCCAGGTTGCGCTCGCCGTGGGGAGTTTGGCTGAAGTCGCCGCCAATTGGCCCGTCGTACACTCCTGCAACATGAGGTACAGGAAGATTATCAGCCTGGTGATTGCCATGAGGAAGATTTCCAGCCCGATGATTTCCAGCCGAATCATTATCGCACATTTGCGGAGTGCTGCTCTGTGGCAGTTCGCTTGCTGCAATGTTTGAAGCGACAACCATGTATGCGCGATGCGGATCAACTCCAGTAGCATCGCAGGAGGCTTCAGCAAGACGAGAGCCGAGTTCTACCTTCGGGTCACGAAAATCAATGCCGTAGGCTTCGCTCGGACGGGTGATAACTGCTGATTCCACACCAAAATGGATACCGTCCGTACTCAATGCAGTTGCTTGCCATTCTACGGCAGAGCCGATGTCCCCTCTGACTTCTTGATGGCGGGTCAGATAAATGCGAATGGCATCAGCATCTGCTCCTGCGCAGGGGTTTCCTTCTTCGTCGACGGTGATCGCCGAGCCAGAGAAGGCGCCGCCTGAAATCTGGGGGTGAGTAGCGAAATCTGCTTGAGGTTCCAGGGCAATGGGAAGCATTCGCCAGTGGAGAAGGTCTTCAGAAACTGCATGATTCCAGTGCATATTGTCCCAGCCCCAGCCGTAGGGGTTGAATTGGAAGAAGAGATGGTAATGGCCGCGGAAATAGCATAAACCGTTGGGGTCATTCATCCAGCGGGTGGGCGGTTCAAAATGTACGGAAGAACGGCGCGAGTCGTACATGTCTTCAAGCTTCGGCAGCACGGGCCAAACCGAATTCTCGGCATCGAGATTGACCATCTGCACGCCAAGGCTGATGAGGTCATCGGTATCGTTTAAATAAGCGTAGCGTGCTATGGCATGCTCAACGCTGACGTTCACGGTGCTGAATTGTTCAACTGGAATGGAAAAATGATGGCGTTTCTGGCCTTGAGGCATGAGATAGGTGCGCGTTGAACGTGCATCGTGTGAAGAAGCGTTGGTCGCCCCGTTTGCCGCCTCGGTTGCACTCGCCCTACTTGTTACGCTAATGCAACCCACTCCTTCATCCTCACCTTCCAGGAACACGTCAAGAGTGCGATATACGTCTGTTTGAAAGGACCGTGAAACAGCGTTGTATCCTGCTTCCATTTTCTCCTCTTCTCAGCCAAATTAAGCTAGGGTCTTCCCCTAGTATACGTTAAACGTTTAACTAAAGGAAGAGAGATTAACACTTTCCTCTCCCCTCCTCCATTTCACTTCTGCACGCTATCGACTCACAGCTTTACGCCACTGATTCCTTCTCCAACAGCTCGCAACGGACTGAAACAGACTGCATATCCATCTGCTTCAAAACCGTGGCTGCGTAAGGGTCAGACGCCACAAGAGGGTGTAAAACCTCTACCCCATCCATCTGAGCCACTAAGCGCAACACCCCCTGGTAACCCATCGCATAATGAGGAAGCTCGACCGTCGTCAAACGCGGGATAAGCAGCGGAGCAATAATCGTCTGATTATCAACACCGACAATCGAAATATCCCTGCCAATAGCCAAGCCCAACTCACGCACGGCGTCATACACGACAGCGGCTCGCTGATCGTTAAAGCAAAAAATTCCATCCGGTCGCGCACTGGAAATCAAATGCCGAGCAGCAGCAGCCTCATTGTCGCCCAACTCCTCAATTTCGTAATGCCCTACCAGATCATCGTCAAACTCAAGCCCCGCGTCTGCGAGCGCCTGACGGTAGCCCTCGTACCTGTTAATCTCAGCAACGATGCCTTGAGGAGAGCCAACGTACGCAATGCGCCGGCAACCAGCTTTTACCAACCTCGTCGTTGCATCGTAACCAATGGAAAACTCATCAGGAAAGTAAGAAGGAACCACCCCACGCTGATCCTCACCATCGACCACAACAGTAGGGATTCCCTCCAACTGCGAAGGAACTGTCACCTTCTGATGGAACATGAGAGCGTAAATATAGCCATCTGGCTGGTAACTGCGCATCACTGACAACGACTGCTTTTCCAGCTGCTCGTCACCGTTGGTGTTGACCACGAGCAGGACGTAGCCGAGTTTTCGTGCGGCGTCTTGGGCTCCCAGAAGTATGGTTCCTGCGTAGGGTGAGGAGCCGATGGAGTCGGTGAGGAAGCCAATGGTGTTTGACTTGCGCATTTTCAACGTTTTTGCAGCGGCGTTGGGCTCGTAGTTGAGCTCTTTGGCAATCTGGAGCACTTTTTCGCTTGTTTTTTGTGAAACGCGATTCTCTGTTTTGCCATTGAGCACTAAGGAGACAGTACCAATGGAAACTCCGGCTCGGTTTGCGATGTCTTTCATTGAGACCATACTGCCCCTCCTGTGGCTACTGCCTTGTTGCCGGCTGACAACATTATACGTATGCGCGCTGGTGGAGGTGAAACTCAATTTCCCCTCCTTTCTGGTGGAGTTGCGGCTGAATGAGCTCGCTGGTCAGCCCCGCGCGTCGACAATGCGGCTGGTTGGGCTTGTTGGCTGACAGTAGTCGTTTGCCGTAACATTCCTGGTAATCTTGCGGCAGCCCAGACGCAAGCTTGAGTCAGGCCAATGGGTAGCGACAAGCCAAAAGCAGCCAGAATTCCAGGCCAGGTGAAGGTTGCGAGCACCGCCAAGATTGCCACTGCGATGAGCAGCAGGCTGCAGGCGGGACGGGCGATGATCATGACCATGGCTACATGCGCAGCCCATCGGTTTGTTTCGGCGAAATTGGCGCGAACAGCCCACACCATCAGGCTCAAGAGGCTCAAGATTACCACTGCCAAGAGCAGCAATCCCGAGGAAGCATACCCCGCAACTCCCATGTCGTTGCTCAGCACGAGGAACATGGAGTAGCCGAGAAGCGCCCAGACTGCAGCCAAAGCCCAACCCATCTGATTAGCCGAGATGAGCTCTTGCTTCCATACTCGATGGAAGCACATCCAGGTTTGCTTCACACTCCACTCACGGTCACTATCCAGCAGCCATGAGCGGTAGGTAGAAAAGCCTGCTGCAATGCTGGGGAAAAAGCCTGCCACCACGATTCCGAGCAACGTGTGGGCCACAATAGCCACATTGATGACGAAGACGAGGAGGATGGCGCGGCAGACTTTTTCATACCCTCGAGCGAAAGCCCCGAAGGCTGTTAAATCGCGATTCATAGCCAATCAGCCCTTCACAGCACCAAGCATGACGCCCTTGTTGAAGTACTTTTGCAAGAACGGGTACAAGATGAGCAGTGGTGCAGTCGAAACGATGATGATACCGAACTTAATCTGGTCTGCAGCCTGCTGTTGTGCAGCAGCGTCCACGTTTGTTCCCGTGCCTTGTGCAACGAGAAGCAACTGTTGGAGGACGACTTGCAAAGGCTGCTTCGTATCATCCGTAATGAAGATCAAGCCAGTCATGAAGTCGTTCCAGTGACCGACGAAGTAATACAAGCCAATCACTGCGAGAATTGCTGAGCTTAATGGCAACACAATGCGGAAGAAGTAGCCAAAGTAGCTCAAACCATCAATCTGAGCAGCATCATGCAACTCTTCAGGAATGGAAGTTTCGAAGAAGGAACGAGCAACAATCACGTTGTACACGCTCACTGCTCCTGGCAAAATGAACACCCACATGCTGTTGTTGATGCCCAAAGACTTGTACAGCAAGTAGTTAGGGATCAGACCGCCACCAATAAACATGGTGACAGTGAAGAGGAAAAGAATAACGCGACGCGGCTTAAATTCTCTCCGCGAAAGTGCGAAAGCGCAAGGAATAGTCACTGCCATGTTGACAGCAGTACCGAGAACAGAGTAGAGAATCGTATTCATATATCCACGCCAAATGCGAGGGTTAGCAAACACCTTGGCATAGCCTACCCAAGTCACATTTTTCGGTAGCACGGTCACAGAGCCTGCAGCCACACTCGTGGGGCTGGAGATGGATGCAATGATGACGAACCACAGCGGGTAGAGTGTGGCGATGACGACCAGCACCAAGATGATGTTAATGATGATGCTAATAGTACGGTCACCAACAGTCATGGAAGGGCGAACTTTCTTATTGAAAGGAATGTTTTCACCCAGCGACTTTGGTTTGAGCGAGCCATTAGCCATCAACCGTTCGATAGGGTCCGCAGAGTGCTGGCGGCGACGAGCGGCGAGCATAACGGGGTCTTCATGAGTTTTCCGTAAAGCCCGTGGTGCGTGCCCTGTCCCAGTTGTACGAGTTTTCGCAAACAATGCCATTTTTCTCATCCTCCAGCCTTAGAAGATGCTCTGATCAGACACGCGCTTGGCAATCGCGTTAGCGCTGATCAGGAACACGAAGTTGACGAGAGTGTTAAACAAGCCAATAGCTGTCGAATACGAGTACTGGCCGTTCAAAATACCGATTTTGTAGGTGTATGTGGAAATAACTTCCGTTGCAGGCAGGTTCAGAGCATTTTGCATCAAGAAGATCTTGTCAAAACCGACGTTCAACACAGAGCCCATTGTCATGATGAGCAGAATCGAGCAGGTTGGCAAAATAGCAGGGAAGTCAACATAGCGGATGATTGAAAGTCGGCCTGCACCATCAATTTTTGCAGCTTCATACAAGGAAGTGTCCACGCCAGCGAGTGCTGCGAGGTAGATGATGGAATTCCACCCGCAGTGCTGCCAGACTTCGGAGATCCAATACACGTTGGTAATCTGGTCGGGATTTCCCATCAGCGACTCGGAGCCGAAGAAACTGCCCAGAATACCAGTACCTGGGGTGAGGAAGATGTTGATCATCGAGACGATCACCACCACAGAAATGAAGTGTGGCATATAGGTGATGGTCTGAATGAAGCCTTTGACTTTCTTCGAACCGATTTGGTTAATGAGCAAAGCCAGGATGATCGGGAAAATGAAGCCCATAACGAGTGTCCACAGTGAAATGCGGATCGTGTTCGTCATAATTTCACCGAAGAGTGGGCTGTGGAAGAACTGGGTGAAGTATTTGAACCCGACCCATGCTCCTCCCGTTAAGCCTTGGGAGGGATTGAACTCGCGGAATGCCAGCAAAATTCCCCACATTGGTACGTAGGCGAACAGGGCGATGAAGAAGAGTGCGGGGCTAGCGAGAATCCACAGCTGCCAGTAGCGAGAAAAATGATCAGCAATTGTGTTCAGCAGCCCGGTTTTGCCCCGGTTTGCTGCTGCGGGCGCTTGTACAACCCGTGCTTGAGAATGCCGCATAGAGCATCCTTTCCCTAAAATTTCTCAAGATTATCAGTGCTGGTTTACTGCCAGCTCACAGAAAAAATCGACGCCGTGCACCACTCGTTATTGGGCACGAACTGTGCGCGGCGCCGAAAGCAGATATGTTAATCAGTTGTATTGCTGGAGCGCACTATCGACTTGGCAATGATGAAGAGCTCATCTGAGGCGATCTTTACTTCACAACCTTGTCGTAGTACTTCTGCCAAATCTTGATATTTTGATCCAAACCGAGCGATGGCTCAGAGATCTTCTTGACGTAATCGTTCCATTCCTGGTCGATGCCGCCCTTTTGCAGCCACTTTGCCAGCTGGTTATTGCCATAGTTGGCGATAGCCGTATTGTTGTTTTGCAAAGTGTTGGTGTCATCAATGCTCGGCAGCACATAGATCGGGATGACGTCCTTCTCGCCGTCCACGTGCTTGCGAGCATCACGCACAGCGAGGTCGGAAGCAGTCACCTGTTCAGCGTTCGTATCGCCAACCATCTTCACATCGTCGCGAATCCAGCCGCCGAAGCGATCTTGCAAAGCGACGGCGCGAGTATCAGGGTACTCAGCATAAGCTTTCTTCGTGTCGACGGTGTACTGATGGTTACCATCATCCTTGACGATGTCAGGAATAGAACCATAGAAGCCTTCCACAGACAGCTTCTCCGAGTACATGGCGTTGATGACCTTCCACACAGCCTTCAAGTTTGCCGCATTCGGATTCACCGTCACGCCGGATGCCGTATAAGCCCAGCGGGCTGCATCTTGGGAGTAGTCCCATTTAACCTGGGAATCTGGAGTAGAAGCGTCCTTCTTCAAAGGTGGGAGGGTGACGTACTGGTCAGCAAGCTCGTTGCCAAATTCGGAATAGTTTGACCAGCCGAAAGTGACGCCAGACTTCGCAACCTTGCCGTCGGAAATAGTTTGTGCCTGGTACTGCGAGGCGTCGCGGGTCAGAACATCCTTGGGGATCAATCCGTCTGCCAGCAGCTCATGGAGGTAAGAGATGGTGTCCTTCAAAGCTTGAGAAGTCCAGTAGCTCTTCACCTTACCGTTATCAACGTAGAAGCCTTGCTCGGAAGCACCGCCACCCATGAAGGAAGTGACAACGCCTTCGGAGTTCATCAACGTCAGTGGGCTCCACAAGCCGAAGCCGAGACCGCGAATGTTCATTGGCACTTCGTCAGCCTTACCATTGCCATTCGGATCGTCCTTCTTGAAGGCCTCCAGAACGTTCTTGAGCTCATCCCAAGTAGTTGGCATCTTTAGGCCGAGCTTGTCGAGCCAGGTTTTGTTGATGAACATGTGCGTTGCGGACACTTCGTAGCCCTTGCCGCGGTCAGATGGCAGCAGCGGGATCTTCTTGCCTGTTTGCACGTACTTGAGTGCGCCAGGGTGGGCGTCGAAGAATGCCTTCACGTTCGGCATTTCCTTGAGGTGTGGGCCGAAGTCAGCGAAGTAATCCTTGTACTTGGCAGCATCGTTGCGGTCGAAGAGGCTCAGGCCGATGTCAGGAAACTCGGAGGCGGCCATTTTTGCGCTCTTCTGCTGGCTCCATGCGTTGTCGGAAACTTCGCTCCACTTGATGGCGCATTTGCACGCTGCCTCAAGCTCCTTGGTGAAGCCAGTCTTTTGCATAGGATTATCAGTGACGTTGCGGCGGACCAAGATGTTGACGATTGGTCGGCCTTGAGAATCGGTGGTTGGCTTAGAATTTCCGCATGCTGCGAGTGGAACAATGGTGGCAAGAGCAACGGATGCTGCCAGAATCTTCCATGCACGTCCTTGTGACATTACTTTCTCTTTCTCTTCCTGTTTCGTGTTCCTGTCACGAAATCAGAACTCCTCATGAGTTGCAGGTTGTGCTGTGCGGCTACCCTGCCTGCTCGTGATAGCTTCACTGTATCAGGTTAAACGTTTTACGTCAAACGTTTGACTAAACTTTTTGAATTTCTCGAGATTATCAGTAATCTCTATCATTGCAACGTTCCAGAGCTGTCGCCTAGCTGTTTCATGGCGCCCACCCCTTCGCAAAGCCTTTTCACATACAAAAAGCCTCTTGATAGCAGTCACTAAACTGCCACCAAGAGGCTTCTCAAATCACCGCGCTCGCGTTTCAGCACGGTCGAGCGCAATTCTTCATTTGTCGCCCTGCGAGCTAGCGCAAGGCTGTTCGCAATCACACGATCTTGGGCATGCTCGTCGTCAAACTCGTCGTCACATGCATCTGCAAGATCTTCGCGCCCGCATGAACAGATGTCATTTTCAATGTCACTGTGCGCCTATCAGCATCTGCCTCATCATTGTCAGTAATGACTGACGGCGATTTAATAGGGCAGATGGCGAACTCATCAAAATTCATTCCCGCAGACTCAACAAGCTTGCGCGCTGCGAGCAAACTGGGCTGATAATCTTCCCGCTTGATAACACGAGAAGCAGGGACACCAAACGCCTGCTCGATGATGGTGTACAAGCGCTCTTCAACGCTGCGATGAGTGTCCATGGTGGGCACCTTACTCGCGCCAGGAGCTTCAGCAATGCCAGCAACCTCGCCGTTTTTTTCGCCGTTTCCCTCACCACAGGCTTGAGCTTGTGCCTTGGCCTTGCTCAGGTAGTCCAGCAAACCGTCGAGCTGCGGGGCAAGAGCTACTCCCCCATCGCGGAACAGATTGCCAACCAGAGGCTCGCGCAAACCGCGCTGCTGAGCGCGGGCTTTGAGCTTGGCCACCTCGTCATCCTCGCCCGTCCACAGGTTAAGCAGCGGGAAGGCCGGCAAACCAACCTTTTCCATGCGCCCAATGTTGAAGTCGTAACGCCAGCCCAGCTCCTCATTGTTCCACGTGGAAGCGCGCGAAACGACGACCGAGCACACCGGCCACGGAGCCCCATAGAACGGGGTTGCCAAATCAATCCACTTTTCAGCGCCAGCGTCAGCACCGTAGCCGGCTTCAATAATGACGACGTCATGCAAGCTTTGCGCGAGCTTCATCACCGCGATGGACGGCAAGCCCAGCGACACGTTACCAAACGGACCGGCATGAACATAAACCGGCGAGCCCTGGCGAGAGCGCGTCACCACTGGGTCGAGCGAATCGCCCAACACCGTCATAATGCGCTCAACATCCACCACTTCGCTGGCCAGAACTGCTGCACCAGTGCTCGACTGACCGACGATCATGTGTGCGATGCGCTCAGCCATTTCTTCACGCGAGGTGGAGAGCACGACAATCTGCATGAGCTCGCTGGCTGGAGTGATGACTGTCTTCTCTTCGAGGTCACCGCGCTGGCCTGTTTCCTTGTTGACTTGGTGGTCAACAACAATGCGCCTGAGCGAGCGGCTCGGCAGCTCGGAAACGCGAGGCATAAGAATAGTGGCGAGGCGTTCCGGCTCCTCGTCATGCATTTTTTCTGCGCGCGAGACGATGAGGTTTTGTGCGGTCTCGATTTTGGCCATTTCTCCGAACAAACCCCAGTCAGTGAGGTTGACTTGTTCGAGGCTCGAGACGCCGCCACCAGAAGCGCCACCTTTGGACCCTGCTGCGGTGATGCCCATGGAAGGCTGGCGAAGCACCGCTGCCGCGTCGATTCCGCGGGCGCGCAAGGCGTCGGTCAGTGCGATCACTGCGGTGGTTTTGCCTTCTCCGCGGCTTGCCTTGAGAGGCGTATCCGAGGTAACGAGCACGATCTGGCCGTGTTTGCCGCTCACTTGTTTGTTGGCGAGGGCTGCGAGCCAGCCGTAGGCGTCGATTTTGAAGTTGAGACCGTAAGGTTGGGTAAAGTCAGCGAGGTTTTCAGCAATTTCGCGCTTTCCCACGATCCTGGTGAGAACGGCGTTGAGGTAGTCGCGGCGAGCTTGCGCGTCTGCTTGGTGCAGTTCGTGCAAAGCTTGAGCCTGCTGGGAGGCAGTTTGCGCGGCTGGCTGTGTGGCTGATTGTGCGTTGGAAAATGCTGAATTCACTGGCATAGCGTTCACTGTGTTTGGGATAGTTCCTTTCTCGCCCGCAGTGTTGTGCACTGTGGATTTTTCAGCTGTGCTCTCACCACAGCCTGCCCTTGGTGAGATTACCACTGCCAAAAGAGCAGCGCGTGAAAAGTTATAGAAGCGTAACAAAAAATGCCCAACGCTTGAGCGCCACCGCATAATGCAGTAGCAAATCAAGCGCTGAGCATGAAAACGAGGGCTAGTACGCTATCAGTTCCCGCCAAGCCGAGCTTAGCCGAACCGGTTAGCTGCTCGCCCTGACGCACTACCCGATCAGTTGTCGGAGAGGAAGAAGCCGTTGCGCATGTGCATCGACGTCGTGTAGAGCACAGAGTCGAGCAGAGCTTCCGTGTCCTTCTTCAGCTGAGTGGCAATCTTGTTGTTGGCTGCTTGGAGAAGCTCTTGAACTTCAGGAAGCTCAAGATTCTCAAAGTCGTTTTCGTCAACGAGCTGAGCTGCAGCCTTATCAGTTGCCGAGAGAACCTGGTGACCGAAGGCCAAGGTCTTCTCCTGGTAGCGCTCCAGGTGAGCCAGGTTGTCCTTGAAGTGAGCGTCGGCGAGAGCGGCGATCACGCGGTTTGCCCAGTAGTAGTTTTCGGTGGTCACGCGAGCGGTGGTGTTCTCCAGGTAGTCTGGGGTGCTCAGAACGTTGGTGTAGTAAGGCATGATCGTGTTGAATGGGTTGGAGCCCATGGCGATCCATTGCACGGCGCGGAAGGCAGCTGGCTTGTCGGCACGCACTTCCATGACGGACAACTGCGACTGGCGGTTGATGCCGATTGGACGGTACATGCCGCGAGTTTGAGCGGTACCACGGTTGTCATAAGGGTCGTACGGAGTGCCCTGATAGTGGGAGCTCAACACGTACTTGACGTCTTCAATGGTGATCTTGCGCTCTGGCTGGCGTGCCCATGGGATGTCATTGCTCTCTGGGGAGTGCAGAGCTTCCGCAGTGTCCCAATCCTCATCGTAAGGGTTGAGGAAGCGCTGCATGAACCAGGCGCGTGGAGTGTTGTACACGTGGTCAGTGTCAGAGTGCGAGCCGAATGCGTCGCGTGGGTTAATGTGGCCAGTGTCGCCGTCAACGGAGAGGTCGAGGTGATTTTCCTCGATGAATTCGCGCAGATCAGCAGAGCACATGTTCTCCACCTGGTCGCCAAAAGCGTCGTCGAGGTCGAGGTCATCGATGCCTAACTGGTTTGGCATGGTCACGTAGCAGTCGTCAGGAACGCGACGAGCGATCCAGTGGTGGCCACCGACGGTTTCCAACCACCAAATGTCGTTTTCATCGGAGAAGGCGACGCCGTTCATTTCGTAAGTGCCGTATTGTTCGAGCAGAGAACCCAGACGCTGCACGCCTTCGCGAGCGGAGTGAATGAATGGCAGGACGAGGGTGACGAAATCTTCCTCGCCAATACCGCCGGCCTGCTCAGGAACGTAGCCCTCTTCGCCCTCTTTGCCCTGTGCTGGCTGAAGTTCAACGAATGGGTCAGCACCGCGCACACGCTCATTGGTGGTCAGGGTTTCGGTTGCGCTCATGGCAACGTTGGCAGCGTTAATGCCGGCCTCGCCCCAAATGCCTTCAGTGAGGATGGCGTTTGGCGTTTGAGTGAAGCGCAGAGCACCTTCCGGTAGCGGCACTTCGACGTGCGAGAGCACGGAACGGTAGACCTTAGGCAGCTGTTTTGGCTCTACAACCTCAAAGCGCTTGGGGTTGAACTCGCCATTGGCAGAGTCCTCGTTGCGGGCGATGATCGGCGCGCCGTCGTAGCTGGCAGCCTTGCCGACAAGAATAGTGGTGCAAGCCATATTCTTTCTTCCCTTCATTCGCATTTCTTGAGATTATCAGTGCGCTAAATCGCTGAGAACACTGATAATCTTCCTCAGTTTCTTACCTCTTCCAGCCTAATAGCCCGGCTGGTCGTTTCACCGCCGACCGACAAGGTAAAGCCAGGCCGGATTGTTAATCTGCGCCTTGTTAAGCTCGTGATACATCTGATTGAGCCAGAAGCCTTGGTTCAACTCAAGCGGCTGCTCGCTCTCCCACACCATGAGCTTGTAGTAATGGTCAGCATCTGGCGGCTGAGGCCCAACATAATGCATGTACACTTGAGGATTATCCGAACCGATCATGCTTCCCGCTGTGGAGTTCCTACCACACAAGGCCTCAGGAACCATTGACATCATCATGCGAGAGAAGTCCTCAGGGATTTCCACTGCTTGAGCATCATTCATGTCAAACATCAGCGCATCAACGGGAACATTTGCTACTGCCCAGTGAATCCACTGGAATCCACACACTGGGATAGCATCATCATCCACCAATGCCCAGTGCAAGTACTGCGTTCCAGGCTTGAGCTGGTCAACATAGAAGGGGAATGACATGATCGCCATACCATCTGCCTGCAATGGTGCAGGAGCATGTTTGCTGTATTGGTCAGGAATGACAGAAAAATCAGTTGTAACGCGCATATTTTTATTATCTCTCAGCCCTAGCATTACAACAAAAGAAAAATATACTATGAAACCATGAAGCACGGAGAGCCTATACAGATTGCAATTATTCAGCATGTTGACCATGAAGGCCCAGTCCTCATCCTGAGATGGGCTGAAGAACAGAACGCCTCTTATGATCTTTATCACCCTGCTGACGACTGTATTCTTCCGGATTGGCAAAAACTTTCTGGCAAGCGCAGCCTTCTTATTGTTCTCGGTGGACCTATGAACACCACTGATAATCTCAAGTGGCTTAAGCAAGAACGCACACTGATCAACAATTGCCTTGCTCATGGAGTTGCTGTCCTCGGAATTTGTTTAGGAGCTCAACAGCTTGCTACAACCCTGGGAGCAGCGGTACTTCCCGCACCTTACAAAGAGGTAGGTTGGGCGCCGATTGAACGCACTAGCTCTATAATTCCAAGCATCCCATCACAACTGATGGCATTACATTGGCATGAGCAGATGTTCCGTATTCCTTCTGGTGCTGAGCTCCTCTTTTCCTCTCAGTTAGTAAAGAATCAAGGCTTTGTCTGCGAGAAAGGAAAAGTCAATGTCATTCTCCGCTCACCGCTCACATCCCAGGAGACTGTCACAAGCTCGAAAGCTCGCGCAGTAGGTCTGCAATTCCACATCGAACAGGATCGCGATGCAGTTCGAGAAATCGTCACACACGACGGTGATTATGCGAACATCGACAACGCTTTGAACCAGAGCAGCTCCTCTATCCTCGCATATGATCACTCACACGATACCTATCCAGCACTGTGCAGCATCTTAAACTGGCTCATACACGAGTGAGCTCATCTCCTCTCACCGATTATCAGGCTTTGTAACCCACAATTGAGAAACTGAAAAACTGGGGTGTTCCGCACTGAATTCCACCACACAAAAAGGCGGAATAGGATAACCCATTCCGCCTTGAGGGAGAAACATCAGAGATAACAGATCGCACCTGTCACTTATGACAGTGCATCAGTATTTCTACTCAGCGCCTGCAGCATCACCCCTTCATACCCGTCATAGCAATACCTTGCACGAAGCTCTTCTGAACGAAGAAGAAGACAATGAGCAAAGGCAAAGCAGAAATCAGAGCACCTGCCATCACCACACCATACGGAGTAACAGAAGAGCCATGACCATTCAGCATTGCTAATCCTGCGGTAATCGTACGAGTTTCCGGAGAAGAGGTCATAATCAACGGCCACAGCAAATCATTCCAGTTGCCCATAAAGGTGAACATACCCACCGTGAGCAATGCAGCCTTCGAATTAGGCAACACAATCTGCCACCAAATACGCCACTCAGAAGCGCCATCAACACGAGCAGCATTGGCGAGATCTTTAGGAATAGTGATGAAGAAGGAACGCAAGAGGAAAATACCACCCACATCAGCGATACGCGGAATAATAATTCCCCAATACGAGTTGACCAGGCCCATACCTGAAAGCAACTTGTACACAGGGATGAGCAGCGCCATTCCTGGAATCATCATGGTGGCAATCAGGATGCCTAAGAGCAAGCCACGGCCGCGGAAGTCGATCATCGACAAGCCATAAGCAGCCAAAGAGTTGAAGAACAGCGACAACAACGTGACAGCTGCAGCAAAGAGAAGCGTGTTGAGCATCTCCTGGCCAATAGGCAGACGCTGGAAGAGGGAAACATAGTTATCCAACGTAAACTGCTGAGGAATGATCTTCGGCGGCCACTGGTTCGTCAACTTTGCTGGAGTAAACGACGTCATGAGCACAATGAAGAGCGGGAACACCATGAACAAGGTCACAAACACCATGAGAATGTAAGTCATAGTGAGAGCAACAATATGGCGAATATGAGCGCGTTTGCGAAGACGAGCGTTGTGATCATTGACCTGCTCGTTTGTCATCGAATCAAATTTCGAAGCCATCATGCCAGCTCCTCCTTCTCATAATGAGCATTGCTGACCAGCTGAATCACGCCAACGATGAGCGTCATGATGAGCAAAACATAGGAAATAGCAGACGCATAACCCATCTTGCCGTTGCCAAATGCCTCGGTGTAAATGCGGTACACAATCGTCTCCGTAGCACGGTTTGGACCACCAGAAGTGAGGATGAACACCTGGTCGAACACCTGGAAGGAGCCAATCAAACCGAAAATCACAATGTAGTTGAAAGTTGGCATCAAACCAGGAACCGTCACATGCCAGAACTTCTGCCATGCATTCGCACCATCCAAGCTCGCCGCCTCATACAGCGAAGGGTCAATACCCTGCAAACCAGCGAGGAAGATCACCATGAAGTAACCAAAGTTCTTCCACACCGTGATGGCAACGATGGTGATCATCGCCGTCGATTCACTGCCCAGAAGGTCAAGATTCTTAATACCGGTAATCTTGGAAATCCAGTACGGCAGCAAGCCCAGGTCAGGGCTGAGCAGGAAGCTCCATGCGATAGCGGCCACCGTCAGCGAGATCACAAAGGGAAGGAACATGACAGTGCGGAAGAAGCCAACACCCTTCAAGCCCTTCTGGTTGAGCAGCAGAGCGAAAGCCAAAGAGACGATCACCACGAGTGGTGCATACATAATGGCGTAAATGAGGGTGTTCTTCACATCCGTCCAGAAATCTTCGCTGTGCAACAGCTGGATGTAGTTGTTGAAGCCGACGAAGGTTCCGTCCGTCATAATTCGCTGGCTGGTCAGCGAAGAGATGAAAGTTTGAATAGCTGGGTAAAACACAAAGATTGCCAGGACAATGAGAGCTGGCCCAACAAATGCGAGGCCATACATCACATTGCGACGAGCGATCTTCTTACCAGCATTCCCGCGTGGTGTTTTGAGTGGCTTACCATGCTTTTCAGCCACACTCGCAGCAGGTTTATTCACAACTGCGCTCATAAATTCCTCCCCCTGTGTGCAGTGTAAAAGAGCGATAACGCAGCCCTGTAGCAGCATCACTGCTGCGAGGGCAGCGTTATCGCATCTGCAAGAAAACCTGTCACGGTTTTCAGTTAGCTGCGTACTCCTTGAGGTAACCCTCAATCTTCTTGTTAGCGTCCGATAGAGCCTTGCCCAGGTCCTTATTAGTGCGAGTAGCAGTGGAGGTAACGCCATCGATGGTAGCGGCAATATCTCCGAAACCACCCTTCAAGCCTTGCAAAGCAATGAAGGCGTTCTTCTGAGTGCCGATCATGCGAGCAACCATTGGACGAGAGGAAAGATCATCCTCAGTAACAGTGGTGTTGTTTGGCGGGTATGCAGAGCCCAAAGACCATTCGACCTGAGCATCATGGCTACCCCAATACTTGAAGAAGTCATACAAACCAGCCTTCTTCTCCTTGTCCTTGACCTGAGAGGTCATCCAGAAGTAGAGGCCAGTAGAACCAGTGTTCGAACCATGAGAGCCATCTGGGAAGGTGTACGTGCCCTCGCCAGTTGGAACAGGGAAGAAATCGTGCTTGATACCCTTATCAGTTGCTGCAGCATCCTCCCATGGACCAGACACAACCATTGCTGCCTTGCCTGATTCGAATGCCTCACGAGCCTTGGTATCATCCAGGCCAGCCTTGGCATAACCAGCCTTGAAGAAGGCACGCATCTTCTCAAGGAATGCCTTGTTCTCTGCAGAATCGAAGGTTGCCTTGCCATCAGCAGAGTAAACGCCAGTACCGTTGCCCTTGTAGTAAGCACCCCAACCAGCATCCGGCATAGCAAAGCCATACTGAGAACCGTCAGCCTTGGTCAGCTTCTTGGCCACCTCGAGCAGCTGATCCCACGTCTTCGGATAGTCAGCTTCAGTCAGACCAGCAGCCTTCCACATATCCGTGTTGTACCACACCACGGTTGGGCCAATAGCCATAGGAATTGCGCATTGCTGCTTCTTGCCATCGATAGTGAACTCAGACTGCGAAGTTGCCGTCTTGTAGAACTTGTCAGTACCGTTTGCCTTGTTGTCGTAGAAGTCCTGAATGCACTGGAAAGTGCCGTCGATGGACCAGCCTTGGCCGTTATCAGCGCCTGTGGTAACAACGTCTGGGCCGTTGCCAGAAGCAACCTTGGTGATCATGGTTTCACCAATGGTGCTCCATGGCTGAAGCTGAGCGTCAATCTCATACTTCTTCTGAGAAGCGTTGAATTCCTTGACGATCTTCTCGAGAGTCTTGCCGTCCTTCTCAGAGAAGCCGTGCCACATCACAATCTTGACGCGGCCATCCTTCGTTTTTTGAACACCGTTGGAGTTACCGCAACCAGCCATTCCCGTGAAAGCGAGAACAGCGCCCAAACCGGCGGCAACATACTTTGTCATACGGTTCATACTGTCTACCTTCTTGACTTCCTCGTCCATCAGTCGATACGGGACCTTGCCCAAAAGCAAAATCCGTTGATGTAAACCATCGCTTCTTCGTTCTGATTTACAACGATGTAAACCATGGTACACAACGCTTTTCATCATCGCAAATGAGGAGGAAAAATCACTACCTCATCGTTCACGTTTTCCACTATGCCCACACTGGGCGAAAAACCCGAAAAACCTCGGAAAATTTCGGTTGAGAATACCCTCCCCTGGTACTTTTTTCATTTCTTGCATTCATTTGTTATCGGCGTTTCGCATACTCTTCACTTCTCTTTCCTTACTCCTGCCCTCTCTCACCGCAAATCACCACTGAACAATGACAGAAGCGTAAGAACTCAATAACGAAGAGATAAAGAGCGATGACAATCTGGAGAAATTAGGGACAAAACCTCCACTTTTAGATTTATTTCCTCGATTTAGCTTCCCTCACACTGCAAAAAAGAAGATTTACAACGTTGTATATTGGAGACTGACCAATAGTTCACTGAACGAGGAAGTTCATCTATGTCATCATCAGTACCAACCAGCAAGCCCGCACGAAAAAGCCTTCGTGCCAGCCTCGCCGCAATCGTCTGCGCCACAGTATGCTTTATCAGCGCAGCCTGCGGCACGCCAACTAACCAAGCCCAAGGAAACGGGATTCTCGGAAGCGACAGAGTCTCCGTCCACGACCCTTCTATTCTCAAGGCAAACGGGAAGTATTACGTGTACGGATCGCACCGAACCTACGCGAAAAGTTCTGACCTCGTGCACTGGCAGACCTTTGAAAATAACCTTTCCACCAAGTTTGAGGACGTTTTGGGCAAGGCCTACGCTTCTTGGCCCAAGCAGGAGGCAACCCCGGATGTTGCGGGAAATATGTGGGCTCCGGACGTTTTCTATAACAAGGCGATGAAGAAGTACTGCATGTATCTCTCGCTCAATGGCGACCAGAAGAAGTCGGTCATCGTTCTGCTTACCTCCGACTCGCCGGAAGGAGATTGGCACTACGTTGGCCCGGTCGTCTACTCCGGTTTGGGTGAGGATTCTTACACTCAGATGGACCTTCAGAAGGTGATAGGCTCTGCTGAAGCTACTCAGCATTACCTCAACCAAAGCATTGTGAGCATTAACGCCATCGACCCGACCGTCAAATATGACGAGGAGGGCAACTTATGGATGTCGTATGGCTCGTGGTTTGGCGGCATTTTCTTGCTCAAGCTCGACCCTGCTACCGGCCTGCGCGACTACACGCAGAAGTATGAGACTGTCGATGGCAAGTCGGACGCCTACTTTGGCATTCAGATCGCTGGCGGCTTGGGTAACTCGGGCGAAGGCTCGTACATGATTCGCAACAAGGGCTACTGGTACCTCTTCCTCTCCTATGGTGGTTTGCAACAGCGTGGCGGCTACCAGATTCGCGAGTTCCGTTCCAAGAAGATCACCGGCCCTTATGTTGACGAAGCAGGTCACCCTGCTTTGGCTGAGGTGGCTGAAGGTGTAAATTGGACGGGCGAGACGGGAATTCGCCTGCTCAGCTCGTACCAGTGGTCAGGCTCGTCGAAGAAGCATTTCGAGGTGGCACAAGGCCATAATTCCGTGCTTAACGACAATGGCAAGTTCTATCTCGTTTACCACACGCGCTTTGCCGATACTGCGGAAATGCATCAAATTCGCGTGCGCGAGCTACTGCCAACTCAATCAGGCTGGCTAACGGCAGCTCCATACAAGTTCACCGGCGTCAAGGCAAAGACGAGCGGCTACGACACCCAGAAAGTCGTCGGCAAGTATGAGCTTCTCACTCACGTTCCGACAACCTTCTTCAATGGCACGTTTAAGAACATGCAAAAGAAGATTTACAGGGGTGTTAATCTCCCGCAGTATATTGAGCTCACCAGCGACGGTAAGGTAAGCGGCGACGTGAGCGGAAAGTGGAGTGTGACCCGCGGAACGAATAACATCACCCTCACCTTGGGCGGTGTGAAGTATTCGGGCCTGCTTGACGAGTTGCCGAATGAGACGAGCGGAACGAGCGTGATGACGTTTAGCGCGATCGGCAAGAATGTGAGCATCTGGGGCTCGAAAACCGAGTAAGCTCAGGGGCTGGCCGCGCCGGCTATAGCTCGCTCGCTGGTGAGCTGTCAGGCTGACCAGCGCCGTCCCAGCGCGCGGTTCAGCGCTTAAACGGTGGGATGAGCGTGCACAGCATGGCTTCGAGGTCAAGAAGTGGTGCGCCGTTGCCTTGGATACGGCGGCGTGCTACTTCCACAGCCTCGAGCCTCTGTGTGGCTTCTGAGCGGCTGAGTTTAACAGCCAGTTGTTGAAGCTGAGCATTATTCTCTAAGTTCACTATTCCCACGGATTCCAGTGCATCATTGTGAATGACGCTGATATCGCGGTATACCGAGGAAATATCGGTGAGTATGCGGTCAATGATGTCGCGATAGCTGCGCGTTACTTCGCGCTTTTTCTCATCGGCTTTGCCAATCCTGTTGTATTGAGGGCGAAGTGCAGCAGGGACAGGTTTTTTCTCCTCTAAGCCATTCGTGCGTTTAAAGTCGAGCTGTTGTTTCTCGACGCGTTCATCGACAGTTTGCTGCGCTTGCGTTTTTGCATCTTCGTCAATCTGGCGGGCCAGCAAAACAGCGTCCGATGAGCGAGTCATCGCGATAACGCCAGAAATCATGTTTGCCCTGGCTGCCAGCATGTCGAGATGAGTGGCATATAGGCTTGCAATACCAATGTGGCCTTGTGAGATTCTGGCAATCTGGGCGGTTTGAGAAGAGGTGAGGTCCGGGTAGCGGCGAGTAAGGAAAGACGCGATGTCTTTTGCTTGGGGAACAGCCAGCGTCACCAGCCGGCAGCGAGAGCGAATGGTTGGCAAAACATCCTGGGCAGAAGGAGCGCACAGCAGCCAGATCGTGTGCTCGGCAGGCTCCTCGACTGACTTGAGCAGCACATTCGTCGTGCGTTCACTCATGCGGTCCACATCTTCGATGATGAAGATTTTCCACTGGCCATCCGCAGGCATCTGCTCCGACTCGGCGACCAGCGCGCGCACATCGTCAATTCCGATTGTCACTGCTTGTGTTGTCAGAACTCGAACGTCGGGGAAACTGCCCAGCTCAATTTGGTGACACACCTCGCAAGTTCCGTCGCCGCCATGAGGGCATTCCAAGGCTTGGGCAAAGTCGCGAGCAAGAACCGAGCGGCCAGAGCCAGGAGGGCCAACAAACAGCCACGATTGCGCGAGCATTTGCGGCTGGTCGATTACCTTTTGCAAGCGCGCAACGACAGGCTGCTGGCCAACTATGTTATCCCACACGCTCATGTTTATTCCTTCCGTTGCGAACCAGTGTCAGGCCTTGTTCAGCCCTCGTTTTCAACAGCCGTCGGTAAAAGTTTCTGCACATCCTCACGCAGCTGAGTGTGAATCTGCTCGATCGTTTGGCTTGCGTCAATCACGCAGAAACGCTGAGGTTGCTGAGCCGCCAGGGTAAGGAAGGCTTCGCGAGTACGCTGATGAAAACTTGCTTTTTCTGCTTCCAACCGGTCTGGCTGCTCACCCCTGATCAAGGCCACTCGACGGTGAGATTCCTCCACACTCATGTCCAGAAGGTAGGTTCGTGTTGGCCACAAATTTCCCGTTGCCAGTTGCGACATGGCGAGAATTTGTTCGCTGCTCAGCTCGCGTCCTCCCGCTTGGTATGCCAGTGAGGAGTCAATGTAACGATCTGAGATTACCACTGCTCCCCTGTTCAGAGCTGGCGCGATGACTTCGTGCACATGTTGGGCTCTATCTGCAGCGTAGAGTAGCGCTTCGGCTCGCGCAGATACCGCTGCTGCTGTGTGCTCTGGGTTGAGAAGCAGTGCTCGGATTGCCCGGCCGAGCTCAGTGTCACCTGGCTCGAAGGTGGTGACTACTTCTCGGCCTTGTTTTTCTCTGATCCATTGGGCAAGAAGGTTGACTTGGGTGGTTTTACCCACGCCGTCGATGCCTTCGAAGGTGAGGAAGAGGCCAGGTTTGCCGTTGGTTGCTGCTGCACTCACGTTGTTCTCCTCAGCCATGCTCACTCGCTCGCTGTTGTTTTTGTGACGCGGGTGCTGGTTCGCGCACTTTTCGTGGCACGGGTTGTGGTTCTCGCGGTTTTCTTCGCAGTTGTGGCTTTCTTGGTAGTTGTCGCCTTCTTCGTAGTCGCAGCTTTACTCGACGCAGATTTCTTTGCCGTAGCTCTCGTCGACGCAGTCTTCTTCGCAGTAGTCTTCTTCGCCGTGCCGCGCTTTGTACGCCGCCTTGTGCTCGGGCCAGCCTCACGCTTCTCGGCAAGCAGGCGGAACGCATCCTCAGCAGTCAGCGACTCGACGGTGAACTGTCGCGGAACAGTCCTATTCGTCGTGCCGTCGGTGATGTATGCGCCGTAGAAACCGTCCTTAACGACGACTGGCTTGCCGGTGGTCGGGTCGTTGCCAAACTCCTTAAGCGGCGGCTTAGCTGTTCCCCTTCCTCGCCGGTAGCGCGGCTGGGCAAAGGCAGCTTGTGCCTGCTCGAGAGTCTCTGTGAAAATCGCATCTTCCGACTCGAGTGTGCGCGTTTCCTTCTTACCCTCGCTGCTCGTCTGCGTCAGGTATGGGCCGTAGCGGCCGTTGTTGGCTTCCACGGTGTACTCGATGAGCTCGCCCGTCTTTTCATCGGCTTTTTCGTAGGTGCCCACCACTCGCGGCAGGGAGAGCAGCTGGATCGCCTGCTCCAACGTCACGCTTTCGGGGGTCATGCTCTTGAAAAGCGAGGCCATCTTGGGCTTAGGCTGGGCTTTCTTGCTCTTCTTGTCGTCTGAACCCTCCAGATTATCAGGGCTCACTTGAGCCACGTACGGGCCAAAGCGACCCGTGCGCACTTCAATCGTGTTACCCTGCGCATCTGTACCCAACACGCGAGCACCGCCAGCATTTGCCGCCAGCAGTTCGCGCGCCTTCGCCACCGTCAACTCGTCTGGTGCCAAGTCGGCCGGAACAGAAGCGCGACGCGGGTTGCCTTCAGAATCGAGGTCGGCAGTGTCTTCAACATAGGGGCCGAAGCGGCCGACGCGCACATTGATGCCGTCACCAAGAGGCACAGTGTTAATCTCATGCGCATCGATGTCCGGAAGTTGGGCGAGCTGGGCTTGCAAGCCGTCGTTCGCCTCCTGCGGGTTGCTCACCGAGCCAGGCGTGTGGCCAAAGTAGAAGGCCGTCAGCCAGTCGAGGCTCGTTTCCTTACCCGAGGCGATCTGGTCGAGGCCCTTCTCCATTTGCGCGGTGAACTCGTAGTCGACGAGCGTGGGGAAATAGCCTTCGAGCAGGCGGGTTACGGAGAAGGCGAGCCAGCTGGGGATGAGCGCGCGGCCCTTCTCATACACGTATCCACGGTCGATGATGGTGGAAATGATGCTCGCGTAGGTGGATGGGCGGCCGATTTCCTTGGCTTCCAAAGTTTTCACCAGGCTGGCCTCCGTGTAGCGGGCTGGCGGCTGGGTTTGGTGTTCCACGGCTTCCACGGGTGCAACAGCCCTGGTAATCTCGCCTTCTTGCATTTGTGGCAGGCGAGTTTCCTTTTCCTGAGCCTTTTCGCCGTCGCCGTAGACGCGCAGGAAGCCTGGGAAAGTGATGACCGTGCCAGAAGCTTGGAATTCTGCGTCCCCCTTGCTGGTAGGTGCGACGAGCTTGACGGTTTGGGTGGAGCCGGTGGCCGGTGCCATCTGGGTGGAGAGGGTGCGCTGCCAGATCAGCGTGTACAAGCGCAACTCGGTGGGCGAGACTGCCGCTGCAATCTCTTCAGGAGCGCGGAAGTGCGAGCCTGCTGGGCGGATTGCCTCATGCGCCTCCTGCACTCCCTCACCATGGTTGGCGAAATGGTGCGGCTTTTCCGTCAAATATTCGTTGCCGAAACGCTCGGCCACTTGTTCGCGAGCCGCCTGGATCGCCTCGTTGGACAGGATGATGGAATCGGTTCGCATATAGGTGATGTAACCGTTTTCATACAGTGTTTGTGCGGCGCGCATGGTCACGCGCGAGCTGAAGCCTAAACGGTTGCCGGCAGCCTGTTGCAAAGTCGAGGTGGTGAAAGGCGCGGCAGATCGGCGAGTGTACGGCTTCTTTTCGATGCTCGTCACACTGAAGTCGGCGTTTTGCAGCTGCTGGGCGAGCTCGTCGGCCTCAGCGCCACTGAGTTGCACAGGATTATCACTGCGCGCTTTATCGGTGAGCTCACCTTTGTCGGTAAAGTCGTTGGATCGGGCGAGGCGGGTGTTGTTCAAGCCCGTCATACGCGCTTCAAAGGAGAGATCCTCAGCAGCGCCGGTCGTTGCGTCAGCGCCAGCCTCATTCTCTACCGGCGCCACCACCGCAGTAATATCGCGGTACGTAGCCGGCACGAAAGCCATGCGCTCCTTCTCGCGCTCCACAATCAGGCGCGTTGCCACCGACTGAACGCGGCCAGCCGAGAGTTTCGGCCCAACCTTCCTCCACAGCACCGGGGAGAGCTCATAACCATACAAACGGTCGAGAATGCGCCTGGTCTCCTGCGCATTCACCATATTTTGGTCAACGTCACGAGTGGAAGCGATAGCTTCCACAATGGCCTTCTTGGTAATCTCGTGAAACACCATGCGGTGAACGGGAACCTTCGGCTTGAGCGTTTGCACCAGGTGCCAAGCAATAGCCTCACCCTCGCGGTCCTCATCAGTAGCGAGGAAAAGCTCGTCAGCCTTACTCAAAGCGGACTTGAGCTCCGCCACCGTACGCTTCTTCTCCGGCGAAACGATGTAATAGGGCTCAAAACCGTCGTTGATGTCGACACCGAAGCGACCAAACTTCTCTTTCTTACTCGCAGGCACCTGCGAAGGCTGGGCGAGGTCGCGAATGTGACCAACCGAGGCGAGAACCGTATAATCCGGGCCCAAATAGCCTTGGATCTTCTTCGCTTTGGTCGGAGACTCCACAATGACGAGCTTATTGCCGTGTGCCATATTTCCTCCCAACGACTCCGGTTCTTCTTCCGACTATTCCTAGCGGGTAGCCCTGACGAACACCACCAAATCCTCACTGACCAGCAAGCTGCACCTCAGGCCGTACTCATGAACGCAGCTGCTTCTACTTTGCCCGCACTCGCCCCCATTGTGCAAGCTTTCCGCGTAAAATGTGCAAAACATCGCTCAAGATTACCAGCACAATGATTAGAAAGTAATCTGATTTCTCTTCTGCGGTTTCGGCGGTGCACCCACCAAACCCACAGCGGAGAGCGGAGACGCCGTCACTTGCCGCATAATCGTGACCGTCGCCACACACACCGCCGCAACGCCACCGATCAGCAGCGCACTGGAAGCCGCGGCAGGAGTAAGTACCCAGAAGTCGGGAGAGCCTGCACGCCAACCTTCCGCCAGTGGTAATCCTGAGCGAACCTGCCACAGCAGGTACAAGCCGTAGCAACTGGCCAGCAAGCCCAGCACCAACAAAACCGTGTCAACAACCTGAAGCGTCGGCGACGAACGGCGAGCGCCGAGGCGATCCATCCCCGAGTTGCGCGTCACCGAGAGCGTAAGCAGTGCAATGCCCGTCACGAACAGAAAAGCGACCAGAACGTCAGAAGGCCTGTGCCACTTGCCATACACTACCGAGCAGCCCACGAGAAGAGCGAAAGCCCAGCCAATCAGGCTTGCCACCCAACGCCACGCCAAGCCCACCGCCATGACGAGCATCAGGGCAGCAGCCATTGCCGCCACCGAATGCCCTGACGGGGAAGAGTTCGCCGGAGCCGCCATTTGACGGGCCAGATGCGGGCGCGGCAACACGCGCTTCAACCCCCAGCCACCAACCAAACACACCAGCCCGAACACCACGAGTTGGGCGAACAACTCCCAACGCTTGCGCACGAGCGCGGTAATAAAAGAAGCCAGGCAGATGAGCACGACGAAAGCAATAGTCACATAGTTGCTCACGAAGAAGAGGGTGACCTGGCGCAAAGCTTGCGGGATGAAGCGAGAGAAGGAAGCCCACACGATTTCGTCGTATTGCTGGCCTGTAATGGTGCGCACGAAGGCGAGCCAAACTGCGCCTGCCGCCGCGAGGAAGCCCACACCCAGTAGCAGGCACAGGATTCGTGCTGACCAGCGAGGCGAGCTGAGCAGCGGGTCGTTGAGGCTTTCGCTCATCGGCGCGGCCGCGTGCCCTGCACGCGAGGAACGAGAAGAGCGAGAAGAGCGAGATTTGCTGGAGGTGCTGGAAGTGCGCGAGGCGCGGGCTTTGCTAGATCGGCTGGATTTACTTGAAGTGCGATCAGTACCTGTATTCTCTGCTTCATGAGCCACTTCGTTCGTTGCTTCACCTGATAGCTGTTCAGACAGCTGGTCAGAAACCTGTTCCTTCACTTTGCCAGAAGGCTGCTTATGGGAAGACGTACCTGCAAGGCCGATCATTTCGGCGAAGCTTTCGCGAGGAGCTTGTTGCGCGCCACCAGCTGCAGCACCCTGACAAGCGCCTGCTATGCCGTCATCATGGGCGGAAGAAGCGCCGAGGCCTTGTCCCCAGTTCAAGGAGTCAGAGGAAGAGGGTTCGGCGCCGGCTTGCTGCGCGGCGATAGTCTCAGATTGCTGTAGACCCTCGGATTGATGAGTATTCTCAGCCATTTCTCCCCTACCTTCGTCGCACGCTGTCACAGAGCCTTGTTGTACCACAGTATCGGACTATCGACATGCGCCCCTGCTGTTTGTCAAGCAACCATCACGGCCAGCTCAGCTTTGTTGACCATTGTGGTGTTACCGGCCGCTATAGTGAGGTACTTTACTGGGTCAAACTGAAAATGAGATGACGTACTCGTGCAGAAAAAGAAAAACTCTCACGCACCCGATAGAGGCCGCATACCCTTGCTGCATTCCTGCCCTGGGGGAGTTTTGCGTCATATCGCCGCATGAGAGCAATCCTTATTGTATCAGCACTCACGACTTCGTCAACGCCACACCTTTCGCGCGTCATGGAAATCGCACGCCGAACGACTCGCACTCCCAAGTCGCCGCACGCACTAGCCGCTTTACTTCACCACCGGGTCCGAGGAGCTGCTGCTCGCGCTGGAACCGGGGTAAACGAAGAGTGTTAATCCTACGTCCTTCTGGTAGCTCCATTCGGCGGCGTACTTGTCCCATTCGAGCTTCTGCGTTTCGCTCGTCTCCTTGCGTGCGCGCATTTGGTTAACACTTGCATCGGGGACGTTAAGCCTGCCGACCACACATTCGAAAACTTTCATCGACGAGTCCGGCCCCGAGACCAAGGTGAGGGCAGTGCCTGTTTGGTTGAGCGTGAGCTGCTCACCGCCAGAGTTATCGGCGGACAGCTTTTTGAGTACGGAGCAGGTGGAGTAAATTCTGGTCAGAGTCCTCGCCACCGCGCGCTCTTGTGGGCTCGCTCCTACTAAACCTTGCTGGTCCACGCCTGCCTCCGAACTGTTGGAATTCTTGTCGTTGTTGTCTTCTTGGTCGTAGTACTCTTGCAGCTTCTCGATGTCTTTTTTGTTTTGCTCAAGATTAGCAGGGTCTTGAGGGGCATTCTTGCCGCTTAACGTATCGGAGAGGTCGTGGAAAGAGTCGCCCAGACTGAAGTTGTCAATACGCCTGCTCAAGTAGAAGAAGGTGCCTGCGATTGAGCCGAACATGAGCACGACCACGATCACGAAGATGAGCACTTTGACCCACTCAGGTGGCCGCTTCTTGCCTGAGCCGTCTGCATTCCCAGCACCCCCGGCTTTACCAGCACCACCACCTCCGCGGCCATTACCTCGACCAGGGCTGCCAACCTCGTTTGGGCCTAAAATCCCCTCATCGTTACGCGGGAAAGGAACCGGAGTGTGAGCAGGCTGCATATCATCAAACTCCACCTCGTCAGGAATGCCATTATTGTTCATGTCATTCATGAAGTCGTTGTTCATGTCATTATTCATGTCGTTAAAATCGCCATTATCCATGTCCATCGCGCTCCTCTCCCTTTCCGTCTCCATTTCGCGGGCTGCCGAAGCACACCTGCAACCCCGCAGCCGCTCTCTGTTAACGCCAGCGTCTTTACCTCAACGCTAGCGCATAATTGTTGCCATTACGTGGCTAAAGTGTGGGAAATGCCGAAATCTCAAGCGCCGAGCGTTCCTCATACCCTCGTACGCGCTACACTCACTAAGGAAGCGAGAGAACATGAGCACGCAACTGGTAACGCTTCACGCGGCCTTGTGCGTACTGATAATCTCAAGAAATTCTCAAGATTACCAGTCCGGCTCATGCCAGCGAAAGGAAAACTATGGCTACCGAAGAGCATACCGACCTGATCATCGTCGGCGCCGGCCTGTTTGGCCTGACTGTCGCCCAGCAAGCTGCTGAGAATGGTTACCATGTTCACATCATCGACGTTCGTGAGCATATCGGCGGTAATGCGTACTCCTACTTTGATAAGGAGACGGGCATCGAGGTACACAAGTACGGTGCTCACCTCTTCCACACTTCCAACCAGCGCGTGTGGGACTATGTGAACCGCTTCACAAGCTTTACCAACTACGTGCATCGCGTCTATGCGACCCACGACGGCGAAGTGTACCCTATGCCAATCAACTTGGGCACTATCAACCAGTTCTTCCATGCAGCTTACACCCCAGCACAAGCTGAAGCACTTATTAACGAGCAGGCCGGCGAGTACGCCAATGTTGAGCCTCAAAACCTCAACGACCAGGGCATCAAGCTGATCGGCAAGCCTCTCTACGAAGCTTTCATCAAGAACTACACCGCCAAGCAGTGGCAGACTGACCCAGAAAAGCTCCCTGCAAGCATTATCCGCCGTCTGCCTGTGCGTTTCACGTACAACAATCGCTATTTCCGCGACACTTACGAGGGCCTGCCAACTGACGGTTACACTCGCTGGTTCGAGCGCATGATTGATAATCCGAACATCGAAGTGACGCTCTCCACCGACTTCTTCGATGCTTCTCAGGAACTTTCCAAGGCCAACTTGCGCGGCTCTGTTCCTATCGTCTACACCGGTCCAATCGACCGCTACTTCGGCTCGCAGCTGGGCGACCTACACTGGCGCACCGTCGACTTCAAGGAGCACCGCTACGACGAGGTCAACCACTTGGGCACCCCAGTGATGAACTACGTGGACGCCGATGTGCCATTCACTCGTTCCATCGAGTTCAAGAACTTCAACCCGGAGCGCACCGAAGTGGCCGAGCAGAAGCGCACGATTGTGTGGGACGAGTACTCGCGCTTCGCCGGCAAGGACGACGAGCCTTACTACCCAATCAACACCGCTGAGGACCGCGAGCGCTTCGCACAGTACAAGGCAATGGAGGACGCCGAGCCGAACGTCGTGTTTGGCGGCCGTCTGGGTGGTTACGCTTACTTCGACATGCACCAGACCATTAACTCCGCTCTCATTGCTTGGGAGAAGCAGGTCAAGCCTCTGCTCAAGTAAATTTCTTGAGATTATCAGGCTGCGGCTGCAGTAGTAATTATCACAACAAGCAAAGGGGGTGGAGCTCACATCGAGCCCCACCCCCTTTCGTATCAATAGCAGAACACATTCAGCTAGCTATACAACACCGAACGCTAGTCGTTATAGGCAATCTGCTTATTTGCACCAAGAGCGTTCTGTCGGTCCTCTTCTGCCTTGCGTTGCAAAGAGTCAGGGTCAGACCAATCTTCAGCACTCTCTACAACGACTCCTGAAGCAGTTGACGTTTGCAGATTCAGTTCGGGCTTGGTCAACGTCGAGGTAATCTCTTGCGCACTGTGCAGCATAGCTCTCTCAGCAACACCACTCTGCTCAGAGCTCTCAAGTGAAGTGTTGTAATCGTATTCATCGAAATGAATCCCTTTTGCAGGTCGAATGGAAAGAACTCGATCTGGCAAAAGAGCATAATTATCGCCGTTCTGTGGATTACGCACGACAAATGTACAAGAATTCGCATCCAATGCCACTGCAATCTGATCAGTGAAATCTGGCGTTGTCAGGCTCGGAACACGCAATGTTGTTATGAGCGAATACTCACCGTCATTAAATTTATCAACAGGCAAGTCGAAGTAGACAGTATGGTGTCCCTTTTCTAGTAACCTCAGCGTCTTCGCGCCAGTATCATGAATGATTCCACCGCGCTTTACATCGTGCAATGCAATGGCAAGGTAGAAATCACCAGGTTCCTCGAACTGATACTCCACAGCGAAGCGGAAAGGCTTTGTCCCATCAGCAATTGGCGAATCAACTGCAAAGGTGCGCAGCAGGGGAACTCGCGCATTCAAGCCATTAGGGTACACAATTTGAGGTTTCTCTCCACCGTTGCTCTTCTTGAGAATTTCACGAGCTTGAGCTTCACTTTTCTTACGCTCCGCCTCAAGGTTGGAGAGAGTATAACGCTCAGCCACGCTCTCTTTATCGCCGTAAGCGACGATCTTGCCATCTTCGATCATCATGGCACGAGTGCAATAACGCTTGACGGCACCCATATCATGAGTGACAAGAATGACCGTCTTCGTAGGGTCTTTACGAATTTGAGTGAAGAAGTCATCGCACTTACGCTGGAAGGCTTCATCACCCACGGCGAGAACCTCATCCAGCACCAAAATGTCACCCTGCGCTTTGATAGCAACAGAGAAAGCGAGGCGCACCTGCATACCGGACGAATAGTTCTTCAACTTCTGGTCCATGAAGTCGCCCAATTCAGCAAACTCGACGATGTCGTCATACATCGCATCCGTTTGCTCATGGTCGAAGCCCAACAGTGCGCAATTGAGGTAAACGTTCTCGCGGCCAGTCAGCTCCGGGTTGAAGCCCACGCCCAATTCGATGAACGGCACGAGTTTACCCGACACAGAAACAGAACCTTTATTAGGGTAGTAAATCTGCGAAATGATCTTGAGCAAGGTGGACTTACCGCCACCATTGCGGCCCACAATGCCGAAGAATTCACCCTGATGCACCTGGAAACTGATACCGCGCAGAACATGCTGCCAGCGGTAACCACGAATTCCCTTCGTCCAGTTAATCACTGCCTGCTTTAAGCCCGTAGCCTGCTCGGTTGGCAGCTTGAAGTCCTTATACACGTCGTGAACATCGAGAACAACAGGAGCATCCATACCAGGGAAACGCTCACCGTTACTCCTATATTCGCCGCTCTCCACGCTCACGCTGTCCTCTTGAGCAGATGCAGAAGTGGAGCTCGTGGAATTCTTCATCTTTTCCTCACTCATCACATCACCTCGGCGAAATGCTTCTCATACTTGCGGAATACAAAAATACCCAGCCACAGAATAAAGGCAGTGATAATCAAAGGAATGAGGCGAATTCCCCAGTTGCTAAACTGCGTCCAAATAGTAGGCTGCGTCTGTGCAATAAAGTTGTGGCGAATATCTTGAATAGTCTGCGCCCACGGGTTGAGCAGTTCCAAGCTTCCCAAGCGCGCGTAAATGCCACCTCGCTGGAACACATAGCTCAGTGGGTAAATAATTGGCGTCGCGTAAAACAGCAGCTGAGAGAACACATCCCAGATATGGGCAATATCGCGGAAGTACACATACATGGTGGCCATGATGAGCGTCCAACCAATGGTGATGCAATACAATTCCACAAAGTTCAGCGGCAGCAGCACCACACGCCAGGTGAATTGAACATGGTTCATTAAAGCAAAGAGCAGCACCACCAACAGGTTGATTCCATAGCTGATCAGAGCGCCCATCGATGCAGACACGACGACGATGTAGTTGGGGAAGTGGATTTTGCGCAACAGGTCACCGCGGTCGACGAGTGCGCGCAAGCCCACATTGGTGGTATCAGTGACGAACTGCCACGAGCTGATTCCCAGCAACAGCACCACAGGGTAGGTCGGTGTTCCGTCGGACATGCGCAAGAAGCGCGCGAAGACGAGGTACATCACGCAAAACATGAGCAGAGGCTTCACCACTGACCATGCCACACCGAGGAAAGAGCCCTGGTAGCGGAGCTTAAAGTCGGTTTTCACCAAACCTTTCAGCACCGTCCAAGCGTATGCGTAGCGCTTTCGTAACTGAGCAACCAATGTATTCACGTCCTACAGTTTACTGTCGCATGCTCACTGGTTTTCTGATTGCTCGCAAAATTGTGGAAAAATGCACAGCTTTATCAAAGCCTCGTACTCTTTTTCCTCTTTGCCAGTAGACTGGAAAGCATGACACAGCCTGATAAGTCTGCACGTATTGACGAATGGGAAACCGTCAACCGAGTCGTTTTCCCCGTTGAGGATGCTGAGCTCACCGAGCCCCTTTATATTTCTTCATGGGCTCCTTCACATGTTCCACCCTCCGCCTTCGATTTTCAGAAAACTGTTCGCCGAGCTCCTGGTTCGAGTTTGACGTTGGCACAAGTAAGTGCCCAAACGAGAAGGGCTACTTCTCTTCGTGAGCCGAAGCAGGCGCACTACACAATAACTTCTCGATACGGCGTCGATGTCGATAAAAATTCACATGTAACGCTGTGCACTTATTTCAACGCTTTTCCTGCCTCATATTGGCGCTACTGGACGCCCGTTCGTACAGTTCGTCTCGAGCTGGAAGCTTCAGGCTCCGCTATTGTCCGTTTGTTTAAGTCCGATTCCATGGGACTCAACTCCCCTGCTGGTGAACTTACAATTTCTCAAGCCTCTCATCAGATTGTCACTATCGATATCCCTCTGACAGGAACGATTGATGGCGGCTTTGTATGGTTTAATGTGCAAACTCGCAATGACGCCTTCTCTCTCCACCATGCTAACTGGCAGGTAAAGGCACAAGCAAAGCGGAAACATGGCCTTTCTACTTTCTCCGTGGCAATCACTACGTTCAACCGCGAGCCTTATGCTCTGCGTCAATTGAAGAGCTTGGCGAATGATTCTTTGCTCCGCGAACGCCTTGATACCGTGTATTGCATCGACCAAGGAACTCACCCTGTTTCAGCTTTGGATGACTTCGACAACGTTCAAAAGCAGTTAGGAGACCAGCTCACTTATATTCGTCAGGGTAACCTTGGCGGCTCCGGTGGCTTCTCTCGTGGTATGCATGAAACCGTGAAAGCAGGAAAATCTTCCTCGGTTATTCTTCTCGATGACGATGCCATCAACGAGCCAGAAGCACTGATGAGAGCAGTGCAGTTTGCCGACTACACGTACCATCCAAGCCTGGTTGGAGCTGGCATGCTTCACCTCGACAACCGCGCAATGCTCTACACTCAGGCAGAGCGAATGAACCGCCACACTATTCTGCACGAACAGTACATCGAGAATCATGATTTCTCATTGCAGCCTCTTGTTGACTTCCCGCAATTCCACCGTCGCGTGGACAGTGGGTATAACGGCTGGTGGATGTGCCTGATTCCTGTTGAAGTAATGAAGAAAATTGGCTATGCCATGCCTGTTTTCATTAAGTACGATGATATGGAATATTGCTATCGCGCCCGTGCGAATGGTTACCCTACCATCTCCCTTCCTGGCGTAGCTATCTGGCATCAGGCTTGGCATAACAAAGATTCTTCGCGTAGTTGGCAGGAATATTTCGAGCAGAGAAACAGGGTTCTGTTTGCTCTCCTCACCTATGACAAGCCACTTCCAGCATTGATCAAGCATGTTCTTATCCATGAATCTTCAATGGGAATGCGATTCATCTATTCCGGCATTGCAATGAATAACCTCGCCCTGAAGGATATTCTTGCCGGGCCGGAAACCATTGTGAAGAAATATCCTACAGCTATCGCAGATATCAATGCTTTCCGTTCTCAATTTGAGGATGCTCACAACCTCTCTGACGATGAGCTGAAAGCAGTTCCTCTCCCCCACCACGCCTTCTATGACAGGGGGAAACTGTTGATGTCATTGAGAAAAGCATCATTATTCGGCATGCTTGCAACAGTAAAGAGCCTGCTTCTTCCTCGTAGCGGTAAGGACGATTCTGCTCCTGATATCGCTCTTCCTGCTCAGGAAGCTAACTGGCAAACAATGGATAAAACTACCTCGGTCCTCGTCGCTACCGCGAATAGCAATGCAATGAGCTGGAATCGTCGTGATGACCGCATGATGCGCGAGGGAATGAAGGAAGGTTTTGAACTGGCTTACCAGATCGTTAAGAACTGGGAAACGCTACGTAAGCGCTATCGTGACTACGGTTTTGCTTCTGCACAAACCTGGGAAAAACTCTTTGCTAGTTCGCAGTCATCTGAAAGTTCCCAGAAATAAAGTAAACGAGGTAACTGCAGCTCAGCTACTTATCCAGTAAGTGAACTGCATGAAAAATGGCGAACCGGATGGTTCGCCATTTTTCGTATTTCATAGTGTTGAGAACTGAAAGTTTCAGTCCATATCTAAGTAATTCTTCCAGAACTCAAGAGAAGTAACCTGCGCACGAGAGGCCTCGTAGCGCTCGTGCAATTCCTTCTCATGAGCCTTGAAGTATCGCATATCTCGGCGATAACGCGATTGAATGGCCTTAAATTCTTTAATATTCTTTTCGCGAATCACGCCTTTTCGGTTGTACCAATCTACGGCGATAATATACTTCTTCCCGCGAATCACGCCTGCAGGGTATACCCAACCATTTTGCGGGATAACGACATACCCATCACCTTGAGAATGAATAAATCGCTGCCCATTATCTGTAACATAATCGTTTAAACGCTGGAAGTAATTACGCGGCTTAT